>Ga0268299_1002329_pt1 | contig 23610 bp, 24 predicted proteins | sample NOBtaG_FD_193484 | JGI IMG/M metagenome (GOLD analysis project Ga0268299, IMG submission 193484) | Activated sludge microbial communities from bioreactor in Nijmegen, Gelderland, Netherland - NOB reactor | ecosystem: Engineered > Bioreactor > Aerobic > Activated sludge | place: Netherlands... | reverse complement strand
GGCCTCCGGTGTGCCGTGCAAAGACGGGAGGATGAATCGGTCCGGCAGTGTGACGTGTACCGGGAACGATCAGGCCGAGAGGACCGCCGCCTAAACCCCATTTACACACCTATGGACAAGATCTCCAGTCAAGGCATCCCGAAACATATAGCCTGGCGGTAAGAGATCCCAACGTGGAGGCTTCTCATCCCATTTTTCGACCATATAGGGCATGCGATACTGTCGCTGCATTGTACCTTTCTTGAAGTCTTCCAGTAGTCGCGGGACCGTCAGCTCGCCTTCTCCGATGACGACCGCATCGGCGTGACTGACGGCTTCGTCGGGGAGCGTCGAAGGATGAATCCCGCCGAGGACCACTTTGGCTCCCCGCTCACGGAACCGCCTCGCCACCTCATAAGCTCGAATGGCCACGACGGTGGTCACGGTGATAAACACGAGGTCGTAGTCACGTTCGAAATTCAGTGGACCTACGATCTCGTCTTGGATTTCCATATCCCACTCCTCTTCCGGAATGAGGGCCGCGAGGGTCGGGAGGTTGAGATTGGGCGTACGGAACAGCTTCCATACCGAATCCCATTTTTGCTCTTCCGGATGTGGAATAATGAGACCGATCTTGTAGTGACCCATTCGACGCCCTCCTACATAGTGAAATGAATGTGTCGTTTGAGAAGCGATGTGGTACAGCGATTAGGTAGACACCTATCTAGGTATCCTGATACTGGCGGTGGCCTATAGTCCAGATTAGTCATATGAAGCTTTGGTCTTCACACTCATGTGCAGATACGCCTCGTTCTTTCGCGTTATTGTATACAAAGACTATCCTTTCTACCCTCACAAGACACTCGACAAAACCCTTGCTTTGAGCGCCGTATAGGCCGGGAGAGGCTAGAACTGACCCTTCCCCGATTTCACAGACACCTCCATAAGGGGGAGAATCATGAAATTGAAGGGCACTATGCCAGCAACAACGCGACGTCGGTGGGCGGATTCAAGTGGTCGTTGCAACATCTTGATGAAGGAGGTTGCGATGAACATTCGAAAGCGCTGTTCGGAGCGGTCTGGGCGGCCCCCCTTGCCGTCACCCGGTCGACCGTCGGTGGCAGGCCGAGAGGAGCGACGACGGTTCTGGGCGGCGATCGCGGCAGGCCTGGAGAGTGAGGAGGCCGCAGGCGAGGCCGGTGTGTCGCCGCCGGTAGGAACACGATGGTTTCGGGCGGCCGGTGGCATGCCACCCGTGATATTTAGGCTCTCTGCAAGGCCGCTCTCTGGCCGGTCTCTCTCGTTTGCGGAGCGAGAGGAGATCGCGCTCCTACGCGTGCAAGGCTACTCCATGCAGGAGGTCGCTCGTCGACTGGGGCGGGCCGCCTCGACAATCTCCCGGGAGTTGCGGCGCAACGCCGCCACCCGAAGCGGCAATCTGGATTATCGTGCGACGACAGCGCAATGGCATGCCGAGCGAGCCGCTCGCCGTCCCAAGCAGGCGAAGCTGGCACAAAACGGGACATTGCGGGCGTATGTGGAAGAACGACTGGCTGGTGTTATCGTCGCTCCGAATGGTGCTCCCGTTCCTGGTCCGACCGTGTGCTGGAAAGGCCGCCGGCATGGCCCCCGGCAGGAGAGGCGGTGGGCACACGCATGGAGCCCGGAGCAGATTGCCCGTCGCCTACCGATCGACTTCCCGGAAGATGAGACCATGCGCATCAGCCATGAAGCCATCTATCACGCACTGTTTGTTCACGCTCGAGGTGCGCTGCGTCGCGAGCTGGCGGCCTGTTTGCGCACTGGGCGGATAGTGCGGAAGCCGAGGGCGCGCTCACACAAGCGAGGCACGGCCTTCATCTCGCCCGAGATCATGATCGGTCAACGTCCGGCGGAGGCCACCGATCGTGCCATGCCGGGCCACTGGGAAGGAGCCCTCATTCTGGGCCTTGGTAGCTCCGCGATCGGCACTTTGGTGGAGCGCACCACGCGCTTCACCCTACTGCTGCATTTGCCTCGCATGACGGGCCATGGCCATGAGGCTCGCGTGAAGAACGGCCCCGCGCTGGCCGGACATGGTGCTGAGGTCGTGCGTGACGCCATCACGCGTACGATCCTCACCGTGCCTGAGCAGCTCCGCCGGTCGTTGACGTGGGATCAAGGACCTGAGATGGCCCAGCACGCACGTCTGAAGATCGACGCCGGCGTGCAGGTATATTTCTGCGCCCCTCACAGCCCGTGGAAACGTGGCACCAACGAAAACACCACCGGGTTACTACGCCAGTATTTCCCGAAAGGCACGGATCTGAGCGTGCAGAGTGCCGAAGAGATTGCGGCCGTGGCGGCCGCCCTCAATGCCAGGCCTCGTAAAACGCTGAAGTGGAAAACGCCGGCAGAGATGTTTGCCCACTTGCTCCAAGAGGTCAACAACGATTATGTTGCAACGACCACTTGAATCCGCCGCCACGCACGGTATCACGGCTAGCATGAGCCGCAAAGGCAATTGCTGGGACAACGCCTGCGTCGAGAGCTTCTTTGGCACCTTGAAACGGGAACTCATTCATCATCGACAGTACCTCACACGAGACGAGGCCAAGCAGGAGATCTTTGAATATCTCGAAGTGTTTTATAATCGGCAACGCCGCCACTCCACCCTCGGCTATCAGCCCCCTGCCGAGTTTGAAGCACCGGCGGCTGTCGCGTAACCCGGTGTCCACGAAATCAAGGGAAGATCATCATTTTTGAATGGATGGAGTGAAAATATTCTTCGCTTCAGTCCCATCGCTATTGTGAACTTGCGTCTCTCGTTCAACGTTATCGCTTCATCCAGAGATATGTACTCGACAAAACCCTGGCGTGCAGGGGAGTGTCGCCGCGTGTTTATGAATAAGTCTCATGAACGGGCACGTAAATCGGTAGAGGCTAGACAACAGCATGGTCCAGGGGAATCGCGAGTGGTGAAATAACGCGCGAAGGTATAGGTAAAGAAAATAAGAGGCTGTCAGCTGAATGCGTACGTTGATGCGAGGGAGCAGGATGTGGCGGGTCACTAATAGATACCATGCACATATGGAACTTGGTGCATCTGCCTTATTAAGGAGAAACAAATTATGCGACGAGAGGTAATGAGGACTCTACCAATTCTGGTTTTAGCGTTAAGCTGTTCCGGTCTCTCAGCAGTCTTGGCTGACCACGGACAGCCCGAGATTGTGAGAGGAAGCAAGATCATTGGTAAGTCGGTGCAGACGATGGCTGGGAGGGAGATTGGCGAAATCAAAGATCTGGCGATAGACGAACTAGATGGTCAGGTGCGGTACGCAGTCCTCTCGTTCGGTGGCATAGCTGGTTTGGGGGAAAAATATTTTGCGATTCCTTGGGAAGCCTTACAGCTCAGTGACGACAGGCACCATTTCGCGTTAGCCGTAACGGAAAAGGAGCTTGCGAAGGCTCCAGGTTTCGACATACATAAATGGCCTGATTTTGCCGATCCAGTCTACTTCGCAACAATTTACGATTTTTACCGTGTCCCAGTTCCTGCCGCGCGGGGTGAATCTCAACAGCCCACAAAATCGTCTAAGTCTCAGGACTTGAGTAAGACGAGTCCGCCGAAGAAAGAAAAGTGAGACCGGAAATCTAGCAGGCTCAGTTCAAGTTTGTAGATGATGGAGGCTGAAATGGAAAAGCAATGCGCTCATCCTAATTGCGGTTGTCAGGCGGAGGCAGGCAAGGAGTTCTGTTCGGACGCCTGTCGGAATGCGGCCGGTGAGGGAGGTGCTTGCCCCTGTCAGCACCGTGGCTGTAGGCCCTGTCGTCCTTAAACTCTTCAAGCGGAGCAACTACTGTAGCGCCTAAGACGTTGCTTAACATTCGGTTCGTACTGAGCATGTCGACTCATGAACGGAGCCAGCTGAAAACATCTGCCCCTCGACACGCTCAGGGCGAATGGGCAATGTCAGCGTAGTAACGTGACACTACAGGAGGAGCAGAGGAATCTATTTTAGCAGCTCTGCAGCTGCACTCCGTGGAGCCTGTATGTGGGATTGGTTGAAGTGTCAACGGCCCTATTTCAAATGCATTCTGTGATAGATACCTTGAGCCGATGACATAATTCTACTGTCCCGGTATATGGCCGGGAGGGAGTTCTGGAATGGGCGTTACGATTAATTTAACGATTTCGTGCTTATCGTTCACAACGACCGTCACATGTTCCCCTGGGGCCACATTCTCCAACAAATGCGATTTTGTGAGCTTAAGGAGGAGCGATTGACCAAGTGCGTTGCGGATCTGAACCGTATTAGATTCCGCGTTCATTGATTCCACAATGCCGGAGACCATCTCCCCTTGCTCGATAGGATTAGCAACTGCCACAATCGGTGCGATAGAAAATAGTGTGAGAGAGAGGCTGAACCATATCTTCAGGTACCTGATTGCCCAGGAACCTTTGCTGCGATGTCTTAATCCCCGGTCATATATTCCAAGAATCATCGTTGAACCATCCTGGGCGTAAGATTCTTCTGTTACATGGGTACGCTCATCCTAACGGACCATCTTGCGTTCGTCCCCTGGCGATGCCCCTAGTCGTCAGTGACAACAGGAACGACGGGTGCACCACGTCAAATGATCGTGTTGCTACTCAATACCTCAGGCTCCCGCGCCTCTCTCTCTGCGAGAACACATTCGGAAGCATCAGGCCTGACGGTTCTTCTTCAGCGCACGTCCAGTAGCGACGCTTTTCAGGCCGACCAACACATCTCGAAGTCGCCTGGCTTGAGCACGGCTCTCAGCCGCCCGCTCTTAAAAAATATCAGCTGACTGGTGTCGGCCGGCCGCCGCTTTCCACTGTGAGAGACGATCCTGTGTGCGGGCGTGATCTTCCATGATCCGAAGAGCCACCCATAATGCGGCGTCCACTTGACGATCTTCCTCACTCAGCAGCGTACGGGCTGTCATGCGATGGCCTACATGGCATCGGTATCGCAAGGGCTCTTTATGCAAGATGTCCCAGAGAGGCCTCCCGCAGTCCAGACAGCCCAATGGCGCCGGGTGACCGAGCCGGTGCATGGATGCCAGATCGTCGGCACTGTCGAGATCGAATTCGTGTTCAAGTCTGATTTCAGGAGGCGCCTCCCCTTTGTCCTCGACCGGCATCCAGACGAGCTGATTCAAGAGAAGACCAATCTCTCGTGCCGTCGGCAAAGACGGAATACGTCGTCCTCGAGTTGGAAGACTTGAAATATCAGTTGCCTCTCCAGTGGCACAGCTTAAGCAAGATGGGGGAAAGCTCGCCCTTCAGGCTTCAAAAGCGGAACTCGATCCTATCAACAGCTCGGCATGTTCCAAGGACATGTCGCCCGACATCTCTCACTATATGAATGAGATCAATCAAGTCCGCAGCCATCAAAAACCGAACAGTCGACAGCAGGGGGCAGGTGCTATGGAGCAAATAGGCCCGATGGGTGAATCGGCAGTGGGAGGGTAAGGCCGCTAAGGTGTTTGTGCCTACTGAGAGCGGAGACACCGACAGATTTCTATCCTGTCTAAGACTGAGGCTTGTGCATGTAGTCGTTCGGCCACATATTTCATCGGAGGTTAAGAGAATCTCTATATGGCTGGTATGTTGGGAGATAATCCCTTGATAGTCCTGATTACGATAGGACTTGTCGTGATCGGGGTGATCGTGTTCGCGCTCATGACAGCTGGATTTTAGCTATTTATCCGCACGTCAGCCGGACGAGTATGTCCGTAGTGCTTATATCCCTTGAGTTCTAATTCCAAGTGCAACACCGCTATTTCGTATGGGCTACGGTGTTGCCGTGCCTACGAAATCGTCTCAACATCTCACCTTTGTATCCTGCCGTCGCGGTAACGGTTCCATCCCACACTTCAAGATCACAGGCATAGCGTCTCCTTTTTCGAGTCTAGCCTAGGGACGGTTGTAACGGGTACCCGCCGGGGCTTCAAGAAGTTAACTTTGGCACGTACTTGCCGCACTGCGCAAAACCTTGACGTACGATTGAAGCAAAAAAATGGCCGAGCACAAGCAGTGAGCCAAGCGGCCGGCGATCCAGATGTTTTTGCCCGGTCCGCATATTCTTTGGCAACGGGGAACCAACAAGAACTACTGACGAGCTGGTGTCTCAATACTTACACAAGGGCATGGATGTTCCGATCTAGACCCAGCGGAAGTTGGACGTCGTTGTCCAGAGGCTGAGCACGCCCCCACGGAAATGTCTCAACGTTGCCACATCACTGGAAGTCTATGCGCAACTACGCCGTCAATCACGCGTTGCATTTGGAACTTGAAACCGATCCTTATTTATATTCCCGGAAGGTGTCACGTATTTCCTCAATCCTAGGGATTCTTCCGGTACACGAGACGGCTAAAAAAGTTCAGGTTAAATGACGCAGACCATTGGACTGAGCTTTCATGAGGTGAATGACTGTGGCCAGTCTTGCTGATCTACAATACGTTTCAATGACCTAATGGTAGAGGTGTTCGACTGCCCACAACTCAAGCCGCTGCACTACGGGTGAAATGGAAACAACGGCCTTATCCCGAAAAGTTCGAACACGGGATCCTTGAATTGGATTTGAGTGAGAGAGGGTATCGGACGAGCCACTACAATTGCATCGTCTGCGGAGAGCCGGTGGCCAGCATGCAATGACTGGGAGTCAGAATCTGTGTGATAGCAGCTAGGACTTATCAAAGCATGGAGTGAATTGCCAGCTTGTCAACCTCTTTAGGCCTAGACGATGTTCTCCTGTGCGAATCCTAGCCGCTAAAGGAATATTCCAAATGTCCTAATTCCATAGCAGATCGGGATCAGGCCTTGTGGCTCCAGCCCTACAAAAGGGAATTACATGTTATCGCTCCTCAGACGACTGACAGTGCTGCTAAATGCCGACGAGCGGAGGTTTGCATATGCATTGCTCGGATTGAGTATTCTGGCCGGCTTCATTGATGTACTAGGAGTGTCCTCGATCCTCCCGTTCATGGCAGTGGTCGGGAATCCTAAATTGGTTGATACCAATTGGTGGTTGCACAACCTCTATACGAGGTTGAATTTTGAGTCCGGCGAGACGTTTCTGATTGGACTAGGCATAGCTGCGCTCATCGTGATGATCTGTAGCATCGTGGTGTCCCTCGCTGTAACCGCTGCTATCTTATGGTTTTCCAATAACCTAGGGCATAATCTGGCAATGCGGATACTTTCGTTCTATGTGCGGCAACCCTATGCATATTTTCTCGACCAAAATACCTCCAACCTAGTCGTGCATTGCACGGACGACATTAATCGTGCGGCCCAGGGAGTGGTTATTCCTACCCTACGAGCGATTGCCAAAGCGATCGTGGCTATGTGTATTCTGCTCCTGGTGATTTGGATCGATCCGTGGCTTGCAGTCCTCTTCGGCACCATTATTGGAGGGAGCTACGCCGTGGTATTTATGCTGAGTCGTCAAACGGTCGCAAAACTTGGCGCTGCCGCGAGAATAGCACATCGAGAACGTGTTCGACTCGCCACCGAGTTCTTGAATGGAATCAAAGAGCTCAAAGTTCTGGGCAATGAAAAAGCCTATCAATCACGATTCGCCAAACACTCGAGGGTGTATGTGCGAAATCAATGGATCAGCGCCGCCATGAGTAGCGTACCCCGATACGCAATTGAGAGCGTGGCGTTTGGATCGATGATCTTACTGGTGATATATTTGCTTGCGACTCATCGAGATTTCCAAGACGTTCTCCCATTGATGGCGCTGTATGCATTTACGGGCTATCGCGTGATTCCCGCACTCCAAGAAATCTTTGCGGCTGGTACGCAGGCAAGGTTTCATATGTCTTCACTGAGGGCCGTTGAGGACAAGATTGAGGGACATGTTGAGGAATCAGACGAAGAAGCACAGCAAATACCGGTCCTGGAGACTCCCCGCTTCTTACGGCCAGAAATTAAATTGCAGCATGTCTTCTTTCAATATGCCAGCGCCAGCGCTCCCCAAATCAACAATCTGAGTCTTACGATACAGCCTCGTACCACAGTGGCCATCGTCGGTAGTTCCGGCGCGGGGAAGACAACGATCGTGGATATCATTTTAGGCCTGCTCGAGCCGCAAGGAGGCTCGTTGTTAGTCGATGGGACTCGTATCACTTCCCGGAATGTGAAAGCATGGCAAAGTCATGTAGGGTATGTTCCGCAACAGATATATCTGGCCGATGACACCCTCGCAGCGAATATCGCATTCGGTGTAGCACATAAGGATGTGGATATGGAGCGAGTGATCACTGTTGCACAAATTGCTCATCTGCAGGAATTTGCACGTTACGAATTACCCAATGGGTATGAAACAATGCTTGGCGAGCGGGGCGTCCGACTTAGTGGAGGTCAGAGACAGCGTATTGGAATTGCCAGGGCCTTGTACCATAACCCTGATGTCCTCATTTTTGACGAGGCCACGAGTGCGTTAGATGGCATCACTGAGGATGCCGTAAACGAAGCTATGCGTGAAATGTTCCGAAAAAAAACGATTATCATCGTCGCCCATCGCCTGAGAACGGTTCAACAGGCGGATCTCATTTACTTGTTAGAGAATGGATACATTGCTGATCAGGGGACATATGGGGAGTTGTTAGAGAAGAATACTCTATTCCGTGAAATGGCCATAGGTGTGCCTTCTTAGAGTTATAAGTTCCGATTGTGTTGTGAGTCGCCTATGGGAGCTGTCGGTAGTCAAGACGGCGACCTGATCTTCCGTTTTCAGTAGAGTTATGCTCCGTCCGGTTCTTCAAGGCTGGGCAAGCGTTCGATAAAAGTGAGGTCGAACTGAGCATGAGAAGAATACTGCTTTTGCGAGCTCAGGAACGTTTACCCAGCGGCAGCAAGTTGGGGCCGATGTGGAATGTCCTCCGATAATTAGTTCCTTCCCCCGCTCGTATATCTCTAGGGTATTCACTAGTCCTCTATGAACATTGTTCAGGGTACATGCATGAGTGTTGTCCGTCTCGGCACATCCGAAGTTTTGTGTTAAGGGTTCATCACATGGGGATATTGCGTTCATGTTGGACAATGTCTGATGACCTAATGGCTTCACAAGGTCGGCTAATTGGAAAGGAAGGAATGTGTGACATGGTCACCGGACGTATGGTTCTTCTTAACCTAGTTTGGATCATCGGACTATTAGTTCTTCCTGGTTGCCAGGTGTCCAAGACAGAAACCTACGGTGGGGGGCATCGGAATGCGGAGGCTCCGTCCGACAGCGTTGTTAGGCATACCATGGCCCAGACGAAGTTTCGGGCAAATAAAGATATGGCTGCGGTACTGACTAAGTTTGAAGGATTGAGTCCGAAACCTCTCGTGTCACTCTCCGCCGAGGAAGCACGAAGACAACCTACACTGGCTGACGCCGTAGTCGCTGTCCTTCGAGAGCGAGATCTGAGTACGGCTCCCGTGAGGGTTGGCAAAACGAGTGAACGTGAAATTCCAGGTACGGGGGGACCATTACCGATTCGAATCTATGCTCCGCAAGGAAGCGGACCATTCCCCGTCATTCTGTACTATCACGGAGGAGGATGGGTGATTGGTACCATTGATACTTACGACGCATCGGCGCGAGCACTCACGAAAGCGGCGAATGCGATCGTGGTCTCTGTCGAGTATCGCAAAGCTCCTGAACATAAGTTCCCTGCGGCCCATGAGGATGCGTATACAGCCTATCGGTGGGTATTGAGAAACGCTGACACCTTCCAGGGGGACCCTTCCATGGTAGCTGTGGCCGGTGAAAGCGCAGGGGGAAATTTGGCGGCAGCGGTGTGTCTGATGGCACGGGCGCGAGGCGAGGTGATGCCCGTCCATCAGGCGTTGATTTACCCCGTTGCCGGGTACGACTTCAATACGCCGTCTTACCGCGAGAATGCCCAAGCTAATCCGTTAGATCAATCGACAATGGCATGGTTTTTTGAGAAGTATTTGAAGGAGCCGGCGGACGGAAAGAATCCTTGGATAGATCTGGTAAATGCGTCTAACCTCAGCGGACTGCCGTCGGCCACGATTATTACGGCGGATATCGATCCCTTGCGCTCGGAGGGGATGCGCTATGCCCAGCGGCTTCTTGACGTGGGCATTCCAGTTACCTATCGCAATTTCAGAGGAGTCACCCATGAGTTTTTCGGAATGGGGACCGTTATAGAGGCAGCCAGGAAAGCGACGCGGCTGGTTGCTGACGGCCTTAATGGCGCGATCGATGAACCGCTCTTTTCTCGAGAGGACACCCGTGCGGGGCGGAGCGTACCAATCGAGCCGCTCCAGGAGTAATGGGGGGCGTAATTTCTGAGACAGGGAATCGGAGCGAAGGAGAGCTGAATGTCGCGAAGCAAAGGTTTGACCATTTTGGTACTAAGCACGGTGATATCCTTCATTTCCGTAGCTTGGACTTTGAGAGGGGCTGCGGATACCAAATCCGAGACGGAAGCACTGCTGAACAAAGCGGCCGAGGAAATACAGGTCGAAATATCTTTGGGACAACTTGCCGCTCAACGTGCGAGCAATGGACAGGTGAAAGAATTCGGGCAGCAAATGGTGGTTGATCACAGGTTGGCTAGTCAACAGATTGAGTCGCTGGCGCTAGAACAAGGCATGAAGCTCTCTCCCGGCCACACCGATTCACATCAGCAAAAACTAGAGGAGTTGTCCGCTCTCTCGGATCATGCATTCGACCGTGAATATATGAACTACAGCCTTCAAGATCATGCCAAAACCTTGGAGGAGTTGAAACGATTTAGAGGCACCGTGGAGGAGCAGGGCATCCTACAGTGGATGAATGTTGTCATGCCGATTCTAGAAAGCCATCGCGCAAAAGCGGTCCGAGTCAAGCAGGCGCTGCAAACAAATCCATAAGAGCAGACACGGATGGGTCAGAGTCATGCGGAAGGACGCGAGATCAGCTCAGCCCATGGTTCCAAATGATTCGCTCCGAGTTCCTCTTATTCAGCGGGTGTTCCATCCGGCTGATTTTTCTGAGGCTAGGAATGTGACCTTTGCACACGCGCTGTTCATCGCCTTACTTACAAAGGCCAAACTGACCATCCTTCCCGTCTCAGGCAGTGAGGAGGGCTCGTGGACTGATTTCCAGGAAGTCCGCTCCACCTTGGAGCGTTGGGGACTGCTGCCGAGCAACAGTCAGCGAACTGATGTGTTGAAGCTAGGGATCAACGTTCGGAAAGTGCAGACGGCGCACGAGGATCCGGTGGAATCCATCAGGACCTATCTTGAAAGCTACGGGACCGATCTTATTGTTCCGGCAACTGAGCAGGAGAAGAGAGAACTAAGGTGGTTCGGTAGGTCCCTTGCAACCGATATCGCTAGCCAGTCCGGCAACATGACGATTTTTGTTCCCAAGGGGAGTACGGGTCTTGTTGCGGTCGATGCCGGGTCTACACAGCCGTCCCCCTGCTTGCGGAGCTCGATTGCGGTCCCGTCACGCTGACCCTTTTGCACGTTGGAGAGGATATCAGCCCGCTTGTTGGGTGCCCTGAAGTTGCCGACTGGTGCTGCAACCGGATGACCAAAAGCGAGGGCCAGTGAGACCGTGAGTCGGATCGCTGGAGAAATCGAGGCGGGTTTAGTTGTCATGACGATGGAGGGACACATCAAAAGTCTGGACGCGATATACGGAAGCTATACCGAATACGTGTTACGAGCATCTTGGTGCCTTCTTCTAGTGATCCCGGTTGATGCATGGTTGACCAACATTATCATAATTTCTATGACGCATGCGGTTCAACGATTACCCATACTCACCCGCTTTCCCGACGATCCTAACATCGCACAGTTCGGCTGCTGATTGAATCCCCGACACATTCTCTATCCCTAGCCCGCATTATTCATGAACGCTTCTGCTGCAACCGCCGATACGCCGCTGCGACAAGCCTGGCCGCGGTTTCGCTGCGGCCAGGCTCGCTCCTCGTGACCTCGACATACTGTTTCAAGTATGCCTTGGTCCGTCGTCGCTCCGCGAGCTCGTCTCGCGTGGCGTCTTGCCGGTTTCGTGACGAACCGTCGTGAATAATGCGGGCTAGGGCATTTGCCAGTCGCAGGTCTTTCCCAGCAACGATATACGTACAGGGTAAGCGAACGTGGGAATTGATGATGGGAGATGACGCAAGGTCTGTATATCTCTACTGTAAAAATGTATGTGAAGGGAGTGGGGAGATGAAACAAAAGCGTTCTTCTATGTGGCTATTTCTGACAGTGGGGGTCGTCACATCCGGGTGTCTCAACATCCAAGACGTCAAGCCTGCTCATGCAATCGAGACTAAAGGCCAGAGGACCTCAACAGTGCTATACGACGCGGTCACTGACGCACAAACGGTTCGGAACGATCTGGACGTACGATCCCATAAAAATACCAGCGAGGATGATCCCCCTAAGGCTCGGCCTTCCTCTCCTGTCCTTCAGACTCAGCCCCGAGAAGGCAAATCCATGGGCTTTGACTTCTCCCGCGATCCCTTAGGCTCAGAGAAGCCTTCTCAGGAACCAGATGAGTTGATGAAGAAAGACATAGCAAACAAGCCTGCGGTGATGGAAGCCCAGAGGAAATTGTTAGAGCGACGATATCATCTTAAACCAAGGCTGGATCCTGAAGCCAAGATGTCCCGAGGAAAGCCACTTGCCGTCGGCCCCACGGCGCGATTGGCGGAAGGTATGACCTGGGATCGATTGGCTAAGCTGAACTCGGACGAGATCAGACAGCAGGGAGTTTTTCCATATCCTTCCCTCCCTCATCCATTGCACTCCCCTGGCGGGCAGGTGTTTCCACGCATGCAGATCGACATGTTTCCCAGACTGGAGCGGGTTGATGTGGACTTCGATCTCCCGGAAGCCTTTTTGCCAGAATTTCCTCCAGCCATTTACCTGAACAACCGCCCAGAATTGGGAGATGTATCTAGAGGAGCCATCATTTCAATAAATAATTATTACCGGCTATTCAAGGATCTGCTGACACCGGTGCAACTCGATGGGCTCAGAATGCTGCTGACTCCATTTCCACAAGAAGAGTTCAACTCAACGGATGATCGTAAGAGTCATCAACCAAGTCTAGGTGTAACCTGTTTCGATTGTCACGTGAACGGACATACGACGGGACAGTTCCACCTGAACCCAGATACGAGGCCTCAGGAGCGGCGGATGCGACTCGATACGACCAGTTTGCGAGGCCTATTCAACCAACAGATTCACGGTTCTAAACGAAGCATACGTTCAGTCGAAGACTTCACCGAGTTTGAGCAACGGACCGCATACTTCAATGGTGATCCCATCCATGCCGCCAAGAAAGGTATGAACATCGTGGATCGCATTCCAGTCAGCCATATGGCCCAGATGCAGAACATGTTCGATTTTCCACCGGCGCCCAAACTTGATCCCATGACAAGCCGGTTGGACGCAAAAAAGGCGACAGAGGCTGAGCTCCGCGGAGAGAAAATATTCTTCGGCAAGGGACGCTGCGCGGATTGCCATACTCCGCCATTCTACCTCGACGACAAGATGCACGATCTGCACCTCGAGCGCTTCATTAAGGACGAGCCGGGTGACGGCCCGATCAAGACCTTTACATTGCGTGGAATCAAAGATTCACCACCGTACTTACACGACGGGCGATTGCTCACCCTCGAGGACACGGTGGAATTTTTTAACTTGATCGGTGAACTGAAGCTGACACAGGAGGAAAAGGCCGCGCTGGTTGCGTTTCTGCGCGCGCTATGAGGAAGCCTTCTGGCACATCGCGGAGACGAGATCAGAGGACCGAAGCGCAGGTGCTCAACACAGAGGTGGTCTTAAGGGCCGTAATCACTCTCGCACATGGAGGCCAGCATGTCCATTATTGAGAAATCCATTGAGCTCAATGTTCCAGTTGCCACCGCCTATAATCAGTGGACCCAATTCGAGGAGTTCCCGCGATTCATGGAGGGTGTGGAACAGGTGCGACAGGTTGATGATAAACATGTGTACTGGAGGGCCAGCATAGGGGGAAAACAGAAAGAATGGCATTCGGTGATAACGGAACAGATTCCCGATCAGTTGATCGCCTGGACAACTCAGGACGGTGCCAAGAATAGAGGGCGCATTACTTTTACCAGGATTGCGGATGACAAGTCCAAACTCGACCTACGATTGGAATATGAGCCAGTTGGAGCGATTGAGCACACTGGGGATGTGATGGGAGTTGTTTCTGGGCGCGTTGAAGGAGATTTGCAGAGATTTAAAAAATATATCGAAGCACCTGGTCATGAAACGAGTGCCTGGAGAGGGAAAGTGACCTCTTGAATCCATGAGTGCGAGATTCCGGCGACGAACCGACATGGAACGGCATGAAAGCACTGCTGTACAACGGGCCCCGCGATCCTCAGGTGAGAGACGTGCCGGATGCAAATCTCGAACGGCCGACCGATGTTGTGGTTGAAATTACCAGCACCAATATCTGCGGATCTGATCTTCATATGTACGAAGGGCGTACCGATGTGAAGCCGGAACGGTCCTCGGACAAGAGAATCTTGGACGAGTCGTGGAGGTAGGCATGGCTGTCGATCTGGTTGAGGTTGGCGACATGGTCTGTCTACCCTTTGATATCGGTTGCGGCTTCTGCCGAAATTGCGAGCGAAAGCTTTCCGGGTTCTGCCTTACGGCGAATCCGGGCAATGCGGGAGCTGTCTATGGGTATTCCGGTATGGGCCCGTATGCTGGTGGTCAAGCGGAGCTGTTACGTGTGCCGTACGGAGATTTTAACTGTTTAGTTTTACCTGAAAACGCCCAAGTAAAAGAAGACGACTACGTGATGTTGGCCGACATTTTCCCCACAGGCTACCACGCCACGGAACTGGCTGGCGTCGAGCCTGGGGATTCGGTCGTCTATAGTGCAGGTCCGGTGGGCTTAATGGCAGCCTACTCAGCTATTAAGGCGTATAACTGACAACTCCGTGAACTCATTCAGGTTAAGGAGGCTAAACCGTCTTTTCTCGTCTCACACAGACTTTCATTGCATGAAGGTCCCGATGCCTAGGCCTCTTTCGATCGCCGTGACCGCGGGTGGACCAAAGTGGTCATCAGGCCGGCTGCGTGACAGAGCATGGTGAGATGACGGGCATCACAAAACTTGCCGACGACCAGGAACAATATGGAGGAAGGCCATCTCTATGAAAGCGAAAGTTGCAGTACTTGCCTTAGGGTTATTGATGAGTCTGTTTTCCTTTCCGTCTTGGGGTGACCAGTCACTAGGCCAAGGGACTGCTGCCTATGAGCTTGGGAACGAACTAAAAGCGCCGAACGGCGTGATTGAGATAGTTGTAGAAGTTGCGGCCGAACGAATCGGCGAGCCTGCTGCTTTGTATGTCATCGGGGTTACCTGCGGGGCAGAGCGAACAGAGTCGACCCTAACGTGAATCTTAGCATTGGCCAGGTCGGCTGTTGCGCTGCGTAGCAAGTGGTTTCTCACCCGGCACCCTGTAATTCGCATGCCACCAACATGGGGGACCCTAATGTCAATGGTGTAGTCGGTATTATGAGAACGAAAGATGAGCAGTTCGAGTCGAGGACTTCGTGAATGAAGGAGAAGTATATGGCTCGCTCGGTTTCGATTCAATCTCCAGTCGTGTCTCGTACCAGGGTATCCTCTAAAACGAGACCGGTGCGTTATGCGGTAGTTGGACTCGGGCATATCGCCCAGAATGCAGTCCTGCCTGCCTTCAGCCATGCGAAAAGGAATTCACAACTGACAACCCTGGTGTCCGATGATCCCAAGAAATTAAAGCAGTTATCAAAGCGGTATCACGTGCCTCACTGCTATTCATACCGTGAATATGAGCAATGCTTACGAGCAGGTCACATTGACGCAGTGTATATTGCGCTCCCCAACAGTTTGCATTGTGATTTCACGATTCGTGCGGCTCAGGCCGGTATACATGTCCTATGCGAAAAGCCCATGGCGATGAGCGGGAAGGAATGTCGTCGCATGGTTCAAGCCGCCAAGAGGGGAAGTGTCAAATTAATGATCGCCTACCGCCTACACTTTGAACAAGCAAACATGGATACGGTGGAGCTGGCCAAGTCCGGTAAGCTCGGAAAGGTTCGGTTCTTCAATTCAACCTTCACCATGCAAGTGCGCCCGGGAAACATCCGCGTGAAGGCTGCATTAGGCGGAGGGGCACTCTACGATATCGGAATCTATTGTATTAATGCAGCGCGGTATGTCTTTCAGGCTAATCCCACAAGGGTCAGTGCCTGTTCGGTCAACGGAATTGATCGCCGTTTTCGTAATGTGGATGAAATGACGACTGCTTGGCTGGAATTTCCTGGTAACCGCCTCGCGACTTTCGTCTGTAGCTTCGGAGCGGCAGATACCTCCGCTTATCAAGTGGTCGGTTCGAAAGGGCATGTTAGGATGGAGCCAGCCTATGAGTATGAGGGTGCCCTTCGACAAACCATGACGCTGAATGGGAAAAGTCGGTCACAGAGGTATGAAAGCGGGGACCAGTTTGCCCCGGAGCTCCTGCATTTTTCGGACTGTGTTCTCAAGAATCACGACCCAGAACCATCTGGGTTAGAGGGGCTCATCGATGTGGAAATTATCGAAGCCTTGTATCGGTCAGCGAAGCTGGGACGCCCCATTTCGCTTGAACTTCCCGACAAGCAGTTGTGGCCTACCAAGGGCCAAGTGATTAATCGGTCACCGATTCGAAAGCCAATACTCGTTCGCGTGAAATCGCCGTCGCTGTAGGATGAGCATACGAATTTTACATGGACTAGGAAGAGAATGTTCGGTCATCGCTCTAATCTTGAGCACCGTATGCATGTTCCCAGATCATGCTGATGCTGGCACGGCTGGCCAGCCCCTAAATCATATGCAGTTAGGGGCAATGGACTGATGCAACGATTCGTACGACCCGATACCAACATGGACCATTGCCCACAGGCAGTGATCCTTATGAACGCTGCAACCTGTGGCTCCTCGACACTGCCCTTTCCTAGGGACTTAATAAGGTGCGATGTGTTTGTCTCTGGGATGGTGGAGGAGGCGATGGACCTGGCGGGACCGTACATATGCATCAGGAACTAAAGCGCCAAAACGGGCAAGTATTCCAGTTCAACACGAGAACGCTCTAGGGGCATTGTGGAGCGAACATGAACGCGTAATCGACCTGTTTTATGTGAAGGTGTACGTTTCAGACAGGGATCTGTATCCATGAATACAACCGGCGGAATATGACGGCTCATCACCATTTCGTCCTCTTCGGTGCGGGATCTGACGTGGCCTACCGCTATGTGTTCCCCGCCTTGGCGGAACTCGAATCCGAAAACCTTCTTCCACGACAGTTTCGGATTGTGGCCGTCACCAGAAAAAATTGGAAAGACGTTTGTCGTCGAATTCGAGAACGAGTTGGCACCCACCATAAGAGTATCGGAAGGGGCACGTTAACGAAGCTATTAGCGCGAGTTCACCATACCTCCGCGGAATTAACAAACCCTCTCCAGCTCGAGTCAGTGATTGGATCGTTCAAGAATCCCCTGGTGCTCTATTTTGGGTTGCCACCCGCTATCTCAGAGACGATTGTCAGCCATCTTCACGAAGTCCGAATGCCTCGCCACAGCCGACTGATGCTGGAGAAACCCTTCGGACAAGATAGGAAGTCGGCAAGAGCACTCAATCGAAAATTGCTCACTTTCCTGGAAGAACGAGATATCTTTCGCGTCGATCATTTCTTGGGTAAACAAGCCGTGCAGAATACGCTTGGTCTTCGCTTTGCTAACAGAGTCTTAGAGTCAGCCTGGGATCGAGAGCACGTCGAGAAAGTCGAGATTGTGTGGGAAGAACAGAATGGATTAGAAGGGCGAGCCGGTTATTATGATTCGGCCGGTGCACTGAAAGACATGATCCAGAACCATCTTTTACAGTTGATGTGTCTGGTGGCCATGGAACCGCCTTCCGACTTATCTGCAGCCAAGTTTCGAGATCACAAAATGAAGTTACTGCGAGACGTTCGGGTGTTGACCACAAAAGAGATTCCGATCCACACGAGGCGCGGTCGCTATACGGAAGGCAGAATCCATGGGCGGAGAGTCCGCGGATACGTCGATGAGGCAGGAGTTGATTCGATGCGGCGGACGGAGACATTTGCGGAGGTTAGACTTTTCATCGACAATCAACGGTGGAGAAATGTCCCGTTTGTCTTGCGGACTGGAAAAGCCATGAAAGAAAACCGGCAGGAACTCACGGTATTCTTCAAACCCTCAAGACTTTCGACATTCAACTCTTCGCGCCCAATGAAATCCAACCGGTTGCGCTTGGGACTCTCGCGGGATCAGGTCGAATTGACGCTCAATGTGAACGGTCCGGGGAATCTGTTGGAAGCGGACTCGGTTGAGCTGAACACGGAGCTTGCTCCAGAGCCGATGTCTGCCTATGCAAGCCTTATCCTCGACGTGCTCAAGGGGGATCCCATCTTTTTTATCAGGAATGATGAGGCGGAGGAAGCCTGGAGAATTATTGATCCTATCGTGGCTGCGTGGAAGCGCAACCTTGTTCCGTTGCGATCTTATCGGGCAGGTTCAGCTGGCCCTCCTGCTCTAAAATAGCAGGTGATGCGTGTGTGGTGGCGACCGTCTCATGCGATCTCGTCGTTTCTACACTTACCAATGTGTCCGTAATCAGAAGTAGAAGTGGAGCCCGATGCCAAACCATTGGGAATGTCGTGTATAGAACTGGCCGTCAGGTGACGGACCTGCAAAATAGTGGGCGAGAAGCTGCAATTGGCGATTTCCGATTCGTGCGTTTTCAAATCGCAGCCCCGCCATGATGGATTGTCCTATTGCCCATTGAGAACGCTCATTGGCCTGAAAATCCGCATACCCGATCGGAGTAATGGAACCGTCTGCAAACGAAAATGGACTAGTCAACTCTATGCCCCATTGGGTGCCGATGGGCTTCACAAACGACGGATCGCGGTGAACCAGGTACCCACTGCCCACATAGGTACGGACCCAGCTGGCGATATCATACGCGACTTTTAGGTCCACTTCCTCATAGCTCAGATTGATGCGTCGGATGCCCTGGTTCGAGAGAAGAAATTCATCGCCGAGGTGGGAACTTTGGTGATGCAAACGGACAAAGGTCGAGAACTTGCCTGAGCGATAGGCCGTAAGAAGTGCGACGTTATAGTCTGCATTCACGAGGTCCAGTGAAGTTGCACTTAAATCAAACAGACTGAAGACACCAGCTTGGAGAACGAGTTCCCATTGCCCACTGAACGGTGCTTGGCTACGGTAAAGCGAGAAGGTTTCACCGAAAGTCCCTGCAAAAGCCGCAGTGAGATCATTGGTGCGATAACCGCGGTATGCGGCTGAAAAGTGAGGCCACCGGGGATCTGCATGCAACGGAGCAAACAATAGTCCGCGGGGGACAAACCGCGATTCCGCACTGCCAGGGGTGCGTTCCTGCGTATCATCGGGCAACGGAGAAGTTGCAGGGGTTTCTCCATCCTCAAGGACGACCTGCTTCACGCCCTCGATATCACCCAACGCACGCTTGAGTTTGTCCTGATTGATTCCCTCGAGATCACGTCCATTGATCCAGATGATTCCGTTGTGAACCTTGAGACTCGCATTGGTCACATTAAACTCATGGCGCAGCACGGCTGTGGCAAAACCTGAAATATACTCGTCGCTCACCGGTCGTGAGCAGGCTGAATCCGTCAGGAGCAAGACGAGACTAGTGGCCAAAGCGACCGTCGGCCACTGGATGATGGTGTGGAGCAAGTGCATGATTGAATGAGACGCGTCGGTTGGGATACGTGCGTGAGCGGTCATTGGTAGTCCTGTTTCCCGAGCTGGACTCGGGGGAGGGGGATAGTTTCAGTATTTTCCAAGCGGAGCTCTACCCGTGGCATGACCGCTTCAACGAGGTCGTGCCGGGGCGGATTCACTGGTAGGCGGTCGGATGATATTCTGTTGAGTCCGGCGACGTGAGTCGCCACAAGATATGCCCGACGCACGGCCAACACATGCCCGGCTGTCTCAGCCGTGTCAAGGCCTGAAATTGGCCAAGATTCTTGTGGGAGATGTTGAAGCGCGTCAAGGTCCGTTGCACTGAGTATTGGCGTCATATGCAGAACGGTACCATTCGTTGAACCTAAAAGTTTTGCAAGGTCGTGTAGCCTGCGTTCCATGCTCTGGCGAATCGTCGCTGACCCGGGATCAAAGGTAATCGGCTCAAGCCGCAAGGAGGCGGACTCTTGGTTGCCCATGACCAACTGACCGATCGAGCGAATCGGTAAGGCAACCAACTTGATTACGGCCTGGCGAATCGTCGCCCAAATGGCATTGGTCCAATCGAAGGTGGGATTTGACAAGAGCCCAGAAACAGGGAAGGAGATCGTAATGCGCCCCATGTCATCCTTGAGCAGCGCTATGAGTAATCCTAAGGGGAGACCAATCCGCTCTTGTACGGTTCGGGAGGTTGAGTTTCGAACCGGCTCTACTTGAAGATCGGAAAGGGTTACGTGGCTGGTCACCTCTAGTTCGTTACCCCTCAAGTGTATATCCATGACCGAGGTCAGTCTTCCGTCGGTGGTATGGTGTGAGAGAGTACGTTCCAGATAGGGATTAGTCGACGGCACAGCAAGCTGATGGATGACGGCTTTCAGTGATGCGCTGGGTAGCGGGTCGAGTAAAGATGCTCGACCATAGATTTCGAGCGCACCGCCGCTGGCGATATCTGCACGAGCCGTGATCCGGACTGGCTGCGACGGAGTGGACATAAGTTTGTCCAGAGATAGCTCGAGGTTCTGAAGTCCATCCGAATACATTGGCGTGACGGACCGATCTTCCAGATGAATTGCTCCGTCTCGAATGATGATCGTGTTGATGACCCATCGTGTTGGAGGCGACCTCTCATACTTTGTGCCGGTTGAGCTCGAGGCCGGTGATTGGGTGGATGAGTGGGCTGGTCCCCGGCCGACTCCCACGAACCGACCATTCTTGTTTCGACGTACCCAAATGTCTGGCTTCGTCACGACAACCCGGTTCAGCGTAACGGTATCAGGCCACACAGCGTCAAGCTGGGCAATGGAAATTTCAGCCACACGCCAATCGGAGCGATCCGCCGAGGCCCAGACCAGTTTGTGTCCTTCAATCGCCCCTGAGATCCCAATCAGCGACGTCCCCTTTCCCGGCCATGTCACAGAGAGCCGAGCATCGACCTGTCCTCGTACGGACAGAGGATTCCCGAAGCAGTTTTGTATTGTGTCGAGGGAAACGTCCGAGAGGTGGATCGTCATCATTCCCGAACGAAAATCCGACCCAACGACGCCCTTTATCATCAAGGTACCTGACTGTGAGAGCTCGGCAGACCCGTGGATCTTCGCGGGCTCGATCGAGTTACTCGATAGATCCGTCATCGCGAGGTGAATCCGAGTCATCTGTGTGGTTCGAGCCGGTATGATCGAGCGGTGCTCGATAGTCAACCGGCCGTTACTAAGAGTAGCATTCTGAATGTGGAGCATGAACTGCGACATGGACTTTCCTGAAGAACGTCGTTCATGCAGCGCGACGTTCCACAGAGAGTCTTCTGCTCGAACAAGATTCACTTCAGGGGAGTGAATGTCTAGGCGGCGAAACACCACGTCTTGATTGAATAGCGGCAGCAGTTCAATATCAGCAATGACTTGGCGGATAACAATCAGGTCCGAATCAGCTTCTTGAGCCCGGACCCTAAGGCCTTCTATCTCGAGATGACCGGAGAAGAGGTTCAACCGGAGCGTTGTAATCTGAGTTGTATGAAGAAGCTTGTCGGTTAGACGCGACTCCACCCATCCTCGTAGGAGTGTCGGAGCCAATATCATTAAAAGACAGGCCGATCCGAACAGGATGAAGCCAAGGGCGAGCACATACCACAGGGTTCTTGCAACCGCCCTGCTGGAATACCTCGACGAATGGTTGCCGGTTATCGGTGAGCCTTCCATAGCGTTTGGCCGTAATGGCTTCGTTCCAAGCGACGCGTGAGCACTCAACGTACAATATGCTCATTTTTCGCTCGTAGGGGCTGGAAGATTCCCTGGAAACAGATCTACCTGCATGAGTATAGATCCACCATCCGGAGGCAAACGTATTCGTGTATAGTGCGATCAGCGCTGCAGACCAGAAACTTGCTCGCAGAGTGCGACTGATAGCGGTGGACCTAAGAATGCAGGGGACACCAGTGGGATTAATCTAGGAATCGGACATCAATCGGACAGATTGACCATTCCAGAATTGATCATGGATCTTCGACTCACTCACGGCGATCTACTGTCCGTGAGTGAGTCAAATGGAATGGTGTCGTGCCGTCATTTAACAAGGCACCGACGAGTCAAGTGGGTTTTTACTGTTCCCAAGCCGCTGGGGTGTAACCAGCCAATCATCCGCCTCAATGGCTGATTGGGGTATCGGTCAGAAACGAGAAGGCGTGCCTACTTCGCTCATCGTACTTCACGATCACGTTCGCCCCGATGGCCGGATCCATCTGTGAGTCTTTCCGCGTCGTGGTCTTGTCGATGTGTAGAACTACTATCTCTCCCGTGTCCCCATTCTGAACCGAGACATCCCATCGTTGGAGATTCGCGTCTCGTTCATCGACTTTCACCACTTTCCCATGCATCGTTTTCCCTGGTTGTTGAAAGACAGGCTTATCATACACTTCCCGATCCACCGCCAGAGTCACCGTGGATAACGCCGCACACGCGAACAGATTGAGAAATGCAATTCTGATTGTCTTGGTCATATTAGACATGAGAACTCCTCCTGTTTATTGTTTTTAAGAGCGCAGAGAGATATTCGCTTACTGCTCCGGGCCGGTCATTTGGCGTAGGTTCAACATGCCACGTCAAACCTCACCCGACGCTTGTTGACACTACGGTTTTATCGGCGCATCCTTCACAAAAGTGAGGGCGTGCTTGTTTGAGTCATCGTATTTCACCACTACTCTGTCTCCAACCGCGGGATCTGGTTCCTTCTCCCTTCGCTCGGTCGACCGATTGAGATGAAGTGCGATCACCTCACCGGTCGCGGCGTTTTCTACGGACACTTCCCATTCGTGCTTAGCCGCATCACGCTCCTGAACTTTTATGACTTTGCCATAGATCGTGTGGCCGGGGACTTCCACGTCTGGCTTGTCGTACACGGCTCTGTCAGCGGACAGAACACTGGTGGTGAGTATGAAACTGAAAAGCAGAGTGCCCACCGCTAGTTTGATCACGTCAGAGTTGCTGTACATATCGGACCTCCTCGAGGAATATGAGTTAAGGTGAAAACAACACACCATGCATGGTGTGACTATAAGAGTCAGGACGCAGGACAGACACCTGGAGAGATCCCTAGAACAAAACTCCGAACCGGCTTGAGAAGTTGCAAGCGCTTCATCGGGAGGTTTAGTCGGCAACTCCATCACGCGTGCTAAGACGCAGGTCAACTCGCCTTACAATGACTCGGGTAGAGATCTTGTCCATAGGTGTGTAAATGGGGTTTAGGCGGCGGTCCTCTCGGCCTGATCGTTCCCGGTACACGTCACACTGCCGGACCGATTCATCCTCCCGTCTTTGCACGGCACACCGGAGGCCAC
>Ga0268299_1002327_pt1 | contig 23661 bp, 21 predicted proteins | sample NOBtaG_FD_193484 | JGI IMG/M metagenome (GOLD analysis project Ga0268299, IMG submission 193484) | Activated sludge microbial communities from bioreactor in Nijmegen, Gelderland, Netherland - NOB reactor | ecosystem: Engineered > Bioreactor > Aerobic > Activated sludge | place: Netherlands... | reverse complement strand
CGGGGTGGTCGGGCGTTGATCGCGGCGGAGGTGGGGAGCGTGAGGCTGATCGACAACGCGGCGTGGCCGGGCGGCGCGGGCGAGGGGTGAGGCTTGGGGGGAGGCGTCGCGGTCGGGGCTCAGGGGGTGCCGAGCGATGACGGGGCCCGGGTGGCGGCGCTTACGAGAGTTTTGCGCGCGGGGTGGCGTGGGCGCGAAAGTCCGCGGCGTGGTGCGCCGATGGTTGGGTCGGCGGCAAGGACGCGCCACCTGTTGACGACCGACGACACGACGCCGCACGCGGCCCGCGACAGCGGACCCCGTGCGTTCAGCCCCTCGGCTTGCCCGTCGCGCGAGCGGCGCCGTGTGCGCCGGCGCGTTCCTCCGGGCTCCAGTCCTTGAACGGTCGGCGCGAGAGCGCTGAGTTTCGATAGCGTGCCTCGGCGGTGACTTCGCGCCCGAGCCAGCCGGGGCGGTCGAAGGGCGTGTCGAGCGCGGGCAACTCGATCTCGGCGACGATCAGCCCGGCGTTGTCGCCCTCGAAGACGTCGATCTCCCAGAAGAGGCCCGGCGGCCCGCCGCGGGCGGGGGCTTCGTGGCGCGTCTTGAGGATGACGGGCCCCATGGCGAGGGTGCCGAGCATCTCGCGGGCGTCGGGGACGGGGATGGGGAACTCGTATTCGGGGCGCGCGAACGCGCCGCTGCCGTCAGCGGCGGGGGAGGCGGGGCCCTTGACGGTGAGGAAGGCGGCATCGCCCGCGACGCGGACGCGGACGATGCGCCCGCCGTCGGCGCACAAGTAGCCCTGAGCCATGGGCGTGGCGCGAACGACGTCGGCCCGCCAGGCGTCAGAGGAGACGAGGAACTTGTGCTCGATTTCGATGGGCATGGTTTGGTGGCTGTGCGCGGATGTGGAGCAGCATAGGGAAGTGGCCCGATTCCGCGGGATTGTGCTCAGTGGGGCTTGCCCCCCCCCCTCCCCCCCGAGCGTAAGGTGTAACGATTGCCTATGCGACTGCGAGTCCACTTCATCTCGGCAGCGCTCCTCCCTGTTGTGATGTTGGCCGCAACCTCGGGGCTGGTTGCGGCGCCGCCGGGCTTCGATGCGTGGTGGGCGAGCATGACGGCGGGTGGCGCGTCGGGCCCAGATGTCGACGGGGTCGAGATCAGGTACGAGGTTGCGTGGTTGGAGGTGCCGACGCCGGAGGAGATGGCCGCGATGCGGGCGCGCGTCGCGGGGCGGCCCGAACACCCGGATCACGCGCGGCTTGCGGCGGCGGAACGCCGGATGCGCAAGGCGGACGTGGCGGAGTGCCGGCTCTGGCGGCTTGATGGGCAATGGCGGTACGCGGTGACGTACCCGGATTCGCCGGTGGGGTACATCGACTGCGTGTGGAGCCGGAAGAGCGCGTGGCGGCTCTCGCCGGGGCAACTGCACCTGTTCTCGTTGAACCCCAAGGACGAGAGAACGCGGGAGGTCGTGCGGATGTCGAGCAACTTCTCGTACGAGTCAACGCTCCTTCTGAACGGGGGACTGAGCGGACCGGTGGGGAGCGGGCTCGACCTTCGGCCGACGCTGGTTGGTGCGGACCGATGGGAGTTGCACGCGGCGACACCGACGCCCGAGGGCAGCGCAGGAGAATCCGGGCAGCGGATTCGGGTCCGGGCGTCGGGCCGGTGGGATGGGGCCGCGGGGGTGGGGACGGTGGATCGCGTGGTGCTGGAGGGGTTGAACGACGCGGGCGAGGTGTCAGACGCCGAGGTCATGACGGCCGAAGGATGGACAACCCTGCCAGGATCCACGCTCCAGGTCGCGCGGCAGGTTCGGGTGGACGGAGAGGACGGTCGTCCGGTCAAGCGCATCACGCTAGTTTCGTCCACGCGATTCTCGCCGAGGAGTTCGAGCGGCTGATCGAGCCGCCCGGGCCGACGGCGGTCGATCCCGTGCGGGGCGCGATGACGTATTCCAGCGTGATGGACTATCGGGGCGGCACGGCGCAGCAGGTCGGGTCGTCGGAACTGGCACGGGGCGTGCTGCCGGCTCGGATGAGGCGCGGCTGCGGGTGCTGGGTTGGGTGCTCGCGGGGGGCTTGGTGGCGACACTGGTGTTCCTCAGGCTGCGCCGGAGCGCGGCGTAAAAGCGTTCGACGACTTTGCTTCTCCGGATGGCCGATTATGGTGAATGCAGGCACGAGTGCCTTGGGGCTTGCTTTCTCGGCCGCGCTGGCGGGCATCGCGCCCGCGACCTGTTATACCCAGATCGACAATATCCCGTGTTGCGATCTCAGGTCGGGACCGGCTCTTCGGACGTATAACTGCGCCAACGACTCGAACTGCAAGGATTCGGCAACGAGCAGCGGCAACGTGAGCCACTACAAGACCGATGCTCCGAAGGGCGCATCGGGTCGCACGGGTCTAGCGCCCGGAGCGAGTTGCACGTGCATCGTGCAGCGGAAGAAGTGCAGCAACGGAGGCTACTGCGTGAATGACGGGCCGCCGAATGATCCCGACTCCATTCAGTCCGAGGTGCCTGGCGGCGACGAGGCCTGCACGGTACCCGAAAGCGGCGGCGGCGGGAGTCCGGACTGAGCCATGCACCGGTTTCGGCGAGCAGCACACGTTGGCGTCGCGATCGTGGCGGGCACGTTCGTCATCAGCGGCCTTGCGAAACTGGCTGACTTGGGGGAGTTCGCCCGGGCGATCTCGGCGTGGACGATCATCCCTCCGAGACTCGTGCCGTCGCTGGTGGCGGTCGTGCCGGGGATCGAACTGTTTGTGGGCGGCGCCTGGGTTCTCGGCGTCTGGCGTAGGCCGGCGGGCTGGGCGATGGTGATGATGCTTGGGGTGTTTACAGCGGGGCTGGCGATTCAGTCGGCCGTGCTAGCCGAGCCGGTCTCGTGCGGGTGCCTCGGGGCCCTCGCGCGGGCATTCGAACTTGAGGAGTCGGCTCGCGCGACGCTGGTGCGGAACGTTGCGCTTCTGGTGCTGCTGGTACCGGGTATTGTCGCGAGAACGGCAGGGCGGAGGAGTCGCGCAACGGACGCGAGGCCCGCGAGGTCCGCGCGGGGGTTTACGGTGGTGGAGTTGCTCGTCGTGATGGCGCTGGCTGGGGTGCTGGTGGCGCTCGTGCTGCCGAGCCTGGCGGGGGTGCGGCTGGGCGCGCGAACGGCGGCGTCGGCGGCGAACGCCCGTACGCACGCGGGCACCATGGCGTCGTATCTGCACGACTGGCGCGACGTGTATCCCTACCTCACCGACCCGCAGACCACGCAGTCGGTGATCCGGTGTCGATCAGCCGGCCGAGCGATCGTCACCGAGCATTTCGGTGGCGCGAAGTTCAGGTGGCTTGGTCTGGCAGACGACTATTACGATGGGAACTGGCTGAGCCCGTCGTTCCGGTCTCCCTTTGGGCTGCCGGGCGCGGTCGGGTCGTACACGATGGGCTGCGTGTTCCTCGCGCGGCCCGAGTATTACACGCCGGAGACGCGGCGGCAGCCTCCCGAACAGTTGCGCCCCACGCGTGGCGCCGACGTGCTCTTCCCGGGTTCCAAGGCGATCGTGGTTGACGACTCGGCCCCCCCCGCCGGCTCCGGCTTGTCCGGCGTGAGCCGCCACGAGCGATTCGTGATCGCGGCGATGGTGGATGGCCGGGCGGGCCAGTTCAACGCCGGGACCGACATGCTCCCGCAGCACCCCAGCGGGGACGGGAACTACCCCGCGTACGGCGCGGACTTCCCGTGGTGGTTGCCCATGACCCACACCGCCGAGGGCGTGCGCGGGCGGGACATCCGCTGAACCACGCGGCTCACCGCAGCCCGTACTCCTTCAACTTCCGGTAGAGGGTCCGCTCGCCGATGCCCAGGAGTTTGGCGGCGTGCTCGCGGTTGCCCGCGGTGAGGCGCAGTGTCTCGCGGATGGCCCGCTTTTCGATCTGTTCGAGGCTGGTGCCGGCGAGAGAGCCCGCGGGCGCGCCGGCGGCTGGTCCCGCGTCGACGGCGTCGGTCCCGTCGGCGGGGTCGGCGGAGCGGATCTCGTCGGGGATGTGCCGGGTGTCGAGCGTCAGGGCGGCCTCGCCGGTGGCGTTGCCCGCGCCCCCATCCCCCTCTCCCACTGCCGAGACGACCATGTTCTGCACGGTGTTGAGGAGTTGGCGGACGTTCCCGGGCCAGTGGTAACTGGTGAGGCGCATCATCGCGGCGTCGGTGATCCCGGGCATGGGCCGGCTGGCCTCGAAGCCCATCTGCTTCCAGGCCCGCGCGATGGCGTGGCGGACGATGCGGGGGATGTCCTCGCGTCGGTCGCGGAGCGGGGGGAGCGTCACCTGCGCCCCCTTGATGCGGAAGTAGAGGTCCTCGCGGAACTCGCCGCGGGCGATCATCGCCTGGAGGTCCTTGTTGGTGGCGCTGACGAGGCGGACGTTGGTCTGGCGGGGCTCGTTGGAGCCCACGCGGACGACGGTGCCGGTCTCGAGCACGCGGAGCAACTTGGCCTGCATCTTGAGGGGCATGTCCCCGATCTCGTCGAGGAACAGGGTGCCGCCGCCGCCCGCCCCACCGCCCCCACCCCCCCAACTGGCGTACTCGAAGACGCCCTCGCGGTCCTTCTCCGCCCCGGTAAAGGCCCCGCGGACGTGGCCGAAGAGTTGGTCCTCCAGCAGCGTCTCGGTCTCCGCGGCGCAGTTGAGCGCGACGAAGCGGCCCTTGGCGCGGGGCGAGTTCTTGTGCACGGCCTGGGCGATGAGTTCCTTGCCCGTGCCGCTCTCCCCGGTGATGAGGACCGGGAGCGTGCTGGCGGCGACGCTCTTGACGGCGCGGAGGATGCGGCGCATCGGCTCGCTGCCGGCGATGATGCCCTCGAAGCCCTCGTGCTGGACCAGGTCGCCCTCGACGCCCTCGGCCTTGGCCTCGTGGCGAAGGAGGACGGTCTCGGCGGCGCGGTTGACGAGGTTGCGGAAGACGGCGAGGTCGAGGGGCTTCTCGATGAAGTCGTACGCGCCGTCCTTGAAGGCCGCGCGGGCGGTGGGCACGTCGCCGTGGGCCGTAACCATGATCGCCTCGCTGGCGGGCTGGAGTTTGCGGGCTGCGCGGAGGACGACGAGGCCGGCGTCGGCGCCGTCTGGCGCGACGCCGTCGCGGCCCCCGGAGGCGGGCATGCGGAGGTCGGTGATGATGACGTCGAAGGCGCCGTGGCGGAGTTCGTCCAGGGCCTGCTGCACGCCGCCGACGATGGTGCAGACGTGGCCCGGCTTGCGGAGGGCCTCGGCCATGACCTCGGCGTGCTCGGCCTCGTCCTCGACGATCAGCACCTGGGCGCGGGGGGTTTCGGTCGTCACGCCCGAAGCGTAGCCGCGGGGTGGTGCGGGCTGCACCGCGTGGCGGTGCGGAGTGGCGCTACGCTCATCGGGTCGCACTGCCGACAGGAGGTTCCACATGGCCAGCCGTTCCGCCGATGCCGAGTGGTCGGGAAATCTGCTCGAGGGGAAGGGTCGGATCCGGGTGCAGAGCGGGACGCTCGACGCGCCGTACGACTTCCGCGCCCGGACGGGCGACGGGAAGGGGACGAACCCGGAGGAGTTGATCGCCGCGGCCCACGCCGGGTGCTTCACGATGCAACTCTCGGCGCTGCTGGCGGCGGCGGGGCACCCCGCCGAGCGCCTCGCGACGAATGCGAAGGTGCACCTGGAGAAGCAGGGCGAAGGCTTCGCGATCCCGCGGATCGAGTTGCACCTCTCGGGCAAGGTGCCCGGGCTCAGCGCCGAGGAGTTCCGCAAGCACGCGGAGACGGCGAAGGCGACCTGCCCGGTGTCCAAGGCGCTGGCGGGCACGAGCATCACGCTCAGCATCAACGGGGCCTGACCCGGCCGCATGGACCTGCTCTGGCTGATCTCGGTGCCGATCGGCCTCGCCCTGGGCGGGTGGGCGGCGTACCGCGCGCACCGGACGGCGCGGCGGCGCCGACGCGAGCACCGCATCACCCCCACGGCTGCGCTGGAGGAGGTCCTGCGCCTCCGCCGGCAACTGCGCCGGGCCCAACTCGAAGCGGCACTCGCCCGCGAGGGGCGTCAGTTCGCCCTTCCCTTTCGCTTCACCAGCGAGACGGGCGAGGACGAGTTCCTGTTCGAACTGTTCGATGGGCAGACCCGCGGCACGTTCGCCGAGGTCGGCGCGCACGACGGGGTGACGTGCTCGGTGACGTACCCGTTCGAGGCGGCGGGCTGGCGGGGCGTGCTGGTGGAGCCGTTGCCCGAGGAGTTCGAGCGTTGCCGGGGCGCGCGGCCCAACAGCCGGGTCGTGAACGCCGCGCTGGGGCCGGCGGGGTCGTCGGGGCGTGCGACCTTCACGGTGGTGCGCGGCGAGACGCGGAGCGGGCAGCACTCGTTTCTGGGCGAGAACGCATCGCGGGCCCGGGCGCTGGCGCGGCGGGGGAAGGCCGTCGAGCGCGTGGACGTGCCGCTGACGACGATGGACGCGGTGCTGGCCGAGCACCTGGCGGCGGTGGCCGCCGGTGCCGCGGGGAGCCTCCCGCACCTCGACTTTGCCGTGATCGACGTGGAGGGGGGCGAACTGGGCCTTTTGCAGGGATTCGACCTTGATCGCTGGAAGCCCCGCGCGCTGCTCATCGAGGATTGGGACAGGCCCGAGGACCGGCGCGTGCGGGCGTATCTGGAGGGGCGGGGTTACCGCCGCTGCGGCAGGCAGCGCCACAACAGCGTCTACGTCCGCGCCGATGAGCCCGCGCTGGCCGAGCGGGCGAGGGAGATGGCCCGGCCGGCTTAGCGCGTCTGGCCGCTGACCCCGCCCGCCCTGCGGAGCATGAACAGGAAGACGGGGCCGCCCAGGGCGGTCGTGAGGATGCCCAGAGGGAGGCGTCCACCCGCCAGGGGCAGCACGCGTGTCAGCGCATCGCCCCCGACCACCAGTGCCGCGCCGATCCCCGCCGAGATTGCCACCAGTGTTCGATGTCCGCCGATCATTCGCGTCAGCCCTCGCGCCAGGTGCGGCGAGATGAGCCCGATGAACCCGACAGGCCCCGCGAGCGCGACGGCCAGCGCCACCAGCAGGCCGGCGAGTGCGAACGCGCCCGTCCGCGCGGGTCCGACGCGCACGCCGACGCTCGCCGCTTCGTCGTCGCCCAGCATCGAGGCGTCGAGGGTCGGCCCGAGCCACGCCGCGCACGCCAGCGCCGCCAGCGCGGGCCCGCCGGCGCCGGCGATCTCGCGCCAGTCGGCGTCGTCTGAGAGCGAACCGATGAGGGCCCGCGCGGCGATGAAGCCCCCCGCGAGGTGCTGCACCAGCAGGATCCCCGCGCCCGCGAGCGTTCCGACCACCACGCCGGTGAGCACCAGGGTCTGGGGCTCGACGAGCCCGCGCCGCTGGCTAAGGGTGTAGACCAGGGCGAGCGCGCCGCCAGCGCCGAGCAGCGCGGGCAGGGCTGCCCACGCCAGGGTGTCGAATCCGCTCATGCCCAGGCCCGCCCCGAGCCACGCGGCGATCACCACCGCCAGCGACGCGCCGGGCGCAACGCCCAGCACCTCGGGCCCGGCGAGCGGATTGCGCATCAGCGCCTGGAGAACGGCGCCCGCCGCGCCGAGGGCCGCGCCGACAATCAGGCCCACGCACGCCCGCTGCCCCCGGAGTTCGATGATCTCGGCCCAGGCGGGGGTGTCCAGGGTGCCGCCCGCGAGCAGGCGGGCCCCGATGGCCGTCGCGAGCGCCGCCGCGACCACCGTCCACGCCGTCGCGATGCCCCGGGGTGCGCCCATCGATGCCCAGCGTAGCCGAAGGACCGCGGCGAGCGGTGGTCTGTCTCGGCCCGCGCCCTCTGTGCCGGCCCGCGCTCTCTGCACCGGCCCGCGCTAGTAGACCGCCCCGGCCTCGGCCGTGCAGGGCACGGCGAGTTGGTACGTGTTCATGTGCGTGATCGGGGGCGAGTAGATGTGCAGCGTGATCAGGTCCGTCCCGGGCGACTGCATGTTGGCGATCTGGTGGATGTCCGCGTCGTCGGCGGAGCAGACGTACCCCGGGGGCATGTCGTTGACGCACGCGGGGCAGAGCAGGCTCGACGCCGTGGGCTTGAAGCGGATCTCGGTGCCGTGCCCCTCCACCACCTTGAACGCGCAACTGACGCCCTGGTGGTCGTGGATGGGCGTGCAATGCCCGGAGCGCCAGCAGAGCGCGAGCAACTCGAACCAGTCGGTGCGGGCGATGGTGTTGCGCCGGTAGCCCTTGGTGCCGAACACCACCGCGGGGGCGATCTGCTCCCGTGTGACCGGTGTTTTGCGGAGCAACTCCTCGAGCGTGTGCAGGTTGGCCCGGGACGACAGCCCGCCCAGGTACTCGATGAGCGGGGCGAGGGTCGGGAACTGCCTGCAACAGCCGGGGATGTCCATGATCGTGCTCCGCTCGGTGTAGGTGGGTGGGGGGGGGTCGGAATCACGCCCCGGCGGGGAACGCCGCGGCGCGTGCCTCGGCCAGCCTCGCCAGCCCGCGGATGAGCGCGGGGACGGCCTCCAGCCTCAGCATGGTTGATGAGTCCGACAGCGCCGTCGCCGGGTCGGGGTGGGTTTCGAGGAAGATCGCGTGGACGCCGACCGCCACGGCCGCCCGCGCCAGGTGCGACGCCCGATCCGGCCTGCCCCCGGTCTGCTCCCCCGTGCCGGGCAACTGCGTGCTGTGAGTGCAGTCGAAGCACACCGGCACCGGGGGTTGGTCCCGCAGCGGCGTATGGATCAGGTCCGCCACGCCGATGAAGTCGTTCACCAACCGGTTGTACCCGAAAAAGGTCCCGCGCTCGGTGATCATCGCATTGGTGCACCCGGCCTCGGCCAGTTTGCGGATGGGCCCCGCCATCTCCTGCGGGCTCACGAACTGGCCCTTCTTCACGTTCACGCCCCGCCCGTGCTCCGCCGCGGCGCTCCCGGCGGCCAGCAGCAGGTCCGTCTGCCGGCACAGGAACGCGGGGATCTGGAGCAGGTCCACGTGCCGCGCCGCCGGTGCCGCCTGGCCCGGCTCGTGAATGTCGGTCGTCACCGGCACGCCCAGACCCTCGCGGATCTGGGCGAGCCACGTCAGCCCGCGCTCCAGCCCCGGGCCGCGCGGCGAGTTGATGCTCGACCGGTTCGCCTTGTCAAACGACGCCTTGAACACAAACCCCACCCGCGCCTCCCGGCACGCGTCCCGAAGGGTCTGCGCGATCCCCCACCCCAGTTCCAACGACTCCAGCACGCACGGGCCCCCGATGATCGTCAGCGGCACATGCCCGCTGGCACCCCCTGCACCCCCGGCCCCGCCGATCACCACCGACCCGACCTGGCACGCTCGCGTCATGCCCACAGTGTACCTGACGAACCCCCCTTCGGCCCCTCCCTCGCGGGGCGTTTCGCCGACCACGCCACCCCCCACCGGGCGTTGCCCGCCGCTACGCTCCACCGTGCTCCCGCACAGTCCATTTCGGGTGGTTGCGTCCTTTCAGCCGACCGGCGACCAGCCCGGCGCGATCGAGGCGCTGACGGGCCGTCTCGGGCGCGGCGAGCGCTTCGCCTGCCTTCTTGGCGCCACCGGCACGGGCAAGACGTTCACGATGGCCCACACCATCGCGCGGCTCAACAAGCCCACCATCATCCTCTCGCACAACAAAACCCTCGCCGCCCAACTCTACGAGGAGATGAAGGAACTCTTCCCCCACAACGCAGTCTCGTACTTCGTCTCCTACTACGACTACTACCAGCCCGAGGCGTATATCCCCGCGCGGGACATCTACATCGAGAAGGACTCGGCCCGCAACGACGACCTCGACAAACTCCGCCTCGCCGCCACCTCCAACATCCTCTCGCGCCGAGACACCATCGTCGTCGCCTCCGTCTCCTGCATCTTCGGACTGGGTTCGCCGCTCGCTTACGGCTCGAAGGTCCTCACGCTCGAGGTCGGGCGGGACATTGACCGCCGCCGCCTCCTCCTGCAACTCAACGGCATGCAGTACCAGCGCGCCGACATCGAGTTCACCCGCGGGCACTACCGCGTCCGCGGCGACGCCATCGACATCTGGCCCGCCTACGAGGCCTACGCCGTGCGCGTCGAACTCGGGGGCGAATCCGGCAACGCCGTCGCCTCCCTCACCCTCGTCAACCCCACCTCGGGCGAGGAGATCGCCCAAGAACGCCGCTTCTTCCTCTTCCCCGCACGCCACTACGTCACCGACGAGGACAGCATGCAATCCGTCCTCGCCGGCATCCGCGCCGAACTCGACGCCCGCGTCGCCCAACTCCGCGGCGAGGGCAAACTCCTCGAGGCCCAGCGCCTCCTCGCTCGCACCAAGTACGACCTCGAAATGCTCGAAGAGACCGGCATCTGCAACGGCGTCGAGAACTACTCCCGACACCTCGACGGCCGCCAGCCAGGCGAACGCCCATGGACCCTCCTCGACTACTTCGACTACGCGCCTCCCCACGGGCCCGCCTCCGGCGAGACTCCCGCCCCCCCCTTCGAACTCCGCCCCGCCTCCCTCTCCAGCGTCACCCACCCCGCCTCCACGCTGGGCTACGGCGGGCCGCCGCAACTGGCGCGCGCCGGCGGGGGAGGGGGGGGGCAGGCCGCTCCGCCCAACCTTGGCGACTGGCTCCTCATCATCGACGAGTCCCACGTCACCATCCCCCAGGTCCACGCCATGTTCAATGGCGACCAGGCCCGAAAGAAGGTCCTCGTCGAGCACGGCTTCCGCCTCCCCTCCGCCCTCGACAACCGCCCCCTCCGCTTCGAGGAGTTCGAGTCCATCGTCCCGCGCATCCTCTTCGTCAGTGCCACGCCCGGCCCGTACGAACTCGGAAAGGTCGCCGGCGAGGTCGCCGAGCAGGTCATCCGCCCCACGGGCCTGCTCGACCCGACCATCGAGATCAAGCCCGCCGCGGGGCAGGTGCCAGACCTGGTGCAGCGCTGCGTGGAGCGTGCCGCCAAGGGCGAGCGCGTCATCGTGACCGCCCTCACCAAGCGCCTCTGCGAGGACCTCACCCTCTTCCTGCACGAAAAGGGCCTCCGGGTCCGCTACCTGCACAGCGAGATCGACACCCTCGAGCGCATCGAGATCCTCACCGACCTGCGAAGGGGCGAGTTCGACGTGCTCGTGGGCGTGAACCTGCTGCGCGAGGGACTGGACCTGCCCGAGGTCTCGCTGGTGGCGATCCTCGACGCCGACAAGGAGGGGTTCCTCCGCTCGACGACCTCGCTGATCCAGCAGATCGGCCGCGCGGCCCGGAACGTCAACGCGCACGTGGTGATGTACGCCGACGCGGTGACGCCCAGCATGAGCGCCGCGATCGACGAGACCGCCCGACGCCGCGCCAAGCAGGAGGCGTACAACGCCGCCCACGGCATCACGCCGCAGACCATCCAGAAGGCCATCCGCCGCGGGATGGAGGCCGAACTCCGCGCCCAGCGGACCGCCCGCGATGCCGTCAAGAGCAAGGAGCCCGAGTACGACACCGCGGAGATGATTCGGATGCTTGAGGAAGAGATGCTCTCCGCCGCCGCGGACCTGGAGTTCGAGAAGGCCGCACAACTCCGCGACCAGGTGAACCTGCTCAAGTCCGGCAAGCACCCCGCCGCCCAGCGCGCCGCCTCGGGGGGGGGAAGCGGCAAACTCCGCAAATCCGACCTCTCTCGCAACGGCACCGCGTCGAGCGTCGAGCGCCGCCCGGGCATGCCCGGCGTCCGCGCCAACAAGAGCCGCCGGGGGCGGGGGAAGTAGATCGCGCGCCCGCGCCAAGGATCAAGCCATGACGCACGAACCGGGCGGAACGCCCCTCCGCCAGAAACTCGGGTACTACGCCCTGGGCGTCGCCGTCGGCTTCTGCCTGCTCAGCCTGATCTGGGCCAACCGCGCCCGCGTGCAGCGCGAGCGCGACGCCGCCCAGGCCGCCCGTGCTGCGCAGGACGCCGCCCGCGCCGCCACCACCGCGCCGGGCCAACTCCCCTCGGCCCCCTCGGCCGCCTCGCCCGCGGCACCGCCGGCGTCCAACCCTTGAGCCCGTTCACCACGAGTTCGCCTGCCGGCCCTCGATCGCCCCGATCAGGCACGCCGTCGCGAGGATCATCAGGTCGTCGATCCTCTCGTCGTCGGCGTGGATCGTGATCCCGAGCCGATAGACGAACGGGTTGAAGTGCTGGCGGAACGTCGCGACCACCGTCCCGTCCATCCGCCGAAGGTCGAACTTTTGGGGCGACAGGATCGCGACCCACTCCACCCACCGCCGCAGCATCGGCAGCCACCCCCCGATCTCCTGCAACTCGGCCACCTGGTTCCCCTGCTGATCGAACACGAGCCAGTGGTCCCGCACGAACGCCGACGACAGCCCCTTCTGACGGAGCGACCCCAGCGACGTGCCGTCGGGGAGCATGATGTCATAGGTCGCGCCGAAGTCGATGATGCTGCGTGCCGCGATGCGGATCACCTCCGTGCTGCACGTGTCGTCGGTGTAGAGGCGCAGGTCCTCCTTCAGTTTGAAGGCCTTCTGCTTGCAGTAGGCCACCAGCCCGCCCCGCGGGTCATAGACGTGGAACCCCGCGCCGAAGAACTTGAACACCTGCCTGCGGAGCGTGTACTGCTCGCCCGGTTGCGCGTTGAATGCCGCCATGCGCCAAGCGTACCACACCACCCACGCGACGTGCTCCTCGCGCGCCGTCGCCCGTACACTGCCCGCGTGTTCACCGGCCTCGTCCAAGCCGTCGGGCGCATCGCCGCCGCCGATCGACCCGCCGGCCCCGAAGGGCCGCTCCGGCTCGCCATCGACCCCCACCCCTGGGCCCACCAGCCCGCGCTCGGCGACTCCATCGCTGTCAGCGGCATCTGCCTCACCCTCGTCGCCATCGAGCCTCGCGATGGTCGCTCCCTCTGGCTCTTCGACGCCATCCCCCAGACCCTCGCCCTCACCACCCTCGCCTCGCTCCGGCCCGGCGACCGCGTGAACCTCGAACATGCCCTCCGCGCGGGCGACCCTCTCGGCGGGCACTTCGTCCAGGGGCACGTCGATGGCGTCGCCCGCGTCGCCCGCGTTCAAACCGGCCACGACTTCCGCCTCTCCATCGCCCCGCCGGACCACCTCCGCCCCTGCATCATCCCGCAGGGCTCCATCACCCTCGACGGCGTCTCCCTCACCATCGCCTCCGTCGCCCCCGATGCCTCCACCTTTGATGTCGCCCTCATTCCCGAAACCCTCGCCCGCTCCACCCTCGCCGACCGCCGGCCCGGCGACCGCGTGAACATCGAGGCCGACATGCTCACCAAGACCGTCCTCTCCATCCTCCAGCGCTCCGGTTCCGCGCGGTAGGCTGGGCCGCGCGATCTCCGCTCACGCCCCATGCGACTCCTCGGCATCGATCCCGGGCTCCGCATCACCGGCTACGGCTGCGTGGAAGCCTCCGCGCCCGCGCACACCTCCCGCCCCCGCCTCGTCGAAGCCGGCGTCCTCCGTCTCAATCCCAAGGCCTCGGTCTCTGATCGCCTCGCCGAACTCGACGCCGACCTCCACGACCTGCTCGACCGCCTCCGCCCCGACGCCGCCGCGGTCGAACTGCTCTTCGCCCACTACCAGCACCCTGCGACCGCCATCGTCATGGGCCACGCCCGCGGGGTCATCCTCCTCGCGCTCCGCCGCCGAAACCTCCCCCTCGTCGAACTCCGCCCCACGGAAGTCAAGAAATCGCTCACGGGCCACGGGCACGCAGCCAAGACGCAGATGCAGGACGCCGTCCGCGCCGCGCTCGGCCTTGCCGCCCGCCCCGAGCCCCCGGACGTGGCCGACGCACTCGCCATCGCCATGTGCGCCGCAATCAGACAGGACCTCCCCGCCTCATGCCCCTGACTGCCGCCGAATCCGCCATCGCCGCCGAGATCGCCTCTCGCCACGACCGGCTCCTCGCCGACCTGCGCCGCTTTGTCGATCTCGAAACCGGCCCCGGGGGTGACTCCGCCCTTACCGAACTCCGCGATCTCCTCGCGCAGCGCGCCCAGGCCCTCGGCGCCACCCGCGAGGACCGCCCGGGCGACCCGCGCCCGGACTGGCTCGACTGGTCGCCACGCCAAGCCGACGCGCCCCAGCACCAACCCCCGCCCACCTGTGTCCTTCGCAGACCCCACCCCACCCTGCCCCGCATCCTCATCGCCGGCCACCTCGACACCGTCCACCCACCCTCCTCCCTCGGCGGGACCTTCCGCGGGCTCTCCATCGCGCCCGGCCGCGCCACCGCCACCGGTCCCGGCTGCGTGGACATGAAGGGCGGCCTCGTCATCGCCATCCACGCCCTCGAAGCCCTCGAAGCCCGCGGCATCCCCGCCTCCTGGTCCTTCGTCCTCAACAGCGACGAGGAGACCGGCTCCTATTGCTCCGACGCCGCGCTCCGCGCGCTCGCCGCCGAGCACGACCTCGGCCTCGCCCTCGAACCCGCGATGGCCAACGGCGAACTCGCCATCACCCGCGGCGGGAGCGGGCAGTTCGCCTTCCACTGCTCCGGTCGCGCCGCCCACGTCGGGCGAGACTTCGCCTCCGGCGTCTCCGCCGTCGATGCCCTCGCCCGCGCCATCCTCGCCGCACACGCCCTCTCCGACCCCGCCCGCGGCATCAACGTCTCCGTCGGCCCCCTCTCGGGCGGCATCGCCCCCAACGTCGTCCCCGACCACGCCGCCGCCTGGGGCAACGCCCGCGTCCCCGATGCCAAGAGCCAGGCACTTGTCGAAGCCGCCCTTCGCGCCATCGCCGCCGGCGGGCCCGACGCCCTCCCGCACGTGCGCGTCCTCACCTCCTTCAACCGCCCCGCCAAGCCGCTGTCGCCCGCCACCGAGCGCCTCGCCCTCGCCGCGCGCCGCGCCGCCGAGGACCTGGGCCAATCCCTCCCCTTCGCCTCATCCGCCGGCGTCTGCGACGGCAACAACCTCCAGGACGCCGGCCTCCCCACCATCGACACCCTGGGCGTCCGTGGCGGGGGCCTGCACACCCCTCAGGAGTGGATCGACCTCTCCAGCCTCGTCCAGCGCTGCCAACTCCTCGCCCTGCTCATCGCCCGCGCCTCCGCCGGCGGAGTCTGAGCCCCCACCGCCACCCCCGCGGCCCCGCCAGCGCCCTCACCCCCCTCACCCCCCTCACCCCCCCAGCAGCCACGCCAGCACGCGATCCGTCTCCTCGAGCGTCTCCAGCACCTCGTCGGCCCCCGCGTTCCGCAACTCGTCCACGCCGTACTTCCCCGTCGCCACCGCCAGCGCCCGGCCCCCGTGCGCCTTGGCGCACGCGACATCGTGAGGCGTATCACCGATGATCACCATCCGCTCCGCCTCCAACCGCCGCCCGTGCCGCGCCTCGAACCGCCTCAGCCCCACCCCGGGCAGGTCGTTTCGCGTCGGCGGATCCGATGGTGACTCGTCCCCCCACACGTTCAACTGGAACTGCCCGGGGTCGATCCCGCACGCCTGCAACTTCATCCGCCCCGTCTCCTCGTAGTTCCCCGTCAGCAGCCCCGTCACCGCCCCCGCCCTCGGAGCCTCACCTCGCAGCCTCGCCAGCAGCGCGTCGACGCCCGGCATCGCCCGCACCGTGAACGCTGGCGACGCCAATCGCGCAGGCAGCCGCCGCGCGTATTCCGCGCGCACCGTTGCCATCGTTTCCCGCGTCGGCGCGATCCCCGCCCGCACAAGCATGTCCGCCATGATCAACGGGTCCAGCCGGCCCGCCGCCGGGATCCCGTCGCAGTGCACGTGCGGCCCGAAGAGCGCCGCCGCCGCGTCGTTCAGCGCCGCAAGCCCCGCGCCCTCGGTTCTCAAGAGCGTCCCGTCGATGTCAAACAGCAGCAGCATGCACGCTCCGTCCTTGATGCCCCGCCCCACCCACCCCGGGCGCCCCGTCCTCACCCGCGATCGATCACAAACCCGCTCTCTTCCGCGCAATCAGGCACCCGCGCCTCATCGCGCCCGCTGATCTTCCCGCCCATCGCGCTCCCCAACTCCCGCGACAGCGCGGCCACCGCCTCGGGCGTTCCCTGCGCCTCCAGCAGCACCGACCCATCCGCCTCGTTCCGCACCCACCCCGTCAGCCCCAGGCGCAACGCGATCCCACGCGCCGTCGCGCGGAAGCCCACCCCCTGCACTCGCCCGGAATACCGCACCCGCACGCGCATGGGCCCAGCGTAGCCGCGCACGGGCCAGCCGCGCCGCGCGCGACGAACCCCCCGGCGCCGACGCCGCGCTCGCCGCGCCCTCAGCATCCCCCGCTGAAGTACGCCCCGATGTAGTCGCTCAGGTCGTCGGGGTCGAGGTTCCCGTCATGGTTGAAGTCCGCTCCCGCGCACGGCGGCGTGAAGTAGCACCCGATGTAGTCGCTCAGGTCATCCGGGTCCACGTTCCCGTCGCCGTTGAAGTCCACCGCGCACCCGGTCCCGTCCCCCGCGTAGATCCGGTACCCCGCGTTCTGCCCCAGCGCCACCACAGCGCTGGGCGGCGGGAAGTACTGCACCCGCGCCGCGTTCGCCTCCCCCGTCGGGCCCGCGTCGTTCCCGCTCAGCGCCACCAGCACGTCCGGCGCCGGCCCGTTGGTCACCGCCACCACCGAGAGCGCATACACCCCCGGTCCGAGCGACCGCGTCCCGCTATTGAACAGCCCCGTTCCCAGGTCAAACGACACCAGGTCGAACCCGGGGTACCGCGCGTCATCAAAGAACCGCGTCACGCACGATGGCGCCGCGAACGTCTCCGAGTACACGTTCCCCACCGGCGACTCGAACCCCGCGCCCAGGCTCGAGTAGATGTTCACCCGCCACTGCGGGCCCACCGGCAGCATCCCCGTGTCCCGCACCACCGCTTCCACCCGCGTCAGTGTCGTTCCGGGGAGCCCGCCTATCCCCAACAGACCGTTGATCTCGAAGTCGTCCATGCACGCGAACGACCCGCTCGACAGCAAACACCCCGGGCAGTTGGTTGATTGCGACAGCGCCTGCCCGGTCTGCCCCGCCGGGTCGATCTGGTCAAAGATCGCCGAACCCCCCGTCCCGCACACCGGCCCGGGTGGGCACGCAGGGTGCCCGGGCACCGGCACCATCCGCAGCACCCGCCCGCCGCCCGCCACCATCCCGGGCTCCGCCTGATACGCCTCGACGCCCCCCGCGTTCTCCACCCCCACCGTCGCCCCGCTCAGCCCCGCGGGCGTCACCACCCCGTACCGCACCTCGATCACTCCGTCGGGATAGAGCACGATCTGAAATGTGTTCGAATCCGCCAGCCCGAATCGCGGCGCGTTCCGCCACTCGATCACGAGCCTCGGTCCTTCCACCGGCGGCCCCACCACCGCCGCCCGCAACTGCCCCGTCACGCGCAGATCGAGGTCCGTCCAATACCCATAGATCGCCTCGTTGGGTGCCGCGGGCGTCGGCAGCACCGGATCGTTCTCAAACGCCGTGCTCGGGGCCCCGAACGTCACGAACCCGTTCGAGCTCACGAACACCGTGTTCCGCGGCGCCCCGAAGAACGGGAACGTGAACCCGATCGGCACCGCCACCGCTCCGTCATCCCGGTTCGGTGTCACGCTCGGCAGCAGGTTCGTCACCGGCACGTCAGTCAAATCGAGCAAGCCCCCGGGCTGCACCCGCAGCCGATACTGCGGCGGCACCTCGCACGCCACCCCATCACCCCGATACACCCCGCCCAGCACCAAGCACTCGGGCGCCGTCGTCACGACACACCCCCCAGGCACGCAGCACGCGCCCACCGGCAAGACGCCCAGCCCCACGCCCTCCGTCGGCACCCCCACCGCCCCCCCCGCCCCCACCGCCCTCCCCATCGCCTGCTGCCCCGACGCAGCACCAGCGAGCACGCCCCACGCCACGACCATCGCCGCCGCCATCGCACACGCCACAGCCTGCTTAGACATGCTTGAACCCCTGCTCGCCGCCCCCGATGCCGCTCTCCCCACTCTACCACCAACTGGCGTCCTCGCCACCGCACGAGCACTCCACCCTACGAACCCCCGGCGAACGCTCCCGCCCTGCCCCGCCCCCCCCAATCGCCCCCTACGCTCGATCCATGCCGTACTCGTTCCAGCGCGCCGTTCTGCCCAACGGCCTCACCGTCATCGCCGAGACCGACCCCGCCGCCCTCACCGCCTCCGCCGGGTTCTTCGTCCGCACCGGCGCGCGAGACGAGGCCCCCGCACTTATGGGCGTCAGCCACTTCCTCGAACACATGATGTTCAAGGGCACCGCCCGCCGCTCCTCCGACGACGTCAATCGCGAGTTCGACGAGATCGGCGCCCGCTCCAACGCCTACACCAGCAACGAACTCACCGCCTTCTTCGCCCCAGTCCTCCCCGAGCACCTCCCCCGCGCTCTCGACATCCTCGCAGACATCATGCGGCCAGCCCTCCGCGAGGACGACTTCGCCACCGAAAAAGGCGTCATCCTCGAAGAGATCGCCATGTACGACGACGACCCCGTCTGGGTCCTCTACGAGCGCGCACTCGAAGAGCACTACCGCGCCCACGGCCTCGCCCACCGCGTCCTCGGCACCCGCGACTCCATCTCCGCCCTTCAGGCCGCTCAGATGCGCGACTACTTCACCAACCGCTACTCCGCCGACAACACCGTCCTCGCCCTCGCCGGCAACCTCGACTTCCACGCCGCCTGCAAGCAGGCCGAAGCCCTCTGCGGCCACTGGACGCGCACTCACGCCACCCGTGACGCCGCGCCCCCGCCCCTCGCCGGCGCGCAGTTCGAGATCCGCTCCGACAAGGTCGCCCGCGCCTACGCCATGCTCCTCGCACCGGGGCCGGGCGCGACCGACCCAGACCGTTACGCCGCCTTCGTCGCCGCGCAGGCCCTCGGCTCGCCCGACAACTCCCGCCTCCACTGGGCCCTCGTCGAGCCCGGCAGCGCCGAGGAGGCCGACGCCTCCTTCGAGCCCCACGAGGGTATCGGCGACTTCCGCATCCTCCTCGCCTGCGAGCCGCAGCGCCTCGACGAGGTCCTCGCCATTGCCCAGCAAGAAATCGCCGGCCTCGCCGACACCATCACCGAGGCCGACGCTCAGCGCATACGCGCCAAGGTCGCCACCGGCATCACCCTCGCCGGCGAGCGACCCGATGGCCGCATGCACCGCCTCGGCCGCCAGTGGACCACCCTCAACGACTACACCACGCTCGACGAGGAACTCGACCGCGTGAACGCCGTCACCCTCGCCGACGTCCGCCGCCTGCTCCACAAGTACCCCTGGCAGCCGCGCACCATCGGCCGCATGCTCCCGGCGACCTGACGCGCCCAACTCCGCCGCACGCACCTCTTCTCGGCCCCCGTGCCACCGACGTCGGCTCGGCGACCTCGGTGCTCCCTGGGGTCGCGCCTCCCATCTCCCCCAACCCCCCAAAGTGCCCGCGCCCCTGCGGGGGTGCTTCCCGCAACCCGCGACCTCTCCCGCCCGAATACTCTCCAACCGACACACGCCGGCGCCCTTCGCAGGGTTCGGCCGGCCGCGCGTCGCCGCTGAGGAGGTCGTCCATGCCGTTCCGTCCCTTCACCGCCATCGTCGCGGCCGCGCTGGCCTCCGCCGCCGCGCTCGCCCAGCCCCTCCAGCCCGTCGCCGCGGTGCCCGCGGAGATCGCCGCTCTCCCGCCCTTCGTCCGCCCCGACAACGCCGCGATCTTCCGCATCGACTACGCCGCCCTCAATCGCACGCTCGCGGCCGCCTCCGCGCTCCCGCAGGGCGACGCCACACCTCACCACCTGCTCCCCACCATCGACATCCCCTGGCCTGCCCGCGGCGGCGGCGCCCTCGTGCGCTTCCGCATCGCCCGCGTCTCCATCATGGAGCCCGCGCTCGCTCAGCGATACCCCACCTTTCAGACCTACCGCCTCTGGGGCGTTGATGACCCCGCCGCCGTCGGGTGCCTCGACCTCACCACCCACGGCCTCCGCGGGATGATCCGCTCCTCCCAGGGTGCCGTCTTCATCGACCCCTGGTCCGCACAGCAGTCCGACTTCGCCTCCATCTACTTCCTCAAGGACCTCACCGGGCGCGACGCGGTCTGGACCTGCCACACAGACCACGCCCACGGCGCCGCCCGCCCGGGCGACCCGCCCGTCGCCGACCCCACCGATCCGCTCGAAACGCCCCAAGGCACGGGCGGGCTCCCCCTCCGCGCCTACCGCCTTGCGATGGCCTGCTCGGGCGAGTACGGCGCCTACCAGGCCACCGTGCAGGGCCGCGCGCCAAACCCCGCCGACGCCCTCGCCGCGCTCGTCACCGTCACCAACCGCTGCAACGTCGTCTTCGAGGCCGACCTGGGCGTCCGCTTCGTCCTCGTCGCCAACAACGACCAACTCGCCTTCTTCGACCCCGCCACCGACCCCTACCCGGACCCCGACCCCAACTGCACCTCCGACCCCGCCGCCGACTGCTCCTCGCCGTACCTCAACCTCAACATCACCGTCCTCAACCAGATCATCGGCTCGGCCAACTACGACATCGGGCACGTCCTCACCCGCGTCCGCGGCGGCGTCGCCTACCTCCGCGCCGCCTGCGGCAATAACAAGGGCGGCGGCGTCTCCGGCATCCCCCGCGGTGGCGAGAACGAGCCCGCCTCCGCACTCGTCCCCCTCCACGAACTCGGCCACCAGTTCGGCGCCAACCACACCTTCAACGGCGTCCTCGGCCGCTGCAACGCCAACATCAACGGCACCACCAACTGGGAGCCCGGCGGCGGCTCCACACTCCTCGCCTACCCCGGCGCATGCCCCGTCGGCGGGCCCCTCGGCGGCGACGGCTCCCAGGACACCGACAACCTCGTCCAGTTCGCCGATCCCACCTTCCACACCGGCAGCCTCATCGAGATGCGCACCTTCCTCGCCCTCCCCCGCGCCAACTGCCATACCGACGCACCCACCGCCAACGCCGCCGCCCCCGTCATCACCTCCACCACTCCCTCCGGGCCCATCCCGCCCCTCACCCCGTTCGCCCTCACCGCCCAGGTCACCGACGACGGCTCCACCCTCGCCTACGCATGGGACCAACTCGACATCGGCCCCGCCCAGCGACTCACCGGGCCCACAGCCGCCGACAACGGCCTCTCCGCCCTTTTCCGAACCTACCTCCCCGACGCCTCCCCCACGCGCACGATTCCCCGCTGGCCCGACCTCCTCGCCGGCACGCCCTACATCGGCGAGCGCATGCCAAGCGTCCCCGGCTCGGTCCGCAAGTTCCGCCTGACCGCCCGCGATAACCAGGGCCGCTCCGTCTCCTCCGACCTGGTGAACCTCACCATCACGGGCGAGACGCCGTTCGTCGTCACCGCGCCCGGCGCGGGCGCGTCCGTCGAGGCGAACGCGATCAACGTGGCGTGGAACGCAGCCGCGTTCCAGGCCGCGCCGCTGGCGGTCACCTCTGTGCGTGTCACGCTCTCGTTCGACGGCGGGCAGACGTTCCCCCACGTCCTCGCCGCCGCCGCGCCCAACACCGGCTCAGCGACGTTCTCCGTCGTCGGGACTCCCGCCGCCGGCGGGTCCGCCGACGCGCGCGTCCGAGTCGCGCCCAACGGCTTCGCCTTCTTCAATGTCAGCCCCGCATTCGACCTCCGCCGCGCTTGCCCGAGCGACTTCGACCGCAGCGGCATCGTCAACCCTGACGACCTCTCCGACTACATCGCCTGCTACTTCACCTTCCCGCCCTGCGACGACGCCGACTTCAACGCCGACGGCACCGCCGACCCCGACGACCTGTCGGACTTCATCGCCGCCTTCTTTGCAGGGTGCTGAGCGTGCAGCCACCGCGCCCCGGCTTGCGCCGGGGCCTCTGCCTAAACGCGACCGTGGGGGAGCGTTCAGCGTCGCGCGCACTTCAGAGCCGCCGACGGCAGTCGGCGGTGTGCGCGCTCAGCGTGCCCACCAACCGCCTGCTGCCGCGGGTAGGGGGGCGGCTCTGATCGCTTGGCGGTTCCACGAATCGGGCCGCCGTCGCGCGGATTGCGCGCAGGCGCGCCCGGCACCCCTGCCGCGGTGCTGGATCGGGGTCGTGCACGCCAGATTGCGCGCACGCGCGCAGAAACTCGCGTTTCCCATGCGGGAAACAGGCCAATCCTCTACGATGCCCCAGGATCGATCCGGCGGGGTCGGGTGGGGGGGTCGGAGGGTCTGCGCGAGGGCCGCTCAGCGGGCCCTCTAATGCCCGGCAACGAGGTGCGCGCGCACGCGCGGAGTTACACGGACCACGCGATCACCAAATCGGGGCCCGAAGCAGAGGCCCCGGCGCAAGCCAGGGGCCGCGATTGCAACTCGGCGCGCGCATCGCCCAATGGACCCCTCGGTCGCACACCGGGCTTTCCCGTGTGCGGCTCGTGCCGTCCCGTTATCATGTTCGGCACGCCGCACCCCTCCCCGGAGCACGCCATGTCCGACGCCACGCCACCGATTGACGACCCGATGCTCGCGCCCGAACCTGCCGCGTGGCCCAAGCACGTCGGGCTCATCAGCATCATCTGGGCCGCGCTGGGGCTGACCTGCGGCGGGTGCGGGGTCATCGGCATCGCCATGCAGCCCATGTTCAAGAACATGGTGCCGCCGGAGCAGCAGGCCCAGATGGTGCAGCCGCCCATGTCGCCCGGGGCGTTGCCGTTCCTGCTGATCGGCGCGGCATTGTCGGTCCTGCTGCTGGTCGCGGGGATCATGACGCTGCGCCGGAACCCCACCGGACGGATGCTGCACCTGGCCTGGGCGGGGCTGATCCTCCTGGTGATCGTTGGCTCGATCGTGGACGCTGTGCTGCACATGCCCACGATGGAGAAGTGGGTTGCCGACAACCCCAACGTCCCCTCGGCGAAGTTCGTCAACAAGCAGGCGATGATGCTCCAGACCGTGGGCATCTCGGCGCTGCGGATCATCTGGCCGGTGTTCTGCCTGATCTGGTTCGGCCTGGTGAAGCGGACAGCGGCGAGTTTCGGATCCGCACCCGCTGGCACCGATGACGGAGCGGGCGTGTGAGCCGCGACCTGTGGCGGGGCGTGATCCCCGCCATCACGACGCCCTTCGACGATTCCGACGGCGTGGACCTGCCGTTCATGGCGCGGCACGCGCGGTGGATGCTCGACGCCGGGTGCACCGGCATCGTGGCCCTGGGCTCTCTCGGCGAGGGCGGGACGCTCGACGCGGACGAACGCCGCGAGGTGCTCCGCACGCTCGTGGCGGCGTGCGGGCCCCGGCCGGTGTTCGCGAGCGTCGCGGCGCTGAGCACCCGCGAGGCCGAGCGGCAGGCGCGCGAGGGGGCGGACCTGGGCTGCGCGGGCCTGATGGTGCTGCCGCCGTACGTGTATCGCGGGCGGTGGGAGGAGACGCGGGCGCACTACGGGGCGGTGCTCGACGCGACGCCGCTCTCGTGCATGGCGTACAACAACCCGATCGCCTACGGCACGGACCTGCTACCCGAGCATCTGGCCGAACTCGCCTCGCGGCACGCGAACCTGCACGCGGTGAAGGAGTCGTCGGCCGACGTGCGGCGCCTCACGGCGATCCGCGCGATCCTGGGTGAGCGTCTGTCGCTGCTGGTGGGCGTGGACGATCTGATCGTCGAAGGGGTGGCGGCGGGTGCGACGGGATGGATCGCGGGGCTGGTGAACGCGCTGCCGAGCGAGTCGGTTCGGTTGTTCGACCTGGCGACGCGGGCCGCGGGGGGGGC
>Ga0268299_1002326_pt1 | contig 23672 bp, 19 predicted proteins | sample NOBtaG_FD_193484 | JGI IMG/M metagenome (GOLD analysis project Ga0268299, IMG submission 193484) | Activated sludge microbial communities from bioreactor in Nijmegen, Gelderland, Netherland - NOB reactor | ecosystem: Engineered > Bioreactor > Aerobic > Activated sludge | place: Netherlands... | reverse complement strand
GGCGTCGTCATCTCGAGCTGGCCCTCCGGCAAGCCCTTCCTCGACGATGAGTGCGACCCGTTCTTCGCCGAGGCCGAGAAGCTCGGCATTCCGGTCAGCGTCCACATCAGTCTCGTCCACCGCGGTCAGGACCAGCAGAAGATCGGCGACGTCGGGCGGGTCGGCAAGGCCGCCCTCACCGGCTTCAGCGCCGCCGGCCTCAACACCATGCCCCTGATCATCGGCGAGACGATTTTCTGGGGACTCTTCGACAAGTTCCCCAAGCTCAGGATGGTCGGCGTCGAATGCGGCGCGGGTTGGGTGCCCTACTTCCTCGAGCAGATGGACGACCGTTACTGGCGCAACCGTTCGTGGTCGAAGAGCACGCTGCAGCGGACGCCGAGCGAGTACTTCCGGCGCCACTGGTACGTGACCTTCATCGTCGATCACTACGGCGTCCAGAACCGCAACGCCGTCGGCGTCAAGAACATGATGTGGTCGACCGACTACCCCCACCACGGTGCGGACTGGCCCTACTCCCGCAAGGTGATCGAGGAGATGTTCCTGGGTGTGCCCGAGGGCGAGAAGCAGGCCATCCTGGCGGGCAACTGCGTCGACCTGTACGGCCTCGCGAGCTGACCGAGCGGGCGGGGCGCGGCAGGCTTCAGCCCGCGCTCGCCCCCCGCCGCTCTTCCTCGACCGTCAGCAGACCGCCGACCGTGTCGAGCAGTTGGCCCGGCGAGGTCGGCTTTCGGAGGAAGGCCTCGGCACCCAGGTGTCGGACGAAACGCTCCGCCTCCGGGTCCTCGCGCGCAGACTGAACCACCACCAGTGGAGCGCGACGAAGAGGCAGCCCGCCGAACCGCCGCCGCACCTGTCGCATCAGCTCCCACCCGCTCATGCCGGGCGACATCTCGTCGAGGTCCACGAGGACCAGGCTGACGTCCGCACTCTCGCGCTCGAGGATGTCGAGCGCCTCCATCGCGTCCTGCGCGGTGTGCACCCCGAAGCCGCGCGAGCGCAGCAGCGTCTCCGCGATGATGCGCGAGTTCACGTTCTCGTTGACGATCAGCACGTTTCGATTCATGGCCATCTCCGTCGTCGATGTTCAGACGATCGCTCGTGGGAAAGCTTCAGCAGTGATCTGGAAAAGCGAAGAGCCGGGCGTAGGTGCGTCCGACTCAGAAGGGAAGTGCGCGCGTCGAGCGGAGCGCGACGCGACAGACGGCCCAGGAGGCGAGATGCCGGTGCGACAGGCGCGGTCGGAAGTGGACTCGGGGGTTGCGCGTCTCAGTCGAACAGCGGCGCATGGTCGGCCTCCCAGGCCTCGATACACAGAGCGCTGATCAATCTCGAGAGCATCCGATTCACGCGCGCAATGCTGCAGGAAGCCGGCGTTGCCGTCAAGCTTGCGGTGAAGATTCTTTCTCCACGATCGCGCACGGCGGAGCAGAGCGCGCGGCGCCTCGCGCGCTCACTCCTGGGCGGTCAGGCGCTCCGCAGTGCGCCGCAGCGCGGCCTTCTCCACCTTCCCCGAACCGGTGCGCGGAACCTCGCTCTCGGCGACCAGGAACACGTGTCGTGGCACCTTGTAGCTGGCGAGCGAAGCGCGGCAGTGATCCTGCAGATCGGCAGCCGTCGCCGCGCCGCCGGCCTCGAGCACGACGAAGGCGGCGATGTTCTCGCCGCGCACGGGATGCGGCACGCCGACGACGTGCGCCGCCTTCACCGCCGGGTGTCGGACGAGCGCTTCCTCGACTTCGACGGCGGCGACGTTCACCCCGGCGGTCTTGATCACGTCCTTGAGACGCGTGGCGAAGTGGAGATACCCGGCCTCGTCGAGAAAGCCGAGATCGCCCGTCTTGAAGAACCCCTCGGCGTCGAACGTCGTCGTGCGCGGCACGCGATAGTAGCCCTCCATCAGGCTCGGCCCCTTGACGTGGATCTCGCCCGCGACCCCACGCTCCACCTCGCGACCCGTCTCGGGATCTACGATCCGTACGCACATGTCCTCGAACGGTCGCCCGAAGGTGCCGGTACGGATCTCTTCCGGCGCGTCCCAGCGCGAGGCCGCGACACAGGTCGCGGTCTCCGACATGCCGTAGACACCGATCGTCTGGTGATCCGGCCCGAGGAGCCGATCGGCGAGCGCGTGATAGGTTCCCTTGCGCAGAGCGAGCCGGCGGCGCGGGAAATCGGGGTGTTCCAGCAGCGGGCCCGCCTGGTGCCAACCCGCCATGATGGTGCAGCGCTCCTGCTCGAGAAGCTCGAGAGCAGCGCCCGGTTCGACGATCTCCTGCAGCACGATCCGTCCACCGCCCGCCATGGTTGCCAGCGCACCGAGGACGAAGCCCCCGCTCCAGAAGAGCGGCATGTGCCCCCACCATGCGTCTTCCGGTCCGATGCCGAAGCAGGGGGCGAGGCGGCGCGCCGAGATCGCCAGCGCGCCGTGCACGTGCACCACCGCCTTGGCCTGGGCGGTGGTGCCGGAGGTGAAGAAGATCGTCGCCAGGTCGGTGGGCGACACCCGCGACTCGAGCGCGTCGAGGAAGTTCTCGTCCAGCTCGGCGGGCAACTCGCCCCACCGATCCAGCCCGAGCCCGCTCTCGTCGAGCGCGACGACGCGTCGCAAGGCCGGCGCCTCCACCGCCCGTAGTCCCCGGCCGCCACGCCCGCGAACCTGCGGCACCAGGTCGACCAGGTCGCCGATGTAGTCGCGCTTGAGGAACCCGCCGACGGTCAGCAGGATCTCCACGTCGCCGTGGCACAGGCCGTAGCCGATCTCGTCACGCTTCCAGAGGGTGGAGAACGGCACGAGGATCGCGCCGATGCGGAGAGCGCCGAACGCCAGTGCGAGCCACTCGAGTCGATTGGGACAGAGCAGCCCGACACGCGACCCCTTGGTGACGCCGAGGGCGACCAACCGCGCGGCCGCCACCCGGCTCGCCTGGCGGAGCTCGCGCCAGGAAGCGCGCCCCGTCACGCTGGCGCGCGGCGCATGTGCCAGGGCCTCAGCGTCGGGGGCACGCGCGGCGCAGGAGTCGAGGAAGGCGCCGAGGGTCTCCATCACTTGCCGGTGAAGACCGCCGAGCGCTTCTCGAGGAAGGCGCGCACCGCTTCCTTGTGGTCCTCGGTCTCCCCCAGAACCCCATTGGCGATCGCCTCCGCCTCGATCGCATCCGCGAAAGGCGACTCCGCCGCGCGCGCCAGCAAGCCGCGCGTGAGCCGAACGGCCTGCGGCGGCAGAGCCGCGATCTGGCTCGCGATCGCGCCGACGCGCTCGCGCAGGTCGTCGTCCGCGACGACCTCCCCCACCAGCCCGAGCGCGAGCGCGGACGCGGCCGAGAGGGGCTCGGCGGTGAGGCACAGGCGTTGCGCGGCCGCCAATCCGACGCGCCGCGTGAGGAGGTGGGTGGTGCCGGAATCGGGCACGAAGCCGACCCGGACGAAGGCGAAGACGAAGCGCGCGCTGGCGGCGGCGATCGCGAAGTCCGCCGCCAGAACGTAGGCGCACGCCATACCCGCGGCCACGCCGTTGACCGCGGCGATCATCGGCGTGTCGCGCCGCAGCAGGCGCTCGACACGTCGGCCGCCGTTCAGAGTGCGCTGGCGGCCGACGAGTGCGCTGCGACCGAGCCGGTCGCCCTGCCCCATGACCTTCAGGTCCGCGCCCGACGAGAACCCCTTGCCCGCGCCGGTCAGGACGATCACCCGCACGGCATCGTCGCGATCGGCCCGTTCGACCAGCTCGACCAGTCGGTCGTTCATCTCGGGGGTCAACGCGTTGAGGACGTCCGGGCGGTCGAGCGTGATGGTCGCCACGCCCGCAACGCTCTCGTAGAGCACGCTCTCGCTCATCGCCCCACCCGTTCGCTCGGCCGCCTCAGCGGCAGGCTCCCGCCGCTTTGAGGGCGGCGATCTCCTCGTCGGACTTGCCGAGCGAGCGCAGCACCTCCTCGGTGTGCTCGGCCAGCCGCGGCGGCGGGATGCGGAGGGATCCCGGCGTCTCGCTCAGGTGAATCGGCACGTTCATCGTGCGGAAGGGTCCCTGCGTCGGGTGTTCCCACTCGGCCACCGAGCCGATGGCGCGCAACTGTTCCATCGCGAAGAGCTCCGGCAGCCCGTTGACGCGGCAGGCCGGGATGTCGAAGTCGCTGCAGAGTCGGATCCAGTGTTCGCAGGTGTCGCCGCGGAAGATGTCCTGCAGCAGGCCCACGATCGCCTCGCGGTTGCCCTTCTCGCAGCGGATCGAGTTGCTCGCGAAGCGCGGATCGTCGAGCCACTCCTCGTGGCCCACCGCCTTGCAGAGCCGCTTGAAGAACGCGTTGGTCAGGCAGGCGACGATGAAGTAGCCGTCGTTGGCCTCGAAGGCCTGATAGGGCACGAGATCGGGGTGGCCGTTGCCGAACTTCTCGTAGTGGTGCCCGGTGTTGAGAAAGGCCGTGGAGATGTCGGCCAGCAGCGAGATCACGGCATCGAGCATCGCCAGGTCGATCCGCTGCCCCCGCCCGGTCTTGGTGCGGTGGAACAGCGCCAGCGCGATGGCGTACGCGGCATAGATGCCGCTCGCGATGTCGGCGACCGGGCCGGCCGCCTTCACCGGCGGCCCACCGGGGAACCCCGAGAGGCCCATCATGCCGCCGGTCGCTTGCAGGATCAGGTCCATGCCGGGGTTCTGCGCCCACGGCCCGACCTTGCCGAAGGCGGTGATGGCGGCGTACACCAAGCCGGGATTGTCGCGCGAGAGGGTGTCGTAGCCGAGGCCGAGGCGATCCATCACGCCCGGTCGAAAGTTCTCCACCACGACGTCGGCGGCCGCGCACAGCTCGCGCGCCAGCGCCGTCCCCGCCGGGTTCTTGATGTCGATCCCGACGGAGCGCTTGTTGCGGTTGAGACCCCAGAAGTTGTAGCTGCCGACGACCGGATCGGCGCCGCGCGCGTAGCGAATGCTGTCGCCGCGATCCGGCTTCTCGATCTTCCACACCTCGGCGCCCATGTCGCCGAGCAGCGTGGTGCACCACGGCCCCGCGGCCTGGTGGCTGAAGTCGACCACGCGAATGCCCTTCAGGGCGCCCTTGTTCTCCATGTTCGCCTCTCTCGATCGGCAGCGCGGCTCAGCCGAACCGCTCCTTCAGGATGTGGGTCTGGACCTTGTTGGCGGCGTTGCGCGGCAGGCGCTCGACGAACTCCCAGCGACGCGGCCGCTTGAACGCGGCCAGACGGCTGGCCGCGAACGCCGCCAGGACGGCACTGTCGCCACCGCCGTCGCGCGCGACCACCACCGCCGTCACCTGCTCGCCCCATTTCGGATGCGGCGTTCCGATGACCGCGACGTCGGCCACCTGCGGATGCAGGCGCAACACCTCCTCCACCTCCACCGGCGAGACGTTCTCGCCACCGCTGATGATCAGGCTCTTCACCCGGCCCGTCACGAAGAAGTAGCCCTGCTCGTTGCGCCGACCGAGGTCGCCGGTGTGCAACCAGCCCTCGCGAATCGCCGCCGCGGTGGCTTCGGCGTCGCGCAGGTAGCCTTGCATGACCGTCGGTCCGCCGATCACGATCTCCCCTTCCTCGTCGTCGCCCGCGAGCGTGCCGTCTGCTCGCCGCACCGCCACCGCCACGAAGGGATTGGCGCGGCCGACCGTGCCCTCGTGCCGGAACACACTGTCGCCGCGCGCCATCGCCACGCCGTCGGTCGATTCCGACTGCCCGTAGGCCTCGATGATCTCCGCCCCGTCGAAGATGCCCGCCAGGGCGCGCTTGGCTTCCATCGGCGTCGCCGCGCCGCCGACGCTGACCTTCGCGACGCTGGCGCGGGTGGCCGCCGGAAGCGCGCCACGCTCCACCACGTCGAAGACCATCCCGCCGATCAGCGGCAGATCGGTCACCCCGAAACGCTCGACCTGCTGGAGGACCGAATCGACGTCGAACTTCTCCACCAGCACCGCCGTCGCCCCGACCAGGATCCGACAGAGCAGGTGCGACACGAACACGGGCGTGTGCGTGAGCGGGCTCAGACAGGCGCCGACCCCATCCGCTCCGTCGCCGCGCGCCTGGCCGCAGGCATGCGCCGACCAGAGCAGGTTGCCGTGCGTCAACATCACGCCCTTCGGCCGGCCGGTGGTCCCGGAGGTGTAGGCGATCACCGCCAACGCGTCGGCGCCTGGCTCCGCCGGCGCCATCGGGCGCTTCAGCGAGACACGCCGTAGGGCGCGCGGTCGCGGCGGCAGATCCGGTTCGCATCCGTAGACCGGCAGGCCGAGCGAGGCCGCGGCCTCGCCGCCGATGGTGCCGCGGGCGGCATCGACCAGCAGCGCCACGGCGCGGGAGTGCGACAGCGCCTGCGCGACCTCGTCCGCCGTCGAGCGCACCGCGATCGGCACGGTCACGCCCCCGAGAGCCCAGACGGCGTAGCTCATCGCCACCATCGCGGGCTCGTTGGCCGCCATCACGCCGATGCGCTGACCGCGACCGAGCCCTCGACGAGCCAACCAGTGAGCCAGTTCCTCGACCGCGTCGCACAGCTCGCCGAACGAAATCCTCCGGCCGGCGAACGCGATGCCGCCGCGTTCGCCCCGCCGCTTCGACTGCAGCCGAAGATACGCCGGCGAGCTGGGCAACAGCAGCGGGTTGCGGGCGCGCGCCATGACGCGTCCGACTAACGCTTGTTCATCTCCGAATCAAGGATCGCTGCACCGGCTCAGAGCTCGGCCGCCGAGCTGATGATGCGGCTCACCAGTCCGTACTCGATCGCCTCCTCGGCCGACATCCAGAAGTTGCGCTCGGTGTCCTTCTCGACCTTCTTGAGAGGCTGGCCGGTGCGATCGGCGATCACCCGATTGAGGCGACCGCGCATCTTCAGGATCTCGCTCGCCTCGATCTCCAGATCGCTGGCTCGTCCCATCGAACCGCCCATCGGCTGGTGCAGCAGGAAGCGCGTGTTCGGGAGACAGACGCGGTCCGCCTTCGGAACCGCGAGGAAGATGTGCGCGCCCGCGCTCGCCACCCAACCGGTGCCGATCATCCGCACGCGTGGCTTCACGAAGCAGATCATGTCGTGGATCGTGTCGCCGGCTTCGACGTGGCCACCCTGGGAGTGGACGTACACCGTGATGTCCGCGTCGGAGTCCGCCGCCAGGGCGAGCAACTGCGCCGAGACGCTGTGCGCGAGGGCGGAGGAGATCTCGCCGTAGATCAGGACCGAACGGCTCTCGAACAGTTTGCGGGTGACGACGCTCGGCGGCTGCGCTTCGGGATCGGGCTTGGTTTCGGGTGAATCGTCGTGCATGGCCCACGGTTCTAGCATCCGCTCTCAGGGTTCGTCCATGCGTGTCCACCTCCCCCCGGGGCCCACGAGGCGGTTGCATGCCCGTGTCGCGCCCCTTAGAGGAAGAGAGCGTGCCGCGTGCCTCTCTACTGCTGCTTCTCGTCCTGGTCCTGCAGACCGGTGCCGCCGCGAGTCGCGCCCAGGACGTGCCGATCTGTCGCGGCGACTGCGATGCCAGCGGCGGCGTCGAGGAGGACGATCTCGCGCTCGCACTGACGGCTCTCTTCTCTCCCGCGAGCGAGGAGGTCTGTCCGGCCCTGCCCCCCACGGCCGAGGAGCCGCCGAGCGCCGCCGATCTGCTTGCCGCCGTCGCGCAGCGCGCGGCCGGCTGCGAGCCAAGCGCGCCCATCGAGGTCACCGCTCCGCCGATTCTGCGCAGCTTCTCCGGCGTCGCGATCGCCGTCCCGATCGCCGCAACCGGGGGCACCCCCCCGCTGTCCTACAGCGCCGAGGGTCTCCCCGAGGGCGCAGCCCTCGATCCGGAGAGCGGAGTGTTCTCGTGGAACCCCTCGCCCGAGCAGGCGGCGAGGTACAGCATTCCGGTCTCGGTCAGCGACGGCGCCAACCCGCCGGTCTCGGCGACCACGACCTTGAACCTGCGGATCACGCCGCTCGACTCCTGCAGCATTCCGACCTGCGACCCCGCCCTCGGTTGCACCACCACCCTGCCCCCTCTGTCCGAGCCCTGCTGCACCGGCGGCGCCGCCGAGCCGCGCGTCGCCGAGGTCGTCGCCGACTGCCCGGGCGGCGCCGTGGTGATGATCGGACGCAACGTCAGCAGTGGCTTCGGGCGCCTGCAGAACTGCGACTCGCTCCGCTTGATCGCCTTCACCCAGGCCGGCGTCACCATCCGCATCCACCTCGCCGCGCGCTGCTTCACGACCGGCCAGATCCTCCTGCTCAAGAGTCGCCTGGAGACACGCGACACCCTCCATACCGACCGCGAGGACACGATCGTCATGCAGCCGACGGGCGTCGGGTTCTCGCAGCGGATCAACATCTCGCTGCCGGTGCGCGACGCGACGATGGAGCTCGAGGGTCAGGAAGCGAACCTGTCGGTCCTGCTCGAGGATCCGTTCACCGGCACGATCGCGAGCGAGAGCGTGCGGGTGATCCTGCGCCACGGCGCGCTCACCGACATCCCCGACGTCTTCTGACCGAGAAAGAACAACGGGGATGAAGGGCGGTGTGGGATGAGGAGGCCGCGGATCGAGGCTAACGCCTGCCGCTGAAGCGGAAGCGCCGGATCCGGTGGTTGCCAGTGTCGGCGATGTAGACGTCGCCCGCCGGGGTCACGAAGAAGCCTCCTGGCGCGTTCAGCCTGGAAGCGGCGGCCGAAGCGCCGTCGCCGTCGTAGCCCCCGACGCCGGTGCCGGCGAGGGTCGTCACCGCGATGCGGAAGGGGTCGACGCGCCGCAGCGCGTGGTTGCCGGTGTCGAGGATCCAGACGGCGTGATCGCCGGTGACGAGGACGTCGGTCGGACGATCGAACTGCGCCAGCAGCGGCACATCGTCGCGAAAGCCAGCCTCGCCGGTTCCGGCGAACGTGTCGATCCGGTTCGCCAGCAGCCGAATCTCGCGCACGACGTTGTTGCCGGTGTCGGCGACGTAGAGCTCGTCGGCGATCGACTCCGGACTCAGACCGATGCCGAAGTTGGGCACCGGCCGGAGGGGCGAGGTGCGCGCCGAGAACTTCGCCGCCGCCGGCACTCCGCCGTCACCGTCGTAGCCCGCCACGCCCGTGCCGGCGTACGTCGAGAGACCGGCATCCGACAGGCGTCGAATGCGATGGCAGCCCTGCTCGCTGATCATCAGCACGCCGTCGCGGCGCAGTTCCAGACCGCGGGGCAGCCGCAGGGTCGCGCCGGACGCGTCGGCCACGACGTCGTCATCGCAGGCCGAGACGCCGCTGCCGGCGATCAGCCGCCGCGTACCGTTGGCGAGGTAGTGGAAGATCTGCCCCGGGCTCCACGAAGCCACGAGGAACGACCCGTCGCCGAGCAACACCACGTCGGTTGGAAACGGCAGCGCCCCTTCCCCGGTCGCCTCGCCGGTGCCGGCGATGGTTTCGATGATGCCCGTGTCGGGATCGATGGCGCGGACGCGATGGTTGCCGAAGTCGGCGATCACGACCTCGCCGCCCGCGCCGACGACGACGGCCGCCGGCGAGTTGAGACGGGCCTCGCCCGCCAGCCCGCCATCGCCGGAATCGCCCATGGTACCGTCGCCCGCGATGGTCTCGATCGCGTCCTCGGGCGGGATTCCCGTGGGCGTGGCGCTGGGCGTCGCCGTGGGCGGCGACGTCGGGCGGCGCGTCCGCGTCGGCCCGGGCGTTCCCCCCTGCTCCTGCAGGAAGTCCTTCACCCGGCGCACCCGCAGGTTGAACGTGTCGGCGATCCAGAGCGAGCCATCCGCGGAGAAGTTGATGGCAGAGGGCCGGTTGAGCTCGGCGCCGACGGCATCGCCCTCGTCGCCGGCGAATCCGCGCGCCCCGGTGCCGACGACCGTCGTCACCCGCCCCTCGCCGTCGATGCGGCGGACGACGTTGTTGCCGGTGTCGGCGACGTAGAGATCTCCCTCCGGCGAGAAGCGCAGATCGTAGGGGGCGTTGAAGCGTGCCTGCTGCGCTGGACCGCCGTCGCCGTCGTAGCCGGGCACGCCAGTGCCTGCGATCGTCGTGATCGTGCCGTCGCGCAAGCGCCGGATCGCGTGGTTGTCGGTGTCGCAGAAGTACAGGTCGCCGTCGACGTCCACCTGCAGGCGCGTCGGGCTGTCGAGCAAGGCCCCCGTGGCCGGACCGCCGTCGCCTCCGTAGCCGCGCGCGCCCGTGCCCGCCACCGTGCGGATGATCCCCTCCGCGTCGACGTAGCGAACCACGTTGGCGGTGGAGTCGCTCAGGTAGAAACCACCCGCCGCGTCCGGGGCGACCCCGTACGGCTCCGTCAGGCGGGCCTGGCGCGCCGGTCCGCCATCGCCGTCGTTGCCGAACTCGGTGGTGCCGGCGAGCGTGAAGACGCGATCCGAACTGTCGACCCGGAACACCACCGGCACGTGGTTGCCGGCCACGTAGAGGTTGCCGGCAGCGTCGCGCTCGAAGTCGGTCGGGTGGTGCAACGGGGTGTCCTTCGCCAGACCACCGTCGACCGGAAAGTCCTCGACGTCGCTCCCCATGACCGTCTCGATCGTCTGGTCGTCGTTCAGCCGGCGCAGGCGGAGATTGTTCCAGTCGAGGATCAGGGGTCGCCCTCGCGCGTCGAACACGATGTCCAGCGGGTAGTAGAAGGAAGTCTCGAGCGCCGGTCGGCCGTCGCCGTCGAACAGCGAGAGGCCGGTGCCCGCCATCGTGCAGATCGTGCCGGGAACGTCGCACGCCGCCGGCGGCGTCGGGCTCAGCGTCGGCGTCTGCGACGGAGTGGCGGTTGCGCTCGCCGACCGCGACGGGCTGGCCGAGACGGTGGCGGTGGCCGTCGCCGGCTCGCTGGGGCTCGCCGTCGCGCTGGCGGTAGCCGTCACGGGTGCCAACGTGGCGGTCGAGGCGGCCGTCCGGCTGGCCGTGGGCGAGCCGCTCCCGCCCCCACTCCCGCCGCCACAGCCGACGGCGAACAGCAGCGCCAGCAGCGCGAACGCACGAAACGCCGACATCCCGTCCGAGGTTGGAGGACGGGTGCGGGTAAAGCAAGGTCGCTGGGCGAGCCTAGAGAAGGACAGCCGCGGCGCGCAGCTCGGCGATCGCCGCCGGGTCGACTCCGGCCTCGCGCAGGATCTCCTCGCCGTGCTCGCCGAGCTTCGGGGCATGGCGTCGGAGCGACGGCGGCGAGGCCGCCATACGCGCCGGGTTGCGCAGGTAGCGGACCGGGCCGACCGCCGGATGGTCCGTCTCCATCACAATGCCGTTGTGCCTCACCTGCGGGTCGTTCAGGAAGTCGGCAATCGAATTGACCGGTGCGAGCGGCGCACCGAGCTCACGCGCCCGCGCCACCAGCGTCGCCGTGGGGAAGCGGACGAGGGCGGCTTCGACGACGTCGATGAGGTCGCGGAAGTTCAGCAGGCGCGCGAGCGCGTTCGAGAAGCGCTCGTCCTCCAACAGGTCCTCGCGCTCCAGCACCCGGCACAGGGCGCGGAACTGTCCATCCTCGACGAACATGATCACGACGTGGCCGTCGGCCGTGCGCCAGGCGCGGTGGACGCCGCTGAGATCCATGCTGCTCGCCTCCTCCGCCACGAAGGTCTGCGGCAACATCGCGTCCGGCAGGATGTAGGCGGCGTAGGCGTCCAACATCGGTACCTCGACCGCCTGCCCGACGCCGCCGTTGCGCTCGCGCGCGAGCAGCGCCGCCAGAGTGGCGTACACCGCGGTCAGCGCCGACGCCTTGTCGGCGGCGAGGCTACGGATGAGCGACGGCACCCCCTGCCCCTGGACCGGCATGTGACCGGTGAGCCCCTGGATGATCCCGTCGTAGGCGGGCAGAGCGGCGTACGGCCCGTCGGAGCCGAAGCCGTTGATCGACACGTGCACGAGTCGCGGGTTCTCCGCCGCCAGGGTCGCGTAATCGATCCCCAGCCGCTGCGCCACACCGGGGCGGAAGTTGAGAACGACGACGTCGGCGTCGCGGGCGAGCCGGCGGACCAGTGCACGACCCCGTTCCTGCTTGAGATCGACCGCGATCGAGCGCTTGTTGCGGTTGAAATGAACGAAGATCGGCGTCAGGCCACCTTCCTTGAACGGTGGACCCATCAGGCGTGTCGAGTCGCCGCGCGGCGTTTCCACCTTGACGACGTCGGCGCCGAGATCGCCCAGGATCATGCTGCACATCGGCCCGGACACCACGGTCGAGAAGTCGAGCACCCGCAGGCCCGTGCAGGGTCCGTTGCCGTCGCCGTCGAGACGCACTTCCATGCGCGGCGTCATGTCGCGCCCGTGGCGGAGGGTCAAGTCCGGGCCGCGCGCGGAGGCGAACGTCCGTTTGCCCCGACCCGGGAACTTGCTATGAACAACGGACGCTTCTCAGACGCAACCGACACTCATAAGCAGCCCTACTACCGAGGTAAGCCGTGAACACAGCTCTCAAGAACTGGGTCGACGAAGTGGCCGCCACGACGAAGCCTTCGCGCGTTCACTGGGTCGACGGTTCCCCGCAGGAGAACGATGCGCTGATCCGCGAGATGCTGGACGCCAAGGTCCTGCACGAGCTGAACCAGTCGCGCTACCCGAACTGCTATCTGCACCGCAGCGACCCCAGCGACGTGGCCCGCACGGAGCACCTCACCTTCATCTCGTCGGAGCGCAAGGAGGACGCCGGGCCGAACAACAACTGGATGGCGCCGGCGGAAGCCCGCCAGAAGGTCGGCGCACTGTTTCAGGGCGCGATGCAGGGGCGGACGATGTACGTCATCCCCTACCTCATGGGCCCGGTGGGTTCGCCCTCCAGCAAGGTGGGGATCGAGATCACCGACAGCCCGTACGTCGTCGCCAACATGCGAATCATGACACGCATGGGCAAGTCGGCGCTCGACGCCCTGGGCGAGAGCGGCGAGTTCGTCAAGGGTCTTCACTCGCTCGGCGACCTCAGTCCCGACCGGCGTTTCATCGTGCACTATCCCGAGGCCAAGGAGATCTGGAGCGTCGGCTCGGGCTACGGCGGCAACGCGCTGCTCGGCAAGAAGTGCTTCGCCCTCCGCATCGCCAGCGTGCAGGCGCGCGAGGAGGGATGGCTCGCCGAGCACATGCTGATCCTCGGCCTGGAGAGCCCGCAGGGCGAGACGATGTACATCGCCGCCGCCTTCCCCAGCGCCTGCGGCAAGACCAATCTCGCCATGCTGATCCCGCCGCCCTCGCAGAAGGGCTGGAAGGTGTGGACCGTGGGCGACGACATCGCCTGGCTGCGGCCCGGGCCGGACGGCCGGCTGTGGGCGATCAACCCGGAGGCCGGCTTCTTCGGGGTCGCCCCGGGCACGTCGAACAAGACCAATCGCAATGCGATGGCGACGGTGACGCGCAACTCGATCTTCACCAACGTCGCGGTCACCGAGGACGGCTGCCCGTGGTGGGAGGGGATGGACGGCGACGTCCCCGCACGGCTGACCGACTGGCGCGGCAACGCGTGGGAGCGAGGCTCGAAGGAGAAGGCCGCGCATCCGAACTCGCGCTTCACCGCGCCGGCGTCGCAGTGCCCTTCGATCTCGCCCAAGTTCGACGACCCGCAGGGGGTGCCGATCTCGGCCTTCGTCTTCGGCGGGCGTCGCGCCCGCACCGCGCCGCTGGTGCTGGAGGCCTTCGACTGGAGCCACGGCGTGTTCGTCGGCGCCTCGGTGGCTTCGGAGACCACCGCTGCCCAATCTGGAGCGGTCGGCGTCGTGCGCCGCGATCCGATGGCGATGCTGCCCTTCTGCGGTTACAACATGGGCGACTACTTCGGCCACTGGTTGCGCATGGGGAAGCTGGTGAAGAACCCGCCGAAGATCTTCCACGTCAACTGGTTCCGCCAGAACGACGCCGGCCAGTTCATCTGGCCCGGCTTCGGCGAGAACATGCGCGTCCTGCGCTGGATCCTCGAGCGCTGCAAGGGTTCGGGGGCGGCGGTCGAGGCGCCGATCGGGATGCTGCCCGCGCGCGGCGGAATCGACACCGAGGGCCTCGAGGTCGATGCCGCGACCATGGAGGAACTGCTGAGCGTGTCGCGCGAGGCCTGGAAGGAAGAGGCCGCCGGCGTCGGCGAGTTCTTCGGCAAATTCGGCGATCGCTTGCCAGCGGAGATGACGGAGCAGCGCAAGGCCCTCGAAAAGCGCCTCGGCTGAGAACGGCGGCGATGCTCTACCTGCACGAGGTCATCGACATCGTCGGCACCGGGCAGGAGGCGTATCTCGCCACGGTCGGCGAACGGGCGCGCCACTCCGAGCGCGAGGGCATCTCGCGCCTGATGGGAACCTGGAAGGTCATCGGCAGCACCAACCGCTGGCCGCGGGTCGTCAATCTCTGGGAGATGGACGGCTGGGAGCACTGGGCCCTCGCCCTCGAGCGCCAGTTCCTGCCCGAGAAGATCGATCGCGACCTCGCGCCCTGGTGGGCCAAGGCGACCGAGTGGCGCAGCGGTGGCTTCGACCGCATCCTCGAACCGGCGCCCTACTCTCCCACCCGCGCCGCGCTCGCGGCCAGCGGCCTGCGCGCCTGGGTGTGCAGCCACACGATCGTCCAGCTCCACCCCGGGGCCACGGCGCACTTTCTCGCCAGCTTCGCGGCCGCCGGCCGGCCCGCGTTGGAACGCCGCGGCCTGACGCTGTTCGGGGTCTACTCCGCGCCGATGCGCAGCGACGAGGTGGTCATCCTCTGGGCGGCGCCCGACTTCGAGAGCCTCTGCCGCGTCCAGGCGACGCCCGCGGAAGACCAGATCCTCTGGGAGCAGCGGGCCGCCGACATGCGGACGGCGTTCGAGACCATGTGGCTGGTACCCGCCGCCGACTGCTTCTTCCATCCCCGGCGCCCCTGAGCCGCATGCGCCGACGGGTCGCACGAAAGGGCGGGCCTCGGTGGCGGAGGGGGGGTGCCACCGAGGCCCTTGGGCTGGGTAGGGAAACACGCCGTGCGTTCCTGCACGTCGTGTTCGGTCGCGGGGGGAAGGAGGGGGGACCCCGCGTTGTCGAGTGTTCAGACGCCCGCCCCGAGGCGGATATTCACCGCTCCTCCAAAGTTCGTTGCCCGAAGCCGGCCGATCCGGCTAAATGCGCCCATGGCCGAAGGAAACCCAGCGAAGGCCCACCCCGCCGCCACCGTCGTGCTGCTGCGCGACGCGGCTCCCTCCTGTGAGGTTCTACTGCTGCGACGCAACTCGCAGCTCGCCTTCCACGGCGGGGCCTGGGTCTTTCCCGGGGGGCGCATCGACCCAGGCGACTTCGCCCCTTCCTCGGACGACGTGGTGCAGGCGGCGCGCCGCGCCGCGGTGCGCGAGGCGGCCGAGGAGGCCGGCGTGCTGCTCGCGCCCGACGACCTTCATCTCATCTCGCGCTGGATCACGCCCGAGACGCTTCCCAAGCGCTTCGACACCTGGTTCTTCGTCGCCCCGACCAGCGGGGATCGCGTCCAGGTCGACGGGGGCGAGATCCACGACCACCAATGGGTCACCCCGGAGCGCGCCCTGGAAGCACAGGGCCGAGGAGAGATCGAGCTTCCGCCTCCGACCTTCGTCACCCTGCTTCAGTTGTCGGGCATGGGATGCCTGGCGGACGCCCTCGCCAGCTACCGCGCCCGGCCGATGGAGGAGTTCTTCCCGCGGCTGCGGATGGCGGCTGGCGCCGCCTACACCGTCTACAGCGGCGACGTCGCGTACGAGGGCGCCGACGTCGACGCTCCCGGCCCACGCCACCGACTCTGTATGATCGGCACGTCGTGGCGCTACGAGCGCGAGGGAGTCTGACGCCGCTCTCGGCGTCGCCCCGCGCTCACCCCGCCTTCGGCGAGCCCAGGCGGAAACAGAATCCCGGCCCGCCACAGGGACACGGGTCGACCTCGTCCGCCCTCAGTCCGGCATCGTAGCGCAGCAGTGCGGTGTCGCCCTCCAGCGGGGTGACGACCAGCCTGCCGCCGATCACCTCGAGACGAAGCTCTCGGTCGCCGTGCAGGTTGCCGGCGCCGCACGAGGACGCGGCGAAGCAGGAGGCTTCCGGAACCGCCAGCCAGACGCGTTGCCAGCCGGAAAAGCCGATGGCCGCGGGAACCTCGACGGCGACGGCCGGCGCCGCTCGCCAGAGAAAGAGGATGCCGCGCAGCCAGGGCCGCGCGGCGGCGGGTGCCGCGCTCAGAAAGCGCGCGGCCGTCGCCGGCTCGAGACACAGGACGCCCGGCGTGACACGGTCCAGCAGCTCCCAGGCCTGCTTTGCGGCTGCGTCGCTGCCGATCTCCCCGAGCGGCACGTCCAGACCGCCGTGCTCCTCCACCACGTCGCCGAAGAGCAGCGAGCCGGGCGAGGTCAACGCTCCCGGCAGGGTGTTCGCGATCGGCGTCGCCGGCGGAATCTCGAGGCGCTGCAGCATCCGCGCGCCGGCGGCGCGCTCGAGCGCGAGCTCGCGCTCGGTCCAAGCCAGAACCAGAAGGTCGCTCCCGCTGCCGGTCGCCCCAGCCCGTACCACGTGGCCACGGCCGACGAGGCCGCGCGACCCCAGCGGCGGATGGTCGAGCTGATCGCGCACCAGCTCCGCGCGCGAGGTTACGCCCACCGCGGGCCAGTCGCACTCGGCCGACACGCGGGGGCGATAGAAGCCGGTGGCGGCCGCGCGCGCGATGCGACTCATGCATCCCTCGGTAGGCCGAGCGCGCGCTGCGCCAGCAAGCTGCGGAGGATCTCCGAGGTGCCCGAGGAGATGGTGACGGACTTCGAGTAAAGATAGGGCTCGTACCACTCGCCGCCGTCGACCGCGCGCGCATCGCGCGCCAGCAGCCCCTGCGCGCCCTGCAGCGCCATCGCCGTCTCGAAGGTGCGCTGCTGGATCTCGCTGCCGAAGAGCTTCTGGAACGCCGCCTCCGGCGGGGCGTCGGCGCCGCCGTGGAGCTTCGGCAGAATGCGCAGGGTGTGCGCGGCGAAGATCTCGGACTCGATGAATGCCTGCACCACCTGTTGCCGCATCGGACCCAGACCGAGATCCTCCCCGCCGCCGCCCTTGCGCCGCCGCCGGTAGAGATCGGCCAGCGCCAGCGCGCCGTTGTGCAGCCTGATCTTGAAGTCGAAGGCCCACAGCGTCCCGCGTTCGTGGGCCAGGGCGGCGCGGATGATCGGCCAGCCCGAGTTGAGCGGGCCGAGCAGGTTCTCGACCGGGACGCGCACGTCCTCCAGGAAGATCTCGTTGAACTCGCGCTGTCCGGAGATCTGCACCAGCGGCCGCCAGGTCACCCCCGGACTCTCCATGTCGACGATCAGACAACTGATGCCCTTGTGCTTCGCCACGGTCGAATCCGTGCGTGCCAGCAACAGCAGCCACTTGGCGAAGTGCGCCTTGCTCGACCAGGTCTTCTGCCCGTTGACGACGAAATGATCGCCGTCGCGCTCGGCGCGACAGCGAAGCGAGGCCAGGTCGGATCCCGCGTTGGGCTCCGAGAAGCCGAGACACCAGACGTCGTCTGCCGGTAGGATGCGGCGCACGAAGCGCGCCTTCTGCTCTTCGCTGCCGTAGCGGATGATCGTCGGCCCGACGATGTTCACGCTCACCGGGTCGAGCACGCCCGGTGCACGCACGCGCGCCATCTCCTCGGTGTAGATGATCTGCTGCTTGAGGGTCGCGTCGCGACCACCGTGCTCCGCCGGCCACTGGATCCCGATCCAACGCGACTCCGCCAGCCGACGTTGCCAGGCCCGCTGGAACTCACGCCGCGGCTCGTCGTCCTCCGGCAATCTCTCGCTCGGCAGATGGCTCGCCAACCAGGCGCGCAGCTCCTGTCGAAACGCCTCCTCCGCGGGAGTGTAGTCGAGCTCGAACATGAATTCGTCGGCGCCGGGGACCGCGGGAGCACGCGTCGCGGGGTTCCCTCGTTATCCTCCCCGTCTCCGTGTCTCCGTGTCTCTGTGGCAATCCTCCCCTAGTCTCTCTGCAGGATGTGGATCACGCAGACGCTGCCTCCGCCCATCATGTGGCAGAGGCCCACGCGCGGATCGTCGAGTTGCCGCTTGCCGGCCTCGCCGCGGAGTTGCAGGGTCGTTTCCCAGATCTGCGCCAGCCCGGTCGGTCCCCCCGGGTGGCCGCGTGCGATCAGGCCGCCGTCGGTCGAGACGGCGACGCGCCCGCCGAGCTCGAAGTCCCCCTGCTCGATGCACTTCTCCGCCTCGCCTTCCTTACAGAGACCGAGAAGCTCGTAGTACTCGAGCTCCTCGATCGCGAAGGCATCGTGCACCTGCACCAGGTCGAGATCCTCGGGGCCCACGCCCGCCTGCTCATAGACGACCTTGGCTGCGTCGCGCGTCATCTGCGCCGGGCCGACCACCGGGCCCATGAACAGATGCCCGGGCACGTACTTCTCGCTCGACAACGTCGAAGCCGTCACCCGCACGACCGGCCGGTCGGGCCGCAGCTTCTTGGCGAGATCGGCCCTTCCGACGATGGCGCAGGCGGCGCCGTCGCCGATCGGGCACGACATCATCGTCGTCAGCGGCCAGGCGACCATGCGGGAACCGAGCACCTTCTCCCAGGTGACGGGCTCCTTCGGCTGGCGCTGGCTCATCGGGTTGAGGGCGCCGTTGTTGAAGTTCTTCGCGCCGATGCGCGCCAGGTGCTCCGGCTTCATGCCGCGTTCGTGCATCCGGCGCGTGGCCCAGAGAGCGAAGAAGGCCGCCGGCAGGATCGCGTCCTCCATGTTCTCCGGCGAAGTCGAGGCCGCGCTGTTCTGGATCATGGTGGTCATCTTGTCGAAGCCGAGCACCATCACCACGTCGGCGTGCCCACCCGCAACCGCCATGCACGCCTCGCGGAAGCAGGCCGAGCCGGTGGCCGAGGCGTTCTCGATGCGCTGCACCGGGATGCCGGTCAGGCCGAACTCCTTCATCACGCGCGTCCCGCTCATCACCTGCGCGAAGATGTGGCCGACGTACGCCGACTGCACGTCGGCGAACGACAACCCCGCATCCTTCAGCGCCGCCATGCCGGCGACGCGCGCCATCTCCGCGTTCGAGCCGTCGTAGTACGTGCCGAACGGGTACATCCCGACGCCCAGGACCGCGACGTCCCTCATCGCCCTGCCTCCACCGGACGGAAGCGCACGATCACGACCTCCCGCCCGGCATCGTCGTCGCGCAGCTTGTCCAGCTCGGCGCGCAACGACTGCCCGATCCTGAAATCCCCCTGCTTGCCGGCGAGCGGCACCTGCAGGCGCGGCCCCTCCGGCAGATCGACCTGCCCCACGCCGTAGCCCTCGACGTGCTCGATGTTGGTCGATCCGAACAACGGGATGTGCACGAAGGTGTAGCTGTAGAGCGTGCCGCGGCCGGCGCACTCGACCTCCGTCGTGCGCTCCGACAGGCACTTGGCGCAGATGGCGCGGCGAGGGAAGAAGTGCTCGCCGCAGTCCTCACAGCGAGTGCAGAGGAACGTCGGCGCCTGGTTGGGGTCTTCGGGAACGGTGAAGTACCCCGGCTTGATCGGCACGCGCGGCCGGGCGGATTCGCTCATGACGGGTGTGGCTATAGAACGAACGTTTGTTAGTCAAGGCTCAGTTGGCGCGCGAGCGGACGACGAGATGATGGATGCTCACCGGGTCGGGTTGGGCCAGTTGGAAGACGATCGCGCGGGCGGCGTCGGCCGCTTCGAGCATGGGCGACTCGCGGCTCAGCAAGCCGATCTCCGTCCAGCGCGTCACCGCCTCGGGGAGGACGCTGCGATCGAACGTCGAGGCGAAGTCGGTGCCGGCGACGTTGTGGATCTCGGTGGTGAGGACGCGCACGCCCTTGCCCGCCACCTCCGCGCGCAGCCCGCGGGAGATCGTGTGGACCGCCGCCTTGGTGCCGGCGTACACCGCCAGGTAGGGCCAGGCCTCGCCCGCGCTCGCCGAGGTCACGTTCAGGATCGTGCCCTGCCCGCGCGGCAGCATGTGCCGCAGGGCGGCGCGGCAGGCGACCAGCGTTCCGAGGACGTTGGTCTCCAGCATCGCCCGCCACTCCTCGCTCCTGCCCTCGGCGATCGTGCGCACCGTGCCGTGCGCGGCGTTGTTCACCAGGGCGTCGACCCGCCCGAAGCGCTCGGCAGCCGCATCGACCAGCCCTTCGACCTGCTCTTCCCGGCGCAGGTCGGTGGCGCGCCACTCGACCTCTCCGCCGCGACCCCGGATCTCGACCGCAAGACGCTCGAGATTGTCCGCCCGACGCGCTCCCAGCATCAGCGTCGCGCCTGCCTCGGCGAGCTGCCGCGCGAGCGCAGCACCGATTCCCGATGACGCTCCCGTGACCACGACCACCTGGCCTCTCATGGCCCGGGCTCGTAGCGTCGCCGAGCGGCGCCGGTCAAGGGCTCCTCCGATCACGACCCGTCGCAACGCGAGCGGGGCTTTCAATCCGCCATGGGCCGCGCTAGGTCGCGCCGCATGAGCCAGGTCATGAAGGGTGTGCGCGTCGTCGAGATGGCGCAGTGGTGGTTCGTCGGTTCCGCCGGCGCGGTGCTCGCCGACTGGGGTGCCGACGTGATCAAGATCGAGCACCCGGTGGCGGGCGATCCCCTGCGCGGGTTGGTGACCTCGGGCCTCGTGCCCAACACCGGCGGCGTGAACTTCATGATGGAACAGGCGAACCGCGGCAAGCGCTCGCTCGGTCTCGACCTCGCCAAGCCAGACGGTCTCGCTCTGCTGCACAAGCTGATCGCCAGCGCCGACGTCTTCCTCACCAACTTCCTGCCTGCCGCGCGGCGCCGTCTCAAGATCGACCTCGACGACGTCCGCGCGATCAACCCCCGCATCGTCTACGTCCGCGGCCACGGTCAGGGCGCGCGCGGCCCCGACGCCGAGAAGGGCGGCTACGACGCGGCGTCGTTCTGGTCGCGCGGCGGCATCGCCAACGCGCTCACGCGGCCGGACGCGAGCGCGCCGACGATGCAGCGCGCCGCCTTCGGCGACTCCACCGGCGGCATGACGATCGCGGGCGCGGTCGCCGCCGCCCTCTTCCAGCGGGAGCGGGGCGGCGAGCCGCCGGTGGTCGACGTGTCCCTCCTCAGCACCGCCATGTGGGTGCTCGCCCCCGACATCGTCGCCACCAAGATCCTCGGCTTCGATCTGCCCATCGGCGACCGCACGCTGCCGATGAATCCGATCGTCAACAGCTACCGGACCAAGGATGGGCGCTGGCTCTTCCTCAACATGCTTCAGTCCGATCGCGACTGGCCCGGCCTCTGCCGCCACCTCGATCGCGCCGATCTGATCGACGACCCGCGCTTCGCCGACGGCAAGAAGCGCTTCGAGAACAACGCCGCATGCGTCGCCGAGCTCGACGCGATCTTCGCCTCTCGCTCGCTGTCGGAGTGGAAGGAGCGCTTCGCGACGCTCGAGGGAGTGTGGGCGCCGATGCAGACCGCGCGTGAACTTCCTGAAGATCCGCAGGTGCTGGCCAACGGCTACCTCGCCGAGTTGGAGAGCAACACGGGAACGAGGTTCACGCTCGTGCCGAACCCGGTGCAGTTCGACGAGCAGCCCCCCGCGCTCCGCCCCGCGCCCGAGCTCGGCCAGCACACCGAGGAGATCCTCCTCGAGCTGGGACTCGGCTGGGACGACATCGGCCGCTACAAGGAGTCTGGCGCGATCGGTTGATGTTCCCCGCGCTCAGAGCGCGTCCTGGCGGCGAACCTCCTCGATGATCTCCCCCGCCATGTCCCATCTCGAGAAGGGTGGCATCAGGTAGATCCCCGCCACCAGCGATCGCAGCGCCGCGACCAGCTCGAGAGCGATGCGGACGCCCTCGTCGCGGCCGCCGCGCGCCACACGCCCACGCACCTCGGCGGGAATGCAGATTCCCGGGACCTCGTTGTGCAGGAAGCTCGCGTGCCGCTCGCCGTAGAGCGGCAGGACGCCGGCGACGAGCGGCACCGGCAGGGGCCCGTAGGCCACCCGCCAGCGCTCGAGCGTCGCCTGCGCCGCCGCGGCATCGAACACCGGCTGCGTCAGGATGAAGTCGGCACCTGCCTCCAGCTTCCGCCGCAGGGCGCGCAGCTCGCGCTCCGCGTCCGCTGCGGCGAGGTTGAAAGCGCAGCCGACCACGAACGACGTCCCCTCACCGATCTCGCCGCCGGCGTGATCGACGCCGCGGTTGAGCTGCGTCTTCACGAGTCGGATCAAGCCGGAGGGGACGAGATCGTAGCTGTCCATCGCGCCGGGATGGTCGCCGATCGCGGTCGGATCGCCCATGACGGCGAACAGATTCCGGATCCCGAGGGCATGGGCCGCCAGCAGGTCGCCCTGCACCCGGAGGACGCTGCGGCCGCGCAGCGGGAAGTGCAGGATCGTCTCCAGCCCGACCTCCTGCTGGATCCTGTGGCAGAGGGCCCAGGGCGACATCCGCATGCGCGCGCGCGGCGAGTCGGTCACGTTGATGGCGTCGGCACCCGCCTCCCTCAGCCGATGTGCCGCCGCCACCAGGCGGCCGGTATTGAGGCCCTTCGGCGGCGCCATCTCGACCGTCAGCGCCAGTCGCGCCTCCGCCAGCCGCCGCGGGAGGGTCGGGGACGCGCCCCGCTCGCTCTCCAACGTGCACGCGTTCGAGGGCTCGACGATGGTGTCGCTCCGCACCGGCGCCGCTGCTCCGACCTCGGCCGCCGCGTCCAGGCCCGTTCGCATCGCGGCGACGTGCTCGGCGGTCGTGCCGCAGCACCCGCCGATCAGCACCACCCCCTCCTGCGCGAATCGCCGCGCATACTCCCCGAAGTAGCTGGGCGTGGCGGGATACCTCAGCCGACCATCCACCCCTTGCTCCGGCCAACCGGCATTCGGTTTGACGGCGAGGCGCGCAGCCGGCACCGCGGCGCGCATCTCGCGCACCAGGCGCATGGCCTGGGCGGGGCCGGCGGCGCAGTTCACGCCGATCAGATCGGCGCCGGCATCGATCATCCTGGCGGCCACTTCGCCAGCCCGCTCACCCAGCCAGGTGCGGTCGTCGCGCGTGAACGTCATGGTCGCCACCCGCGGAACCCGCCCGTCGCGCGCCGCTGCCAGAGCCTCGGCCAGCTCGCGCACGTCGGCGAAGGTTTCGAAGACCAGCAGATCGACGCCAGCGCCGAGCAGCGCACCGATCTGCTCGGCGAAGGCGGCGCGTGCCTCCTCCGGCCGGAGGCGGCCGTAGGGCGCCAAGTGAGCGCCCAGCGGACCGACGTCGCCCGCGATCGCGATCCGGCGCGACGCCCCCGCGGTCGCCCGCCGCGCCAACTCGGCACCGGCGCGGTTGACGCGCTCGACCGCGTCGCCGCCGGCAATCCTCGCCAGCCGGTGTCGATTGGCGGCAAAGGTGTTGGTGCAGAGGAGATCGGCCCCGGCGGCGACGTAGTCCACGTGCACGGCCTCGACCTCGTCGGGCGCGAGGAGATTGAGCGCCTCCACCGACTCCGGTCGCCCGGCGCGTCCGAGCAGGACCGTCCCCATCGCGCCGTCGGCGAGAATGGGTGCCGCGCGGAGCAGCTCCTCGAGCGTCATCGGGCGCACATACGGTGAAGCGCACGATGCCGCAACCGCGCCCGCCGGACGGCTACTGCCCCTGCGCCGGAAGGAACGTGTCGGCCGACTCGGGCACCGGCGTCGGGCTGTGGATGCGCGCGATCAGGTCGCCCTCGTACAGCATCGGCTGTCGGCGCAGGCCGGTCAGAAGACCCGAGAGCGGTGCGCGGATCTCTGCGCGCAGCTCGCCGTCGAAGCCGTCGAACACCT
>Ga0268299_1002324_pt1 | contig 23675 bp, 23 predicted proteins | sample NOBtaG_FD_193484 | JGI IMG/M metagenome (GOLD analysis project Ga0268299, IMG submission 193484) | Activated sludge microbial communities from bioreactor in Nijmegen, Gelderland, Netherland - NOB reactor | ecosystem: Engineered > Bioreactor > Aerobic > Activated sludge | place: Netherlands... | reverse complement strand
GCCAGCCTTGACCTCGCTTGCGCCCGGCGCTCACTGCTTTCCATCGTCGAGCTTGCCAAATGACTGAGTGACAAAAAAAGCCAACCCCACCCATTGACTCCTTATCGCTCATATAAGGATGACAAGAGAGAGGTGACAGAGTGAAAAGTGAAGCCGGAACATGAATGAGCCACTAGCCCGCGGCCCGCTCGGCCGCAGCGGGGTCGAGATCACGCGGATCGGGCTCGGCTCGGCGCCGCTCGGCGGGCTGTTCACCCCGGTGAGCGAGGCCGCCGCCGAGGCGACCATCGCGCGCGCCTGGGACCTGGGCGTGCGCTACTTCGACACCGCGCCGCTGTACGGCTTCGGCAGCGCCGAGCGGCGCATGGGCAGCGTGCTGCGCGGCAAGCCGCGCGACTCCTTCGTGCTGTCGAGCAAGGTCGGCAGGCTGCTGCGGCGGCGCGACAGGCCGCCGCGCGAGGACCGGCTCTATAAGGATACGCCGGAAGAGCGCCCGGTGTTCGACTACAGCTACGATGGCGTCATGCGCTCGGTCGACGAGAGCCTGGGCCGGCTCGGGCTCGACCGCATCGACATCCTCTACATCCACGATCCCGACAACCATCACGACGAGGCGATCGACGGCGCCTTTCGCGCCCTCGACCGCCTGCGCAGCGACGGCTCGGTGCGCGCCATCGGCGCCGGCATGAACCAGCACGAGATGCTGGCGCGCTTCGCCGGGGAAGCCGCATTCGACTGCTTCCTGCTGGCCGGCCGCTACTCGCTGCTCGACCAGGGTGCGCTGGCCGGCCTGTTCGAGATCTGCCTCGCCAGGGGGATCGGCGTGGTGCTGGGCGGCGTGTTCAACAGCGGCATCCTCGCCGCACCGCAGATCGGTGCCACTTTCGACTACAAGGAGGCCGATCCTGCGCTGATCGTCCGGGCGCAGCGGCTCGACGCGATCTGCCGGGCGCATGGCGCCGATCTCAAGTCGGCCGCCATCCAGTTCGCGCTTGCCCATCCGGCGGTCAGCGGCATCGTGCTGGGCGCGCGCACGGCCCGCGAGATCGAGCAGAACCTCGGGGTGGCGCACCAGAGGGTCCCCGCCGCGGTGTGGCAGCAGATCAGGAGCGAAACCCTCGTCGATGCGAAGGCGCCGCTGCCGGGAGACCCGGCTTGAGCCTGCCAGTCATCGACGCGCACCACCATTTCTGGGATCCGCGCTGCGCCGACTATCCGTGGATGGCCGGCCCGGAGATGGCGCCGATCCGTCGGCCCTTCGGACCGGCCGATCTCGCACCGCTACTGGCCGCCAACGCCATCGACGCCAGCATCGTGGTGCAATGCCGTTCGGACGAAACCGAGACCGAGGAATTCCTGGCGACCGCCGCCACCACGCACTTCGTCGTGGGCGTCGTCGGCTGGGTCGACCTCGAGGCCCCTGACGTCGGCACGCGCCTCGATCGCCTGCTCGAACGGCCGGATGGCGGCAAGCTCGTCGGCATTCGCCACCAGGTCCATGACGAAGCCGATCCCGACTGGCTCGCCCGCCCCGCCGTACGGCGCGGGCTCGCCGCGGTGTTCGAGCGCGGGCTCGCCTACGACCTGCTGATCCGCAGCCGCGAGCTGCCGGCGGCAACCGCCATCGCCCGCGACTTCTCAGGCGGCCGCCTCGTGCTCGACCATGCCGCCAAGCCGCCGATCGCGACCGGCTTCGACCGGACCTGGGCGGATCGGCTGGCAGCGCTCGCCGGTTGCGCCAACGTCTGGTGCAAGATCTCCGGCCTCGCCACCGAGGCCCGATGGAGCGACTGGGACGTCGAGCGCCTGCGTCCCTCGATCGACCACGCCTGGCGCTGCTTCGGCGAGGACCGCCTGATCTTCGGGTCGGACTGGCCGGTCTGCCTCCTGGCCGGCGACTACGCGCGCATCAAGACGGCTGCCGAGACATGCCTCGGCAGCCACGGCCAGGCGACGCTCGACAAGGCCCGCGGCGCCAACGCCATCGCCGCCTACAAGCTCAGGATCGGAGACAAGCAATGCTGATCGGCCTCGATCCCCTGCTCAGCCCCGACCTGCTCCAAGCGCTGCGCGCCATGGGTCACGGCGACACCATCGTCCTGGCCGACGCCAACTTCCCCGCCGCATCGGTCGCGCGACGCCTGGTCCACGCCGACGGATCGGATCTGCCGAGCCTGCTCACGGCCGTGCTGAGCGTCCTGCCGATCGACGAGATGGAGCCCGAGCCGGCGGTCGGCATGGAAGTCGTCGGCGATCCTGAGCGGCGCGAACCGGTCCATCTCGACATGGAGCGCCTATTGTCGCGTCACGCGCAGCCAGCCACGTCACTCACCCTGATCGAGCGTCACGCCTTCTACGAGCGAGCCCGCGCCGCATTCGCCGTCGTGGCGACCGGCGAACGCCGCTTCTATGGCAACCTCATCCTGCGCAAGGGTGTGGTGGCGCCCTGACTCTTCGCTGGGGGCGGCGCGTCACTCCAGTGGCGCGTCTTTGCTCGCAACAACGAGACGACGCGCCACTGGAGTGGCGCGCCCCCAGCGGAATCAGAACTCCATCAGATTGTCCTTCAGATGCTTGTGAGCGTAGGCCTTGCGGGTGAGGCCGCGGCGCTGCAGCTCGGGGACGAGGCCGTCGCAGACTTCCATGATGTAGCGGCGGTCGAACAGGCCGTTGAACAGCAGGAAGCCGTCGCCGCCGACCTCTTCCATGATCTCCTGCATCAGGCCGGCGACGTGGTCGATCGTGCCGGTGTAGTCGATGCCCTGCTTGGTCGCGAGGCTCATGGCCAACGCGCGCGGCGTCTTGCCGATCCACTTGGCGAGCGAGGATTGGTGGCCGTTGGTGGTGAGGTCGGCCGGCAACGGCTGGTCGGGATCGAACCTGGAAAAGTCGATGCCGGTGATGCGCGACATGCTGGAGAACTGCATGTCGATATGCCTGGCGGCATCCGCCTGCTCGATCAGCCGGCGCTCGCGCGCCGCCTCCATCGAGACGTCGACGATCGGGTAGGCGAGGAACAGCACCTTGATCTCGTCGGGATTGCGACCCAGCGCCTTCGCCCGGCCGCGCACGTCCTCGCGGTAGGCCTTCATCGCCTCGACTGTCGGCGCGTTGGTGATGATCGTGTCGGCCCAGCGCGAGGCGAAGGCCTGGCCGCGCGGCGAGCCGCCGGCCTGGCAGATCGGCACGCGACCCTGCGGCGAGCGCGGCGCGTTGATCGGGCCGCGGCACTTGAAGTACTTGCCGTCGTGGTTGACCGCATGGACCTTGCTGCCGTCGGCGAAGATGTGGTTCTCGCGGTCGAGCACCACGGCGTCGGGCTCCCACGCCTCCCACAGCTTCGTCACCAGGTCGGCGAACTCGTCGGCGACGTCGTAGCGCTCGTCGTGCGGCCGGTGCTTCTCATGACCGTAGTTCTGCGCCCCGCCGTCGTTGCTGCCGGTGACGCAGTTCCAGCCGATCCGGCCTTCGGTCACGTGGTCGAGCGTGTTGACCAGCCGCGCCAGCAGGTAGGGCGGGTACTCGCTGACCGACAGGGTCGGCACCAGGCCGAGATGCGTCGTCGCCTGCGCGAGGTAGGGCACCAGCACGGCAGGATCGAGCTTGGGCGTGCTGGCGGCGTACTTGAGATAGGTGTCGTGCGAACCCTGGTAGGTGTAGGGCAGGTTCGACGAATCCTCGATGATCAGGTAGTCGAAGCACGCCCGGTCCATGCCTTTGGCGAGATCGACGAACAGGTCGGGCATCATCCAGCGCGACACGTCGCTGCCCGGCCACATCCCGCGCCAGGTCTTGGGCCCGTAGCCCTGCGAGAGGAACCACGCGAGATGGAAGGGACGCTTGGACATGCTCAGGCTCCGCGTTCCAGGCGGGCCACTCGCCTGCGGTAAAATAGCCTGTTGTACGTCATGAGTGCCTCATTGAAAGCTCTTCTTCATGTGGCTCTCCCCCGCCAGGTGGGCGCGCCTTTTATTCTCCTCCCTAGTGAAGCTGGGGAGGTGCCCCCGTAGTCGGGGGCGGAGGGGTCATAGGCCCCAGTCCCACTGCTCATGACCCCTCCGTCCGCGATTACGCGGACACCTCCCCAGCTTCGCTGGGGAGGAATCCGACTCCTCACGCGTCGTCCTCGTCGTCGGAGAAGCGCGACAGGGCGACGTTCTGGCGGTGGCGGAACAGCTCGATCTTCTGCAGGTAGCGGTCGGAGCGGACGAACAGGTCGGAGTAGTAGATCGGCCGGCCCTCGATATCGAAATAGGTGCGCTGCAGCAGCAGCAGCGGCGCGCCCGCGGCGACGTCGAGACGCCGAGACAGCACCTCGTCCGCCGCGACGGCCAGCGAGACCTGCTGCACGCGAAAGGCACGCACGTTGCAATGCTTCTCGATCAGCGGGATGACGCGCGAAGTCTCGAGCTGGTCGGCGAAGTCGGCCGGCAGGCGGGTCGCAAGATCCTGCGCCAGGTGCGCGGCGCACCAGGCGATCGGCCCGTCGGGGCGCACGCGGCTCCAGGCGATGCGCATCACTTTGGCATCGGCCGGCACCTGCAGCATGGCGGCAGGGTGCGGCGCCTCGGATGCATCGACGTGCTCGATCCTGTCGAGCCGGAAATCGGCCTCGGCGGCGCGGATCTGCAGATCCTCGAGGGCCTGGGCACTCCAGTCGGTTGCCTTGCCCGGCTCGATCTCCTGCACGAACGAGCCACGGCCCGGGAAGCGGGTCACCAGATGGCGCGCCACCAGCTCCTCGACGGCCGATCGCGCGGTGTGCCGGCTGACCGCGAACTCGGTCATGATCTCGTTGTCGGTCGGCAGCTGCGTGCCGACCTTGTAGGTGCCGGCGGCGATGCGCTCGCGCAGCACCTGGTAAATCCGGTAGTAGGCCGGGATGGGGTCGCGTCTCATCTGATCACCGTCTGTCTGCCCGACGCGGGTCGAGGGTTTCGCGCAGGCCGTTGCCGAGAAGATTCACGCCGAGCACCAGCAGAACGATGGCGCAGCCCGCAAGGTTGGCGATCCACGGCGCGACCAGCAGCCGGTCGCGCCCTTCGGCCAGGATGTTGCCCCAGGTCGCGGTCGGCGGTGGCAGCCCGAGGCCGAGGAAGCTCAGCGCCGTCTCCTGCAGGATGAGCTGGCCGACCTGAAGCGTTGCGATCACCGTCAGCACCGGCGACATCTGCGGCAGGATGTGTCGCCACATGACGTAGCGCCCGCGTCCGCCGGAAGCGATCGCCGCCTCGACGAACGGCCGCTCGCGCAGCGAGCGCGTCAGGTTGAAGGCGACGCGGGTGTAGGTCTCCCAGCCGGCGAAGCCCAGCACCAGGACAAGCACCGTGACGCCACCGCCGAACACGGCGACGACGACGATCGCCAGCAGGATTTCCGGGATCGCCTGGTAGGCATCGGCGAAGCGCATGATCGCCTGCTCGGTACGGCCACCGAGATAACCGGCCAGCAGGCCGAGGGTGGTGCCGATCGAGAGCGCCAGGATCATCGCCATCAGCCCGACCACGATCGAAAGTCGCGAGCCATGGATCAGGCGCGACAGCAGATCGCGGCCGAGATTGTCGGTGCCGAGCGGGTAGTCCCAGCTGCCGCGCTCGGCCCATACCGGCGGGCGCAGGCGAAGCATCAGGTTCTGGGTGTAGGGATCGTGCGGCGACAGCACGCTGGCGAAGAGGGCGATCAGGCACATGCCGAGCACCAGCGCTGCGCCGATCTGGATCTTCAAGCGGGGACCGAACCACGTCACGGCATTCACCGCAGCCGGATGCGCGGATCGATCGCCGCCTGCACCAGATCGACCAGGAGATTGGCCAGGATGATGGTGACGGCGACGATGAACACCGAGGCGATGACGATCGGCACGTCGCGCTGGAAGATGGCGCTTACCATGAGGCGGCCGACGCCCGGCCAGGCGAAGATCGTCTCGGTGATCACCGCGCCGCCCATCAGGCGGCCGAGCTGCAGGCCGATCAGGCTCACCACCGGGTTGATGGCGTTGGGCAGGACATGGCGCCACAGCGCGCGCGCCGCGCCGGCGCCGCGCGCCCGCGCCGTGACGACGAACTGCTCGCGCATGGTCTCGAGCACGCTCACCCGCGTCACCAGGATGAAGTTGGGGATCAGGAAGGTGGCCAGGGTGACGGTCGGCAGCACCAGGTGCTCGAGGCCGCCACGTCCGGAGGTCGGCAGCCAGCCGAGATCGAGGGCGAACAGCTGGATCAGCAGGATGCCCAGCCAGAAGCTCGGCATCGACTGGCCGATCACGGCGAGCACGGACAGCGCAAAGTCGGGCAGCTTGTCCTTCCAGACCGCGCAGGCGACGCCGGCGGGAATGCCGAGCAGGATGGCGAACGCCAGGCCGAGCGTCAGGAGCTGCAGGGTGGCGCCCAGCCGCTCCATCACCACCTCCATCGCGGCGCGCTTGAACTGAATGCTGGTGCCGAAATCGCCCTGCGCCAGGTCGGCCAGGAAGTAGCCGAACTGCACGACCACCGGCTCGTCGAGATGCAGCTCGGCGCGCAGCACCGCCTCCTGCTCCGGCGTGGCGTCGAGCCCGAGATAGATCGCCACCGGGTCGCCGGTCAGCCGCAGCACGACGAACACGAAGGCGATCACGAAGATCAGCGGGACCGGCACCAGCAGCAGGCGGCGCAGCAGGTAGCGCATCGGCCCAGTTGCCTACTTCACGCTCACCTTGTGCAATCGCAGGAGCGAATCGCGCGACGGCTGCCAGCCCTGGACGCTAGCCGAGCGGCCGGAGATGCGCGGCAGGCCGAACAGGAAGATCGACGGCACCTCCTCGTGCATGATCTCCATCATGCGGTTGTAGGCTTTCAGCCGCGCCCCTTCGTCGAGCGTCGAGCGCGCCTCTTCCCAGAGCTTGTTGAACTCGGCGTTGCTCCAGTAGTTGCGCTTGCTGCCGTCGGTGTACCAGACGGTGTTGAAGTCGGCGTCGCCGACGCTGAACCAGCCCACCTGGTAGATCGGTCCCTGGTCGCGGGCGCGGTCGAGCTGGGCCCACACGGCGCCCTCGAGGACATTCACCGTGGTTCGCGCGCCGGCCTCGGTCATCATGCCGGCGGCGGCGTTGGCGATGTCGACGTCGGACAGGTAGCGGCCCTGCATGGTGTTGATCTTGGTGTCGAAACCCTTGGCGTAGCCCGCCTCGGCGAGCAGAGCCTTGGCCTTGGCGCGATCGAACGGCCGCGCCTTGATGTTCGGGTTGTAGCCGAAGGTCGACCTGGTCACGAGCTGGCCGTCGAGCACCGAGCCGTAGCCGCCCAGCATCTGCTGCAGCATGGTCTTCTTGTCGATCGCGTAGTCCATCGCCTGGCGCACCCGCACATCGTTGAACGGCGGCTTGCGCACGTCGAAGCTCAGCACCAGGCTGACCGACGATTCGACGGCGTCGATCTTGAGGTTGCGGCGCTTCTCGATCGACGGCAGCAGGTCGACCGGCACTTCCTCGATGATGTGCGTTTCTCCCGCGACCAGGGACGCCACGCGGGTCGCGCCCTCGGGGAGGGAACGGAGGCGCAGGTTCTTCATCGCCGGCGGACCGCCCCAGTAGTCGGGATTGGCGGTGAGGTCGTAGCGGTCGCCGGCGATCCATTCGACGTACTTCCACGGGCCGGTGCCGATCGGCTTGCGATGGGCCTCCTTGATGCCGAGCTTCTCGGTCGAGGCCTTCTGCTCGATCGCGATGTCGGCCAGCCCGCGCGCCAGCAGCGCCGACGGGGTCGCGGTGCGAATCTCCACCGTGTGGTCGTCGACGATGTCGGTGCCGACGACGCCGGCGATCCGGCTCTTGCGCGCATAGACCGTCTGCGGGTTGGTCACGTAGTCGATGGTGAACTTGACGTCGGCGGCGGTGAACGGCGTGCCGTCATGCCATTTGACGCCGCGCCGCAGATGGAAGCGCCACTTGGTCGGCTCGACCGCTTCCCAGCGCTCGGCCAGGGCCGGCACCAGCTTGTCGTCGGCATCGCGCGCCACCAGCGGCTCCCAGGTCTGGTAGACGAAGCTCAGCGTCAGGTAGCCGCCTGCCGCCGGGCTGATCGAATCGGAGAACACGGCGGCGCCGATCACCAGCGTGTCCTTGGGAGTCTGCGCCAGGCTCGCGCCGATGCCCGCCGTCACAGTCAGCGCCATCGCGCCGATCGCCATCAGAAACCGCTTCATGCCACCCCCTCCTCCAGCAATCATCGTGTCGCCTTCCCAACGTCATGTTCCTCTCCCCCGCTAGGGGGAGAGGCTAGGTGAGGGGGCTTCGAAGGTTGCTGCATCACCTTAAACCCCCTCACCCAACCTCTCCCCCTAGCGGGGGAGAGGAGCATGAGTGCGCGAAGCGAAGAGTGTGCCGAACCCTCACCGCCCCTGCGCCTCGCGCCAGCGATCGTCGCGCGGCAGGCGCGGGTTGTAGGGACGCTCGCTGTAGTAGGGCAGCAGCGGGCGGAACCATTCGAAGATGCGGCGCAACTCGCCGATCGGCTCCTCGTGCACGTCGACGCGCAGGTCGATGTAGGCGAACGGCTCGTCGCCGAACACCAGGAGCGAGGACGAGAAGTGCCCGTCGGCCTGTCCGCCGGCGCGGCCGCCTGCCTCGACGGCGCGCACCAGGCGCTCCTCGAGCACCTCGTCGACGCTCGAGCGCATCGAGGCGGCCATGCCTTCGGTCACCTGCGGGCCGACGATGCCGTTGCCCATCACCAGCCAGCCCTCGCCGATGATGTGGCCGGCATAGGCGCCGTTCTCGGAACCGGTCATGGCCGCGGCATTGCCCCACGCATCGACCACACCGATCTGGCGCAGCGGCGCGTTGGGATCGCTGCTCTCCAGCTCATGGATGATCTTGCCGGCGTGATAGCCCAACCCCATCAGCTTCGTGCACAGCAGGGTGAGCCGCGGATCGGCGATCGACTGCACCGAGGCCGCAGCCATGCGCGGGATCACCACAGGGCAGCGGTTGCCGACGGCGGGCGCATGCGTGGCCATGGCGACGCCCAGCATTTTGGTCTTCGGACAACGGCCGACAACGGTGAAGGTCACGACTTCCTCCCCTTCTCGCGCGCGATGACCCAGTCCTCGACGATTCCGAGCGCGTCGGGCTGCCAGGGGCGGGTCTCGTAGTACTCGATCTGCGGGCGGTAGATGTCGAAGATGCGGCGCAGCTCGGCGATCGGCTCGTCGTGCTCGTCGACGCGCAGGTCGACCAGCGGGTATTCCTGGTTGCGATAGACGACAAGCGCGGAGGAATGCTGCCCGCCATGCTGGCCACCGGCATCGCGGCCGGCCTCGAGCGCCGACATCAGCCGCGCCTCGAGATCGTCGCCCTTCATCTTGCGGAAGGTCTCGCCCATCGCCGAGGCGGTGCGCTCGGAGATCAGGCCGTTGCCCATCGCCACCATGCCGGGCTCGCAGAAATGGCCCGACCAGTCCTTGTTGTCGCTGCCGGTGCGCGCCACGGCATTGCCGTCGCGATCGATCACCGAGATCTGGCGGAACTCGATGTGCGGGTCGCTGGCGGCGATCTCCTCGAGCACGCGGCTCGCCGAGTAGCCCAGCCCGAGCAGGCGCAGGCCGAGCGGCCCGAGACGCGGATCGGTCACCGCCATGGTGACCACGACGCCCAGCCCCGGCTCGATGAACGGGCAGCGCGAGCCGACCGCCAGGGGCCGGGTCGAGATGGCGACGCCGTACTTGCCGGTGTCCGGACAGCGCGCCGAGATGGCGAAGGTCGAGAACTCCTCGCCGAATGGCCCCAACATTGCTCAACCTCCCCCTGTGCACTCGAACCCTGACGGCAAAGATTGCCGAGCATATTGTCCGAATGTATGGTCATCCGGACAATTGAGATTGTTGCATGCCTCTCATCGAACTTGACGACGTCGCCGTCGCCTTCGGTCCGCCGGGCCGGGAGGTCACGGTCGTCGACGGGGCGAGCTTCTCGATCGACGCCGGCGAGACCGTGGCGCTGGTCGGCGAGAGCGGCAGCGGCAAGAGCGTCACTGCGCTCGCCATCATGGGGCTCCTGCAGGATCCGGGCCGGGTGACGCGCGGCGCCATTCGCCACGACGGGCGCGATCTCACCCGGCTCGACGACCGCGCCCTGTCGGCGATCCGCGGCGATCGCATCGCCATGATCTTCCAGGAGCCGATGTCGTCGCTGAACCCGATGCTCTCGGTCGGCAGCCATGTCGCCGAGCCGTTGCGCCTGCATCGCGGCCTGTCGCGCGCCGAGGCGCGCCGTCAGGCGATCGCCCTGCTCGACCGCGTCGGCATCCCGTCGGCAGCGCGCCGCTGCGACGACTACCCGCACCGCCTGTCGGGCGGCATGCGCCAGCGCGTGATGATTGCCGCGGCGCTCGCCTGCCGGCCGGCGCTGCTGATCGCCGACGAGCCGACGACGGCGCTCGATGTCACCATCCAGGCGCAGATCATGGACCTGCTGGCCGATCTCCAGGCCGAGCTCGGGATGGGCATCCTGTTCATCACCCATGATCTCGGTGTCGTCGCCGCGCACGCCCATCGCGTGGTGGTGATGTATGCCGGCCGCGTCGTCGAACGCTCCGATACGGCGACGCTGTTCGATGCCGCCGCCCATCCCTACACCGCGGCCCTGCTGCGCTGCGTGCCGAGCGAGGACGAGGAGGAACGCCTGGCCGTGATCGAGGGCAGCGTTCCCGCTCCCGGCTCCCTTCCGCCGGGCTGCCGCTTCGAGCCGCGCTGCCCGCGCGCGGCGCCGGCCTGCCGCGCGGCCGAGCCGGCGCTCGCCAGCATCGGCGCCCGGCACGAGGCGGCCTGCCTCCGTCCAATCACGCCCCTCATCGCGCCGCAGGGCACTCGCCTATGACAAGAAGACCGTCATCCCGAGCGAAGCCGCCCGAAGGGCGCTGTTTACAGCGCCCTTGGCGGCGCAGTCGAAGGACCTTTCTTGCTGTTTCAGCACAAGGAAAGGTCCCTCCAAGACGCCTCGCTGCGCTCGTCTCCGGTCGGGATGACGGTATTTCTTGTCATATGCGAAGGCCCTACATCGCGCCGGGCATCGGCCCATCGACCGGTCCATCGATCGGCTCGCGCGCATGAGCGAGCCGCTGTTGCGCGCCGAAGGCCTGGCCAAGCACTTTCCCGTGCTCGGCGGGCCGCTCGGCATCTCGGAGGTCGGCTCGGTGCGCGCCGTCGACGGAATAGATCTCACCGTGGCGCGCGGCGAGGTGCTGGGCCTGGTGGGCGAGAGCGGTTGCGGCAAGTCGACCCTGGGCCGCCTGCTGATTCGCCTGCTCGACCCCACCGCGGGCTCGGTCCATTTCGACGGCGACGACCTGATGGCCGCCCAAGGCCCGGCCCTGCAGGCGCTGCGCCGGCGCTTCCAGATGATCTTCCAGGACCCGTACGGCTCGCTCAACCCGCGCCTGCGGGTCGACGAGATCGTCACCGAGCCGCTGCGCCTCGCCGGCCGGTCGCGCCAGGAATGCCGGGAGCGCGCGCCGGAGCTTCTGGCCATGGTCGGGCTCAGCGCCGAGCACGGCAGCCGATATGCCCACCAGTTCTCCGGCGGCCAGCGCCAGCGCATCGGCATCGCCCGCGCGCTGGCGCTCGACCCCGACCTGGTGGTGTGCGACGAGCCGGTGTCGGCGCTCGACGTCTCGGTGCAGGGCCAGGTGGTGAACCTGCTGCGCGACCTGCAGCGCCAGCGCGGCCTCGCCTACGTGTTCGTCTCGCACGATCTCAGGATCGTGCGGCACATCTCCGACCGCGTGGCGGTGATGTATCTCGGCCGCATCGTCGAGACCGGCGACACCAGCACGATCTACCGCCGGCCCCTGCATCCCTACACCGAGGCGCTGCTCGCCGCCGTGCCGGCGACACGGCCCGGCACGCCGCGCAAGCGCGCCGTGGTGCGAGGCGAGATCCCGAGCGCCCTCGATCCGCCGAACGGCTGCGCCTTTCACACGCGCTGCCCGCTGGCGACCGACCGCTGCCGGATCGAGCGGCCGACCTTGCGGACGATCGACGGCCGCGAGGTCGCGTGCCATCTGGCGGAGACGCGCGCCTAGGAAGGCTGGCGAAAGGCCTTGTGATGAAACAGGTGCTTCATTTCACGAGATGAGCGCATCCTGCAAGATTGTCATCCCGAGTAAGGCGCTTGCGAAGCAAGCGCCGTAAGCGAGGGACCTTTGAGGCAATGGGAAAGGTCCCTCGCTGCGCTCGGGATGACATCATTTCTGCAGCGCGCATCATGCGTCACTCCCGGAATTTGAGGCACCTATCTTGTCACCGTCCCTACGGCTTGAACTCTCCGCCCGGCACCGAGATGTTGTTCTCGCGCAGCTTCCTCTCCAGCACCGGTATTCCTTCGGGATCGCCCTTGCGACAGGCCTCGAGCGCCAATGTCGCCTCGACGTCGGAGCGCCGTCCCGGAGCGTTCTGGACATAGCGACGATAGAGATCGGCGAGCTGGCGGCAGTACGCCTTGTCGTCGCTTTGGGCGAACGTGGAGCCCGGGAGATGGCTGGCGGCCAGCGCCATGAGGATCGGAAGAACGCGCTTCACCGTACCAATCTACACCAATGCGACCAGGGACGCAGGTATGGCATGGTCACCTCGGGTCGATGGCCGAGCCGGGCCATCCGGGAACGACCGCCCGAAAAGCGTCGGCGGACGTCACTTCTTCTCGACGTTCCAGAATACGGTGGGGCCCGCCGTGATGAAGCCCGTGACGCTCTTGCGCGCGGCGGAGATCAGCCGCCACTCGCCGAGATGGACGTAGGGCGTCGATTCGAACGCGCGCAGCTGCGCGGCCTCGGCGATTGCCTTCAGCTTCGCCGGATCGGTCTCGCGCGCGAACTGGTCACGCAGCTTCTCGATCTCGGGATCGCAGGGCCAGCCGCTCAGCGCCTTCTCGCAGGAAGAGTTCAGGAGGATGTTCGAGACCGGGTTGACGAGTCCCATCGCCGACGGCGAGACGAGATAGGCATGCCAGCCGCCCGCGTCCGGTGGGTTCTTGTTGGCGCCGCGGATGACGATGCTCTGCCAGGTCATGGGTTGCATGTCGACCTTGAAGCCGGCCTGCTCCATCAGGCGCTTGGCGACGGGCGCGAGGTTGGTCTGCCAGAACAGATCGCTCGACTGCAGCAGGACGACCGGCGTTCCATCGTAGCCGGCCTCCTTCAGGAGCGCCCTGGCCTTGTCGAAGCTCGATTCCAGGAGGCCCGCCGTGCCCTTGTCCGAGGCATAGGTCGTGCCGCAGATGAACAGCGCCTTGCAGACCTTGTACTTGGCCGGGTCGCCGACCACAGCCTTGAGAAAATCCTCCTGGTTGAAGGCGTACCAGAGTGCCTGCCGGATGCGGGGATTGTCGAACGGCTTGTGCAGGTGGTTGATGCGGAACACGTTCTGGCTGCCGACGGGGCTCAGCGTCAGCATCTGGATATTGCGGTCGCGCTCGAGCAGGCGATGCAGGTCGAAGGGCGGCGCCTCGATGAAGTCGATCTCGCCCGCGAGCAGCGCATTGATGGCCTGCTGATGATCGGACATGGCGAGCAGCTCGATCCGGTCGACCAGGGCGCGCTTGCCGCCGGCGAGGCGCGAGACGGGCTCGTCCCGCGGCTTGTACTCGGGGTTGCGCACGTAGACGGCAATCTGGCCCGGCCGCCACAGATCGCGCCTGAAGATGAACGGACCCGATCCGATGGTGTCGGTGATCTGGGTGTTGCCCGGCGTCTGGGCGATGCGCCTGGGCATCATGAAGGTCGCGCGTGACGTACGCGCCGCTCCAGACCGGATCGACGATCTTGAGATCCGAGTTCATGACGACGCGCTGGAGCGTGACTCCTCCAAGTGGAATCCTCACCCTGAGGAGCCACGCGGAGCGTGGCGTCTCGAAGGGTCGGCAACAGACGTGTTGTAGCCGACCCTTCGAGACGAGGCCTGCGGCCGCTCCTCAGGGTGAGGTTTTCACCAGGTGGAGCAGAATGCCGAGGCCGGCGAGGGACCATTCCTTGGCAAGCGACTTGCACGCACGAACCAGGAGGACCACCGATGCCCGCACTGCTGCGCCGCCAATGGGTCGAGATGACGACCAAGGATTTCGGGCAGATCGACATGGCCGGCGTCATCGCCGTGCTGCCGGTGGCGGCGATCGAGCAGCATGGGCCGCACCTGCCGGTCGAGGTCGACACCGCGATCAATCGCGGCGTGCTGGCGCGTGCCCTCGAGCTGATGCCGGCCGACCTTCCGGTCACCTTCCTGCCGGCCATGCCGATCGGCAAGTCGAACGAGCACATCGCCTATCCCGGCACGCTCACGCTCTCGGCCGAGACCCTGATCCGGCTATGGACGGAGATCGGCGAGAGCGTGGCGCGCGCCGGCGTGCGCAAGCTCGTGCTGTTCAACAGCCATGGCGGCCAGCCGCAGATCGCCGACATCGTCGCCCGCGACCTGCGGGTGCGCCGCGACATGTTCGTCGTCACCTGCAACTTCTATGCGCTGGGCAAGCCGCCCGGCCTGTTCCCCGCCAGCGAGCTCAAGCACGGCATCCACGGCGGCTCGGTCGAGACTTCGATGATGATGCATCTCTGCCCCGACCTGATTCGCCATGACGAGCTCGCGAACTTCCGGCCGCGTTCGGCCGACATGGAGGGCGAGTACGAGATCCTGACGCCCGAGGGCGGCATCGGCTTCGGCTGGGAGACCCAGGACCTCAGCCTGCCCGGCGCCTGCGGCAACGCCGCCGATGCCGACGCCGAGCGCGGCCGCCTCCTGGTCGAGCACTACGCGGCCCGCTTCGTCACCCTGCTGCAGGAGATCGACCGGTATCCGCTGTCGGCCCTGCGGGACGGGCCGCTGAACGGGAAACAGGAGCGCTTCAGCTCGCCTCCCTAGCTTCGCTCCGGACAGCGAATGACGCCGTCGCCGAACAGGGACCGGATTGGGGTGGTTATCGTCGCTGTTTCGGCTGAGCCGGGTTGACGTCGCAAGAATCTCGCCTAGCTTGGCGAGAGCTGGCGACGACTCGTTACCGGCGATTGCGCAGCATCAAGGAGGATGGATCATGCGCAAGCCTGCGGCTGTAGCCGATAAGGAACCGCGCGGCTCGGAGACGCCTGACAAGACGGCGAGCGCTCGCGTCGCCGTGCTGCGCATCCTGATCCAGGACGCCATGGATGTCGTCGTGCCGGCGAGCGAGGCCGACGCAAAACGCCCGACTGACGCAAGGCCACTCTCGACATCTGCGTTTGCGTCAGTCGCAAGTGCTTGATTCCAAAAGGCACTGACGCAACGGACGCAAAATCTGGCCCTCGAAAATCTTCGCTCCGCCATCGGGCCGTGTCATCGCAGGGCATTCGCATATGGGCGCGCCCTTCATTCCTCCTCCCCAGCTTCGCTGGGGAGGTGTCAGCGTCTTACGCTGACGGAGGGGTCATGAGCCACAGTCACGCTGCCCATGACCCCTCCGCCTGCATGCGCGAAGGCTTTGCTTCGGCGAAGGCGGCGACACCTCCCCAGCGAAGCTGGGGGAGGAGGGATGAGTAGGGGGAGACTGGTGGCACACCAATTGCTCCCTGACTTCCGAGCGCGCTACAGCGCCGCCAGGGAAGGGGAAAACCATGCCGACTGCCCGCTATCGCCTGTCCCGCCGCGCCAGCCTGGGACTTGCCGCCGCGGCGGCCGGCTCCGTCCTCGTCCGGATTCCCGGCCGCAGCGCCAGCGCCCAGGTGCTCGACAAGGTGAGCTACCAGACCAACTGGCGCGCCCAGGCCGAGCATGGCGGCTTCTATCAGGCGGTCGCCGCCGGCATCTACCGCAAGTACGGCATCGACTGCGACCTGCGCATGGGCGGGCCGCAGATCAGCAACTCGCAACTCCTGCTCGGCGGCCGGATCGACATCATCATGTCGAGCGGGCTCGAGGCGCTGAACTACGCCAAGGAGGATCTGCCGTTCCTGTGCATCGCCGCGATCTTCCAGAAGGATCCGCAGGTGCTGATCGGCCACAAGGGGTCGGGCAACGACAGCTTCGAGAAGCTCAAGGGCAAGACCATCCTGGTCGGCGCCAGCGGCCGGGTCACCTACTGGCCGTTCCTCAGGAACAAGTTCGGCTACAGCGACGAGCAGATGAAGCCCTACACCTTCAACCTGGCGCCGTGGCTGGCCGACAAGAACCTGGTCCAGCAGGGCTTCATCTCGTCCGAGCCCTATGCCATGCGCCAGGCCGGCGCCGACCCGGTGCCGATGCTGATCGCCGATGCCGGCTTCGACAACTACAACACCACGCTGGCGACCTCGCGCAAGCTGGTGACCGAGAAGAAGGATCTGGTGCAACGCTTCGTCACCGCGACCCTGGAAGGCTGGGCCGAGTACCTCAAGGGCGGGCCCGGGATCGAGGCAGCCAACGCGCAGATCAGGAAGGACAACCCGGACATGACCGATGATAAGATCGCCTATGCGATCAAGGTCATGAACGAGAACGGCATCGTGCAATCCGGCGACGCGCTCACCCTCGGCATCGGGGCGATGACCGATGCCCGCTGGACGCGCTTCTACAAGTCGATGGCCGAGGTCGGCGTGCTGCCGGCCGGCGTCGATCCGGCCAAGGCCTACAGCCTCGAGTTCGTGAACAAGGGCGTGGGCAAGGCGTGACGGCGCCGGCGTCCCTCACGATTCCGGTCGAGGTCGCGCGGAGCACTGCCGGCCGGCCTGTCGTCGAGCTCAGGGGCGTCGGCAAGCGCTATTCCAACGGCACGCTCGCGGTCGCCGGGGTCGATCTCGACCTGCACGGCGGCGAGTTCGCCAGCCTGCTCGGGCCCTCGGGCTGCGGCAAGTCGACGGTGCTGCGCATGATCGCGGGCCTCGGCGAGCCGAGCGCCGGGCGGATCGACTGGCCGCGCGCCCAGCACGACGGGCGCGGCCAGCCGGTGCGCGACGTCGGCTTCGTCTTCCAGGAGCCGACCCTGATGCCGTGGGCGACGGCGCTGCAGAACGTCATGCTGCCGCTCCGGCTCGAGAAGGTGGCGTCGCGCGAGGCCGCCGACCGGGCGGCGGCGGCGCTGCAGTCGGTCGGGCTCGACTCCTTCCTGCGCGCCTATCCGCGCGAGCTGTCGGGCGGCATGAAGATGCGGGTGTCGATCGCCCGCGCCCTGGTGACCGAGCCGCGCATCCTGCTGCTCGACGAGCCGTTCGCCGCCCTGGACGAGATCACGCGCCACAAGCTCAACGACGACCTGCTGGGGCTGTGGGCCAAGGCTGGCTTCACGGTGCTGTTCGTCACCCATTCGGTGTTCGAATCGGTCTACCTGTCGCAGCGCATCGTCGTCATGGCCGCGCGGCCCGGCCGCATCGTCGCCGACTTAGGCATCGATGCCGCCTTCCCGCGTGACGCCGCCTTCCGGACCTCGGTCGAGTATGCCGAGGCCTGCAAGATCGTCTCCGCCCGCCTCGCCGCGGCGATCGTGTCATGACCGACACGGTTGCCCGCCCCTCTGCGGCCCGCCCCTCGCCGGCGCGCCTCTCTCAGGCTCAGACAGCCGCGGCCGCCAACGGCACGGACGAGGCGGCGCGGCCGGTCGCCGTGGTCGAGAAGCGCTGGCTCGGGCTCACCGTCGAGACCTGGCAGAAGATCCTGGCGCCGCTCGCGATCGGCGTGATCGTGCTCGGGCTGTGGGAATTCATCGTCCGCCAGGCCGGCATCCCGCACTACATCCTGCCCGGCCCGCTGCTGATCTTCCGCACCCTGATCTCCGACTGGGGCACCCTGTCGGGCTCGCTGTGGATCACCCTGCAGATCACCGGCCTGGCGCTGCTCGCCGCGGTGCTGGTGGGCGGGCTGCTGTCGATCCTGTTCACCCAGTCGAAATGGCTGGAGCTGTCGCTGTTTCCCTACGCCATCATCCTGCAGGTGACGCCAATCGTGGCGATCGCGCCGCTGATCATCATCTGGGTCAACGACACGCTGCTGTCGTTGCTGATCTGCGCCTGGATCGTGGCGTTCTTCCCGATCCTGTCCAACACCATCCTCGGGCTGAACTCGGCCGACCACAACCTGGTGAACCTGTTCCAGCTCTACGGCGCCAGCCGCTGGCAGACCCTGATCTATCTCCGCCTGCCGGCCGCGCTGCCCTATTTCCTGGGTGGCCTGCGCATCTCCGGCGGGCTGGCGCTGATCGGCGCCGTCGTCGCCGAGTTCGTCGCCGGCTCGGGCGGCACCGCCTCCGGCCTCGCCTTCCGCATCCTCGAGGCGGGCTACCAGCTCAAGATCCCGCGCATGTTCGCCGCCCTGGTCATGGTGTCGATGAGCGGCATCGCGATCTTCCTCGTGCTGAGCTTCATCTCGCACCTGCTGCTGCGGCGCTGGCACGAAAGCGCCATGCGCCGGGAGAACTGAGAGGAGCGGATGCAGGACATGGCCGGCCTCATGGTCTTCGCCGGGAGCGCGCCACTCCGTGGCACTCTTCTTGTCGATCACACAGCCCATGAGCGCCACGGAGTGGCGCGCTCCCGGCACTCGAGAGAACTGACATGAAGCGGACCGGCTTCACGACCGTCCCCGACAAGCCGCACTACTGGCTGGCCGACGCCCGGACTCCGGCCTGCCTGGTCGATGGCGCGGTCGGCGGTCCGGCCGATTTCGAGGGGCTGGTGCGGCTCGACATCGAGATTCGCGACGGGCGGGTCGCGCGGCTGGCGCCGCCCGGCAGCGCCCCGGCCGAAGCGATCCAGCTGCGCGGCGGGCTGGTCTGGCCGGGCTTCGTCGACATCCACACGCATCTCGACAAGGGCCACATCTGGCCGCGGTCGCCGAACCCGGACGGCAGCTTCCTCGGCGCCGCCAGCGCGACGGCGAGCGATCGCGGCGCCCATTGGACGGCAGAGGACGTGCGCCGGCGCATGGAGTTCGGCCTGCAATGCGCCTACGCCCAGGGCACGGTCGCCGTGCGCACGCATCTCGATTCGCTGGCGCCCCAGGCCGAGATCTCCTGGCCGGTGTTCCGGGCGGTGCGCGATGCGTGGGCCGGGCGGATCGACGTCCAGGCCTCGAGCATCATGGTCATCGATGCCTTCGCCCAGCCCGAGGGCGAGCGCCTGGCCGACATCGTGGCCGAGTCGGGCGGCCTGCTGGGCTGCGTCACGCGCCTGAACGGCGGCGCCCACGACGCCCTGCCGGCCGGGTTCCTCGACCTGCTCGAGCGCTTCTTCCAGTTGGCGATGGATCGCCATCTCGACCTCGACCTGCATGTCGACGAAAGCGGCGACGGCGGCGCCCGGGCGCTGATCGAGATCGCCCGCATGGCCGTTCGGCTGGGCTTCAAGGGCCGCATCCAGTGCGGACATTGCTGCTCGCTCGCGGTCCAGGACGAGGCCTTCGTCGACGCGACGCTCCGCGCCGCCCGCGACGCCGGCATCGCCATTGTCAGCCTGCCGATGTGCAACATGTACCTGCAGGGCCGCACCGCCGGACAGACGCCGCGGTGGCGTGGCGTCACCCTGCTGCACGAGCTCAAGGGCGCCGGGCTCGACGTGTCGATCGCCTCGGACAATTGCCGCGACCCGTTCTACGCCTTCGGCGATCACGACATGCTGGAGGTGGTGACCCAGGCCACCCGCATCGCCCATCTCGATCATCCCATCGGCGACTGGCCGAAGGCCTTTACCGCGGTGCCGGCCTCGGTCATGGGCCTGCCGGCGCAGGGCCGGTTGAAGGCGGGGGCGCCGGCCGATCTCGTGCTGCTGTCGGCGCGGTTCATGTCGGAGATGCTGTCGCGCTCCCAGGCCGATCGCGTCGTGCTGCGCGCCGGCCGGCAGATCGACACCTCCCTGCCCGACTACCGCCTGCTCGACGGGCTGGTGGGGGCCGCGTGATCCCGGCCAACGATCCCGGCTTCCGTGCGGCGCTCGACGGGCTCGAGCTGGTCGATCATCCCGTGCAGCTCAGGCAGCGCAGCCGCGACTTCTACTGGTACTCGCCGATCCTGAAGCGTGCGCTCGACGGGAAGGCGGCCGACCTGATCGTCGTGCCGGCGAGCATCGACGAGGTCGTGCGCGTGGCCGGTACCTGCGCCCGTTTCGAGGTGCCCCTCGTGGTGCGCGGCGGCGCGACCGGAAACTACGGCCAGATGGTGCCGCTGCAGGGCGGCGTGCTGCTCGACATGGCGCGCCTCGACCGTACCCTGTGGATCGAGGGCGACCGCGGCCGCTTCGAGGCCGGCGTGCGAATGGGCGATGCCGACCGGCTCGCCCAGGACAAGGGCTGGGAGCTGCGCATGTTCCCGTCGACGCGGCGCCAGGCCACGGTCGGCGGCTTCGTCTGCGGCGGCGCCGCGGGCGTCGGCTCGATCCGCTACGGCCAGCTGCGCGATGCCGGCTCGGTGGCGGCGCTGAAGGTCGTGACCTGCGAGCCGACGCCGCGCCTGGTCGAGCTGCGCGGCCCCGACATCGGCAAGGCATTGCATGCCTACGGCACCACCTCGATCGTGGTCGAGGTCGAGCTCGCCCTGGCACCCACATATCCGTGGGTCGAGATGGTGGCGGCGTTCGACGATTTTGCCGTCGCGGCGCACTTTGCCCAGGCGCTGGGCGAGTCGGACGGCATCTTCCTCAAGCTCGACAGCCTGATGGCTTGGCCCTTGCCCAGCTACTTCCGCGGCCTCGAGGGCGCGCTGCCGGACGGGCGGCATGTCGTGATGATCATGGCGGCCAAGGGCAACGTCGCTTCGGTGCACGACCTGGTGCGCGAGCGCGGTGGCACGGTCACCCTGGAGCGCGCGTATCCCGTCGAGGCCGGCGTCACGCCGCTCTACGAGTACACCTGGAACCACACCACCCTGCAGGCGCTCAAGATCGACAAGACCGTCACCTACCTGCAGACGATCTTTCCGCTCGGCGCCAACATCGAGGCGCTGATCGCCAGCCACGAGCGCTTCGGCGACGAGGTGATGGCGCATGCCGAGTTCCAGCGCCGCTTCGGGCGCACCAACTGCTCGTCGCTGCAGGTCGTGCGCTACACCAGCGACGAACGCTTGTGGCAGATCGTGCGCGAGCTGGAGACGCTCGGCATCACGCTCTCCAACCCGCACAGCTACGTGCTGGAGGACAAGGGCGCGCGCGTGCTTGCGGCCGACCTGCAGCTCGCCTTCAAGCGCGAGGCCGATCCGATGGGCCTGCTCAACCCGGGAAAGATGAGCCGATGGACGGCGGCGTGAAATCCATCGACTGGGCGCAGGTCGTGGCCGACCTGGCGCCGATCGAGTGCATCGCCGATCGCGCGCTGGTGCGCCAGAAAAGCCGCGACTTCTTCTGGTACTCGCCGGTTCTCAACGAGCGCCTGAAGGGCGTGCGCGGCGATCTCGTGGTCGCTCCGGCCAGCGAAGACGAGGTGGTGCGCACCCTGGCGTACTGCCATGCCAGGCGCATCCCGGTGACACCGCGCGGCGCCGGCACCGGCAACTACGGCCAGGCGATGCCGCTGGAGGGCGGCGTCGTGCTCGACCTTTCCCGGCTCGATCGCTTCCTGGGGCTCGAGGACGGCGTGGCGCGCGTGCAGGCCGGGCTGAAGCTGATCGACCTCGAGGCGCACACCCTGCCGCAGGGCTGGGAGCTCCGCTTCCATCCGTCGACGCGGCGCACCGCCACCATCGGCGGCTTCGTCGCCGGCGGCTCGGGCGGCGTTGGCTCGATCCAGTTCGGCGGCCTGCGCAACCGCGGCAACGTGCTCGGCCTGCGCCTGGTCACGATGGAGGCCGAGCCGCGCATCCTCGAGCTCGGCGGCGATGACGTGATGCCGGCGGTCCACGCCTACGGCACCAACGGCATCATCACCGAGCTCGCGATGCCGCTCGCCCGCGCCTGGCCGTGGCACGAGGCGATCGTGTCGTTTGCCGACATAGGCCCGGCCAGCGCCTTCGCCAATGCGCTCGGCGAGGCCGATGGCGTGATGAAGAAGCTGATCGCGGTCTTCGACTGGGGGGCGGCGCAGTACTTCAAGCCGCTGCTCGGCCACCTCGTGCCACGGCAGGCGATCGCGCTGGTCATGATCAACGACGGCGCGCGCGAGGCGTTCTCCAGCCTCGTGGCGGCGCATGGCGGCACGCCGGTCTTCGAACGGCCCTACGGCGCGGAGAGCGACGACATCCCGCCACTCTACGAGTTCACCTGGAACCACACGACGCTGTGGGCGCTGAAGGCCGACCGCACCATCACCTACCTGCAATGCCTGTTCGCCGGGCCGGACTATCTCGACAAGATCGCGCGCACCATCGCCACGTTCGGCGACGAGACGCCGATGCATCTCGAGCTCACCCGCTTCGACGGCCGCATCGCCGCCTTCGGCCTGCAGCTCGTGCGCTACACTAGCGAGCGCCGGCTCTACGAGATCATCGGCTGGCTGGAGTCGTCGGGCATCCCGGTGGCCGATCCGCACACCTTCATCCTCGAGGATGGCGGCATGAAGACGGTCGACGAGGCGCAGCTCGCCTTCAAGCGGCAGAACGATCCGCTGGGCCTGCTCAACCCGGGAAAGATGAAGGCCTGGAGTGCCCCGCCATGCTCGTGACCCGGCAGAAGGTGCTGCGCCGCTTCTGGTACCCGATCATCCCGGCCGACCGGCTGGGCGAGGCGCCGCATCCGTTCACCCTGCTCGGCACGAACATCGTGCTGTTTCGCGACGGCGGCGGGGCGGCGCGCGCGCTGGTCGATCGCTGCTGCCATCGCACCGCGCGACTGAGCCAGGGCTGGGTCGAGGCCGGCAACATCGTCTGCCCGTATCACGGCTGGACCTACGCCGGCGACGGGCGGTGCGTGCGCATCCCGCAGCGGCCGGGCGGCGATCCCGGCAGGAACATCGCCGTCGAGTCGTTCCGCTGCCGCGAGCGCCACGGCGTGGTGTGGGTCGCGTTGGAGGAGCCGTTGCGCGACATCCCCGACCTGCCCGAGCACGACGACCCGGCCTATCGCCGCGTGTTCGAGTTCTACGAGCCGTGGGAGGCACCCGGCCTGCGCATCATGGAGAACAGCTTCGACAACGCCCACTTCGCCTTCGTGCACAAGGCGAGCTTCGGCATCGTCGACGAACCCGAGCCGGTGCCGCCGCGGCTCGAGCCGCATCCGGCGGGCTTCGTCATGTATGCCGACGTGCCGGTGAAGAACCCCGACATCCAGAAGGCCAATCTCGGCATCGCCGGCGACCGCACGGTGCGCCACACCGAGAAGACCTGGTGGATGCCGTTCTCGCGCAAGATGAAGGTGACGTATCCGAACGGGCTGGTGCACATCATCATGACCCTGACGGCGCCGATCGACGACCGCCGCTCCCAGGTCATCCAGTTCCTGCTGCGCTCCGACAGCGAGGCCGACGCGCCGGCCGAGAATCTGGTGCGCTTCGACCGCCAGGTCACGCACGAGGATCGCGCCATCCTCGAGCACTGCGATCCCGACGTGCCGCTCGGCCTGAAGGACGAGCTGCACATGCCGACCGACCAGCCCGGCCTCGAGATGCGCCGCATGCTAGCGAAGCTCCTCGCCGAGCACGGCGAGACGGAGGTGCGCGGCGATTCATATTCCTCTCCCCCGCTAGTGTAGTGTCTCATAAAAGTCTATTCCTAATGTCGGATTGGTGTATTATGCGACATGGGCCGTCCGATCCGAGCTTTGCCGATCAGCGCGACGCAGCGCGATGAATTGCAG
>Ga0268299_1002323_pt1 | contig 23679 bp, 23 predicted proteins | sample NOBtaG_FD_193484 | JGI IMG/M metagenome (GOLD analysis project Ga0268299, IMG submission 193484) | Activated sludge microbial communities from bioreactor in Nijmegen, Gelderland, Netherland - NOB reactor | ecosystem: Engineered > Bioreactor > Aerobic > Activated sludge | place: Netherlands... | reverse complement strand
CCCCCGCACCCGTGCACCCCCGCACCCGTGCACCCCCGCACCCGTTTTGCGTTGTATCCTCGTTCCCTCGTAACCCGCACCATGAGGAGAGTCCCCGTGAAGACACGCATGATCCCGTTCACCCTGGCCCTGGCGCTCGCCGCCGTCCCCGTGTCCGCACAGGCGCCGCAGGACGCCATCGACAAGGCGTTGGCCGCCGCGCCGGCGCAGATGAGAGACGGTGCCATGGTCATCAAGTGGAAGGCCGACCACACCTACGACACGCTGCGCCCCGGCACCAACCGCCTGGTGTGCTACGACCAGTCGGGCGAGCCGAGCGAGCAGCCGTACTCGGTCCAGTGCACGAGCGTCGGCAACCTCGAGCGCGTCGCGCAGAACAAGAAGTTCGAGATGGAGACCGACCCCAAGAAGCGGCAGGCCGCGCTCGAGGCGGCCGAGAAGGACGGCACGCGCGTGAAGCCCGAGTTCGGCTCCGTGTTCTACACGCTGAGCGGCAAGGACGCCACGGCCACGAGACTGCACACGACCGTCGCCGTGCCCGGCGCCACGGCCGCCTCGCTTGGCCTGCCGGACAACAACAAGCAGGGGGGCGCCTGGATCATGGCCGCCGGCACCACGAGCGCACACATCATGGTCCCGGGGCGCTAACCAAGGCCGATTGCCGATTGCGGATCGCAGATGGCAATTGCGGATTGCAAGGGCAGAAGCGTGGAGTTCTCCGTCAGTGATGCGCGCCCGCCCGATCCGGCATGTCCGGCGTGCGGCGCGACGCTGGTCTACGTGGACACCGAGGTCGCCTCGGGCGCGTTTCGCCCGCAGGCGGCCTCCATGCCCGTGATGCCGATTCACTACTACGACTGCGAGGTCTGTCACACGTGCTGGAAGTGGGGCCAGCGTCTTCTGCCGGATCCGATCCGGCAGATCCTCCGCGACGCGCCCGGACGCTGACCTACGGTACGGCCGGTTTCTCGGACAGCGCCTTGAAGGGCGTCGTCAGCGTCCCGATGCCTTCGACCTCCACCGTGACGACGTCGCCCGGCTTCAGGAATTTCTGACGTTCCATCCCGGTGCCCGCGGGGGTTCCCGTCAGGATCACGTCCCCCGGGTACAGCGTCATCCTCGACGTCACGTACGCGATCAGGTGGGGCTCGCTCCAGATGAGGTTGCTCGTCCGCGCGTCCTGCACGATCTCCCCGTTGAGCCGCGTCACCAGGCGCAGGTCGCTCGGGCCCTTCGGCAGGAACTCCTTCGGCACGATCACGGGCCCGAACGGCGCCGCGCGGTCGATGCTCTTGCCGTCGAACCAGTTCGTGCCGGGGAACATCGTCACCTCGCGCAGCCGTTCGCTGCCGCGGTCGCTCAGGTCCTGCATGATGCTGTAGCCGAACACGTAGTCGAGCGCGCGCTCGCGCGGCACGCGGTACGCCGGCCGCGGGCCCATGATGATGGCGAGCTCGCCTTCGTAGTCGGTGCGCTGCCGCCCGTCGACGATGTAGAACGGCTCGTTGGGGTCGATGATGCAGGAGCGCGCCGACTTGGCGAACATGATCGGCGCGTCGCGGTCCGGCACCACACGCGAGGCGGCCGAGGCATCGAAGCCTCCGGCGGCCGGCGCGCGCGGCGCCTCGGGCTGTGGTGCGGGGGCGGCGGGCCGGCCGGCGCCGGCTTCTCCCATGCCCTCCGCGTGCGCCCGGTAATTGGCCGAGGCGGCAATCAGGTTCCAGGGGTACTTGATGGGCGCCTTGTAGGCCACCTGATCGGCCGCGAATGCGAAGGGCAGGTTCGTGGTCGGGTTGGCGCGGAAGTAGTTGGCGATCTGGTAGAGCCGCTTCGACACCGTGGGGTACTGCTCGATGAGGGCGCGCATCTCGAGCGGCAGCGTCATCGGCGCGATCCTGGCCTCGCGCACCACGTGCTGGTGTGCGCCGGCCAGGTCCAGCACGCGCGTGCCCAGGACGAGGCCCAGCCGGACGCGCCCCTCGGCCTCGAAGGTGGCCAGCTTGAACGGCGTGTTCGGCTGGTCCGACAGCGACGGCTGCCGGCCCTCCGTGATCTGTGGGCGTGCGGCCAGCGCCGCCAGTCCCAACACGAGTCCCGTCACCACCAGGGTTCGCCTCATCGCTGCCTCCTCCTGCCCGCCCGTCACCCGGTCGCACGTCTCACGGGTGCCGCGTTCTGAGGGAGCCATCGTAGCCCAGCCGCGCTGCGATGGGACCTCGTCGCTTGCGCCCACGTCCAACGGCCGGGCCGATCCGACTATCATGCTGGAGGCCTTCGCCATGCGTTGCACCCGCCGACTCGTCCTGCTGCTCCTGGCCTCCGCCGCGGCCCTGCCGGGCTGTGACTCGCTCTACTACAAGACGATGAAGAAGTTCGGCGTCGAGAAGCGCGACATCCTGGTGACGCGCGTGAAGGACGCGCGGGAATCGCAGCAGAAGGGCAAGGAGGAGTTCAGGAACGCGCTCGAGCGCTTCAAGTCCGTGGTGGCCACCGAGGGCGGGACGCTGGAGGAGAAGTACAACGCCCTCAACAGGGAGCTGGAGCGCAGCGAGGACCGCGCGAAGGAGATCCACGACCGCGTCAAGGCCGTGAAGGACGTGGCGGAGGACCTCTTCAAGGAATGGGAGAAGGAGCTCGGCCAGTACTCGGATCGCCAGCTGCGCGCGGAGAGCGAGCGCGAGCTGCGGGACACGAAGCGCCGTGCCCAGGCGGTCATCAAGGCGATGGAGAACGCCGAGAAGCGTGTCGAGCCGGTCCTGCGGCCCCTCCGCGACCGGGTGCTCTTCCTGAAGCACAACCTGAACGCCGCCGCCATCGGCGCGCTCGACAAGGAGCTGCTGGCGCTCCGGACCAACGTGGACGCGCTGGTCGCCGACCTGGAGGCCTCGATCGCCGAGGCCGAGACGTTCCTGAGCCAGATGGACGCGGAGGCGCTCACTTCGTGATGCGCCAGCTCGTCCCAATCGAGAAGTCCGTCGCGCTCTCGGTGAGCCCGAAGCTCGCCGACACCGACAGGCTCTGCTGTCGGCCAATCAGCTTCAACATCGACAGGTTGAACTGCGCTGGCGGCGCCATCCCGTCGTAGCCGGCCGAAAAGCCCGAGACCGAGAGCATCGTGGACCAGCGTCCGGACGCGCCGAGCATCCGAGCTACGGCGAGGCTGTACGACAGCGAGTCCTGAAAGTCGATGGTCTCCGGGTCGCCAAACTTCCAGTAGAGGGCATCGACCAGCAGGGACGTGCGGCCCATGCCCTTGTAGGCGGACAGCCCAAACGCCGCATCGAACTCGCCAGTCCCCCGGCCCGTCTCGGGCGCGACGGCCGGGAACTTCACCGCGGCGGCGGCCCCGACCTGGAGGGCGTTGGCCGGCTTGTCCAGGAGGCGAACGTCCGCCCTGAGCAGCGGGTCGCCGAGCCCGGTGCTCGTGGTGTCGGTCGCCGGGACCTCACTGCCATCCACCGAGCTGACGAAGGCATCGGTCACCGTGTGCTGGCGGATCCACGGAACGCTGAACATGAACCGAAGGGGACCGCGGCCGGCGTCCACGCTGTTGAACAGGTAGACGCCGTCGAAGGTCGCCCCTGGCACTGCGGTGCGGGCCACGAACACGGAGCTCGTGTACCCCACATCCTGTGCGCCGGCCGCGAGTGCCCCGACGAGGACGAGCGCGATGCCGGCGCCGAGGACGATGACGCCGCCCCGGCCCCGGTGTCGCGCCTGAGCCGCCAGGGCGAGATTACGTCCCACCGCCTTTCCCCACTCGCGCCTGCAGGCGCGTGTTCATCTGCTCCATGGTCTGGACCATGTCCTCGAGCCCGCCCGTCACCACGTGCAGCCGGTCACGCAGGCGATCCATGTCGCGCTGCATGTCCCGGTCCTGGGCCATCGTGCGGTCCTGGAGCATGAGGTGGATCTGATCCATCGAGCGACGGGTCTCCCGGGCCTGGGCCTGCACGCCGTCGCAGAGTCGCTGCAGCAGCCGCGCCTGGTCACGGTCGCGCGTCTGCAGGCGATCCATCTGCTTGGTCATGGCCTGCGACATCTGTTGCGCGCGCGCCCCGATCTGGTCCATGCGCTGCATCATCTGCTGCATCTGCTGCTGCTGTTGCTGCTGTTGTTGCTGCTGCTGTTGCTGGGCCTGCTGCTGCTGTTGCTGCTGTTGCTGCTGTTGTTGCTGCTGGGGCGGCGTCGGCGGCGTCGGTTTCGGCGGTGGCTGCTGCTGCCCCGGTGGTTGCGCCGGCGGCTGCTGTTGGCCGGGCGGCTGGGTGGGCGGTCTGCCCTGTGCCGTGAGAGTCGCGGCGGCGGTGAAGCCTGCCAGCACAACGGCCGGCAGCAGCGCCCCGCGCGTTAGCATTCTCGACATGGTGGAACTCCTTCCTTCGTTCCGTCCGGTCTGCGGACCATGCGGCGGAACCCTATCAACCTGGATGCGGAACCATCCGATTCGGTGACGGGCCCGGCAGCCCCTGGAAATCGGAGCTGCCGCGCCCGAACGCTGCCTCACGTGGGAGCGGGGACGATCCATCGGATCGTCACCCACCCCACGCGCGTGTCAGCATCCCGCGATCACCCCCTTCAGGGCTGCGGGCTGCTGGGTGCTGCCGACGACGTGGCTGGCCCCACTGGCGCGGCCACGTAGACGCCGTGGATCACCTCCGGCGGGTAGACCGGGAAGCTCCAGAGCTCGGCGTTGGTGGCGCCGTGGAACACCTTCACGATCGGCGCGCCGCCGGGGCCCGGGGCGGTCACGATTTCGGCATGACCGTCACCGGTGACGTCAGCTGCTGCGACGCGGACGCCCCCGAGGAACGTCGTGTCGTAGGCCCAGAACTCGCGGAGCTGGGCGCCTGTCACGCCGTTGAAGGCGCGAACGATCGGGCCGCCGCCCGTGTTGGGCCCGGTCACGATGTCCGCGCGACCGTCGGCATTGAGGTCGCCGGCGGCCACGAACACGCCCCCGCGGAACTCAGCCGGGTAGGCGAGGAAGTTGTGGACGACGCCGCCGGTGGCCGCATCGAACACCTTCACGTAGGGCTCGGCGCCGGCGCCGCTGCCGACCAGCAGGTCCGCACGGCCATCGGCGTTGAAGTCGCCCGTGGCCACCTGCACCCCGCTCATGCCGGGCACCGAGAAGGCCACGAAGTCGTAGAGCAGGGCGCCATTGGTGCCGTTGAAGATCCGGACCCGTGGCACACCCGTGCTGGCCGCGGCGACGAGGTCGATCACCCCGTCTCCCGTGATGTCGCCAACCGCGATGTTCACCCCGGCCAGGAAGCCGGCCTCGAATACCGGCAGGCTGGCGAACAGGGCCTGAGAGGCACCGTTGTAGACCCGCACGATCGGATCCATGCCGGGCCCGGGCGCGACGAACGTGTCGGGCACGCCGTCACGGTCGATGTCGCCGCGCGCTACGCGCACGCCGCCCGTCCAGCTCCACGTGTAGGGTGCGTACTCGCCCCCCGCCGTCTGGATGCCATTCGGCTCGAAGTGGCGCACCACGCCGGGCACTCCAGCGCCGGGGCCGACCGCCAGGACGTTCAACGACGGGTCGATCCGCAGCGTGTACGTCTGGCTGCCCACGCAGCCGACGGCGTCGGTCGCGGTGACCGTCAGCGTGTACGAGCCGTTGGTCGTCGGCGTCCCGGAGATGATGAGGCCGTTCAACGACAGCCCCGGAGGCATCGTGCCGGACACCGACAGCGTCACCGGCGGGATGCCGTCGGTGGCCATGGCGAACGCGAACGCCTCGCCCACCATGCCGCGCGGCATCGCGAACGGGGTGATGGTCACCGCCAGGCAGCCGACGGCCAGGATGTTGGTCGCGCTGCTGGCGGCGAAGTTGTCCGTGCCGCCGAACGCCGCGAAGGTGGTGAGCCGCTGCGCGGGCACGCTCCCGGGGATGAGGTAGTCCACCGTGGCGACGCCGCCAGACACGGGCGCGGCCACCGCGGTGCCAATCGTCACGCCGTTCGCGTCGCGCACGACGAACTCCACCGAGCCCTCGCTGACCGGCACCGTGTCGGCCCACGACAGCCTCGCCGTGAGCGCCACGTTGCGATCAGTGGAGCCCAGCGGCGTCGTCGCCGCATCCACCGTCACAGCGGTGTCCGCCTGGCCAATCGCGAGCGATCCGCTGCCCGAGCTCGGCAGGAAGTCCGCGGTGCCGTTGTAGACGGCGATGATCGCCAGCGTCTGCGGCGGCGTGCCGCCCGGCAGCTCGTAGGTGGCCGAGGCGAGGCCGTTCACGACCGGCCCGGAGATCACCGGCACGCCGACGTTCACGCCGCCGGCGGTCCGCACCGAGAAGGTCACGGTGCCGGCATTGATCGGCGCGGTCGAGGTGACCGTGGCCGTCAGCGGCACGTTCTGGTTGGTGGCCCTGTAGCGCACCGTGTGCCCACGCGGGCCCGTGTGCGTGGCGACGCCGCTGCCCCAGAGGTTGGCGGGCATCTCGTACTCGTGGATGAACTCGATCACGCGCAGCGCATCGGTCGCATCGGCGATGAAGCCGGGCATCACCGTGAGGACGCCAGGCGAGGGCCCGTTCACGTGGGCGAGCCACTGCAGCAGCTGCACCACCGTGGGCTGATACGTCAGGCCCGCGTCCTGCGTCTGCAGGAGGAGCGTGCTGCGGTCGAACCAGTCGGTCCGCAGGTAGCTGGCCGGGCCGAAGTCCACGAAGCGCTCGCTGGCCGGGAAGGGCAGGTCCGGCGTGGCCGGCGTGATGACGCCGTTCTCGTCACGCACCAGTGCCGGCAGCGTGCTCACCGGCGGCAGGGTGGTCGGCGTAGCGATCGGGATCTTGAGGAACCGGTTGATGTACTGCACGAGATCCGGCGTGATCTTGCCGTGCTTGTCAGCCGCGCCGCCGAGGAGCGTGGCGGCCATCACGAAGTCGGTGTCCAGCAGGGCCTGCGGAGCCGCGCACTCGGCCACGAACGCCGTGCCGGTGAAGCACTGGTTGGCGCTCGGCCGGGGCAGCAGCGTCAGCGTGGTGCCGCGGAACTTGGCCCAGTCCTCGGCCGCCAGCGCGGGGTGATAGACGATCCCGACTTCCGGGCTCCCGTGGGCGTCGATGTCCTCCTCGAGCGGATCGGTCTGGATGTGCCCGTACTTCAACAGCCGGTTGTAGATCGACATGTTCTCCATCGGTGAGTCGATGGTCTTCCAGGTGGCGCACACGCCGTTCGAGTCGCAGCCCGTGCCGATCCGGATCCGGCCGGAATCGTCGAGATCGACGACTTCCGCCAGCTTGATGTTGACGATGATCTCGTCGAAGTGCATGCGCTGATTGCGCTCCTTCGTGCGGGACGCGCTGAGGCGGCCGAAATAGTCCACCTCGACTACGCGAGTCAGCTGGGTAGGATCGACGTCGCAACTCAGCTCGGCGAAGGGGATCTCCACCCCGGCCGCGTCGACGGGAACCGGACAATAGCCCCACCCGAAGGTATCGCCCGGCAGCTCGATCCAGCGCTTCTGCAGGATCGGCTGTCCGGTCGTGGAATCCCGGAGGATGTGAATGACGTCACCGAAGAGATCTCCGGTGTCTTGTGCCCGCGCCCCGAAGGGCAGGGCAAGCGCGCATGCGAGGGCGAAACCCAGGATGCGCCTGCGTGCGAGCTGCGTACTCATAGGCGCCACCTTTTTCACGAAGACAACTACCGTTCACTCGCCACTGCAACTGCCTTACCAAGTGCAGCCGTGTCATTTGTCGAGCGTTTGTGGCGCCTGCGTCGTGTTCTGGGGGGCGTGGGGTACTGGCCGAGGCTCGAAGCCTCGCGCGCGCCAGGATCCCGGCGGTCCATGGTCTGATCCACGCCGGTTGATGTGATGGGGATGAGAGCACGGCGGTCGTACGGTGCCGTGCTTCGCACTTGCGCGCGTGGTGCGACAAGATGCCGCGGCTGATGGGCCTGTTCCGCGACAACATGCCGCAGTGGAGAGGCGCCGGGGCCAGTCGCCGCCCGTGCTCAGCTGGCGGAAACCCGCCAACGGCGACGGTTCGACGCCGGTTTCACTATAGTGATGCGATGCTGACGATTCGCTCTCTGCCAGTCGCTGTCACCATTCTCGCCGTCTCGAGCGCTCTCTCCGCACAGACGCAAGCACCCGCCGGGCCTCCTCCGACGGACCGCACCAAGGCCTCTCACTTCTCCGCCGCCGACCTCCAGGCCGCCATCGCGAAGCTCCCGACGGACCGACCCGCCTCATCCGTCCGGGTCTTCTCGCTCGCCCCGTACAACGTCAACGTGGAACGGCGCATGCCGCAAGCGCAGGGCGCCTCGCTGCACGAGGCGCAGGCCGAGCTGTTCTACGTCGTCGACGGGACGGCGACGATGCTGACCGGGGGCACGATGGTGGATCCGACGCGGAACGGCACGAACCTGTCCGCCAAGGCCATCAACGGTGGCGTGCGACAGGTCCTCAACAAGGGCGACTTCTTCATCGTCCCGTCAGGTGTGCCGCACCAGTTCGTCGATCTCACGGGCCCGGTGCAGGTGATGGCGATCTATCTGCCGAATACACCCTGAAGAACGGGTGCAGGGGTGCAGGGGTGCAGGGGTGCAGGGGTGCAGGGGTGCAGGGGTGCACCCCCGCATGCGGAAGTGGTGTCAGCGCAGTTCGCTGACGTCCTTGGCGATCACGCGCAGCGAGTTGTTCGCGAGCGAGCCGACGACGTAGAGGAAGTAGGCCTTGTTCGACTGCAGGCCGAGGACCTCCGGCCCGAAGGCGGCCGCCGTGGAGCCAGCCGCGGTGACGGCGAACTGCTGGCCCGTGCCGGCCACCGGGATCGTCGCCGACTCGCCGTTGACGACCGAGGTGGCCAGACCGCGCGTGGCGGTCGCGCTGCCAAACTGGTTGGTCAGGTAGAAGTCCACCGCCGGCGCGTTGGCCGCGTGGAAGATGCTCACGCGCGCGCGGTTGGCCGGCGTCGGCGACAGGTTGTTCACGAACTTGCTCGCCGTGAGCGCACCCGAGCCGGTGAGGTGCGCGAGCACCGTGGAGTTCTCACCGGCGTTGAACGTGATCTGTGCCGGGCCGATCACGGCCGCGCTGGTGCACCGGCCGGTGGCCGGGAAGTGCACCGCCACCGAGTACGTTCCCGGCGCCAGGTGCAGCGCACCGACAATCTGGCCGAACGTGAAGTTGGGCAGCAGGCACGATCCGCCCACGGACACGTCGACCGGCAGCCCCGAGGGCGCCCCAGGCACATCCGCCGCCGGAATGCCGTGCACGATGAACACTTCAGCATTGGTGGTCTGAGCCGCCGCAGGCACCGCGGCCGCCAGCAAGAAGGCGCCGAGCAACACGTTCCGCATCATGAGAAGCTTCTCCCGCAAGAAATATGAGTCCAGACACCGGCAGCGATACCGCCGGCGATACATTGGGTTGGACTGCGGAAGTGGCCGGGAGGGTGCAGGAAGCGTGATGCTTTTCAGCACCACCACGCGCTGCTGTCGGCGCTTCAGCCGCGGCTTGTCTGCGGCCCCAGCACGATCCGTGTGAACGATTCCAGGTCCAGACTCGCGCCGCCGACGAGTGCGCCGTCCAGATCTGGCTGAATCATCAGGGCTGCGATGTTGTCGGGCTTGACGCTGCCGCCGTAGAGGATGCGGCAGCGTGAGGCAGCGTCCAGGCCGAACCACTGGGTGAGCCGCATACGGATGTGCTCGTGCGCCTGCTGGGCCTGGACCGGCGTGGCCGTGCGGCCGGTGCCGATCGCCCAGACCGGCTCGTAGGCAATCACGAGGGCCGCGAGCTCGCCGCCGGTGACGCCGTCGAGGCCGGCCTCGATCTGGCGGTCGAGCACGTCGAGCGTCCGGTTCGCCTCTCGCTCCGGCAGCGTTTCGCCGATGCACACGATGGGCGTGAGCGTGGCGGTGATGGCCGCGCGCACCTTGCGGTTCACCGTGTCGTCGGTCTCGCCGAAGAGCGTCCGGCGCTCGGAGTGGCCGATGATCACCCACTGCGCACCGGTGTCCCGGATCATCGCGGCGCTCACCTCGCCGGTGAAGGCACCCTCACGCTCCCAGTGCATGTTCTGCGCGGCCACGTGGAAGCCAGAGCCCTCGAGCGCCGCGGCCACGGCCTGCAGCGCCGGGAACGGCGGTGCGACCAGAACCTCCACGCCCGTGACGCCCGCCACGCGCCCCTTCAGGTCCGTGACGAACGTCACCGCCTCGCGGACGGTCTTGAACATCTTCCAGTTGCCGGCAATCAGTGGCGTCCGCATGTGTGTCACCTGTCACGGGACACCACGAAGGCACGAAGGGCACGAAGATCGGCACGAAGACTCTTCCCGGGACACAGGCTGCGACAGGTTACCCGACCCTCCCAAGGAAGCCTTCGTGGCTCTTCGTGGTTCCCTTCGTGTCTTCGTGGTTTCTTTTCTACAGCTTGTCGGGCAACGCAGCAACGCCAGGCAGCGTCTGGCCGCCGAGAAACTCGAGCGATGCGCCGCCGCCCGTGGAGATGTGCGTCATCCTGTCGGCCACCCCCGCTGCGTTGACGGCGGCCACGGAATCGCCGCCGCCGATGATCGTGGTGCCGTTGACGGCCGCACACGCGCGCGCCACCGCCATCGTGCCGGCGGCGAACGGCGCCACCTCGAACACGCCCATCGGGCCGTTCCAGACCACCGTCTTCGCGTCCTTCAGCGCGTCGGCGAAGAGGTGCGCGGTGGCGGGGCCGATGTCGAGCCCCATGCGGTCTCCGATGGCCGCGTCCCGCACCTCGAGGACGGCTGTCTGCGCGTTGGCGTCGATCGCGTCGGCCACGACGTGGTCAACGGGCAGCAGCAGCTGCACGCTGCGCGCCTGCGCGTGCGAGAGAACGCTGCGCGCCGCGTCGAGCTTGTCGTCCTCCACCAGGGATCGGCCGACGGGCATGCCCAGCGCCTTGAAGAACGTGTAGGCCATCGCCCCGCCGATGATCAGGCGGTCCACACGTCCCAGGAGGCTCTCGATCACCTCGATCTTGTCCGAGACCTTCGCGCCGCCCAGGATGCCCACGAAGGGCCGCTCGGGGTTGCCCAGGGCCATCCCGAGGTAGGTGAGCTCCTTCTCCATCAGGAGGCCGGCGGCGGCCGCCTGGAAGTGCGGCACCATGGCCGCGACCGACGCGTGCGCGCGATGCGCCGCGCCGAACGCGTCGTTCACGTAGGTGTCCGCGAGCGAGGCCAGTGCCTGCGCGAACCCGGCGTCGTTCCTTTCTTCTTCCGCGTGGAACCGCAGGTTCTCCAGCAGCACGAGGCGCGACCCGCCCGGCGCCCTGGCCGCGTCCACCGCCTGCCGCGCCGGATCGCCGATGCAGTCGGCGGCGAAGGTCACCGGCCGCCCGAGCAGCGAGGCCAGGTGGTCGGCCACCGGCTTCAGGCTGTATTCCGGCGTGGGTTTGCCCTTCGGCCGGCCGAGGTGCGAGGCCAGCACCACCGTGGCCCCGGCATCCAGCGCGTGCCGCACCGTCGGCAGTGCCGCCGTGATCCGCGTGTCGTCCTTGATGCGCCCTTCCTTGATGGGCACGTTGAAGTCCACGCGGATGAACACGGTCTTGCCCGCGAGCGCCAGATCCCGAACTGAGTATTTGGTCATCCGTTGTCGGCAGGGCTGAACCCCGTCGCTCCGCACCTGAAGCCTGAAGCCTGAAGCCTAGAAGAGCCGGTCGAGCAGATCGACGCAGCGGCTCGAGTAGCCCCACTCGTTGTCGTACCAGGCCATGACCTTCAGGAAGTCGCCGTCCATCACCTTCGTGTAGGACGCGTCGACGATGGAGGAATGCGGGTTACCGCGGAAGTCGATGGAGACCAGCGGCTCGGTGCAGAACTGCAGGATGCCCTTCATGGGACCATCCGCCGCGGCCTTGAACGCCGCGTTCACCTCGTCGGCCGTCGCCTTCTTGTTCAGCAGCACCACCAGGTCCACCACGGAGACGTTCGGCGTCGGCACGCGCATGGCGATGCCGTCCAGCTTGCCCTTCAGCTGCGGCAGCACCTCGCCCACGGCCTTCGCGGCGCCCGTGGTGGTGGGGATGATGGACACGGCCGCCGCCCGCGCCCGCCGCAGGTCCTTGTGCGGCAGGTCCAGCAGGTTCTGGTCGTTCGTGTACGCGTGCACCGTCGTCATCCAGCCGCGCGTGATGCCGAACGACTCGTCGAGCACCTTGGCGACCGGCGCCAGGCAGTTCGTGGTGCACGACGCGTTCGAGATGATGTGGTGCGCGCCCTTGTCGTAGGCGCCGTCGTTCACGCCGAGGACGACCGTGACATCCGGATTGGTGGCCGGCGCCGTGATGACGACCTTCCTGGCCCCGGCGGCCAGGTGCTTCGCGGCGTCATCGCGCTTGGTGAACTTCCCGGTGCCCTCGAAGACGACATCCACGCCCAGGTCCTTCCAGGGCAGCTGCGCCGGATCCTTCACGGCGAGCACCTTGAACTCGTCGCCGTTGACCGCGATGGCGCCCTCGCGCGCCTCGACCGCGGCGTCGAGATTGCCGAGGACCGAGTCGTACTTCAGCAGGTGCGCCAGTGTTTTCGCGTCGGTCAGGTCGTTCACCGCCACGAAATCGATGTCCGTGCGCCCCAGCGCGGCGCGCATGATGTTCCGACCGATCCGTCCGAAGCCGTTGATGCCAACCTTCAGGGCCATGGTATGAGTCCTCCGGGTAAACGGCTCATTGTACCCACCTTCGCGCCTTGCGGGGGCGCCGAACACCGCGCTATACTTCTGTGGTCGTAAGTCCTTTAATGTATATCCTTTACAGCGTCCTCGTCCTGGCGGCCTTCGTGGTCGCCCTGCCGTGGTTTGCCTACCAGGCCCTCCGCTACAAGAAATACGTCGCCAGCTTCGGACAGCGGATGGGGTACCTGCCGGTGTCGTTCAACGTGGACGGCGACGAGTCGATCTGGATCCACGCCGTCTCGGTGGGCGAGGTGCTGACGGCGCGGCCGTTGATTACCGACCTGCGCCGGCGATACCCGGGCCTGCGCATCTTCCTCTCCACCACGACGATTGCCGGGCAACAGTTGGCCAGACGCAGCATCCTGAACATCGACTCGGTGTTCTACTTCCCGTTCGACCTCGGCGTCGTCGTGCGACGCACGCTGGACCTCGTCTGCCCGAGGCTCTTCATCATGATGGAAACGGAGATCTGGCCCGTGCTCCTGCGGGAGTGCCGGCGCCGCGGCGTGAAGACGGCCGTCGTCAACGGCCGCCTCTCGTCGCGATCGTTCCCGCGGTACCGGCTCATCAGGCCATTCATGCGGCGCGTGCTCGACGACGTCGATCGCTTCTGCGTGCAGAGCGAGGAGTCGGCCAGGCGCTTCACCGAGATCGGCGCCGACCCGGCCCGGATCGTCGTCACCGGCTCGCTCAAGTTCGACTCGCTGGAGCCTTCCGGCCAGGCGCGCGCGCGCGAGCGCGTGCTGCGCTACTTCCGCCTGCCCTCGTCCCGTCCGGTCATCGTCGCCGGCAGCACGATGAAGGGCGAGGAGACCGCCGTGCTCCACGCGTTCCGGCGCGTGCGATCGTCCTCGCCGAACGCGCTCCTGATCCTGGCGGCGCGCCATCCCGAGCGCTTCGGCGAGGTCGAGCAGCTGTGCCGGGGCGAGGGGTGGAGGACCGTGCGGCGATCGGAGCTGGCCATCGACGCCGAGCCCCGCGCAGACATCATCGTCGTCGACACGATCGGCGAACTGGCCACCCTCTATCAGCTCGGCACGGTCGTCTTCGTCGGGGGCAGTCTCGTCCCGACCGGCGGGCACAACGTGCTGGAGCCGGCGATCTACGGCAGGCCCATCGTGTTCGGGCCGCACATGGACAACTTCCGCGAGATTGCCGACGCCTTCGTCGCGGCCGGCGCGGCCGTGCGGCTCGACGACGAGTCGCACCTGGAGCGCACCTTCATCGAGCTGCTCGGCGACCCGGTCCGGCGCGCGCGGCTGGGGGCGGCGGCGCGCGCGCTGGTCGAAGCCAACCGTGGGGCCAAGGACAAGACGATGACGGCCCTCGAGGCGCTGATGCCCGTCAGCGTGCCGTCCAACGTCGTGCCGTTCAGACCCATTGCTTGACCGGCTCTATGCGGGGGTGGCCCTGTGGCGGCGTCGCGCCGCCGAGCGGAGGCCTGATCGGCGCCGCCGCCTCGCGCGGCCTGTCATCAGCATCGGCAACCTCTCGGTGGGCGGCACCGGGAAGACGCCGGTGGTCGCAGCAGTGGCGCAGTGGTTGATCGACCACGGGGAGCGTCCCGCGATCCTCAGCCGCGGCTACGGGCGGCGCGAGGCGGTGCCGGGCGTGGTGGTCGTGTCCGACGGACACGAGGCGAAGGCCCCCCTCGCGAGGACCGGTGACGAGCCGCTGATGCTCGCCCGCGCGGTACCGGGGGCCATCGTGTGCGTGGCCGAGGATCGGCACCTGGCCGGTGTGCTGGCGGAGCGGGCGCTGGGCGCGAGCGTGCACGTCCTCGACGACGGGTTCCAGCACGTCGCGCTGGCGCGGGATCTCGACGTGCTGGTGACCAGCCTCGGTGAAATCCCCCAAGGCCGCGTGCTGCCTCGCGGCCGTCTTCGCGAGCCCGTCGAGGCCGCGGCCCGCGCGCACGTGCTGGTGGTGATGGGCGCGACGGTCGGCGAAGCGGCGAGCGAAGCCTGGGCGTTGGGTATCGGCGAGGCGTGCGGGGGGCTTCGCCGTGTGGGGGAGCCTCGCGGGGTCGGGAGGGGACTGACGCTGGACGGGAGGGAACTGACGCCCGACGGGAGGGGACTGACGGACGAGGGGAACGGACTTGCACAGGACGCCGACGGGCTTGCCGCGCAGAAGCCGCTACGCGGCGAAGGCCGGGTCCTCCTGGTCGCCGGGATCGCGAACCCGCAGCGGTTTGCGGACGACGTGCGCGGCGCGGGGTGGAACGTGGTGGGCGAACGGTGGTTCGGCGATCACCATCTGTTCACCCCGGCCGACGTCGCGCGCATCGCCGCGCGCGTGTCGGAGACCGGGGCCGACGCCGTCTTCACCACGGACAAGGACGCGGTGCGTTTCGAAGGCCTCGGCCCGGTTCCGTTCCCTCTCTACCGCATACCACTGACGGTGGAGTTCGACCCACCCACGGTGCTCTTCGATCGCGTGGCGGCGGTACTTCCAGAGCGAAGTGCCCCCAGGGCCTCCGCGCGGTCCGGCGTCGAGGCCCACGGCACGCCGGTGCCGCCCACCAACGGCCTGCCGTCCGGAGGCCTGCGGTGAGGCATGCCATCGAGTACGCGGCCGTGGCCTCGGTGCGCGCGCTGGTCCGGGCCCTCCCGGATCCGCTGGTCCGGGCGTGGGGATCGGCGCTGGGGTTGTTCTTCTACACCGTGGACGCTCCCCATCGGCGCGTGGCGCTCGGCAACCTGGCGGAGTGTTTCCCGACGCGATCGGAGGCCGAGCGCCGCGCGATCGCGAAGCAGATGTTCCGGCACTTCGGGCGCCTGCTGCTCGAGCTGCTGCGGTTCAGCAGCCTCGATCACGCCAGCCGGGCCGCGCTCGTGGAGATCGAGGGCGCGGAGCGCGTCCGTCACGCCTACGCTCGGGGCAAGGGCGTGCTGTTCTTCACCGGCCACTTCGGGTTCTGGGAACTGCACGCCATCCACCACGGATGGGCCTTCGAGCCCATCGGCGTGCTGGCTCGCGCGCTGGACAACCCGCGCCTCAACGCGTTGCTCGAGCAGATTCGCGGCGCCACGGGCAACCACTGCATCTACCGGCAGGGCGCGGTCCGGCGCGTGCTGAAGGCCCTCAACGGCGGGCACGGCGTGGCGATGCTGATCGATCAGCACATGCACAGCCCGGACGCGATCTGGGTGAACTTCTTCGAGCGCCCCGCGGCCACGACCTCCACCCTTGCCGCGCTCGCGCTGCGCACGGGCGCCCCGGTCGTGCCGGTGTTCGCGCTGCCGCTCCCCGGCGGGCGGTACAAGTTCGTCTACGAGCCGGCGGTCGAGCCGCCGTCGGGTGAGGGGCCGGAGGCCATCCACGAGTTCACGCAGCGCTGCACCGACGTGCTCGAGATGTACGTCCGCCGGAACCCCGAGCTCTGGCTGTGGATGCACCGCCGGTGGCGCGACGCGCCGGCGCCGGTCACGTCCGGCATGTTCCCGGCGGCGGAGCCATGAGCATGGCCCCCCGGCGACTCGTGGTCCTGGCGCCGAACTGGCTTGGCGACGCCGTGATGGCGCTGCCTGCCCTGGCGGACGTGCGCCGGCACTTCGCGGCCGCGCACCTGACCGTGGCGGGCCGCGGCGCCGTGGCGTCGCTGTTCGGCATGGTCCGGGGCGTCGATGCGGTGCTGGCACTGCCCGGGCGCGGCGGCATGGCCGGGTGGCGGACCTGGAAGGACGACGTGGCGACCTTGGCCTCGGGCGGGTTTGACATGGCGCTGCTGTTTCCCAACTCGTTCGCCTCCGCCTTCGTGACCAGCCGCGCGGGCATCGGCGAGCGGTGGGGCCTCTCCACCGACATGCGGGGCCGGCTCCTGACACGCGTGGCGCCCAGGCCCCGGTCGGTCGGGCACCAGTCGGCGTACTACCAGGCCCTGGTGGCTGCGTTCGGCATCCGCAATGGCCCCGCCTACGCGGAGGTGGACCCGCCGGCGCTCGACGCGGACCTCGCGCCCGCGGGACGCTTCGTCGTGTTCGCGCCCGGGGCGGCATACGGCACGGCCAAGCAGTGGCCGCCCGTCCGGTTCGCCGAGCTCGCCGGCGCCCTGCTCGACGCGGGCTTCGGCGTGGTGCTGGTGGGCAGCCGCGGCGATCGGAGCGCCTGCGCCGAGATCGCCGCCGGCGCCGGCCGGTCCCGCGGTGGCGCCACCGATCCCCCATTGGCGGACCTGAGCGGGCACACCACCCTCGAGCAGCTGGCAGGCCTGATGGCCCGGGCCTGTGCGGTCGTGTCGAACGACTCGGGAGCCATGCACCTTGCCGGGGCCGTGGGCGCCCCCGTGGTCGCCGTCTTCGGCGCGACGAACGAGCACCGGACCTCGCCGCTGACGCGCGGACCGGACGCGCCGCCGCCCGTGGTCGTCTCCACGCAGGTGTGGTGCCGCCCGTGCATGCTCCGCGAGTGCCCGATCGATCACCGGTGCATGACGCGCATCTCCGCGCGGCAGGTCCACGACGCCGTGCGGCAGGTGGCGCGATGAACGGCGCGGCCACACGGCCCGCGGTGTTCCTGGACCGTGACGGCACGATCAACGAAGACGTGGGGTACCTCACCGATCTCGCCCGCCTGCACATCTACCCGTACGCGCCGGACGCGATCCGGCTGCTGCGCCGTGCGGGGTACGCCATCGTGGTCGTGACCAACCAGGGCGGCATCGCCCGCGGCGTGCTGACGCGCGAGCTGGTGGAGCGCACGCACCGGCAGATGGCGGACCGGCTGGCGCGCGCCGGGGCCGAGGTGGACGCCTGGTTCTACTGTCCACACCACCCCGCGTCCGTGGTGCCGGGCCTGGCCACGCCGTGTACGTGCCGCAAGCCGGGCACGGCCATGCCCCACGCCGCCGCGGTGGAGTTGGGCCTGGACCTGTCACGGTCCTGGGTGATCGGCGACCACTGGCGCGACGTGCAGATGGGGCACGGCGTCGGTGCGCGTGCGGTGCTGCTGCGCACGGGACACGGCCGGGAGCAGGAGGTGGCCCGGCCCGCGGGGCAGCAGGTGGAGGCCATCTGCGATAACCTGATCGCCGCCGCCGCGTTCGTCCTGGGACACGGAGCGGCAGAAACCCGATGATCGCAATTCTCCGAAGGCTCGGAGCGGCACGGGTCGTCGTCATCGGCGATCTGATTGCCGACGAGTACGTGTACGGGCGCGTGGCGCGTGTCTCGCGCGAAGCGCCGGTCCTGATCCTGGAGTACGACTCGACCGAGGTGGTGCCGGGCGGCGCGGGCAACGCGGCCAGCAACGTGGCCGCCCTCGGCGGCGCCGTGCGCCTCGTCTCGCTGGTCGGCCGCGACGAGCCGGGTCGCCGTGTCGAGCGCGCCCTGCCGAGGCGCGTGAACCGCTCGGGGCTCGTCCGCCCCGCGGGGTTCCGCACGCCCGTCAAGACACGCATCCTCGCCGGGGGCATCCACTCGGCCAAGCAGCAGGTGGTCAGGATCGACCGGCTGTCGTCCCGTCCCGTCACCGACGAGGAGCGGTCGGCCATCGCGCGCGCGGCCCTCGCTGCGGTGGCCGACGCCGATGCGGTGCTCATCTCGGACTACGGGTCGGGCCTCGTGACGCCCTCGCTGGCGCGCGAGCTTCGCGACCGGCTCCGCGCGCGCGGGGTGCCGGTGCTGGTGGACTCGCGCTATGCGCTCACCCGCTACCGCGGCCTGACGGCGTGTGCGCCGAACGAGTCCGAGGTCGAGCAGGCCCTGGGCGTCCGCATCGACGACAACCCGCGCGTGCTCGAACGTGCCGGCCGGCAGATGCTCGCCCGCACGCGCATGCAGGCGGTGATCGTCACGCGTGGCAGCCGCGGCATGGCCGTCTTCGAGCCCGGCCGCAGGACGGTCCACATCCCGATCTTCGGTTCGGACCAGATCGCGGACGTCACCGGGGCGGGCGACACCGTGATGGCGACGCTGACACTGGCGCTGGCGGCCGGCGCCTCGGTCGAGGAGGCCGCCCGCCTGGCCAACGTGGCGGGGGGGCTCGTCGTGATGAAGCGGGGCACGGCGACCGTCACGGCCGCGGAGCTCCGACACGCGCTCGGGAGCGCGTGAGCGTGCCGGACGCCCTGCGCTTCGCGATCGTCATCGTGCAGACGTTCGGCGTCGCGGCCGCGGCCACGTGGCTGGTCCGGTCCGTCGCGCGCCGGCGCAAGTGGCTCGCGCCCCCGCGACCCGATCGCTGGCACCGCGAGCCGACGGCCCTGCATGGCGGCGTGGGCATCTTCCTGGCCTTCTCGCTGGGGCTCCTGTGGCACCTGCCGCCGACGCCGTTCATGGGGGCCCTGCTCGGCGTCACGACGGTGATGTTCCTCACCGGCCTCGTCGACGATGCGATGGACATCCGGCCGCAGACCAAGGTGGTCCTGCAGATCGCCGGCGGTCTGCTCCTCTACGCCGCGGACTTCCACTTCAACGACGCCTTCCCCTGGTGGATGGACATGGGCATCGTCGTGTTCTGGGTGGTCGCGGTCACCAACGCGATGAACCTGCTCGACAACATGAACGGGCTGGCGGCAGGCACGGCCGTCATCGCGGGGCTGTCGCGCCTGATGCTCCACCACCAGGTCGGCAACGCCGACGGCGCGCTGGCCAGCGCCGTGTTCGTCGGTGCGGTGCTCGGGTTCCTGGTGTTCAACTTTCCGCGCGCCTCGATCTTCATGGGCGACGGGGGAAGCTTCACGATCGGCTTCGCCCTGGCGGCCCTGAACCTCACCAGCGGCCAGGCCTACTCGAAGACCGCGTTCTCGATCTTCGTGTTCCCGGTGCTGGCGCTGGCGCTCCCCATCTTCGACACCGCGTTCGTCTCGATGATGCGGTACTTCTCGGGTCGGGCCATCAGCCAGGGCGGCCGCGATCACACGTCCCATCGGCTCGTGGCCATCGGCCTCAGCGAGACGACGGCCGTCGTCATCCTGTGGGGCATCTCCGCCGCGGCGGGCGCCATTGCGTACCTGTTGTACAACCTCGGCTTCAACTACGCGCTGTTCGTCGCGGCCATCCTGCTGCTGGGACTGGCGCTGCTCGGCATCGTGCTGTCGCGCGTGAAGGTGTACGAGGAAGGCGCCGAGCCGGACGGTCCCGCCGCGGCCTTCGGCTTCACGCTGCCGGGTGAACTGGTCTACAAGCGGCAGATCCTGTGGGTGCTGCTGGACGCGGTAACCGTGGTGCTGGCCATCAACGTGAGCCTGGCCCAGGCGATCCCGGCAGACCGGACGGCGGCGGCCCCCGAATCCGTCCTCCCGGCGGCGGCGGCGATGGTGGCGCTGCTGGCCGTGGGCCTCTACCGGTGGGACTGGGTGCACTTTGGCGTGGGGGTGGCCGCACGCATCTGGGCCGGCAGCCTTCTCGGCGTGGCGATGGGGGCGTGGGTCGCCGGCCTGACGGGGACGGGCCCGTCATGGTCGGTGACGCTGGTAGGCGCGGCCTGGGTGCTCGTGGCGGCCAGCGTGTGCGGCACGCGCATCGCCATCCGTGCGCTCGATCGCTGGCTGCATCGCTGGGGTGGCGTGCGTGGGTGAGGTCCTGACGCGGGACGATCTGATCGTGCGCGTGCGGGACGGGCGCGCCCGCGGCCAGACGTTTGCGTTCGCCAATGGCGCGTTCGACCTGCTGCACGTCGGTCACGTGCGCTATCTCGAGGCGGCGCGACAGGAGGCCGACCGCCTCATCGTGGCGGTGAACGACGACGAGTCGGTCCGGCGGCTGAAGGGCCCATCGCGACCGGTGATGACGGCCCCCGACCGTGCGGAGCTCGTCGCGGCCCTGCGCGCCGTGGACTACGTCGTCATCTTCTCCGAGCCCACGGTGACGCCGCTGCTCGAGCTGTTGACGCCCGATGTGCACTGCAAGGGTACCGACTACACCCTGGACACCGTGCCCGAGCGCGAGACCGTGCGCGCCTACGGGGGCCGCATCGCCATCGTCGGGGATCCGAAGAGCCATTCCACGAGCGCGCTCGTGGAACGGCTCTCGGGACGGGAGCAAACGCGCGGGTCGGGAGGAGTGAAGGGCACTTGACGGGAGGAGTGAAAAGCGCTTGACGGGATTGGGCATGGGCCTTGAACCGTCATCGTCGTTTATCCTGTTCTCTTGTCCACCCGCATCCTGATCGTCCGACTGAGTGCACTTGGGGACATCGTGCACGCCGTTCCGGTGCTGGCCGCCCTGCGTCGCCATGAGCCGGGCGTGGAGGTGGACTGGCTGGTGGAGGAGGCGTACGAGCCCGTGCTGTGCCTGGTGGACGGCCTCCGGCAGCGCATCGTCGTCCGGACCTCGAAGAAGGGCGGCACGCCGACATCGCCCGTCGGGACGGGCGGCCCACGGTTCGATGGCGGTCCTGTGGGATACCTTCGGGCGGCAGCATATCTGCGACGGCAGCGGTACGACGTGGCGCTTGACCTGCAGGGGCTGATCAAGTCGGCGGTGTGGGCACGGGTGTCGGGCGCTCGCCGGGTGATCGGCTTCTCGCGTGAGCACCTGCGGGAGCCGCTGGCCGCGTCGCTCCATCACGAGCACGTGACGCCACCGCATCCGGCGCACGTGATCCAGAAGAACCTGGCGCTGGCCGCGCACCTTGGGGCGTCCACGACACCGGTGGAGCTGCCGCTGCGGGTGGACGCGTCTGCGGGCACGCGCGAGGCACTGGCGCGGACGCTCGCGGGCCACCGCTATGCGGTGTTGAATGCGGGCGCGGCCTGGCCGAACAAGCGCTGGCCCGCCGAGCGTTTCGGGGCGCTCGCCTCGGCGCTGCACCGGCGACACGGCCTCGTCTCGTTGATCACGTGGGGGCCCGCCGAGCGCGCACTGGCGGAGGCGATTGTGGCCGCGTCGGCCGGGACGGCCCGACTGTCGCCGCCGACGACCGTGGCCGACCTCGCGGCCGTGCTGCGGGACGCGGCGCTCGTCGTCTCGGGGGACACCGGGCCGCTGCACATCGCCGCGGCCGTCGGTGCGCCCCTGGTGGGGCTGTATGGGCCGACGTGGCCCGAGCGGAACGGGCCGTGGCATCCCGATGACGTGGTGATCTCGCGGGCCGACCGGTGCCGGTGCCATCACAAGCGCCGCTGCCTGACGGGCGCACCGTGCATCGAGACGATCTCCGTGGACGAGGTGATTGCCGCCGCGGACCGGCGCCTCGTCAGGGGGACCCCGGCATCGTGACGCGGTTCCTCACGCGCTTCCGTGTGGCGCTCGGCTTCCTGCTGGGCGCGCTCGTGCTGTGGCTGGCCCGGCCGGAGTGGACCACGTGGACGGCCGGCGTGGCGATCGCCAGCTGCGGCGAGGCGCTGCGCATCTGGGCCGCCGGCCACCTGGAAAAGAGCAGGGAGGTGACCACGTCGGGCCCGTATCGCTTCACGCGCCACCCGCTCTACATGGGCTCCACGCTGATCGGCATTGGCGTCGCCGTGGCTGCCGCCAGCCTGATCGTGGCCGCTATCGTCGGGGTCTACATCGGCCTGGCGCTGTCGGCCGCGCGCCGCAGCGAGGAGGCGCACCTGCGGGAGAAGTTCGGCGATGCCTATGACGCCTACGTGGAGAAGCGCGTGGCGCCGATGGCCCGCCGGTTCTCCGTGGAGCGCGCGCTGCGGAACCGCGAGCACCACACGATCGCCGGCCTCGTCGCCGGCTTCGCGCTGCTGGCGCTGAAGATTGTGTCAGGCTCCAGGCTCTAGGCTCCAGGCTTCAGGCTTCAGGCTCCAGGCTACAGGGAGAGATCCTGTCCCGCTGCCATCGTGACGGCGGTGCTTGGGCAGCGTGACCGGAAGCACTTCCTGAAGCCTGGAGCCTGAAGCCTGAAGCCTGGCTCACGTCCCCATCTCCCCGTCCCACCTCGGTGCATCGACCGTGATGTCGAACTGATCGAGCAGGCGGACGGCAGTGTACGTGACCAAGTCGTCGATCGATGAGGGCTTCGTGTAGAACGCCGGGACGGGCGGGCAGATGGTCACGCCCATGCGCGAGAGCCTGAGCATGTTCTCGAGGTGAATCTCGCTGAGCGGGGCTTCCCGGACGGCGAGGACGAGCTTCCGGCGTTCCTTGAGGATGACGTCGGCGGCCCGGTGCACGAGCGAATCGCCCAGCCCGTGCGCGATGGCGGCCAGCGATCGCGCGCTGCACGGCACGACGAGCATGCCACGCGTGCGGAACGAGCCGCTGGAGATGGCCGCGCCCTCGTCGTTCGCGTTGTAGACCGTGTGCGCGAGTGCGTGCACGTCCTTCAGCACCCGGCCGGTCTCATGCTGCAGGGTCCGCGCACCCCACTTGCTCATCACCAGATGTGCCTCCACCCCGGTCGATCGCAGCAACTCGAGCACCCGGATGCCGTAGACGGAGCCAGACGCCCCTGTGATGGCGACGATGAGGCGGGCGGGGTCGGACATGGTGCCTATATTGACGGTTTGGACGAGGGGTGGCTACAATTGGATCCTTTGCCGGGGTAGAGGGCGGTTAGCTCAGTTGGTAGAGCACCGGCTTTACACGCCGGCTGTCACAGGTTCGAGTCCTGTACCGCCCACCATTCGGGAGACTTCTCGGAAATCTTTCGATCTGGTGATGTGGTGATCTCGCGATCGATCTTGTGATGTAATGAACTGTTGGATCTCGCTGTTGGACGTGGGGCGTGCGGTGACAGCGCGCCAGATCATCAGATCGCCACATCAACACATCATCAGATCGACAGAGGGGTGGTAGTTCAGCTGGTTAGAACGCCGGCCTGTCACGCCGGAGGCCGCGGGTTCGAGTCCCGTCCACCCCGCCAATAACAAGGCGGCCCTTCGGGCCGTAGGCTTACAGTAGGCGGTCGCTTCGCGACCGTGGGCTTTCAGTAGGCGTCGCTGCGCCCCGTAGGCGCGCCTGGCGGCGCGTAGGGCGAACCCGACATGCGCGAGCGAGCGCCTGCGGCGCGAAGCGCGGCCTACCGAAGGCAGTGAGGCCTGCCGCCAGGCGGCCCTTCGGGCCGTAGGCTTACAGTAGGCGGTCGCTTCGCGACCGTGGGCTTG
>Ga0268299_1002322_pt1 | contig 23686 bp, 21 predicted proteins | sample NOBtaG_FD_193484 | JGI IMG/M metagenome (GOLD analysis project Ga0268299, IMG submission 193484) | Activated sludge microbial communities from bioreactor in Nijmegen, Gelderland, Netherland - NOB reactor | ecosystem: Engineered > Bioreactor > Aerobic > Activated sludge | place: Netherlands... | reverse complement strand
GGACCGATGGGGCCAGGATGGATCCTCTGCCTTTTCCCTACCCGACGGTGCGGACCTGCAAATCCCTCAGCACACTGAGCCCTGGTAACGGCACTCCCCGGATCTTGCGCGCCCCATCCTTGCGCTGAGTCCCAAACTTCTCCCGATGCCGCACGAACATCTCGTTCACGAACTCCTTCGATCCCAGCACCAACCCATCGGTCAAATGCCTCACCCGCAGCCGCAGCACCTGTCCCACGCTCAACTCTCCCCCCCGCTTCAACTCTACCAGGATCGCCTCCCTATCCAGTGCTACCTTCTCGCTGTGTCCTGAAGTTCCGGCCGTCACGAACAAACTCCTCCGGTACTCCGCCGCCGCTTCGGTCCATGCCCCCGGCTTCAGACAGCTCATCAACCCCGCCCGCAGCACCTTGTTCCCGTTCAACGCAGCCGCGTAGCCGCAGAACCGGTAGTCCTTCGGATCGGACACCAAACCCGCGCGCACTGGATTCAGATCAATGTAGGCGGCCACCGTGCGGACCGCTCCGGGGGTATCCTCGACCAGCAAGCTCTTGAAGCGTTCGGCCCATAGGGTGCCGAAGCGGCCGTGCTGGCGGTTGTACCAGCGGCTGAAGCGCTGCTTGAACTCCTTGAGGAAGGCCGACACCTCGCCCATGCGTTCCAGCAGAGACTGGCGAAGGTCTGAATCAATCCCCCCGCGTTTGTCCATCCCTTCGCGCGCCAGGACGGTGAGAACACCCTTTTTGCCGTAGAAGTCCTCCAACCGTTGGAGCAGTTCAGCGTCGGGGATTTCCTGTCGAGGCGGGACGCGCAGGAGGAGGTGGAAGTGGTTGGCCATCATGCAATAGGTGATGACTTCAATGCCGCAGAAGCGGGCGAGTTGGAGGAGGATTTGGGCGAGCTTCTCCTTGCCGAGGTCGTCGAGGAGGAACTGGCCACCGACGATGCGGGAGATGCAGTGATAGACGGCGGGCTGCTGATCGGATGCCTTGAGTCGAGCCATGCGCATAAGCCTGAGCCTTTATATCGAGCTAGATTCTTCCGTTGAACGTTCAAGGAACCACAGCCGCACTCTGGCCGGCATTCCAGTTAAAGTCAACAATTATGAACCTGTCACTTTATTTGTGCAAATCCTTGGCGCGAATATGGCCATCGCGGACTTCAACCTGAACCTGGAACCTGAAGGAACCTGAAGAACTGGATTGGATTGGATCGAGATCGCGGTTGTCGCTTCCGGTTGTCCCGATCGAACAAACCATCTTCGGCGATGACGGCAATCCATCCGTGGTCCATCGCTTCTCCCCCGTTACGCGCTTCGAAGCGGAGAACTTCGATCAAGGCGGTCCTGACGTCGCGGTACTCTGACACCGATTCCGCCAATCAAGGCGGCACCTACCGAAGCGAAGACGTCGCTTTTCGGCCCAAGACCGACATCGGCGGCCGGTTCAACGCCGGCTGGATCGAGTCCGGCGACTGGTTGGAATACACCATCAATGTCCCCGCTGCGGGAACATACCAATTCCGTACCAATTCCGTTTCCCCACCGCCCGCGCGCCTGTTGGAAGCAGCACTCTGCGAGTGCTCGTGGACGGTGTGGACAAGCCCGGCTATGTGACAATCCCCCGCCCGATCGGCTCGCAAACGGGGACCACGGTGACGAAGAACGGCGCGAACCTCAACGCCGGCATCCAGCGCCTGCGCATCGAAGTGGTGGTGGGTGGTTTCACCCTGAATTGGATCGAGATGGCGCGCTCGACGCGGACGGTCAAGGGTCAGCTGATCTCTAAAACGTTGTGTCCGTTCAGTTCGCCACGTACTCGCGCGGATCGGTGATCTTCCCGGCGAGGGCGCTGGCGGCCACGGTCGCGGGCGAGGCCAGGAAGACCTGGCTTTCTTTGTGGCCCATGCGGCCGGGGAAGTTCCGGTTGGTCGCGCTGATGCACTTCAGCCCGGCCTGGTTCATCCGACCGAAGGTGTCCACAGGACCCCCCAGACAGGCGGCGCAGCCGGCGTTTTCGGTCATGCGCACCCCGGCATCCTCCAGGATCTGCCAGACGGTCTTGTCGCCCCAGCGGGTGGTCTGCAGGTCATGCACGATCTCCGGTGTCGCCGGGACCCCGAAGGTGTCAATGGCCACGCGCCGTCCGCGCAGCACGCGGGCGAACTCAACAAAGTCGCTGGTCTTGCCGCCGGTGCAGGAACCGACATAGGCGCGGTCAAGCTTGATGTGCCCCAGTTCCTTCGCCTTTCGACGCTGTCCCGGATCGGGATGGCAGGCGACGGTCGGCTCCAGGGTGTCGAGCTGGATCAACGCCTCGTACGCGAACTTCTGGTCGGCATCGGCCAGCACCGGTTCGAACGCGGACCGGGTGCCGTTGAGACGGGTACGTCCTTCGACGAATTCCTGGGTGCGCGCGTCAAACTCGAAGATGCCGTTCTTCCCGCCCGCCTCGATGGCCATGTTGGCGATGGTCATGCGGTCGTCCATGGACAGCGAGGCCACCCCCGGGCCGTCGAATTGCATGGCGCGATAGGTGGCGCCGTCGAAGCCAATCTCCCCAATGCAGTGTAGAATGATGTCCTTGGCCATCACCCCGGGCTGCAGGCGTCCCTCGATGCGGAAATGCATGGTCTCGGGCACCTTGATCAACAGCTTGCCGGTGCCCATCACAAAGCCGGCGTCGGTGTTGCCAATGCCCGTGGCGAACTGATTGAACGCCCCGGCCATGCAGGTGTGGGAATCCGTGCCGAAGAGCACCTCGCCCGGACGCGTGTGCCCCTTCTGCGGCAGGGCGGTGTGGCAGACGCCGGCGTAGTTGGCGCCATACTGCTTCTTCAACAACCCCTTGGCCGGATCGAACTTCCAGTGGCCCTCCGGGTCATCAATGACGTCGTAGAAATAGGGCAACTGCTGCTCCCGGGCGAACTCGCGCAGGAGGTCCACGTTGCGGTTGGACTTGGAGTCGGCGGTGAAGATGTAGTGATCGGGAATGATCACCACCCGCTGCCGATCCCAAACCCGGGCGCTCGCGCCGAACTCGCGCTTGAACACGCCGATGGTCCCGGGGCCGCAGACATCGTGGGTCATGAGGACGTCGGCAGACACCCAGATGTTCTCCCCGGCGGACACCTGCGCCTTGCCTGCGGCGCGTGCCAGCAGTTTTTCTGTCAACGTCATGGTGGATCAGATTAACCAACGAATCGCTGGAGGCGCAAGCGGCCGAAAGTTATCCCCAAGTTGTTCACTGCGCGGCGTTGACTTCAATGCAGGGGTCGAGTAGTGACGCCCGCAACTTTGCGGTGACCTATGAGCCTGGCGTTGGATCAGCAGGTTCTGGTGCTTAACCGGCTGTGGCAGGCGGTGAATGTCTGCTCAGTGCGGCGCGCGCTGACATTGCTGTTTGAGGGGCATGCCCAGGTCGTGTGGGGCGATGCCGACGGAGACTTCAAGACCTTCAACTTCTCGCAATGGCGCGACCTTTCCCGGGCGGAGGGCGCCCGCCTGGACGCCGAGGAGACGGTCGCCACCGTGTCGTTCCGCATCCGGGTGCCCCGGGTCATCCTGCTGATGGTCTTCGACCGCCTGCCCAAGAAGGAGGTCAAGTTCACGCGCCACAACATCTTCGAGCGTGACAAGAACACCTGCCAGTTTTGCGGGCGGACCCTCGACCGCCGGGACCTGAATCTCGACCACGTCGTGCCGCGCGACCGGGGGGGGCCAACCACCTGGGAAAATATCGTCTGCTCGTGCATTCCCTGTAACACGCGCAAGGCCAACCGCACCCCCGCGGAGGCGGGCATGCGGCTCATCCGCAAGCCGAAGCGGCCGAAATGGCGTCCCTTTGTGCAGGTCAGCTTCGGCGCTCCGGTGCATGAGTCATGGAAACACTTCCTCGACATCGCCTACTGGAACGTCGAGCTCGGTCAGGAAATAGGGTAAGGGCGCGTTCCTTCCGTCCGTGATTTCCGGCGTTGCGCGCTGGGGGGGCCGCTGCACTCCGAAGGGAAGGAGGCGTGGGATTCGGAGACCTCGTCCTTCCAAGAACCCATTCCTCCAAGACTTCTTCCCTCCAGCGGCTCTGAGGGTTGATGCGGGGAGGGGCTTCAGGGACGCTGTCGGGCGTGGATCCGATCTTGGTCACGGGATCGTCCGGTTGCATCGGGCGGGCGGTCGTAGGGGAGTTGGGTCGGCGGGGGCATCGGGTGCGCGGGTTCGATCGGGTGCCCGGGCCGGGGGTTTCGGAATTTGTCGAGGGGTCGATCACCGATTCCGCGGCGGTGGACCGGGCCATGAAGGGCGTGCGTTGCCTGATCCACCTGGCGGCGACACCGGATGATGCGGATTTCGTCACCGAGCTTCTGCCCAACAATCTGCTGGGCGTGTACCACGTTCTCGAAAGCGCCCATCGCGCGGACGTGCGCCGGATGATCCTGGCCAGTTCCGGACAGGTGTCATGGTGGCAGGGGCGGCGCGGCGAGTTCCCGGTGCGGGCCGAGGATCCGCCCACGCCGCGCGCCTGGTATGCGGCGACCAAGCTCTTCCTGGAGGGCATCGGCCGCAGCTTTGCGGAGGCCCACGGCATCAGCGTGATCACCGCGCGCCTGGGGTGGTGTCCGCGCACCGCGGAACAGCGCCAGGAGATTGCCGAGCACCCGTGGGCGCAGGATGTGTATCTGAGCCCAGGCGATGCGGGACGCTTCTTCGCCTGCGCGGTGGAGGCGCCGGAGACGGTGGGTCATCTCCTCGTCTATGCCGCCAGCCGGAGCCGGCACCATGAGCATTTCGACCGGGCGACCGCCCGGGCCGCGCTCGGCTTCGAGCCGCGCGATACCTGGCCGGAAGGGCTTGAGGATTGAGAGGGAACTCCGAGACTGACCGTCATGGGTGATAGCTCCATCGCCTTCCGTCCCCGCGGAAGCGCCGCGCCTGAGCCTTCCAGCGGGCCGGCCGCGGACGCCACGGTGGTCTCCGAGCTCCAGGTGGACGGGATGGAGTGCGCCAGCTGCGCCGCGCGGGTCACCAGCGCGCTGGCAGCCGTTCCGGGAGTGGCCTCGGCCCAGGTGGATCTCGCGCGGGGCCGCGCCACGGTGCGATGGCTTCCAGACCTCGGTCAGGGCGTCGCGGCTGGTGCGGCGCCGCTGATCGCGAGCCTGGAGGCCAGCGGATATCCGGCGCGGCCCGTGGAATCGGCGCGGACGGGCGGACGCTTCACGGCCTTGCGCATTGAGGGCATGGATTGCGCCAGTTGTGAACGCAAGGTGGCCGATGCCTTGCGGCAGGTTCCCGGCGTGGACACCGTGTCCGTGAACCTCGCGGCCGGAACCGCAGACGTGCGGTGGCTTCCGGACTCCGGCGGCCGCGTCGAGCCGCTGGTGTCGGCGGTGACGGCAGCCGGGTATCGCGCCTCCGAGGCCGCTCCGGCCGGGGGGCATTCGCACGGCTCTGGGGCGAATTCCGATCATTCGCCCGAGCACGGCTGGCGGCTGGCGGTGCGGCTGGGCGGACCGGTCACGCTGATTCTCCTGCTCGGCGAATGGGTGTTCGGATGGGGAATGGAACGGTGGTTCCAATGGACCGCATTTCTCCTCGCCCTGCCCGTGCAGATTTGGGTGGGGGGACGCTTCTACCGGGGGGCCTGGCGCCAGGCGCGCGTCGGGCAATCCAATATGGACACCCTGGTGGCGCTGGGATCCACCGCCGCCTTTGGGTTCAGTCTCTGGGGGTTGCTGTCCGGATATCACGGGCATCTCTACTTCATGGAGGCGGCGGCCATCCTGACCCTGATCAGCGTGGGCCACTGGTTGGAGGCGCGGATGAGTTCCCAAGCCGGGGCGGCGTTGAAATCCCTGCTGCAACTGGCGCCGGCGACGGCCCGCCGCCTGGAGACCGAAGGGGATTCGGACCGCGAAACCGATGTGGCGGTGTCCGCGCTGCGGATCGGGGACCGGATCGCCGTCCGACCGGGGGATCGCGTGCCGGTGGATGCCGAGGTCCTCGCCGGGGAATCCGCGGTGAACGAGGCCATGCTGACCGGGGAATCGCTGCCGGTGGACAAGAGCCGCGGGGGACGGCTTTATGCAGGCACAGAGAATCAGACCGGCCGGCTGGTGGCCCGGGTGCTGGCCACGGGCGAGACGACCGCGCTGGCCCGGATCATCGAAGCCGTCCAGCGCGCGCAATCCAGCCGCGCGGGCATCCAGCGCCTGGCCGACCGCATCAGCGCCGTCTTCGTTCCCATCGTCATCGCCATCGCGCTGCTCACGGCGCTCTGGTGGGGACTGCGCTACGAGTCCGCGGCGGCGGTGCACCATTGGCTCGCCGGATGGCTGTGGACCACGCACGTGCCGTCGAGCCCGGCCGCGGCGGCATTTGCCATGGCGGCGGCGGTCCTGATCGTCGCCTGTCCCTGCGCGATGGGACTGGCCACGCCCACGGCATTGATGGCCGGAGTCAATGCCGCGGCGCGGCGCGGCATTCTCATCCGGGACGCCCTGGCGCTGGAGAAATCCGGACGGATCCGGACGCTGGTTTTCGACAAGACTGGCACCATCACGCAGGGGCGTCCGGTGGTCGCTGCGGCCAGCGATCTGCGTTTCGAATCGCAGCGCTTTCCGACGTTGTCCGCTATCGCCGGCGCGCTGGCGCGACCTTCCCAGCATCCGCTCTCCCAGGCCATCGCCGGGTGGAACCCGGATCCGGACGCGCCCGACGCCGCGCCGTCCCTGTCCCTGACGCAATGGCGGGAGCGCCGCGGATCCGGGGTGGAAGGTTCCGAGGCCACGGCGGACGGCGCCGTCGTCTGGCGGCTGGGTTCGGCGGCGTGGATGGAAGAAAACGGCGTTCCGTGGCGGCGCGCCGAGGCGTTTCTTCGCGACCAAACTGCCACGGGAGCGACTGTGGTGTTCCTCGCCAGGAATCGGGAACTCGCGGGCGCGCTCAGCCTGCGCGACGCGCTCAAGCCGGAAGCCCGGGAGGTGCTGGGAGCCCTGCGCCATTCGGGTCACGCGGTCCGCTTGCTCACGGGAGACCGCCGGGACACCGCGGCGGCCGTCGCCCGCGAACTGGGCCTTCCCGAGGATTCCGTGGCGGCGGAGGTGCGTCCGGAAGCCAAGGCATCCGCCATCGCGGACCTCCAGCGCTCCGGAGTGGGCGTGGCCTTTGTCGGGGATGGCCTCAACGACGGACCGGCCCTCGCCCAGGCCGACCTGGGCATCGCCGTGACCCAGGCCACGGATGTCGCCCGCGAGGCCGCGGATATCCTGCTGCTGAAATCCGACCTGACAGCTATTCCGGAAGCACTGGACCTCGCCCAGACCACCCTCCGCGTCATCCGGCAGAATCTCTTCTGGGCCTTTTTCTACAATGCCGCAGCCGTTCCATTGGCCGCCACAGGACTACTCAGCCCCGTGGTCTGCGCGGCAGCCATGGGATTGAGCGACGTTATCGTTATTGGCAATGCGTTGAGATTGTATCGGCGGTGATTGGGACGGACCGTGGGCATTGCACGAGTGGGTCGTACTTTTGGGGGTAGTGTCCCAAGCTGGGACTGGCTGTCGGTGATCTCCACGCGAACAGAGCCGGGGTGCGATGGAAAAACGGCGGCGAACGCCTGAAATCGGCGGTCGGCGGCAGGAGACCATACGGAACACATCCTGCTGTCAGGGTCATCCGTAGGGACACCGGCGACCTGGACCGGATCCCGTAACGTCATTTCACGGACAACCACCGCCTGCGGTATGCTTCGAATCCTTGCCAGCTTGGCGCTCCTGACGCGTCTGCCCCTGGTGGTCGGGGAGCCCGTTTGTCCCGCCCGGGAGATTGCCTATGGAGGTCCGACGGTGGCATCGGTATTGCCGCCGGATGTATCCGCCGGGGTGTTGCAACGCCTCCGGGTTCGGGGGTGCTTCCCCGAGGGCCAGCTTTCGGTACGCCTGACCGGGCTCGACCTTTCGGGAACCAGTCGCGCGGTTGAGTTCTTCCGCTCCGCGCCACACGGTGAAGAAGGAAATCAGGACGCGACGGAGTCCGGTGAACTGGAAATCGAATTGACCCTGCCTGCGGACACGCCGTCCGGAACCAATGTCGCATTGGTGGTGACGACCTCCCGGGGGGATTCCAGACCCTATCCGCTGTTTGTCGCGCCGCCGGAGCGCGTGGCTTCCGAGAGCGAACCCAACGACCAATTTGAATCGGCGCCGAGCTATCCCCAGGGACAGATGGTTCGGGGATCTCTCGCCACGGCGGGTGACGAGGACCTGTACCGGGTCCACCTGCTCGCCGGCCAGACGTTGCGGGCCGAGGTGTGGTCTGCCCGCCTCGGCCTGCCCCTGGACGCCGCGCTGGGACTGCATGACCGGCGAGGCATGGCGCTGATGCTGATTGACGATGGCGAGGGCACGGGAGCGGACCCGGTGCTGGAATTTCAAGCGCCGGGAGACGGCCCGGTCCTGCTGGCAGTGCGCCGGCAGATGGGTAGCGCGTGGAGCGAGCCCGCCGCCTACCTCCTCGATGTGGAGATTGTTCCCTGAGGGAACGGCAGGGACCGCATGAGGCGGTCCCTGATGAAGCCGCACCCCGCGTAAAGCGGAAAACCGGAGGACTAAATCGGAGTCCGTGCGACGGACGGAGGATCCGCGCGGTGACGGAATCGCGGTCGCCCCGGAGAGGGGTTCGGTACGGATTTAGATAGGGCCGGCGGCATGCCAGCCCTGCCGGTCGCGGAACGCGCCCCTTTCATCGCTTGAGCCCTGGAAACGCATTGGACACCCTCACAACGATGCATCCCATGCTTTCCCTCCGCGCCGCCGCAACACGGTGGGTCCGACTCCTCGCTGGAGCCGCCACCGCCGCGTCCATGCCGATTCTCCAGCCGGCAGCGGCCCAATCCGCCGCGGCGCAGGCGACCGCGGTCTCCGCGCTCAAGAGCCTCCCGGATTTCCAGGTGGAACTGCTCTACACCGTGCCCAAGGAGCAGGAAGGGTCGTGGGTTGCCCTATGCACCGATCCCAAGGGACGCCTGATCGTCTCGGATCAATACGGCCCGCTCTACCGCCTGACCCCGCCGCCGCTGGGCACCTCTGCAGGCCTGAAGGTGGAGAAGATCGGTGCGCCCATTGGCCAGGCCCAAGGCCTGCTGTATGCCTTCGACAGCCTGTACGTGATGGTCGCCAACGACGGGTTCCAGGGACGCGGCCTGTACCGCGTCCGCGACACCGACGGCGACGATCAGTTCGACGAGGTCACGCTGCTGCGGAAGCTGGAGGGCGGCGGGGAGCACGGCCCGCATGCCATCGTGCCGTCGCCCGATGCCAAGGGGCTGCACCTGATCATCGGCAACCAGACCAAGCTGACGTCGTTTGCCGGATCCCGGGTGCCCTACGACTGGAGCGAAGATCAATTGCTGCCCCGCCTCTGGGACGGCAACGGCTTCATGAAGGGTGTGCTCGGACCCGGCGGCTGGGTGGCGAAGACCGATCCTGAAGGGAAGCAGTGGGAGCTGGAGACCGTGGGATTTCGCAACGAGTACGATGCGGCCTTTCACCGTGATGGGGATCTGTTCACCTACGACGCGGACATGGAGTGGGACATCAACACCCCGTGGTACCGTCCGACCCGCATTTGCCTGGTAGCGAGCGGGGTGGATTTCGGATGGCGGTCCGGCGCGGGCAAATGGCCGCCCTACTTTCCCGACACGCTGCCTCCGGTCACGGACGTCGGCCCGGGGTCTCCGACCGGCGTCGCCTTTGGCTACGGCGCGAAGTTCCCGGCCAAATACCAGAACGCCTTCTTCGCGGCGGACTGGAGCTACGGCAAACTGTACGCCATCCACCTGAAGCCGGAGGGCGCCGGCTACGCCGGCACGGTGGAGGAGTTCCTCACCGGACAGCCCTTTCCGCTGACCGACCTGGTGGTCAACCCCAAGGACGGCGCGCTCTACGTGGCCATCGGGGGACGCAAGACGCAGTCCGGACTGTACCGCGTGACCTACACCGGCAAGGAATCCACCGCGCCGGCATCGCCGCCCTCCGGGGGAGAAGCCGCGCGCGCCATTCGCCGGTCGCTGGAGGCGTTTCACGGGCGCCAGGATCCCGCGGCGGTCCGGACCGCCTGGCCGCATCTGGCGAGCGACGACCGGTACCTTCAAAACGCCGCGCGCATCGCCGTCGAGTGGCAGCCGGTGGCCGAATGGCGGGATCGCGCGCTCCAGGAAACCCAGCCTAACGCTGCGATCAATGGCCTCATCGCCCTTGCCCGCGTCAGCTCGAAGGACCCCTTCCACCGCAAACCGGGAGATCCGCAGCCCGATCCCGCGCTCCAGGGCAAGGTCCTCGCCTCGTTGGATCGTCTGGACTGGAAGGCGTTGTCCACACCGCAGCAGCTCGGCCTCCTGCGCGCCTATGCCCTGGCCTTCATCCGGCTCGGGGCTCCCGACGACGCCACGCGCCAGCGGCTGGCGGCGCGCTTTGCGCCGTTGTTCCCTTCGACCGACCTCGCGCTCAACGTCCAGCTCTCTCAGATGCTGGTGTACCTGGACGCCCCCGGCACGGCCGAGCGTCTGGTCGCCGCGCTGCTCAAGGCGCCCAGCCAGGAGGAACAGATCGCCTATGCCCGCGATTTGCGGGTGCTGAAGTCGGGCTGGACCCCGGATCTGCGGCGGAAGTACTTCGAATGGTACCTGAAGGCCGCCAACTTCCGGGGCGGCGCGAGCCTCGCGGGATTTCTGCGAGACATGAAGGCCGACGCCGTGGCCGGGCTGAGCGATGCCGAGAAAGAAACCCTGAAGCCCGTCTTGGAAGCCAAGCCGGAGAAGCGCACCGCGCTGGAGAACCTGCTGGCCGGACGCGCCACGGTGAAGGAGTGGACGGTGGCGGACTTGGCACCGGCATTGGATACGGGATTGCGCGGACGCAACTTTGGCCGCGGCCGGGAGCTGTTTGGCGCGGTGGGCTGCTACAACTGCCACCGGTTCGACACCGAGGGCGGCGCGGTGGGACCGGATCTCACCGGCGTGGGCGCGCGGTTCAGTCCGCGCGACCTCCTCGAATCCATCGTGGATCCCAACAAGGAAATCAGCGACCAATACGCGGCGATCCTGGTCACCAAAAATGACGGCGACGTGGTCATCGGCCGGGTGGCCAACCTGAATGACGACACCCTGATGATCGCCACGGACATGGCCGATCCCAACGGCTTCGCCAACGTGAAGCGTCAGGACGTAAAGTCCATCGAGCCCTCCCGCATTTCCCCGATGCCCGAGGGACTGCTCAACACCCTGCAAAAGGACGAAATCCTCGACCTCCTCGCCTTCACCCTCTCCCGCGGCGACCGGAATCACGCCATGTTCCGCTAGGAGGGAGGAGCTCTGCGAGCCCCCGTCTTCCCCGAGGATTTGCCGTAGCGAGGCGATTCGGGCCTCAGGCCAGGGGCGCCAAGGCCGCAAAGGAGGTGAAGAAAAGGGACCTCCCTCCTTTCTTTGCGGCCTTTGCGATCTCCGCATGAGGCTCTGCTGGAACCCTGCGGAAAGAAAGGGACAGAGTGCCAGGTCCTCCGTCCCCGGTTCAGAACAAAGTGCCCACCGCGGTTCCGAGCACGCTCAGGGGGCCGGTGTCCTCCAGGGATTCGGTGGCCTTGTCCACCTTTTGCAGCGTCAGCCGAATGTTGCGCAGGAAGCTGCTGTCGTTGACCAACTCGCCCACGGATCCCTTGCCCTGGTTGATCTTCTGCATGATCTCCTTGAAGTTGGTCATGGCGCCGGTGGTCTCCTCGTACAGCGCCGAATCGGTCATCAGGCGCCCGAGCGTGCCCTGGCCTTTTTCCATGTTTCCAACCAACTTACGCATGTCGGCCACCATGGCCCGGGCGTCATCGGCCAGCGGCCCGGCGTCCGCCAGGGTGCTGCTGATGTTGGTCACAGCGGTCACGGCCTCGTTGTAGAGGGTGGGATCCTTGATGAGCTTGCCGAAGGTGCCGCGGCCCTCGGCCATGTCGGTGGTCATCGAGTTCAGGTTCGCGAGGGTCCCGCTGATGTTGGACTGGTTCTGTTTGATGAAATCCGTCAGGGGGCCGAGCAGTTTGCTGATCTCCTCGCCGCTAAAGCTTTTGGTCAGGCTTTCCACGCCGCCCGCGACGCTGTCGAGGCGCGTCATGAGGTCGGCCAGGTCGGCCTGCTCGCGCGATTGCAACAGGGCGCCGGACGAGGCGCGGGGAGCGTTTTCGGATCCGAAGGTCAGCGAGACGAAATTCTGGCCCATGAGGCCGGTGAACTGGACGGACGCCACGCTGTCGGTGCGCACCGCCGCCGCGGGATCCAGTTGGAGGGTCACCTCGACGCGCTGATCGCGGATGGCCACCGATTTCACGCGGCCGACCTGCACGCCGGCCAGCTTGACCGGATCTCCCACCTTGAGGTCCTTCACCGTGTTGAACTGCGCCCGGAACTCCTGTCCGCTCCGGAACAGCGAGGCGCCGCCCAGCAACTCGAAGATGATGAAGGCGGCGATGACGACGAGCGCGAAGAACACGCCCAGGCGGGTCTCAAGCGAGCTTTTCATAAGCGAAACATCCGGTGGTGAAAGGTATCGGGAAAGTCATTTGAACTCGGCGGCCAGGAACTGCTGCAGCAGGGGCACCGGACTCGCGCGCAGCTCCGCGGCGGTGCCCAGGGCGAGGAGGCGTCCTTCGGACAGGAAGGCGAGGCGGTCGGCAATGCCGAAGGCGAGGTCGCGGTCATGGGTCACCACCACCACCGTCGCGCCGGTCCGCTGGTTGAGGCTGATGATCTCGCGCCCGATGGTCAGGGCCACCAGCGGATCCAGCTCGCTGGTGGGCTCGTCGAAGAGCACCAACTGGGGTTCCATGACCAGCGCCCGCGCGATGGCCGCCCGCTTGCGCATGCCGCCCGAAAGTTCCGACGGGTATTTGGCGGCGTCCTGCGGACCCAACTGCACGAGCCGGAGCTTCTCGGCCACGATTCGCGCGATCTCGTCCTTGGGCTTGAGCCGGTGTTCGCTCAGGTAGAGCCCCACGTTCTCTTCGACGGTCAGGGAGTTCAGCAGCCCACCGCTTTGAAAGACCATCGCCAGCCGGTGCTTCGGATCCGCCGCGTCGGGCTCGGCCCTTTCCCCGGCGACTCGGATCTCCCCGGCGTCGGGCTCCTCCAGTCCGATCAGGTGCCGCAGAAATACCGACTTCCCCGACCCGCTGGGTCCCATGAGCACAAAGATCTCGCCCGGAAGGATGTCGAGATCCAGGTCGTTGAGGACCACCCGTCCGTCGAAGGACTTCCGGAGTCCGCGAACGCTGACCGGCAGGCCGATGCGAGGAGTCGGGGCAGACATGCGGTTCAATGGCCGAAGGCGGTGTCAAAGGGCAGCAGCAGCCGCGTGAGGACGTAGTCGAGGATGAGGATGAGCACCAGCGAATTCACCACCGCCTTGGTGACGCTTCGCCCGATGCCGCGCGGACCGCCCCGCGTGGTCAATCCCTGGTGGCAGCAGACGATCCCGATGCACACCGCAAAGGCGAACGACTTGATCAGCCCGTTGATGACGTCCGATCCATCCACCCCTTCCCGCAGGCTGGTGAAGAACGTGGCCCACGGCACGGCGATGCGGTCGTTGTGCGCGGCCACCAGGGCGCCGCCGAGCCAGCCGACCAGATTGGAGAACACCACCAGGCAGGGCACGGCGATGCTGATGGCGACCACCCGTGGCAGCACCAGGTAGTTCACCGGGCTGAGCGCCAGCGTGCGCAGCGCGTCAATCTCCTGGTACACCCGCATCGAACCCAGCTCGGCGGTCATCGCGGAGCCGACGCGGCCGGCGATGAGGATGGACATCATCACCGGAGCCAGTTCCTTGCACATGGCGATGGCCACGAGCTGGCCGAGGGCTCCGCCGATCCCGTTCTCCACGAGCACCGGGCCGCTCTGCAGTGAGAGCACCCCGCCAATGAACAGCGACAGCACGCAGGCCATGAAGAGGCTGGCATTGCCGATGTCGAACAACTGCTCGAACACCTTGTGGCGCTCCCGCCCGAGCCGCGGCAGGGCGCGTGCGACCGCTCCGAAGAGCACCAGCATTTCACCGAGATTACGGAACATGAGGCGAAGGCCCGCCAGGGCCGGAAGAGAGAATCACAAAGCGGCCCGGGTGCCGAATCCTTCGGCGGATTTCTCCGCCGGGCCTCCCGACGGCGGATCGAGCGCCGGCAGCCCGTCGAGGCTTCGCGCGTTCTTCCGGGCCTGATAGGCGGCGATGCCGGCCGGACCCTGCTTCGTCGCCCAGGTGTCCAGCACGTCGCGGTTTCTCTGGAACGCGTACTCCGGCACCGCGAAGCCGCAGGAACTGCCCATCCGGTCCACTTCGATCCGGATGACCGACCGGATGCCCGGAACCGCCGGAAACAGCGCGCGCAGCGCGGCGAACTCGGCGTGGCCCTCCCGCACCACTTCGCCGCGACCGTGCAGGCGGACGATCTTGGGCGGCCCCGCAAAGGCGCAGAACATCACCACGATCCGCCCGTTTTCGCGGAGATGCGCAATGGTCTCGGCGCCGCTGCCGGTCAGATCCAGGTAGGCCACCCGCCGCGGCCCCAGCACCCGAAAGCAGTCCCCGCCCTTGGGCGAAGCGTTGATGTGCCCGTCGGACGACAACGGGGCGGTGGCCACAAAGAAGAGCTTCTGCTCGGCGATCCAGGCCTGGAGGTCCGGCGTGATTTCCTCGAGTTGGCTGCCCATGGTCGTGGCGGTTCAGCGGAGGCGAAAGTGTCCGGGCCCGGGAACCGTTCCGGGCCGGGCCGGGAAGACGGGAATCCGGTTCGTCGAGGCCCGTTCCGGAGGAGAAGACTTGAAATGGCGATTCGGAAGCCACAGCAGCCGCCAGTGGCGCTCGCCGCCGGGGCTGCGGGTGGTCTGCACCAGACCGAACAGCGCCGAGGTGCGGATGGCATTGGTGCTGACATCGCGGCGGAAGAAATTCCACAGCACCGACTGGCTGGACAGCCCCCGGACCGGATCCTTCTGACTCCAGTACAGGGACCACAACGGCGCGTAATTGCGGTCCAAGGCCTGGCGGTTCCTGGCGAAATTTTCCAGGAGGGCCAGCACCCTCAGGCGTTCGCGTCCGCTGGGATCATGCATCCAGTGGAAGAAGGGCCACAGTCCCGTCTCGCGCCGGTACTCGCCGGTTTCGCGACTGCGCAACAGAATGTCGTCGTAGAGAAAGAAAAAGCTGCGCCGCCGGTCGCGGTCGAAGGTGGTGTCTTCAATGTGCCGGTGCAGATAGACCGGCCAGAGCAGGAAGCCCCGGCGCGAGGTGCCCGCCCGGATGTCGCCGTAAAACGGCCAGACGCGGCGGGCGGTCTTGCCCTCGCCGTTGGCCCAGCCGATCACCGGCCACGGGGCGCCCCATTCCACGTAGTTCAAACGCCGGTCCTCGGTGCGGGTGAACAGGGGCCACAGGTAGGTGGATTGATCGCGGGCGGGCGAGCGAAGCCAGGCGTAGAAGGGCAGCACCCGCGCCTGCACCGTTTCGTTGGTGGTGCCGATGCCCGCGCGCTGGTGATCCACCAGCGGCCAGAGCGTGAACCAGGATTCGGCGCCGGGAGACAGCACGCGGTCGCCCAGGAAGTTGGTGGTCCAGGTGACCTCCTTGTGCTGCTCGCCGTACAGCGGAAAGAACTGCCAGCCGGTCAGGCCCGGCCCCTCCCGGGTGTGCACCAGCGGATACAGATAGTTTCGGGTGATCACCGGACCCTTGCGGGTTTTGGAGTAGGCCGGGAAGGCAAAGAACTCGATCTCGTCGCGGAACAGCCGGTTGCGAAGGTGGCCGTAGAAGGGGAAGACGGCGAAATAGTCGTTGGTCCCGCTCAACGAGCGCTGTTCGAAATAAACCGGGAACAGGGTGCGATGAACGTAGCGGTCGCTTTCGTCCTGCTGTCCGGAACTCACCCAGTTGAGCACCTGGGCGAGCTGCCAGCGCGATTCCTGACCGCTTCGGCGCCACGTCAGCGCGGGATACAGGAAGTCGAACCGCTCGCGGTCCAGGATGGGATTGTATTCGTAGGAGAGCAGCGGAACCCATCCCGAGGAAATCGTGTCGTCGGTCTCCTGCCACCAGGCCAGCGGACCCAGCCCCTCCTGGCGCCACCCCGGGTCCCAGATCGTCGGAAAGGAAGAAGCGAAGGGACCGGCTTCCAACCAGTCGTCCGCCCGCCCCGGACCGCTGAGAGCCAAGGCGAGCAGCAAAAACCAAGCACAAATCTGGCGCCGCATCTGAGAGGCAGAGCTTCCGGGAAGTCCCCGTCCGGAAGCAAGCGGCTCGCGGACTGGCGGGACGTCTTTCGCAGGTCCTGTCGTCGCAGAGTCCAAGGCTGACACAGCGCCGTCCGAACGACCGTGCGGGCCGACTGATTATCGCCGGGCTTCGCATCGTCCAATCGAAACTCGTACTTCGATGAATTTCGTCTCGCATAGGTCGTTCCGCCGGCGGCTTCTTACCGCGCGCGGCTTTGGACTGGCGGTGTTGGCGTTGCTTCCCTGGGCCCTGCCGGCTCAAGATTTCCAGGGTGCGACGCACCTGCTGCCGTTCGAGGAGGAGAACCTTCAGTATGGCAAGACGCCCGCTTCCGGGGCCGTCGCCCGACTGCAGGGGCGTCTGGACCGCGGCGAAAAGGCGCTCGATTGGGACGATCGCCGCGGTTATCTCCCCTCCCTCCTGGAGGCGCTGGATATTTCCACCAATTCCCAGGTGTTGGTGTTCTCCAAGACCTCATTCCAACGGGACCGCATCTCGCCGCACAATCCGCGGGCGCTCTTCTTCAATGACGAGGTTTATGTCGGATTCGTCCCCGGCTCGCCGGTGCTGGAATTTTCGATGGCCGATCCGAAGCTGGGCGGCGTCTTCTACACCCTGGACAACCGGCGCGAGGTTCCGCCGCGGTTCGTCCGGACGGATGCCTGCCTCGAATGCCATGCGTCCGCCAAAACCATGGGCGTGCCGGGACATCTGGTCCGCTCCTTCCAAACCGATGAACGGGGCGTGACGGATCTGCTGACCGGCACGGAGATCATCACGCATCGCACGCCGCTGGCGGACCGGTGGGGCGGCTGGTTCGTGACCGGCCAGCATGGCGGCCAGACGCATCGCGGCAATCTGCTGGGCGCGGCCGCGTTCGAACGCCAGCGCACCGAGCCGAATTTCGCCGGAAACCAGCCGGACCTCGCCGCTTTCCGGGATCGCTTCGACGCCGGCGCCTATCTGGCGCCCACTAGCGACATCGTGGCCCTGATGGTCCTGGAGCATCAGCTTCACATGCACAACTTCCTGACCCGCCTGAACTACGAGGCGACGCTGCAACTCAAGGCCTACGGGCACTGCAACTACCTCAAGAGCCCCGTGGAGGCGTTTCTGCGTTACCTGTTGTTCACCGAGGAGACGCCCCTGACGGCCGCCATCCGCGGCACTCCGGAGTTCGAGCGGGATTTCGCCGCCGGCGCGATCCGCGATCCGCAAGGGCGGTCCCTGCGGGACCTGGATCTTAACACGCGCCTCTTCAAGCACCCCTGCAGCTATCTCATCCATTCGGAGGCCTTTGCGGCCCTGCCCGAGGCGTTGAAGACCCGCATTTACAGCAGGCTTTGGGACCTCCTCACCGGCAAGGACCAGTCGCCGGATTGGAGCCGTTTAACCCCTGCGGATCGCGCGGCCGTGCTCGACATCCTGCGGGCGACCCAAAAGGACCTCCCGGACTCGTGGCGGACGTCCCCGCCGAAGGCTTCGCCGGAAAAATCCTGAACCGTACGGCCTCCGGCTCGGTGCATTCACAAGTTGACGGTGGCGGGCAGGCGGAGGGGCGTCTCTCAATATCTTGGATCCAGGGGGAAGCCCCTGGGTCCAAGGAGTGTCTTTCCGTGGAGCCAGGACCCAAGACCCTGGCCTGAAAGGCCTGGAGACCCCAGCCTGGGGCAGCGCGTTGGGCGTTGCCCCGGATTGGGAGTGAATGGGGAAGGTGGGTACCCTGAAGGGGTGCCAGAGGCCCAGAGATCCCATCGCGGCGCCACCCGGGGCCCCACCCCAATGGGGTCCTCGATCCTCAGGCGGCATTCCTCGGGGGCTCTGGCGCCTCTTCAAGGCGCAGGCGGTGGGGGAGTCCTCGCCCAGGGCATCGCCGCAGGCTCAGCCCGTGGGCTGGGGTCTGCGGCTCCGTCAGCGCCGAAAAGAGGGAGATGCACCCTTCACCTCCGTTTCCCTCCGTCCGGAGTCCTCTGCGGCTCCGTCCAATTGACCCCGGCGAAGCCTCTGCGAAGGCGGGCAGAAACAAGTCGGGCGGCCCCACGCCCCTTCCAAAACTCACGCCGTCCCAGCCCGACCTATTCCGCGGCCGGGTTGGCGGCGTTAGCATGTCCATCTCTAGCCATTCTTCCGCAGCGGCTGTCCCACTCGGGCTCTCACGTCAGCCGGGACTCCGTAATCATCAAGGAACGTCTCCGACCACGAAAGCTGCATGGCGTCACGCTGGATGACGACGAAATGGACACGCTCTGCAGCCTCATCGAGTAACTGAGTCCTACGCCTGACCTGCTCGTCGTCCTGAGCCGATGAACCAATCGCTCGGTCGAAGGCACTCAATGCTTCAAGAGAAGCGACCATCTTTTTGCATCCTGCGAAATAGGCTTCGCCGGCCTCTTGCAGGATTTGAGCGGCCAACGGGTTATCTGGATCAATGAACATGACTGCTGCGCTCCATGCCGCCTAGACCCTATGGCTCAAACAGAGCGTGGTTGGGGATGGGTGACGAATCGGGCGAACGTGGGTTAGAAACCGCGTTGGCGGCCTCCAGAGCCACAGGGTTGTGGCCGGACGGATCTCTCCGCCAGCCAACGAACCCACAGCACCTCATGAACCCGTCACCCACAGAACAAAAGCTCAAGTATGTCGGCCTGGATGTCCATGCCGAAACCATCGCCGTGGCCATTGCCGACACCCCAGGCGAAGTCCGCTCCTACGGCGACATCCCCGCCCACACCCACGCCCATTCCAATCTCACACCTCTCCCGCCCGACCTATTCCGCTTCCGGGTTAGGCGACGGGGTCATGTGCATCTCTGAAATCCCTCTCTGAGTGCTCTGGCAATCTGCTCCGGTGTGCTGTCTGCGGGAATACGAACGGTCAACTCCGGCATGTGCATGAACGCTCGACTCTCGCTGCGTGTCGGCAGAATCGAAACCTCGTGTGGTTTCTGTGTGACCGAACAGCAAACACCATCGGTCAGCTTGCTCCACGAGCGCACTCCGGCTGCGTGCAGAATCCTCTGCTGCTGCTCCGCCTTGTGGTCAGTCGGGATGGGCGCGATGCGCGCCTCCGTTAAAACGCCGAGCAATGCGCTGCCAACCTCCGCGTCCGACGCATGTGGCATTCATGCTCTGGTAAGGCCCGCAAGCCAATCCGCCAATCGCCGTGGAAGGTGATGCGCCCAGCGCGAAGGTATGCGGTGGCGCACGACTGCTCCGGCTTGACTCGCTCGACTGTGACTGGGCCGTAGGTGAGCATAGGTTGCGAACGCCGCCTAACGATTCAGCTCACCGACCGCGGCTGGACACGGGCACTGGTAGCGAATCCAGCGTCCGATAAGGCGAGGCGCTCGAACGGGAACCGGGGAGCGGCGGTTCCGGTGGAGCAATTTGTTCGGCGGCGGAATCATAGTACACCTCGCAACTGCCAAATCCGCCGGACGAAGATTTGGGCGATAATCAGCACCGGCAGAAATCCGAACCGGATGAAAAACAGATCCATGCTCGTTGGAACGTCACGACGGCGCGTGACCATGAGTAAGACTCCGCCCCAGAAACCGACAGCCGCGAAGATAGAAATCTGTGCAGTGACTCCAGAGTCGGGCACCAGGCACGACACTATCAGTAGGAACGATTGTAAGACGAATCCCTTGTCGCCGCCTGCGTGAAAACCGGTCAGGATCGCCAGTTTGAAAACCGGAGAGGTGATGGCCGCGATAAGCGTTCACAGGACTGCGGCGGCCTGCGGCCCGAAGTTGCGTGAGGACGCGATGAAAAGGAGCCCTTGTCATGGAAGAAATCAGGCAAGAAGGAAGAAGACGCCCCAAGAAGCCTCCTCCAATCCCGGTTTTCAAACTACCGACTTTATCCGAATTTCAGCTCGGCGCTGACAATCCCTCAATCGCTGCGCTTCTGAGGGTGCGAGGATCGAAGGGAATCGGGTTCATTGGGCATTAATCGCCGAACGACAAAGCTGAGCGACAGCCGCCGACACAAACGGTGGCGCGCAAAGGAGACTCGCGATGAACCCAGAACCGTGGAACAGACTGGCGGGGCAGCTGTTCGCTTCAGTGATCCTATTAGGCGCCTTAGTCATCGAGGAATGAAGCCGAAGCCCGTATTAACGAAGCGACAAGTAGTGCCATAAATATATAGCCAATCAATGCCTCAGTTGCTGCCAATGGACGAGCCGCTGGGGACGGGCGAAAGTCTCCATAACCTACGGTCGTCCAAGTTATGACGGAAAAATATAAGCAACTCGGCCAGTCGTGGACTTCGACTGAGTCCGGTCCAATAATTCCCAATATACGGTAAATCTTGGCTGTCTTTACAAGCATCGAGGTCAGCGCAGCCAATGAAAACAGCATGAACGCCACAGTGAAACCTCGTGATGGTCGCTTTGCTGAGATGAAGAAAAGGGCGGTCACGAAGTATACGGCGAAGTAGCTGAGCGTAGCAAGCGCAGTGGTCCTGAGCCATGAGGGATGTTGGGAGAAGAGGCTTAGAACATCCATGATTGTCGAGATGACATAAACAATCGTAAAGATAGAAACGATCTTCATCTTGGTACGAGGGGTTCAAAATGCGCCTAACGACAAAAGCTCAGCCACCCGGCGCACGGGACGCCATGATTGCAACCGCGACGCCCCCGCCGGGTTCGCTGCAGCGCATGGTTGAACGAAGCCGCTGCGCGGGGGGCTTCGCCAAGGGTGGAGATCGGGGAGGGCTGGCACTGAGAGTGCCGGCCTAGGATCAATTCATCAGACATCGGCCCCTCCCCCTCCCCCCCACACCAACGCGGGGTCTCCTCCGGGGCGCAGCAATCCGTTGCGCCGGCGGTTCGTGGAACATCTGGTCCTGCAGCAGAAGGCCCAGCGCACCGTGCAGGCCTACACCGCATGGATTTATGACCTGACCAAGTTTCACAGGCGTTCTCCGGATCAACTCGGGCAGCCCGAGATTCGGGCCTGGATACTGCACCTGATCACCGAGCGCAAGCTCTCCGCCGCCTCCATCCACCTGGCCATCAACGCGCTCCGAGCCTGCTACCACGCGCTGCTCGGCCATGACGTTCAATGGCGTTTTCACCCTGCCGGCGGTCTTGCGACCCCTGGCCCTACAAAACCCCAAGGCCTCTTCACTCTGCTGTTCGACGCCGCCTCGGCCACGCTCCTGCAGTTCGGCGCCGAACGCTTCGGCGTCCGCATCGGCCTCACTGCCCTGCTGCACACCTGGGGACAGAACCTCAGGGATCATCCCCACCTCCACTGCCTGGTCACCAGCGGCGGTCTCACCCAAAAAGATCCTCCGTAGTGGAAGGGAGCGCCTCTACCGCCACGGCGGCATGCTCCGCGAAATGACTCTGAGCGTAGCGGAGTTCGTTCGACGCTTGGCCCTCCACATCTTCCCACCCGGCTTCACCAAGATCCACCACTACGGACTCCTGGGGAACAACCGCCGGTCCAAGGATATTCCCGCCGCACGCGCTGCGCTGGAGCGCTCCCCCCTGGCGGGTGGATCTGGCGCCCGCCCAGACCCGCCGACATCCTCCCCCTCCCGCGCCTCCTGCCGTCGAACTTCGTCCACGGCTCTTCCCACCAGGGCCCTCACATGGAACGGGTCGTACACCAACTCGGCATTCCTCATCGTCTGCGTCGCCCCCTTACGGTACGCCGCGCTCAGGTCCATCGCCACCTGCTCAATCGCATGGGGATGTTCGTTGTGTCGCATCAATTCCTCAACAAACGCCGTGAACGTCGTATGGTCCTTACCCTCCGTCGCAAACAGCACTCGGCGCTCCAGCAGGTCGGCAAACACCGTCAGGTACTCGTGCCCCTTGCGCCGGTTCATCTCGTCCACTCCAATCTGAACCACTTCCGAGAAATCCAAGGCCGCATGCGCCGCCTTCACCTGGTTGCTCAGCATGCGCCAGAGCCGGGTGTCCGTCTCCCCCAGGATCTCCCCGGCGCGTCTCACCGGCATCTCCCGCATCAGGGTCAGCGCGAAGGCTTCGAAGTCCCGGGTGAAATGCTTTCCCTTCCCCTCCCACGGAGCCGGCACCGTCCACACCTTGCCGCAGCGCTTGCCGCGGGCCCGGGGCAGGGCGCAGAGAATCTCGGTCCTCTTGCCAAAGGCGTCCAAGTGTCGCCACGTCCGTGGCTCGGCGTGGTCGTGACACACCACCCCCGAATCGCCGCATTGGGTTTGCCCACAGCGAAGGCTCGGCCAAAGCGTTTCTGTCTCCCGCACCACGACCAAGAACCTCTCCGCCGGCTCGCTCTCATACTCCGCCGTAACCACCGCCCATCGCTCGTCCAGTTGCAACAACCCCGCGAATGCCTTTTCTGCAATCATCTCCAGCCCATTCCACCTACCCTTCCAGCCACGCAAAACAGCGAAGAACCCGAACTAAGTCGGGCGTCTCCCCGCCCACTCCAACCTCACGCCCTCCCCGCCCGACCTATTCCGCTGCCGGGTTAGGCTGCGAATATCGAAATACAAACTCCATAACGACTCAATGACCACCGGAAAGCTTCGACATGACCAGCGCGATGATAATCACAATCCCCAAAACAATCCCGCCGATGATGAGCAGCTTTCGGGAGCGCGCCAAAACTCGCTGCGCGAACTCCTCAGCTCTGGACTCCGGCGATGAACTACGCTCGTCATCGTCGTCCGACGGACGCTTCATGTAATCTCTGTCTCTGACTCCCATAAAGCTAGTGATGTGGTTCGCAGCCTAACGACCCAAGCTCAGCGACGGCGAGCAAGGACGGTGCAAAGTGAAACAGCGGTGCAACCGAGCCGTTCGCTGCAGCGAATGGTTGAACGAAGCCGCTGCGCGGGGAGCTTCGCCGAGGGTGGAGATCGGTGAGGGCTGGCACTGAGAGTGCCGGCGTATGATCAACTCATCAGACATTGGCACCTCCCCCTCCTCCCACACCAACGCGGGTTCTCCTCCGGGCCGCATCACGCCGCTGCGGCAGCGGTTCGTGGAACACCTGGTCCTGCAGCAGAAGGCCAAGCGTACCGTGCAAGCCTACACGGCGTGGATTTAGGACCTGGCCAAGTTTCACAGGCGTTCTCCGGATCAGCTCGGTCAGCCCGAGGTTCGGGCTTGGATACTCCACCTCATCACCGAGCGCAACCTTTCGGCCTCCTCCATCAACCGGGCCATCAACGCGCTCCGGGCGTTCTACGGCGGGCTGCTCGGCCAGGACATCGAGCCCTACTTCGCCGGCATCAAGCGCCCCGTGCGCCGGGTGCAGCCCCGCGGGTCTTCAGCAGCGAGGAGATCGAACGACTGATCACCGTGGGCACAGAGGGCGACCCGTTGGCCCGGGTCTTCCTCATGACGGTCTTCGGCTGTGGCCTGCGCCTTTCCGAGGCCACCC
>Ga0268299_1002321_pt1 | contig 23694 bp, 13 predicted proteins | sample NOBtaG_FD_193484 | JGI IMG/M metagenome (GOLD analysis project Ga0268299, IMG submission 193484) | Activated sludge microbial communities from bioreactor in Nijmegen, Gelderland, Netherland - NOB reactor | ecosystem: Engineered > Bioreactor > Aerobic > Activated sludge | place: Netherlands... | reverse complement strand
CGAGCAGGTTGGCGACGGTGCGGCGACGGCGGCGGTACTGGCGCGGGCGATGGTCAAGGAATCTTCGCGCATGATCGCGGCTGGCGCGAATCCGATGCTGCTGCGCCGGGGAATCGAGCGCGGGGTCGAGGCGGCGGTTGAGGCGCTGAATGCGCAGGCCGTATCGGTCAGTGGGCAGGCCGCACTCACGCGGATCGCGCACAGCATCACCCACGACGAGGAATTGAGCAAAATTTTAGGCGAAATGTTTGACCTGCTCGGCGAGAGCGCGGCAGTCGAAATTGAAGAATATGCCGCGCCGTATTTGAATCACGATTATCTCGACGGCGGACGGTGGCGGGCGCGTCCGGCAGCGCGCATTTTTTTACCCGACGGCAAGCCGGAATTGATCCTCGAAAATCCGCTCGTCGTGGTCGCTGCCGAAAAGTTGGAGCGAATCGAAGCGATCTGGTGGCTGTTGGAGCGTGTGGTCGGCGAATTTGACAAGCGACCTGTGCTGATTGTCGCGCCGGGGATCAGCGGCGATGCGCTGAACGCCCTGAGCATCAACCAGGCGCGGGGAACGCTGACGATTGGCGCGGCAGTTGTGACCACTTCCGGGCCAAACCTCGACGATGATTTGCAGGATTTGGCGATTTTAACGGGCAGCATTTTAATTTCGAGCCAGCGCGGGCAGGCCGGGGATTTTGGGCAGGCGCGGCGGGCGATTCTGACGCGCGATTCGCTGACCATCATCGGCGGCAGCGGCGATGCCCCGACAAAACAGGCGCGAATCAGTGCTTTACGCGGACAAATGCTGCGCTTTAAGCAGGATTCTGAACGCTTGCGAAAGCGAATCGGGCGGCTTTCCGGCGGCGTGGGCATTGTCAAAATCGGCGCGCACAGCAAACGCGAACGCGACCTGCGCACAGAACAGGCGAAAAAAGCGCTGCTGGTGCTGGAAGCGGCTCTGGCTGAAGGGGTTGTCCCCGGCGGCGGTGTGGCATTTTTAGACTGCACCCCGGCGGTGCTGGTCGCGCGAAAAAATTGCGAATCGGACATCGCGTTTGGCGTAAATGCGGTTGCCTCGGCTCTGGAAGCGCCGTTTTGCCAGCTTGTGCAAAATCATGGGCTGATCCCGCCGAAAGTCGCGCTCAACGTCGCCAAACAGAAGGGCGCAGGACACGGCTTTGACGCCCTCACCGGAAATTATGCCTGCATGTCCGAAATCGGCGTGATGGACAGCCTGCGCGTGATGCGTGGGGCGCTGACCGCCGCTGCCAGCGCCGCGATTATGGCGATTACAACCGATGTGATGATTTTGAAGCCCGATCATAAACGCGCACCGCAAGCCAAACCCTGAGCGAAATCTAATGACCGATCAATGGTATTTTTACCCTCCCCTACTTGAGCAGCCCACCCCCGTAATGGCACTAACCGCCAATGCCGATTCAATCTGGGCAGGTGGTTTCGGCGGCGTGGCGCGCTACGATGGTCAATCCTGGCAGACGCAAATCACAGGTCTGCATTTAACGTCGGTGGCTGCGCTTGCCTGGGTGGACGGCTGGTTATTCGCGGGCGGCGGTGGCGGCATGGCGCGCTCTGGCGACAGGGGCGCAAGCTGGCAGGCTGTCGAAATTCAAGGCGATGTCGGCGCGGTCACGGCAATCGCGGCTTCGCCCAATTTCGCGCAGGACTCGACTCTGCTGGCGGCGACTCTGATCAGCGGCATCTTGCGCTCAACCGATGGCGGGCGCGGCTGGACAGCGGTAAATTTTGGGCTGACCTCGTTCGAAATCACGGCGCTGACCTGGCTGCACGATGATGTCGTGCTGGCGGCGGCTGTCGATGGTATTTACCGTTCGCCAAATGGTGGGCGGGCATGGCGGCTGTGCGCAGGGACGGAAGGCGCGCCTATTGCAGCGCTGGGCGTGTTACCCAATGGGGCGGCGCTCGGTGCGGTGGAATTTGGCGGGCTTTTGCGCTCCGATGATGACGGGCAAACGTGGATACATCACGGCAACCTGCCAGCCGATATTCAAATTACGGCGATTCTGGCGCTCAAAAATCAAATTCTGATCGGCAGTTTCGCGCATGGGATTTTGCGCTCAAGTAATGGCGGTGCGACCTGGACTCCCGCCGCCGATGGCACGATTCTCTCGATGATCGCGGCTGGTGATAGCATCTACGCGGGAACAGACGAGGGCTTGCTGGTCAGCGCGGACGGCGGAAAAAATTGGAATTTTCTGCCCGCGCCGCTCCACGATTTAAGGCGATTGCTGACGGCGAATGGCGAAATTTACCTCTACGGGATGCACTCGTCGCCCGTTGTTGAGCGTAACGGCTGGCAAATTTTAGATTCTATCGCGCTGCCGATGACGGCGTTGGTGGCTTCACCGGACGGCGCGCTGCTGGCCTCCAGTGAATCCGGACTCGTGCGTTCGCGGGATGGCGGTCAAACCTGGTTCACGGCTGTCGCTGGCGCGGCGGGCTGCGTTCATTTCATCACCTTTCAGGCCGATGGCACAGGCGTCGCGGGCAGCGCGGACGGCACACGGCTGCTGCGAAGCCGCGATTTTGGCATCACCTGGGAAAATTTGCGTTCACCTTTTGGCGTTTTGCCGCTGACAGCCCTTCAGATTTTCGAGGCGCGCTCCGGAATGCCCGCGATGGTCATGGCGGCGACGTATGACACGCGGCGCAGCATCGCGCAGTTGTGGCGCTCGATGAATGATGGCGAAAAATGGGAGCGCGGCGCGGAAATTAAGGTCAACTGGCCGCTAGTTTCAACGCTTGAACAGCCGCCTGTGTTCACCATTGGCGGGCAGGCACTTTTCTGGCAGCCGGACAGCCGTTGGGATGCGCGTGTCGTCGGCGATGGCAGCGGGATTCGCCGTTTGATCGGTAACGAGCGCGTGTTATTTGCGCTGACGACAGGCGGCATTTTTCGCTCGGACGATTCTGGAAAAAATTGGGAATCGATGGGCGAGGATTTGCCGCAGGCCGTCGATGTTGCGATGGATGAGAGTATGTTTTATGTCTTACTGGCTGGTGGTCAATTGTGCAGCCGCCCCATATGAGGATCGCCGATGCGTGTCTCGATTGATAACGACCCGTTTTTGCATCTGAACGCGGATAAAGTCTGGCGTGAGCGTGGTCTGTGGCCTTGCTTTTGGATTGCTTGCGCCGATGCAGGCGAAGCGCCGTTCGTGACGGCTTACCGTTTGCAATTTTCGCTGGAAGCGGAGGCCGTGATCCGTGTCCACGTCAGCGCCGATGAACGCTATGAGCTTTATCTCGACGGCGAACGCATCGGGAGGGGCAGTGAACGCGGCTCACCGCATCACTGGTATTTTGAAACCTACGACTTGGCAATCCCAGCGGGCGATCACGTTTTTGTCGCGCGCGTCTGGTCGCTGGGTGAACGCGCCCCGATTGCCCAGATGAGCGTCCATCCCGGTTTTGTTTTTGCGCCGGAAGGGGAGTGGACGAGCATTCTGGGTACGGGGGTCGCCGCCTGGGAAGCGAAAAAAATTGAAGGCTACGGCTTTCTCGACCCGTCTCCGGCATTCTGGCGCGGCGTGACGACTCAGATTGATGGCGTGGCCTATCCCTGGGGTTTCGAGCGCGGCGAGGGCGAAAATTGGCTGCCTGCGCGCAAACTCGACGCGGGGGCGGGGCGGATTGTCGATTGGGAATTTTATCGCCAGCACGTGCTGTACCCGGCTGCGCTGCCGCCGATGATTGACCGGACTTTTCCAATTTCGGCAATTCGGCTGGTTTCGGCGGTTGAGTCACTGGAAACGCGGGCGATTCCGGTGCAGAGCCGCGATCATCTCTCCGACGAAAGCGCGGCATGGCTCAAGCTGCTGCAAGGGAACGGTGAAATTGTGATTCCGGCGCATACGGCGCGGCGCGTACTGATCGATCTGGAAAATTACGCCTGTGCCTATTCAGAAGTGGTCGCGTCCGGCGGAGCAGGCAGCGCAATTCGCGTTTCGTGGGCGGAATCGCTGCGGGATAAACCCGACCCCTGGGATGGGCAAAAAGGGTATCGCGACGAAATTGAAGGTAAATTTTTTGTCGGCATGAAGGATGTGTTTCTGCCAGATGGCGGTGCGGATCGCCAATTTTCGCCGCTGTGGTGGCAGGCGGGGCGCTATGTCGAAGTGGTCGTCCAGACGGGCGATCAACCACTGTCGCTGCACAGCCTGACTCTGCGCGAGATTCGCTATCCATTGGAGATGGAAAGCCGTTTTGACGCCAGCGATTCGCGTCTGGTCGAGCTGATACCGCTGCTGATTCGCGGCGTACAGATGAACGCGCAGGAAACTTACAGCGATTGTCCGTATTACGAAGAATTGATGTACGCGGGCGACACGCGCCTGGAAATGCTGCTGACCTACATCATGACGCGCGATGAACGGCTGCCGCGCAAAGCCCTGCGCCTATTTGACGAATCGCGCCTGCCATCGGGCTTGACGCAAGCGCGATTCCCCAGCCGCAAGCCGCAGATTATCGCGCCGTTCGCGCTGTGGTGGGTGGGCATGGTGCATGAATATGCGCTCTGGCGGGATGATGTCCATTTTGTCAAAAGTCTGATGCCGGGAGTCCGCGCGACGATGGAAGCCTTTCAGCGCTATATGGGCGAGGATGGCCTGCTCCATGCGCCGGAGGGTTGGAACACGATGGACTGGGTGCCGGAGTGGGTCGCGGGGATGCCGCCGGACGCAATAGACGGCATCAGCGGTTTGATGAACTGGCAGCTTATTTACACGCTCGAACTGGCGGCGCAGCTTGAAGATTGGGGAGGCGAATCCGAAATTGCTGCGCGTTACCGCCGTTGGGCGCGTGAATTAACAGCACGGGTGAAGGCCGTTTTCTGGGATGAAACGCGCGGTTTGTATGCTGAAGATGTCGGGAAGCAGCATTTTTCGGAACACAGCCAATGCCTCGCCATTTTGAGCGGTCAGTTAAACGATGCAGATCGGACGCGCGTTGGAAAAGCATTATTCGAGAGTGCCGATCTCGCCCAAACGACGATTTATTTTTCGCATTATTTATTTGAAACCTGCTGTGTGCTGGGGCGTGTGGACGTGCTGCTGGAACGGCTATCGCTGTGGTTCGGCCTGCTCGAAAATGGCTTGAAAACGCCGATTGAGTCGCCTGAGCCGACGCGCTCGGATTGTCACGGCTGGGGCGCGCACCCACTGTTTCATTATTTCGCCACGATTCTCGGCATCCGCCCCGCCAGTCCCGGTTTTCGGGCGATAGAGATTACGCCGCAGTTGGGTTCGCTGACCAGCGCGGGCGGAATGATGGTGCATCCGAAGGGCGAAATTCACGTCGATTTTTACGTCGAGAGTGGCGTGCTAAGAGGGCATGTCACATTGCCTGACGGTGTGAGCGGGGTGCTGCGTGCGTCGGGTCAGGAATTACCGCTGAAGGGTGGTCAAACGTATCACATTTGAGGAGTATTTTTTATGCTGTGGGGTTATGCACTGGTCTGGATGCCGCAGTATGCGCGTCCCGATTCGAATCCGCTGATTTCAAAATTAAAATTTTTAAAAGAGTATGGCTTGCAAGTGACTGGAATCAGCATCGAGGAAGTTGCGAAAATGAGCGACGCCGAGCGTGATGGGGTCGGTCAATTTTTAGCCGACCAGGATATGTCGCTGCACATTTACGCGGGCGCAGATTATTTTGGCGATAATATTGATGGCACGAAGCGAAAAATTGACGAGATCGTGGAGCAGATTGGTCGCTATCACGCTCTTTTGCGTTCGCGGTTGGTGACGACAGGGGGCAGTGCCTATCACCGCTTCACGCGCGAACCGTCGCTGGCGCAGCAAATGGAACGGCTGGCACTGTTTTTACCCGCGCTGACGGCTGGCTGCAACGGCCTGGGGCTGCCGTTCGGGATCGAAAATCACGGCGATTATTATTGCAGCGATCTGGTCGCGTTGTGCCAGGAAGTGCCACATCTCGGCATTTTTCTGGACACGGGCAACACCTATCTGATCGGCGAAGCACCGCTGCCCGCGTTCGAAGCCGCTGCGCCTTATGTGGTGGGTACGCATTTTAAGGATCATCACGTGCGCCCATGCCCCGATGCGCGCCCGCTGCATTTCGAAGTTGGGCCGTCGATTATCGGCGATGGCGACGTGCCGCTGCGCGAATGCTACCAAATCCTTTTGGAAAAAACGCCGAATCCCAACAATCTTGTGATGGAAATTGAGTTGATTCCGCCATCAGGCATTGACCCAATCGAATCATTCGAACGCAGTGTTGCTTTCATTAAAAGTCTGCCGGAGGTGCGCAAATGAGCGACATTTTACGAGCCGCGCTGGTCGGCTGCGGGGGGATGGGCAAAGGGATTGCGCAAAAATTGGAAGCACTGCCGAAATTTGAGTTGGTGACAGGCTGCGATGTGTCTGAGGATGCTGTTCAGGATTTTACAAAAATGTTCCCCAGCGCCAGCGGCTACAGCGATTATGCTCAAATGCTGTCTGAGCAAAAGCCGGATGTGGTCGTCGTGGCGACAAATAATGCCAGCCATGCCGCGCTCACGATCCAGGCAGCGGAGGCCGGGGTGCGCGGCGTTTACTGCGAAAAACCGATGGCGACCTGCATGGCTGATGGTCGGGCGATGGTCGAGGCATGTCACAAACATGGGACGGCATTGGCGGTCAATCATCAGCGGCGTTTGCTGCCTGCGTTTGTCACGCTGCGCCGTTTGATTGAATCCGAGGCGATTGGCAAGGTCGAACTGATTCGGGCAAGCTGCGCGGGTGATGTCCTGAGCGATGGGACGCATTTGGTCGATACAGTGCGTCATCTGACAGGGGATGCCAGCGCGAAATCGGTCTTCGCTCAAATTTTTCGCTATCCTACGAAGGTCGATGAGCCAAAAAGCCAGGGTTATCCGGCGACGGGGGGCTGGCGCTATGGTCATGCCGTTGAAGATGGCGCGATGGCGGTGATTGAGTTTGAAAATGGAATTCGCGCCGAGTTGTTCACGGGCAGAATCCAGGCCAAAGGGCGTCATTATCAGGATTACGAAATTTTTGGCACGGAAGGTCGCGTCCACCGCGCAGGTGACGCCGCTAATCCGCCGCTGGTGATGCAAACCGCGAAAAATTCAGGTTGGCAGCCGGTGGAAATCGAACCCGGTGATGACGATGCGATTGCCGTCAGCCTGCGCCAATTTTCGCGCATGATTCTGCACGGCGAAGGCCACCCGCTTTCCGGCGACTCGGCGCTCAAAGACCTCGAAATCTGCATGGCGATTTACGAATCCGCGCGCTTGCGCAACCGAATCGAACTGCCGCTGAACCAGCCGCGCTTCCCATTGGACATTCTGATTGAGCAAGGGGAAATGTAGTATGGCAATCGCGATTTCGACTTCGGTTCGCTGTAACTCTAGGCTGGAAAAGGCACTGTCAGACATCGAAAAAGCAGGTTTTGAGTCGATTGACCTGCTGGCGATTGATGGCTGGGTGCATGTCCACACGCGCGATCTGGTCAGCCAGTACGATGAGACAGTGAGCCGCTTGGATTCGCTTTTGCGCCAGCATCATCTGAAACCGATTATTTTGAATACAGGCGTCGCGTCGCAGTTGCATCATCGGAGTGATGAAATCAACGCCCAACGAACACGCGAAATTGATGCGCTGATCCGGCTCATGAAGCACTATGATATTCAAATCGCTGCGATTCAGCCGCGCAACACCGACCCTCAGCGACCCTACGATGACGTATTTCGCGATTGTGTCGCCACCTTGCAGGAACAAATCGCAGCAGGCGCGGCGGCAGGTGTGATTTTTGCGCTGGAACTGCACGTCCGTTCCCCATTCGAGACGTTTGAACAGGCGCGGCGGTTGTTGGAGGCGATGCCTGATATTCCACTGGTATATGACCCCTCGCATTTCGTCATGCAGGGTATTGACCTGCGCGAAACCGAGTGGCTGATGGACAATGCCCGCCATACTCATCTGCGAGATGCCGCGCCGGGGCAGTTGCAAATGCCTTTCGGGAAAGGTGCTGTTAATTTTGATTGGGTATTGCAGGCTTTAAAAGATCGCGGTTATCTCGGAAATTTTTCGATTGAATACCTGGAAACCGATGATTTTGACGTGTTGGACAGCAGCCGCAAACTGTACGACAAAATTGCCTCATATTTTCCTGTATAAACACCCCTGTCTTCCAGTGTTAAACATCGCGCTCAGGAAATAAACATCTCCGTATGGATGTCTTTATTACCCCTGTTGAAGGCCTGCTGTAGACTAGGCATCCTACATGAATTCCCCCATATGGCCCATTCCCCAGGCGAACATCTGGTTTATTCTTAGCTAGTTAAGGGGAATTCTATCGATTCAGCAGGTTTCCTGCTTGGTGACAATTTGATTCATACTGCCGAAATACTGATCGAGTTTTATTAGAATTGGGGTGCATCATGTTGGGAACAATTGTTGTAGCGGTTAGCGATTTAAAAAGTGGGGAAGAAGCAGTCACACATGCGGCGAACCTGGCCCATCCTTTCTCCGCGCGTGTGTTGGTGGCGGGGATCATGCAGCAGATCAGCGGACTCGGCAACGAGAAATTTACCGATCCGGTGGTGTGGAACATGGCAAAATCTGAAGCGCAGGCCACGCTGAATCAATACGTGCGCCAGCTTGAAGAACAGGGGATTGAAACCAGTCAGGATATTGTTGAAGCATCTTCGGTGGAAGCGCTGCTTCGATACGCGGAAACCGTTGGCAGTGACCTCCTTGCTGTTGCCTTCGACCCGGAAACATCTGCGCCGATGATTCGTTCAATTTTGAAGCATTCAAAAACGCCCGTTTTTCTTACCCGTTCCGGCTGGGCAAAGCCGACCTATGCCAATATTCTCGTGCCGCTCGATGGCTCACAACGGGCAGAAGGCAGCCTGCAACTCGCGGTAAGCATTGCCAAAGCGATGAACGCAAATCTGCATCTGGCGCACGCCGTTCAGCAGATTGAGCTGCCGCGCCAGTCAACACTTTCGGGCGAGATGCAGTCGATTGCGCAGCAGTTGGTCGAGAAAAATGCAGACGAGGCCGGACGCTACCTGGAGCAGGCTGCTTCTCGGCTTCCGATTCAGGCCAAAACCCATGTCATTGTGAATGGAAGCGTTACGACTTCGCTGCATAATCTGATCGTCAGCGAGAATATTGACTTGCTGGTCTTGAGCGCACATGGCTATTCTGGCGAACCCCAGTGGCCTTTTGGCACAGTAGCTGAAAATATCGTCAATTATTCCAAAGTGCCGACAATCCTTGTGCAAGACCTTCCCGCCTATTTCTCGAAATCGGAAGAAGAACCAACCCGCATTCTGAACGGTTCCTATTATTAGGGGTAAGCCAGCCTCGTTTTTACGCACGGATACTCGCCCTATGCTTGAGAATTTAGCCGCTGACCTGGCGGGGACTTTACCTGTGGCTTCAAAAACCAAAGGCAAGCCCCTGCCGATTTTTGAACATCTTGAGGAACTGGATGCGCGTTTGAAACAAGCGCATTCCGACTTCACCCAAATCGCGCAAAAAGAACTCGTCATCTCTTATGCAGGCGAGTGGTTTCTGGACAACTATTTTATTGTCCAGCAGGCGGTGCGTCAGATCGCTGAAGATATGCCGCCTGAATATTATAATGAACTGCCGAAGCTGGTGAGTGGCCCGCTGGTCGATTATCCGCGTGTCTATGCGCTGGCGCATGAGTATGGTCGCTATGTTCACGCCCGGGTGAACCAGGAAGAACAGACTGAATTCATAGAAGCGTATCAGCAGCATTCCACACTGACGACGGGTGAGTTGTGGGCCTGGCCTGTCATGCTGCGCGTCATGGTGCTGGAAAATCTGGTCATTGCGCTGGACAGCATCCAGAATGTTACCTCGCGGGAGCTTGTTCCAGATGCCGTCCGAAGCGAACTCGACGAAAAAGTAGATGCCGACGCGATTGTTTCCAACAGCATCATCGGCTTGCGCGCGGTCAATATTCACAATTGGCGGGCTTTCTTCGAGTCGGTGAGCCATGTCGAGCTTGTTTTGCGGCGCGACCCTTCCGGCGTTTATCAAAACATGAATTTCGTCACGCGCGATTGTTATCGTCGCAAAATTGAGGAACTTGCCACCTATTCGCCCAAAAGTGAAGAAGAAATTGCTCAAATCGTTTTGCAGTTGGCGGAGCGAAAGCTGCCGGCTGAACCCCTGCTCCGGGACGCGCGAGAAATTTCATCGGATCGTACTGTCCACGTTGGCTATTATCTGATCGCTAAAGGGCTTGAAGAACTTGAAATGGCGATTGAATACCGCAAGCCATTTCGCGAAAAGCTGGGGTGGTGGGCGAAAAAACATGCGCTCCTGCTCTATGTGAGCATGACCCTGATTTTGAGCATTGCAATGATTGCCGCCGGGGTGCATTATGCCGCACTTACGGGTGGGAACAGTCTACAAATCATCACTGTTCTGCTGCTTTTAATCATTCCAGCCTCAACGGCTGCGACTCATTTTGTCAACTGGATTGCGAATAAGCTGGTCAAGCCAACGCCCCTGCCCAAAATGGATTTTAGCGAAGGCATCCCCGCCGCTTACCCGACTATGATTGTCATTCCGGCGCTGCTGACCGACCTGGATGAAATCGATTCCCTGGCAAATCAACTGGAACAGCACTATTTAAGGAATACTGACTCTCAGCTTTACTTTGCTATCCTGGCGGACTACCTTGATGCTGATGAAGAACATGCTCCGAACGATGAGGAACTGCTGAATCATGCAAAAATGCGTGTGAAGGAACTCAACACGCAGTATGCAACGGACAGCCACCAGCCATTTTATTTTTTCCTGCGCCGCCGCCAGTGGAATCCATCTGAGGGTAAGTGGATGGGGTTTGAACGCAAGCGCGGAAAGCTTATGGAGTTTAACCACCTGCTGCTTGACCCACAGGCGGAAACATCTTACTCTGTCAAACTGGGCGATTTGCGTGTTCTCAGTAAGATCGTCTATGTGATCTCGCTTGATGCCGATACAGTGCTGCCGCGCGATGCTGCGCATCGTCTGATCGGCACATTTGCCCATCCACTCAACAAGGCTCAATTTGACGCCAATGATCGAATCGAAGCGGGTTATACGATTCTGCAACCTCGCGTGGAAGTTATGCCCACAGCAGCCAATCAAACCCCTTTCACGCGAATCTTTGCCGGGGAACGTGGCCTAGACCTCTATACGCTGGCGGTTTCTGATGTTTATCAGGATTTATTCGGCGAAGGTATTTATGTGGGCAAGGGTATCTACGATGTCGCCGCCTTCGAACGGAGTCTGAAAGATCGCAGCCCGGAAAATGCGCTGTTAAGCCATGACCTGTTTGAAGGTCTGCATGGACGCGCGGCGCTGGTGACGGATATTGTCCTGCTGGAGGATTATCCAGCCAACTATCTGGCGTCAATGAATCGTTTGCATCGTTGGATACGGGGCGATTGGCAGCTTTTGCCCTGGCTGCAACGCCGTGTACCAGATGCAAAAGGGGGATATGTCGCCAGTATTTTTTCGGTACTCGACATCTGGAAAATTGTCGATAACCTCCGGCGCAGCCTCCTCCAGCCCTCACTTCTGATTCTGATTCTGGCAAGCTGGCTGTGGCTACCGGGTTCGGCCTTCGTGTGGACAGCGGTAGCGACCCTGGTCTTGATGATGCCGTTTCTCATCGGCATCGCCAACCAGCTTGACCGTAATGTCATCCTTGTTTTTACCGATTCCTCCCAGCGCGAACGTTTAGTGGTGATTTTGCTGCGTTGGGGTTTGTCGCTGGCATTCTTACCCTATGATGCCGTCACGCGGCTGGACGCGGTTGCCACAACGCTGATCCGGCTGCGACAGCAGAAATACCTGCTTCAATGGACGACAGCGGCAAGCGCGACGCGCATGTTCCAGCAGGGCGCTCTGCAAGCTGTTTGGCAGCGAATGGTCCCAGCGCTCATATTTGTTGCCGCTGCCGCATTCATCGGCGCGGTAGTTCATCCATCCAGTCTGCTGATTTCGCTCCCGTTAGTGATTTTCTGGTTTACGAGTCCCATCTTAGCCAATCGAATCAGCCAAATTCCCGAAGAAAAACCCCGCGAAATTTCAGATGATCGCGAACTGCGCACCCTGGCGCGCCGGACATGGCTGTATTTTGAGGAGTTTGCTGGCCCTGGCGATCACTGGCTGCCGCCGGATCATTATCAGCAGTCTCCAGTTAGTAAAACAGGACATTACACATCGCCGACCAATATCGGTTTGATGCTGCTTTCGACACTTTCTGCTTATGACCTGGGATACATAGGTTTACTCGAATCGCTGCTGCGCTTACGTTTCGCTTTCGAAAGTATCAAGCGCCTGGAACATTATCGTGGACATCTGCTGAACTGGCACAATACACAGACCCTTCAACCCTTGCCGCCGCGTTACGTCTCCACCGTGGACAGCGGTAATTTTGCGGGCGCACTGCTGGTGGTGAAGGAAGGTCTTAACGATCTATTGAATGCGTCACTGCTGCGGCCTCAGCGTTGGCAAGGTATTGTCGATACGCTGGATGTCCTCGACGAAATTCTGGATCAGATTGATAACCCCGCGCCCGATGTCCGACAGCGTTTGAAAGCGATGCGCGACCAGGCTGTTGCTGCTCAGCAAAAACCGGAATCCCGATCCTCTGAATTAAGCCGTTTAATGGATGTCCACTGGCAGCCCTTAAGCGAAGCGCTGATGGCGTTTGTGGAGGGGCAGGCCGATATTTCGCATTTGAAGGATTTACGCATCTATGTGACCAGGCTGCACGCGCATTTGAGCGGGATGCGGCGCGATATGGAACTGCTGCTCCCCTGGCTGATTCTGATGGAGCAAGTGCCAGCTTATCTGACCCATTCCAACCCGGAAATTGAAGGAGCGTGGCGCGCCCTGAATCGTGAAATTTCGGCCCCACCACGACTGGGGGATATGCAGCAGATGTATGAGCGTGTGCAAGGGCGAGTGAAGGTCTTGATCCATGTGCTGGGTGTTGACTTCGCGGCACATGAGGCGCGGGTATGGTGCCGGCAGCTTGATGAAGCGATCAACACGGCAAAGCGTGCGGCGCAAGACCTGATGGCGGATTTTCGCAATATTCAGGATCAGATCGAGGAAGAATTTCAGGGTATGGATTTTGGATTTCTCTACAGCCAGGAACGCCATTTTTTCCATATCGGCTACAATGTGGATTCCGAACGCCTGGATAACAGTTACTATGACCTGCTGGCCTCAGAAGCTCGGTTAGCCAGCTTTATAGCGATTGCCAAGCGCGATGTCCCGCAAAATCATTGGCTTCAACTGAGTCGCCCTGTGACTCTGATCAATAATGTTCAATCGCTGCTCTCCTGGAGCGGCACGATGTTTGAATATCTGATGCCGCTGCTGCTGATGCGTAATTATTCCGGCACACTGCTGCATCAGAGTTATGAAGCTGTAGTGGATCATCAAATTCATTACGGAAAGCAGCATAACATCCCCTGGGGTATTTCAGAATCGGGATATTACGCTTTTGACGGCAGCCAGAATTATCAATATCATGCTTTTGGCATCCCATCGCTGGCGCTCAAGCGTGGGCAGGATCGTGATCTGGTTATCAGCCCTTATGCTTCGGTTTTGGCATTGCCGATCATGCCGGAAGCCGTGCTAGAGAATATCCGCGCCCTGAAAAAGCAAGGCGCACTCAGCACACATGGACTGATCGAAGCCATTGATTACACGCCCTCACGGCTGCCCGTTGGTCAGGAATATGCTGCTGTGAGGGAATATATGGCGCATCATCAGTGTATGATTTTTCTCACACTGGCGAATTTCCTGACCGACGATCTCCTTGTGGATCGCTTTCACAGCGACCCGCGTGTGAAAAGTGTTGAACTGCTTTTGATGGAGCAAATCCCTCATGAGATAAACGTCGAGGAAAAACCGGAACAGGACGTTGAGCAAAATATTCCGGTGCCGATTTTGTCACTGAACCCCTGGGAATCGTCGATTTTTTCACCGCTGCCGGATGTGCATTATCTTTCAAATGGTAATTACGCCGTGATGATTACAAATGCTGGCGGCGGTTACAGCCAGTGGAAGTCGAAAGCGATCACCCGCTGGCGGGCTGATACAACGCTTGACGACAGCGGCATGTGGATTTATCTGCACGATCAAAAAACAGGCGTTACGTGGTCGCCAACATTCCAGCCTATGGATGGCAGTCGCGACGCTTTACGTGTGGTTTTTCATCCCCACAAGGCCGAATTTTTGAATCGAACCTATGATATTTCATCCCGGATGGAAGTCCTCGTCCCGCCGGATGATGATCTCGAAATTCGCCGTTTGTGGCTGACCAATCACACCCCAGAAGCGCGTCGTTTGCTGGTGTCGAGTTATGGCGAAGTCGTGCTCAGCGCGCAGAATGGCGATCAACGGCATCCTGCTTTCAACAAAATGTTTATCGAAAGTGAGTATTTGCCGGAGTTGAAAGCCTTATTATTTCGGCGGCGTCCGCGTTCTGAAGATGAACAACCGCTGCACGCGCTGCACATGCTGGTGTCGGGTGCTGGAAACGAGGATGTTCAATATGAAACAGATCGGGCGCGCTTTCTGGGGCGCAACCGCAGCACACGCGATCCGGCTATTTTCGATGTAGATTCTACTTTCAGCGGTGTGACTGGCTCGACACTCGACCCGATTATGGCGCTGGCGCAGGAAATAGAAATTCCTGCGCACTCGACAGTCGAAGTGAGTTACATCACCCTGGCAGGCAATTCGCGCGACGAAATGATGAATCTGGCGCGGCAGTACCGCTATTTGCCGAGAATTGAACAGGCCTTCGACCAATCGCGTTATCGCAGTGAGCGCGAACTGCGACGGCTTTCACTCGATACCAACGATATTGCCCGTTTCCAAAAACTCTTATCAGCCTTGCACTATCCACACGCGCTGTTTCGGGCCGAACCGCACATACTGGCTGCGAATACCAAGTCGCAGTCGGGTTTATGGGCATATGGGATTTCGGGCGACTATCCGGTTGTGGTGGTTCAGGTTAATGATGAGGAAGAACTGGGGCTGGTGGGCGATTTGCTTCAGGCCCACCGTTTCTGGCGCAACCGGGGCTTTTCCAGCACACTCGTCATCCTCAACCAGCGCGACACGGGCTACATGCAGGAGCTTTATAATCAGATTCACCGCCTCATTTTGCGTGTCGGCAGCGAAGTCTGGCTGAATCGTCATGACGGGATTTTCATTTTGCGCGCCGAGCAGATGAATGATGCGGATCGGATTCTGTTACAGACATCCGCGCGAGTTTATCTGAAGGGCAGCGACGGTAATCTCGAAGAGCAGATTAATACGCGCCAGTGGAACACGGTTGTGCTGCCACCATTTATGCCCACGCTGAATACTGCCGAAGTCAAGGACGGCGCGCCGCTGCCACGACCTGAAAATCTGCTTTTTGACAACGGCTATGGTGGTTTTACGCCGGATGGTCGGGAATATGTCGTTTATACCGATTCGAAAACGACCACGCCTGCACCCTGGGTTAACGTGATCGCGAATGAGCGCGCGGGTTTTACGCTTTCGGAAGCTGGGAGTGGGTTTTCCTGGGCGCAAAACAGCAGCGAAAATCGTCTTTCCGTCTGGCGTAATGACCCTGTAACCGATATGCCGAGCGAAGCGATCTATCTGCGCGATGAAGAAACCGCAGCCGTCTGGTCGCCGACTCCCATGCCCGCCGGGACAGATCAGCCTTATCTTGTGCGACATGGCGCGGGCTATTCGACGATTGAGCATCAAAGTCATGGCCTGCATCATACCGTCCGTTATTTTATGTCGCCTGAGTCGCCTGTGAAATTCGTGCGTGTCAAGCTTAAAAATATGGCTTCTCGCGCGCGGCGAATTACCATTACTTACTATGTTGAATGGGTGCTTGGCCCGCTGCGGGATATGACTCAGCAGTATCTCGTGCCGGAATTTGATGCCGACATCCAGACTCTTATGGTGCATAACCCGTACAGCCTGGAATTTGGCCAATCCTATGCTTTTATCACGGCTAATCAGCCATTTCATGGTTTGACTACAGATCGTGCCGAATTTTTAGGGCGGATGGGTAGCTATGCAGAGCCAGCCGCACTCAAACGGATCGGTTTGAGCAACAATGTAAGCACAGGTTTGGATCCCTGTGCAGCGGTTCAGCTTCATATGGATTTACCCATTGATGGTGAGAGCGAAGTTTGCTTTATCGTGGGGGCGGGGGCTGAAAAAGAAGCCGCGCGCCAGTTCAGCCAGCGCTACCGTTCGCAGGAAGCGATTGAAAAGGCCTGGAATGACACCGTTTCAAGCTGGCGAAACATTCTCGACAGCGTTGTCCTCCGCACACCCGATAACGCGATGAATGTTTTATTGCCCTGGCTGCTGTATCAAGCGCTGTCGTGCCGTATCTGGGGGCGTTCGGCGCTCTATCAATCGGGCGGGGCTTTCGGCTTCCGCGACCAGTTGCAGGATGTGATGGCGCTTTTGCATGTTCGGCCTGATCTGGCGCGTGACCACATTCTGGATGCGGCGCGGCATCAATTTGAGGCAGGTGACGTGCTGCATTGGTGGCATCCACCCTCCGGGCGCGGTGTTCGCACCCGCTTTGCCGATGATCTGGTCTGGCTGCCGTTTGTTGTGGCGCACTATGTGATGACGACAGGCGACGACGCCATTTTGACGACGAAACAGCCATTTTTGAAAGGCGAACCGCTGCGTCCCGAAGAAGAAGAACGCTACGGCTTTTACGAATCCACCGCTGAAACCTATACGCTTTATGAACACTGCTGCCGCGCGCTGAAGCATGCCGATACATCAGGGCGTCACGGTTTGCCGTTGATGAAAGCGGGCGACTGGAATGACGGCATGAATCGTGTCGGCATCAAAGGGCGCGGTGAGAGCGTGTGGATGGGCTGGTTCCTCTATATGACGCTGGATCGCTTCCGCCCAATCTGCTTGCAAATGAATGATTCTGATCGGGCGGATACTTATCAGCGTAGGATGAATGAAATCCGCGAAGCGCTCGAAAATTCAGCTTGGGATGGCGATTGGTATCGACGCGCCTATTACGATAATGGCGCACCGTTAGGCTCAAAGCAAAGCGAAGAATGCCAGATTGACTCGATTGCGCAGTCGTGGGGTGTCCTTTCTGGGGCAGCACAGCCAGAACGGGCGCAGCGGGCGATGGATTCCGTTCTCGAAAAATTGGTGGACAAGGACGATCAACTCATTCGCCTGTTTACCCCAGCCTTTGACCGCACCCATCTCGATCCGGGCTATATCAAGGGCTATCCGCCGGGAATCCGCGAAAATGGGGGGCAGTATACCCATGCGTCATTGTGGACTGTGTGGGCGCTAGCTGAAATGGGCAAAGGGACACAGGCCGAGGAATTATTCCGCTTGCTGAATCCGATTTATCACAGCGATTCGGCGGAGAAAGCAGAACTGTATCGCGTCGAGCCTTATGTGATTGCCGCCGACGTTTATGGTGTGCCACCCCATACGGGGCGCGGGGGCTGGACGTGGTACACCGGCTCGTCGGGTTGGATGTACCGCCTGGGCGTGGAAGCGATTCTCGGTCTCTATCGAGAAGGCTCAAAATTGCGGATTGACCCACGTATATCGGAAAAATGGCCGAGCTACGAAGTCGATTACTGCTTTGGCAAAACGGCTTATTCGATTGAAATCAAAAATCCTGATGGCGTCGAGCAGGGTGTGCGCGAAATTCGGCTGGATGGCGAAGTGCTGCCGTCCAACGGCGTCCCACTGGTGGACGATGGGCAGCCGCATCAGGTGATCGTCGTGCTGGGAAAATCGGAGTAAAATATCGGGTATCATGATCGATATTCAAGGCATGAATCGTGAAGCCTGTCCGCTCCATCAAGAATCAATATCTGGGAATCAACGCCCATTTGCAGAGTAAGCTGCAAACTGAGGGGGGATGGGATAGCTTTCATGCTAATCATATCCCTGACTTAGCGCGGCTTTTGCAAGTGCAGTTACGCTCATTAGGTTATGAAGCCGAAGTTGAGCAATCCCTACAGATAAAGCATTCTGTAGACCCAACACGTTATCCCAAAGCTGACGTGATGATTTATGATCCCGATCCAGTGCGCGCGTTTCAGCCTGTGACACCGTTTTCCTCCACGAATACGCAAGAAATCGTGATGCCGATTCCGTCGCTCCTGAATCTCACCGACGAACAGCTTGAATTTTATAAAGCGATTGCGATTTACAAAGTGGCTGCCAATCGCCAAGATCGCGGTGAGCCGATTGCCTGGATTGAACTGCTCTCACCATCGAACAAGCCCACCGGGCGCGATTTTGAGACGTATCGCGAAAAGCGAACGCAGATTTTGCAGGCAGGAATCGTCTTTGTGGAGATTGATTATCTCCATCAATACCCGCCAACGCTTGCGGGGTTGGCGAATTATCGCCCCTATAGCCGAAACCAAAAACCCGAACCCGGCTCACATCCATATCGGATTACCGTCATTGATCCGCGACCTGATTTTCTCGAAGGACAGGGGCGTTCGCGCCAGTTTGATGTCGATGACCCGATTCCGGTGATCGTTATCCCGTTGAGCGCGAACGATAAGCTGGATTTTGATTTTGGCGCGCCCTATCGTAAGACATTTGAGGAAATGTTTTACGGTGACAAGGTGGATTACAGCGAACTCCCAGTCAACTTTGAGCTTTACGGCGAATTTGACCGCATTGTCTCGCGCATGTTGGTCGTGCTCGATGCCGCGCAAAATGGTGGTGATTTGGAACGTGCGCCGGAGGTGGTTGAGATGCTTGAGTTGGTTGAAGCATTAGGGCGATTTTCGTCAAATCTTAGAGATGTTGATTAGCTGTCTGGCTCAGGCATAATTCTCTCTAATTGTGCGATGAGTTGTGGTAAATCTTGGTTGATCGCTTCCCAGACAATATCGAGGTCGATTCTAAAATAGGCGTGAACCAACACATTTCTCATCCCGACTATCGCCGACCAGGGGATTTCAGGATGCTCACTTTTTAACTCGTCGCTGAGTCGTGCGGTGGCTTCCCCGATAATTGTAATTTCCATTGCCAGAGCAAGAATTAATTTTCGATCAGCTTGAAGCGATATTCTTGTTTCGCCTTCGGTAAAGGCAATTGCTTCCCGCGCTGCGCCTAGAATGTGATTGAGACGCCAGCGATCAAGCTCGTTCATACTGAATTGACGCTGTATCGATGATTTGCTGACGGAAATCATCACTCAAAAAACCAGGGGTACTCAAGTGAACTTCTCGCCCAAGAATATCACCAAGTTCAACCTGCATCATTGCGAATGTTAACAGGCCAATTTTGTGATTGGGTTCGAATTCAACGAGGACATCAACATCGCTGTCGGGACGGAAATCACTGCGTAGAATGGATCCAAAGAACGACAAACGATGAATATGATACCGCTGACAAAATTCCGCAATTTTCTCTTGTGGGACAGCTATTTTTGCGTTCATAGATAAGCTATTCCAGGTTATTTTTTGGAAATTATACACCTTTCTATTTACTTTCGGTCAGGTTCAGCCGCCCCAGTGCCTCCGCCAGCACGTCAATCGCCCGTAAATATTCGTCCAGATCAATATACTCATCCGGCGTGTGGTCGAGTGTCGAGTCGCCTGGGCCATAAGCAATAATCGGGCAGTTCCAGCGCGGGCCGACGACGTTCATATCGGCTGTCCCCGTTTTATACAAAAATTTTGGCTGTCCGTTTTGGGAGCGGATCGCGCCCCGCATGGCTCGGCTGAGAATCGTATCGCGTTCGGCGACGAAGGCTTGCTCCGCGCCGTAGGTTCGCACCGTCGCGCCGTCTTCAGGTTGCAGCGCCGCCGCAATCGTTTCGGCTGAAATATCTGGTGGCAGGCGAAAACCAACCGTCAGATTTGAATGCCCATAAGCGCCATCCTGTTCACTGTGAATCTCGCGCAGCGAAACGTCAAGCTGCTCGAATAATGATGTGCGGCCTTCGTTGAATTTTGCGGCATATTCGCGCGCACGATCCCAATACGCGACGGCTTGTTCCGCTGGACTGAGCGATGGCCCAGCGCTGTGCGCCATGCCGCCCGACCAACGCCATTCGATCAGCAGACGGCCTTTATAACCGAGCGTAATGCGATCCCACTGTGACGGTTCGCCGATGACGCAGGCGCGCGGCTGAAATTGAGTCGCTGCAAAATGAGCGCCTTTGCTGCTGGCGGCTTCTTCTTCCACCGCGCCGATGACGATAAGTCTCATATTTTCCGGCAGATTTGCTCGTAAGGCAGCGACAGCAAACGTCGCCAGCGGGCCTTTGGCGTCTACCGCGCCGCGTCCGTAGAGCAAACGGCCTTCAATTTTGACAGATGGCTGACCGGGAAACGTGTCGATATGCCCCAGCAGGACGACATCGTTATCGCCTTGACCGATGATGCCGACTGCACTTCCTGAATCATCGACATAGGCTTTATCGTAGCCTTGCGCGTTCATCCAATCGACCAGCAGGCGCACAGCGTCGCCTTCGTGATGCGAGAGGCTCGGCGTGGCGACGAGATCATGTAAAAGTTGTTCGGCGGTGTCGTTAGTCAACAAAAAGGGCGCACCATCCCGAAGGGATTTCCTCTGGTCACTGTGCGCCTCTACGCGGGATTCATCATTCATCCAGTGAATCCCTCACGGCGTCGATCACCCGGCGCAGTTCGTCGCGTGTGATTGTCAGCGGCGGCAGCAAACGCAGCACGTTCAACCCGGCGGGCAGCGCCAATACACCGCGTTCCTGTAATCTTTTCAGCGCCGGAGTCACGCGCCCGCGCAGTTCCAGGCCGACGATCAGGCCGAGGCCGCGCACTTCGCGCACCTGGGGATGATTCAACGCGCGCAGCTCATCCACCAGCCATGTGCCAAGCTCGGCGGCGCGTTCCGGCAGATTTTCATCGCGCAAAGCGGTCAGACTGGCAATCGCCGCCGCACACGCCAGCGGATTTCCGCCAAATGTGCTGCCGTGTGAACTGGCCGGAATCGTGCCGAGCGATTCGCGCCAGCAGACCGCACCCATCGGCAGGCCACCCGCGAGTCCTTTACCCAGCGCGATAATATCCGGCAAAATATCGGCATGTTGGAAGGCGAACCAGCGTCCGGTGCGCCCCAGGCCAGCTTGAATTTCGTCGATCACCAGTAGCGCGCCGCGTTCATCGCATAACTGGCGCAGGCCGCGCAAATATTCAAAATCAATCGGATAGACGCCGCCTTCACCCTGGACAACTTCCACGACGACAGCCGCCGTCGTTTCATTCACGGCAGCCTGCGCCGCGCTCAAATCGTTGAATGGGACGTGTTTCACCGTGTCCATTGTCCATGACTGGAACGGCTCACGATATTTTGGATTCCACGTCAGCGCCAGCGCGCCCAGCGTTCGCCCATGAAAACCGCGCATGGTCGCGACAATTCCCGAACGATTCGTTAGCAAAGAGGCGATTTTGAGCGCGCCTTCGATGGCTTCCGCGCCGCTGTTGCACAGGAAAAAGCGATTCAGGTCGCCAGGAGTCAGGTCGGAAAGCAGCGTGTAAAGCTCTGCGCGCCGATCATTGTAAAAAATTTCCGGGCAGGTGATGAGCGTTTGCGCCTGATGCGCAATGGCTGCTGCGACTGCTGGGTGGCTGTGACCCAGGAGCGCCACGCCTTGCCCGCTGGTCGCGTCAATGTAGCTGTTTCCGGCATCGTCCCAGACGGTGCAGCCTGCCCCACGAACCAGGGCTAACGGACGTTTTGGATATGCGCCGGAGGTATGGGCGTCTTCAATAGTTGTAATGTTTTCGTTGATTGCGTCGGTCATGATTGAAATACCGTTCCTTCTCCGGCTAATGCTTGCTGTACCGGGCTGCTCACGCGGCCATCGCCAATAATCACGCGTCGCACACCGCCGTTGAGGGCTTCCTGCGCGCCGATGACTTTACGTTTCATACGTCCCTGCGCCCAGTTCAGCGCGGTTTCGATCTGGCTGGAAGGGACGTTGCGCACAAAGCTCGATTCGTCGGGGAAATTGCGATACAGGCCGCGCACGTTGCTCAAAATCACTAATTCCTGCGCGCCCAGTGAGCGGGCGACGGCGGCGGCGGCACGATCACCATCAATATTCAATAGGCCATCGGCGGCGCTCATTGCCATCGGCGAGACGACTGGCACACAGCCGAGTTCGAGCAGATAGCGCAGATATTCGCCATCAACTTCGGTGATTGAGCCGCTGTAATCGTCACGGATCACGCGAACGCGCCCATCGACAACTGCGCGAATGGCATCTTTGCGTTCACCTTTGATGATCGTGTCCTGTCCGGTCAGCCCAACGGTGTTGATTCCGCGTTCGCGTAGGAGATCGACCAGTTCGGTGTTGACCATCTCGGCGGCGCGCACATAAATTTCGCGCGTTTGTGGATCGGTGTAGCGTGAGGTGTGGCCTGTCGGAGAGGTGATGGTGCGAACCGGATGTCCGGCTTCTTCGCACAGGCGGTTTGCCAGGGCGCTGACGCCATGCACGACGACCAGCGGACGGCAGCGCGCCAGATTTGCGAGGTCTTCGCAGCTTGCACGCATATCCAGCCCTTCGCCGCCGCCGAGTTTGACTACTAAAATGTTCTCAATCGCTGTCGTAATCATGTCGTCTTTCCCTGTTGCCCTATGGGCGTGTGCGTTGTTCGTTAAGGATAGATACCGGGGAATTGCAGCCCGGTGCATTCGTCAAAACTCAGCATCAAATTCATGCACTGGACGGCTGATCCTGCCGCACCTTTGCCCAGGTTATCCAGGGCAGCGATGACGACCAGATGATCGCCAGATACGTCCATTTCAAAACCAATGTCGCAGTAATTCGTCCCTGCGACGATACGCGGCTCTGGGAAGCGATGCAGCCCGGTTTTTCCGCTCACCAGCCGGATAAACGGCTCGCTGTTGTACGCGCCGCGATACAGTTTCCAGATGTCTTTTTCGGCTTTGACTTCGTTCAGATAGCAATGTGCCAGCAGATGAATGCCGCGCACCATCTCAATCGCCGTCACCGAAAAGTCGATTTTGGTATCCGCGCCGAGCATCATTTGCACTTCTGCCATGTGGCGGTGTCCGGTGGGGCTGTAGGTGCGCACCGCACCGCTGCGAATCGGGTGATGTGACCCGGCGTTGGGTTCGTTGCCGCCTTCCGACGAGCCGACTTTAATTTCCACCGCTGCCCATTGGAGCAAACCTGCCTGCACGAGAGGCCACAGCGCCAGATTGACGGTGGTTGCGTTGCAGCCAACCCCGCTGGCATAATGTGCGCCGCGCAGTGATTCGCGATTTCGTTCCGGCAGGCCGTAAACGAAGCGTTCCAGCCATTGCGGAGCGGGGTGCGCCTCCCCATAAAATTTTTGATAAACGGCGGTATCTTTCAGGCGGAAATCAGCGGAAAGATCGATAATCGTCGGCGCGAGTGCGGCGTAGCGTTCAATTTCTTTCGAGGCCGTGCCGTGTGGCAGTCCCAAAAATAAGACATCACAGGGCTGCAAAGCGTCGGGATGAATAAATTGCAGTTGAGTCACGCCGCGCAGATTTGGGTGGACGCTGTAGACATAGCGCCCCGCCTGACTGCGGCTGGTCACCTGCGTCACTTCAACCTGGG
>Ga0268299_1002320_pt1 | contig 23706 bp, 20 predicted proteins | sample NOBtaG_FD_193484 | JGI IMG/M metagenome (GOLD analysis project Ga0268299, IMG submission 193484) | Activated sludge microbial communities from bioreactor in Nijmegen, Gelderland, Netherland - NOB reactor | ecosystem: Engineered > Bioreactor > Aerobic > Activated sludge | place: Netherlands... | reverse complement strand
GTGAGGGTCTCGGTCGGCGGCGAGGTCGATGTCGGAGTCGCGCTCGGCCCGGTGGGAGTCTCGGTCGCGGTCGGCGCTGCCTCGGTCGCCGTCGGCCCCGGCACGGTCGCGGTCGGCGCGGGCAGCGTGGCGGTGGCGGTCGCGACCACCACCGGCACGGTCGCGGTCGGGCTCGGCGCCGGCGGGTCGTCGCCGTCGCAGCCCGCCAACCACGCCGGCGCCGCCAGCACGAGCACCAGCGCCGTCCACCTGGCGCGCACCCGCATACCCCCGTCGTTCAGGCGCCGCCCCCTCGAGCTCGAGGGCGAGCGCCCAACGTCGATGCTGTTCGCAGTCTCCATGGAATCCCCATCCCCCCGGCCCTGGCCAGACGCGCGCACCCTAGCCCATGAGGCACCCGTCTTGGTAGAGGCACGGCGCAGAACGGAGGTCGCCATGGGTCACGAAGCGAGGCTGAAGGAGCTGGGCGTGGAGCTGCCGCCGGTGTTCGCGCCGGTGGGCAACTATCTCGGCTGCCAGCGAACGGGGGACCTCCTCTACGTCGGCGGTCACGGGCCGGTGACGGCCGACGGCGCGATCGTCGGCAAGGTCGGGGGGGACGTCACGGTGGAACGCGCGCGCGAGGCCGCCCGCGTCACCGCTCTCTCGATGCTCGCGACGGTGCGCGCCGAGCTCGGCACGCTCGATCGGGTCGAGCAGATCGTCAAGGTCTTCGGCATGGTCAACTGCGCCCCCGGCTTCAACCGCACGCCGGCGGTGATCGACGGTTGCTCCGACCTGCTGGTGCAGCTCTTCGGCGACGCCGGCCGCCACACCCGTTCGGCCGTCGGCATGGCGGAGCTGCCCTTCGACATCTGCGTCGAGATCGAGATGGTGCTGCGCGTACGCGACTGACTCCTTGCGTCGACGGAACCGGCTCGGCTAGGGTCCGCGCCGATTCCATCGCAGAGGGGGTACGGTTTCATGGCGCGTTTCAAGGACCGCGTGGCGATCGTCACGGGGGCGGGTTCGGGTCTGGGGCGGGCGACCGCGAAGTTGTTCGCCGCCGAGGGCGCGGCGGTCGGCTGTCTCGACCTCGCCGCCGCGGCGGCGAGCGAGACGGCGGGCGAGATCACGGCCTCGGGCGGCAAGGCGCGCGCCTACGAGGTCGACGTCTCGAACCCGACCTCGGCGCACGCGGCGGTGGCGGCGGTGGCGGCCGACCTCGGCCGGCCGTCGGTGCTGGTGAACAGCGCCGGCATCGGCAAGTTCGCGCGCGCGCACGAGACCTCGTTCGAGGACTGGACCCGCATCATCGCCGTCAACCTCACCGGCAGCTTCCTGATGGCGAAGGAAGTGCTGCCGCACCTACTGCAGGGGGGAGGCAACATCGTCAACATCGCCTCCAACGCCGGCCTGATGGGGCAGCCGTTCAGCGTCGCCTACTGCGCCTCGAAGGGCGGCGTGGTGCAGCTCACGCGCGCGCTGGCGGACGAGTACATCCACAGCGGCATCCGGGTGAACTGCGTCGCGCCGGGCGGCATGTCGACGCCGCTGCAGCACAACTTCCGCCTGCCGGAAGGCGCCGAGCGCAAGCAGATCTTCAAGATCATCTCCCCGCTCGGCAACGCCACGCCCGAAGAGGTCGCGATCCTGGTCGCCTACGTCGCCTCCGACGACGCCCGCTACATGACCGGCTCGATCCTGCCGATCGACGGCGGCCTGACGGTGTAGGGGCGCGGGGCCGGCTCTGGCAGGACATCGGAGCCGCGACCGTCAGGGAGCGGTTGGCGTCGTGCCCGATCGTAGCCAACCGCTCCCTGACGGTCGCGGCTCTGAGATTGTGCCAGGGCCCCTCGCCGACGTTCGCCAGCGGCTAGTCCTTCTCCGGCTCGCGGAAGGCGTCGTGGCAGCTCTTGCAGTTGCCGAACATCGTCTTGGCGGCGGCGCCGGCGTCGCCGCCCGACTGCGCCGCCTTGGCGACGGCGTCGGCGGTGGTGGTGAGCTCGGCCGCCGACTTCTCGAACGCCGCCCAGTCCTTCCAGATCTCCGCCTTGGCGCGCGACTGCGGGCTGGTGCTGCCGGGCGGGAAGAGCGCGGGGATCTTCTTGGCGTCGGCCGCGATCTTCTCGGCCGCGGCCGCGATCGTCTTCATGTCCTTCACCTTGAGGGCGTCGCCGATCTTCTTGGCGTTGGCGCCGATGTCCTCCATCAGCTCGTGGCGGTCGTGGATCGGGCCGGGCGGCAGCTTCACGTCCTCGTGCGCGAACGAGAGCGAGCCGGCGAGCAGGGCGAGGGCAGCGAGGGTAACGGAAAGTCGGCGCATGGATCCTCCTGGGCGAGAGCGTTTCGCGCTGGAATAGCACAGCCTCAGGCAGCGTCCACCGCCGGCGCCATCTCGCCGGCGGGCGGGGCGCCGACGGCGCGCTGGTGCAGGCGATAGGCGAGGGCGCCGACGGCAGCGTTGGCGAGCGCCGCGGCGGCGAAGATGCCGGCGACGCCGAACAGACGGCTGCCGGCGAAGGCGAGCGGCAGGTAGACGACGATCACGCGCAGGACGGAGATGAACACCGCCGGCAGCGGTCGGCCGAGGCCGTTGAAGCTGGCGTTGACCACCATCACCACGCCGGCCGCGCCGTAGCCGAGCGGCGCCAGCCGCAGGTAGTCGACCGCGACCGCCATGACGCCGGGGTCGCGATTGAAGGGCGCCACCAGCCAGGGCGCGAGCAGGCCGAGCAGCAGCGCCATCGCGGCGCCGAAGCCGAGGCAGAACACGCCGCACTGGCGCATCGCCTCGCGCACGCGGTCGAGGCGCTGCGCTCCGGCGTTCTGACCGACGAAGGGGTTCATCACGCCGGAGAGGGCGAAGAAGAACACCAGCGCGACCGACTCGATGCGGGTCGCGACGCCGAAGCCGGCGACCGCCTCCGCGCCGAAGGTCGCGATCAGCGCGGTGATCACGCCGGCGGAGAGCGGGATGACCATGTTGGTGCCGGCGGCCGGCAGGCCGACGTGCAGGATGCGGCGCCACGAGTCGATCGCCTCGCGCGCCGTCGGCGGCGTGAAGGAGAGCATGCGATCGCGGCGCCAGACGATCGCGACCATCGCGGCGCAGAGGAAGCCGCGCGCGATCGTGCCGGCGATGCCGGCGCCGACCAGGCCGAAGCGCGGCACGCCGCCGAGGCCGAAGATGAAGATCGGGTCGAGCGCCACGTTGATCACCGCCCCCACCATCATCAGCAGGCTGGGGGTGCGGGCATCGCCGGTGGCGCGGGTGCAGGCGAAGCCGACCATGCTGAGGACGAGGAACACCAGCCCGCCGTAGAAGATCAGCATGTAGGTGTGGATCAGCGGCAGGACCTCCTCGACCGCGCCCAGCAGCCGGAAGACGGGATCGATGGTGAGCGCGCCGGCGGCCGAGAGCACGAGCGTCAGCAGGGTCGAGAGCAGCAGGCTGTCGGAGGTGAGGCGCCGCACCTTGGCGGGGTTGCCCTCGCCGACGGCGCGCGCGACCACCGACGAGGTGCCGGCGCTCAGACCGATCGACAGGCTGACGAGCACCATGATCACCGGGAAGGTGAAGCTCATCGCCGCCAGCTCGCGCGTGCCGAGCTGGCCGACGAAATAGGTGTCGGCGAGGTTGAACGCCATGCTGGCGAACACGCCCCAGGTCATCGGCACGGCCATGCCGATCAACTGGCGACGGATGTCGCCCTCGACCAGCGAGGGGGCGCGGGCGCTGCGTTCCATCGCCGGCGACCATCTCACGGGGGCCGAGCGAGCGAAAGGCCGCCGCGCGCCGGACGCGAGGCCGAGCGCTTCCGCCGGTCAAGGGACGGTGATGGTGACGGCGCGACAGGCGGGTTTGCCGATGCGGCGGTAGCCGTGCGGCTCGCTGGCATCGAAGTAGATCGCGTCGCCGTCCTTCAGCACGTGCTCCTCGCCGTCGATCGTCAGCGCCAGCGTACCGCTGATCACGTAGATGAACTCGGCGCCGTCGTGGTGATGCAGCCGGAGCTTCTCCGGCGCGACGTTCTCGAACTCGGCGTAGAAGGCGTTGAGCTTCCGTTCGAGGGCGCGGAAGTCGAGGCTCTCGAAATGGTAGGCGACGTTGCGGCCGTCGGGATCGTCGTCGAAGCGCTGGCGCTCCTCGCGGCGCACGATCGCCGCCTTCGGCCGCTGGTCGGAGAAGAAGAAGTCGAGGCCGACGCCGAACACCAGCGAGATGCGGGTGAGAGTCGGCAGCGTCGGCACCAGCCGGCCGCGCTCGATCTTCGACAGCAGCGCGGGCGACAGGTCGGTGTGCCGGCCGAGCTCGACCAGCCCCATCGACTTCTTCAGGCGCAGACGGCGCACCTTCTCGCCGATCGCGTATCGCTTGAACTCCGCTTCCAGCGTCGGTGAGAGCATCGTTCGTCCCTTTTTTTCACCACCGGAAACTTTCTCCGGGTTTCGTTGATCGGCATTCACACGAAGTTGCTCCGCAGCGAGTTTTTGCATTGAGTTCAATTCGGTTTAACCTAAATTCAAAGCACGCGACAGAGAGCAGACCACGTGACGCCATCGACGGACATCTCCAGCGCCAGCCCGCAACCGGCACCCCCGCGGAGCCGCGACCGCCAGGGAGCGGTCGGCAACGACCCCGCACCCCGCTCCTCCGCCCACTCCGTCTTCGAGCGCCGCACCCCGCTGCCGGTCGCCGCGCACGAAGCCTTCCGCTGGCACGCCCGCCCCGGCGCCCTCGAGCGGCTGACGCCGCCGTGGGCGCCGGTCGAGGTCGAAGAGCGCACCGGCGGCATCGAGCCCGGCGGCCGCGTCGTCCTGCGCCTGCCGCTCGGCCCGACCTCGCTGCGCTGGGAAGCGCGCCACACCGACTACGTCGAGGGGCGCCTGTTCCGCGACGTGCAGGCCTCCGGGCCGTTCGCGCACTGGGACCACAGCCATCGCTTCGAGCCCGCCGGCGAGCACGCCTGCACGCTCGTCGACCACGTCGAGTACGACCCGCCCTTCGGCGCCCTCGGCGCGCTCGCCGGCCGCGCCTTCCTGCCGGCGATGCTCGAGTCGATGTTCGCCTACCGCCACCGCATCACGCGCGACGACCTCGCCGCGCACGCGCGCTGGCGCGAGTGCGATCCCCTCCACTTCCTGGTGAGCGGTTCGCGTGGGCTCGTCGGCCGCGCCCTGCTGCCGTACCTCACCACCGGCGGGCACTGCGTCTCGCCGCTCGGACGCGACCTCGTCGCCCTGCCCGAGCCCGCCGGCGGTCCGACCGCCGTCGTCCACCTCGCCGGCGAGCCGATCGCGGCGGCGCGCTGGAGCCGTGCCGTCAAGCAGCGCATCCTCGACAGCCGGGTGCAGGGCACGCGCGCGCTGTGCGAATCGCTGGCGCGCTGGCGGAACAAGCCGCGCGTGCTGGTGTGCGCCTCGGCGATCGGCTTCTACGGCGACCGTGGCGACGAGCGTCTCGACGAGAGCGCGGCGTCCGGCGAGGGCTTCCTCGCCTCGGTATGCCGCGAGTGGGAGGCCGCCACCGCACCCGCGCGCGACGCCGGCATCCGCGTCGTCCACCTGCGCATCGGCGTCGTGCTGAGCGCCGGCGGCGGCGCGTTGGCGCAGTTGCTCACCCCGTTCCGGCTCGGCGCCGGCGGCCGACTGGGTGACGGCCGCCAGTTCATGAGCTGGATCGCGCTCGACGATCTCCTCGACGTCATCCTGCACTCGACCATGGATGACAGGCTCGAAGGGGTCGTCAATGCGGTCTCTCCGGAGGCAATCACCAACTCCGAGTTCACCCGCACCCTGGGGCGCGCGCTGCGCCGCCCCACCCTGTTTCCGATCCCCGCGCCGCTCGCGCGCGCGGCCTTCGGCGAGATGGCCGACGAGATGCTGCTCGCCAGCGCCCGCGTCGAGCCGGCGCGCCTCCTCCACGCCGGGTTCACCTTCCGGACCCCGACGCTGGACGCCGCTCTGCGGCACACCCTCGGAAGGGCTTAGGAGAACGACGATGTCGATGCACAGCGAGAGCCGTAACGACTCCGACCTGCCGATGCTCGAGCACCTGATGGCGCAGGGCGAGATGGTGCCGGCGCAGCTCCCGGCGGCGAGCAACTGGTCGCCCGAGAAGCGCCTCGCCGCCGCCGTCTTCGCCGCCGCCCTGGTCGAGATCCGCGACCACGCCGGCGAGCGCAAGTACCGCCGCAAGATCGCCGAGGACCTGGAGTGGATCGCGTCGGAGGACGTCGAGTGGCCCTACTCGTTCCGGCGCCTCTGCGACCTCTTCGGCCTCGACGCCGTCTGGGTGCGCAGCGTCGTCGCGCGCTGGGCGAGCGAGCCGAACACCTACTCGCGCCGCACCTTCTCGACCTTCCGCCAGGCAGCCTGAGCGCCTCCCCTTCCACCCCCCTCCCCCGCGTTGGCGGGGGAGGGACGCCGGCGCGCTCGTCCGCGACCAGCGCACGCCGCGCGGGCGTCCGATCCCCTGCTTGACCTGCGCCGCGATTTGCGCGCATGCGCCGTCATGCGCTTTCGCCCGTACTGGATTCTCGCACTCGCGCTGCTCCTACCGGAGCCGCTGCGGGCCGCGCCGCGCCTGGAGACCGAGGGCCCCTGGGACTCGACCATCCGCCTCGAGGTGTTCGACCGCCTGCGCGGCGAGTTCGTCGACTGGTTCGAGCCGCTGCCGGGCGCGCCCGCGCCCGAGAACCGCTACGACTTCCTCGGCAACAAGTTCCAGCTCGGGCTCCGGATCAAGCGCGACCCCTGGGAGATGTTCCTCCAGTTCCAGAACACCACGCTCACGGGAATCCCCGACGACGGCGTCGGCGTGGGCGCGAACTACTACGCCAACACCATGCGCACGACGCAGAACGGCGCCATCCTGCGTCAGGCGTGGCTGGGCAGCACCCGCCTGTTCGGCGTCCAGGGGCTGTTCCTGCGCGGCGGTCGCCAGCTCTACAGCGACGGCGCCGAGGCGCCGGCGCGCCACGCGACCCTCAAGTGGGTGCAGGCGCTGCGCATCGGCCAACGCCTGGTGGGGCCGTTCGAGTACACCCACGTCGGCCGCAGCTTCGACGGCGCCGTCGGCGGCTGGGACACGCCCGGCGGCAACCTCACCGCCTTCTACTTCCGCCCGACCTACGGCGGCTTCGAAGTGGATGCCAACCCGCAACTGAACATCCAGACCGCCGGCGTCTCGCTCAACCTGAAGGACGCCGCGGGCGTCTCGACCCCGCTGCTCGAGAACTCGATCGGACGGCTGTTCTGGATCTTCTACGGCGACGACCGCGACCTCGTCTTCGTCGACAACCGGCCGCTGGCGGTGCGCCAAGCCGATCGCGGCAAGCCCGCCAACCTGCACACCGTCGGCGCCGACTTCGCGCACGTCGAGGAGCTCGGCCCCGGGCGCGCCGACGCCATGGCCTTCGGCTACGCCCAGATGGGCGAGTGGCAGAGCCTGCAGCAGCGCTCCTGGGCCTACGGCGTCGAGCTCGGCTACCAGTTGCCGGACGTCTGGGCGGCGCCGTGGATGCGCTTCGGCATCAACAGCGCCTCCGGCGACCAGGACCCGAACGACGGCATCCACGGTACCTTCTTCCAGATGCTGCCGACGGCCTGGCTGTACGCCCAGTTCCCCTTCTACAACATGATGAACAACCAGGACGTGCTGGTGCAGGCGATCCTCGATCCGCATCCGGTCGCCTCGCTGCGCTTCGAGGGCCACTGGCTCCGCCTCAACAGCGGCAACGACCTCCAGTACTCCGGCGGCGGCGCCACCAGCAACAAGATCTTCGGCTTCGGCAGCTTGCCGTCGAACGGCCACACCGAGCTGGCCTACGTGGTGCAGATGAACGCCCTGCTGCGCGCCACCGACTGGCTCAACTTCAACCTCCTGTACGCCCATGCCTTCGGCCAGGCGGTCATCTCGTCGAACTATCAGGCCGACGACGGCAACTACGGCTTCGTCGAGGCGGTGCTGAGCTTCTGATGTCGCCGTCCGCCGAGATCGCGCCGGTCGAGGTCGGCGGACACGCGGCGGTCCGGCTCGCCGCCGGCGCGCTCGCGGTGCGGGTCCTGCCCGCCCTCGGCATGCTCTGCGCCTCCTTCACCCGCGACGGCGTGGAGCTACTGGGCCGCACCGACGAGCTCGACGCCTACGTGCAGAAGGGCTCGACCATCGCCATCCCCTTCCTCTATCCATGGGCCAATCGCCTGGCGGGCTTGCGCTACGCCGCCGCCGGGCGCGTGGCGGATCTCGATCCGCAGTCGCCGCTGCTGCACTTCGACGGCCGTGGCCTGCCGATGCACGGCGTGCCGGGAGCGAAGCTCGCGTGGAGCGCGGTCGGGCACGACGTCGCCGTCGAGGTGCGCAGCGGTGCGACGGCGAGCGACACGGTCGAGCGCGCGACGCTGCGAGCGACGCTGGCCTGGACGGGCGAGCTGCTGGCGCCGTTCCCCTATCCGCATTCGCTGGCGCTGTCCGTCGCGCTCGATGCCGGCGGGCTCGAGATCACCACCCAGGTGCGCGCCGATGGCGGCGTCGCCGTGCCGGTGAGCTTCGGCTTTCACCCGTACTTCCGCCTCGCCGGCGCCGCGCGCCGCGACTGGCGTCTCGAGTTGCCGCCGCTGCGGCGGCTGGCGGTCGACGAGCGCCAGATCCCGACGGGTGAGGAGGTCGAGTTCACCTGGGATCCGCGCCCGCTCGGCGACGCCGTCTTCGACGATCCTTTCCGCGTCGTCGGCGAGTCGCCGCGCTTCGCGCTCGCGAGCGCGGCGGGCGGCATCGCCGTCCGCTTCCTGCGCGGCTTCCCGTTCGCGCAGGTGTACGCGCCCGCCGGCCAGGAGTTCGTCGCGATCGAGCCGATGACGGCGCCGGGGAACGCGCTGGCCAGCGGTCGCGACCTGCCGGTGGTGGCGCCGGGAGAGGTCTACGAGGCGGCGTTCCGGGTCGAGGTTCTCGCGGCGTAGGGGCGCAGGTTGCGTGTTGCGCGCCGCTGCGCCCCTACGGGGCGCTCTTCGGTTCCTGCCCAGCGAACCCCGGGCTTGCGCCCGGGGCTGGATCCCTGCGCCGCTCCGCGGCGCCCGCAGGCCCGGCCGATCGCCGCGACGCGGAGCGGCGCACCGAGCGCGAGCCCGTGGGTCCCACGCGCGCCGCGGAGCGGCGCAGGGGTGTAGCCCCGGGCGCGAGCCCGGGGGGCCCGGCGCGCACGACAACCCACGTGCGCCGCGCGCGACGCGACCTACCGGTCGTGGGCGCGGGCCCAGACACCGCCGTCGTTCGAGGCGTAACCGAGGGCGCGGTAGGTGGCGTCGACCAGCGACTGGCCGCGCTCGTTCAGCAGGATGCTCTGGCCCATGCGGTTCATCGAGTAGCCGAAGGCCAGGTGCTCGCGCGGATCGGCGAAGCCGATGCTGCCGCCGGCGCCGACGTGGCCGAAGGCGGCGGCGGAGAGAATCGCGCTGTCGCGGTCGCCGCGCCGGCGCCGGCGGTTGTCCATCGACTTCATGAAGCCGAGCGCGAAGCGCGTCGGGATGAGCAGCGTCGCGTCCTCGTTGGTCGCCATCGACACCTCGCCCATGCGCGCGAGCGTGGCGCGATCGACCAGCGAGCCGCCGCCCTCGGCGAGCGGCGCGTAGAGACCCGCCAGGCCGCGCGCGTTCGAGATGCCGCCGGCGCCGCCGATCTCGGCCGCGTGCGCTTCGCGGCTGTTCGGGTCGAAGCCGCCGCTGTTGAGGAGCGAGAGGGCGGAGATGGACTGCGGATCGGCCAGCATCGCCTGGGCGAACTCGCTCAGCGGCGCGCCCGGCTGCGGCATGAAGAGGATCATCGGCGCGACCCGCGGCTCGACCTCCTCCGGCGCGCCGATCCAGAAATCGATGCCGAGCGGGCCGGCGATCTCCTCGCGGAAGAACGTGCCGAGCGAGCGGCCCGAGACCCGCCGCACCAGCTCGCCCACGGTCCAGCCGAAGTTGATCATGTGGTAGCCGTTGCGAATGCCGGGCTTCCAGAAGGGCTCCTCGCCGGCCAGCACGTCGACCATGTAGTCCCAGTCGTAGGCGCCGCCCCAGCGCAGCGACGTGCGGCACGCCGGCAGGCCGACCGAGTGGTCGAGCATCATCTTGACGGTCGCGTTCTCCTTGCCGTTGCGAGCGAACTCCGGCCAGACCTCGGCGACCGGCGCGTCGATGTCGAGCTTGCCGCGCGACGCCAGCACGTGCGCGCAGATCGCCGTCGCGCCCTTGGTGCAGGAGAAGACGATCGACACCGTGTCGCGTGTCCAGGGCACGCCCTCCTCCGGCCGCGCCATGCCGCCCCACAGGTCGACGACGGTGCGCCCCTCGTGGCGCACGCACACCGACGCGCCGACCTCGCCACGTTCCCGGAAGTTGCGCTCGAACTCCTGCGCGACGGCGACGAAGCGCTCGTCGCACTCGCCTTCGATGGTTTGCATCGCGCGACCATAGCGGAATCTGGAGTGCGGCGTGAAGCGCCGCTCTGGATGGTCCGGCGAGAGGATCCAGAGCGGCGCTTCACGCCGCACTCCAGACGGCCCAAAGGAACCGGCGGGCCGGTTCCTTTGGGCCGGGCACTCTCGGCTCCGCGCCTACCGCAGCCAGCTCCGACCACGCCCAGCCGCTGGCACGGGGGTTGCCTCCTCCCTTGGCCAAACAACGCAACGGAGGTTCCGCAATGCAGGTCGTCTCTCAGGAAGTGCACCCCCTCGAGTCCCAGCCGTCGCCCAGGGCGGGCGGCGAGTGGGCGGAACGGGTGCGGCGCGAAGTGCACAAGGCGGTGGTCGGTCAGGACGCCGTCGTCGAGCGCCTGATGGTCGCGCTGCTGGCCGACGGCCACGTGCTGCTCGAGGGCATGCCCGGCCTCGCCAAGACGCTGGTGGTGAAGAGCTTCGGCACCGCCATGGGACTCGACTTCGAGCGCATCCAGTTCACCCCCGACCTGCTGCCGAGCGACGTCGTCGGCACGATGGTCTTCCAGCCCGGCGAGGGCACGTTCCGCGTCCACGTCGGCCCGGTGTTCGCCAACCTCGTCCTGGTCGACGAGATCAACCGCGCCCCCGCCAAGGTGCAGAGCGGTCTGCTCGAGGCGATGCAGGAGCGGCAGGTGACCATCGGCGGCGAAACCCATCCGCTGCCCCGCCCGTTCCTGGTGATGGCGACGCAGAACCCGGTCGAGCAGGAGGGCACCTACCCCCTGCCCGAGGCGCAGGCCGACCGCTTCCTCTTCAAGCTGGTGGTCGACTACCCGGCGCTGGAAGAGGAGCACGACATGATGCGGCGCTGGGGCCAGGTGACCGCGCAGCCGCGGCTCGCCGCCGTCACCGGCGCGCACGAGCTGCTGGCGCTGCGCGCCGGCGTCGACGCGGTGCACGTCGGCGAGACCCTGCAGCGCTACATCCTGGCGCTCGTCCGCGCCACGCGCGAGCTCGCCACGGCGGGCTCCGAGGTGAGCAATTCCTCCCCCCGTCCGCTCGCCTTCGGAGCCTCGCCGCGCGCGACCCTGGCGCTGCTGCAGGCGGCGCGCGCCCTCGCCTTCGTGCGCGGGCACGAGTACGTCACCCCCGAGATCGTCCAGGAGATCTTCCTCGACGTCACCCGCCACCGCGTCGGCCTGACCTACGAGGCCGAGGCCGAGCGCTTGACGGCCGACGACGTGCTGAAGCGCGTGCTGCGCACCACGCCGGTGCCCGCCTGAACGAGCCATGACCCCCGCCCCGACCTCCCTGCTGCGCAAGCTCGAGTGGCGCGTGCGGCACACCGCCGACACGCACCTCGCGGGCGAGTACCGCTCCGCCTTCCGCGGCCGCGGCCGCGACTTCGACCAGGTGGTGAAGTACGAGTACGGCGACGACGTCCGCGACATCGACTGGAACGTCACCGCCCGCCTCGGCGAGCCCTACCGCAAGAAGTTCGTCGAGGAACGCGAGTTGACCGTCGTGCTGCTGTTCGAGGACTCGCTCTCGCTCCAGTTCGGCTCGGCCGAGCGCAGCAAGCGCGAGACGCTGCTGGAGATGGCCGGCCTCTTCGCCCTGCTCTGCGCCGGCAATCGCGACCGCGCCGGCTTCTGGCACGCCACGCCGCAGGCGCACCTGGTGCGCGAGCCGGTGCGCGGCCGCACCAGCATCGTCAAGACCGCCGCCGACCTGCTGGCGCAGCCGGTGCCGGAGCTCGAGAGCGGCGGCGACGTCGAGATCGACTGGAACTACTTCTTCCTCGCCTTCCCGCGCCACAGCCTGGTGCTGTGGCTCGGCGACTTCTCGCCCCGGCCCGCGCCCTCCGTGTGGCAGGCGCTGCGGCGGCGTTACGAGATCATCGGCGTGCGCGTCGAAGATCCCTGGGAACGCGAGCTGCCCGCCAACGGCTGCATGACGGCGGTGGATCCCACCAGCGGTGATCTCCTCGTCCTCGACACGATGTCGACCGCCAACCGCCGCCGTCATGCGAGCTGGGTCCAGGAGCGCGACGCTCTCTGGGCCCAGCTCTTCCCCTCGCCCACCGACGGGCTGACCGTGCGCACCACCGACGACCCGCTCGATTCTCTCCTCCGCTTTTTCCGCCGGCGGATGCATCTGGTGAAGCGATGACTCCGATCCTCGGCTGGACCCTCGCCGACCCCGCCTGGCTGCTGCTGCTGCTCGCGCTCCCCCTGGTCTCCTGGCTGCGCAGCCGCCGCGGCCAACCGGTGCTGGTCATCCCCTTCGCCGCCCGCTGGGCGGCGCGCGAGGTCGTGCCGCGCTCGCGCCTGCCGCTCGCTCTGGTGTACGCCGGCCTGGCGCTGCTCGCGCTCGCCCTGGCGCGGCCGCAGCAGGTCGACGACAAGCGGCAGGCGCGGCAGACCGGCTACGACATCGTCCTGGCGGTCGACATCTCCGGCAGCATGCTGGCCGAGGACTACGAGAGCGGCGGCCAGCGCATGAACCGCCTGCAGGCGATCAAGCCGATCCTCGAGGCCTTCGTCGCGCGGCGCCCGAACGACCGCATCGGCGTCGTCACCTTCGGCGGCCGCGCCTACACGCTCGCGCCGCTGACCACCGACCACGACTGGCTCGGCCGCCAGGTCGGACGTCTCCAGGTCGGCCTGGTGGAGGACGGCACCGCCGTCGGCGACGCTCTCTCGCTCGCCGTCGCCCGACTCGGACAGCCGGAGAGAACGGAGAATGGCCGACGGCTCGGCGGCTTCGCGATCCTGCTCACCGACGGCGCCAACAACTCGGGCTCCGTCGACCCGCTCGCCGCCGCCGAGATCGCGCGCAGCAAGGGCATCCCGGTCTACACCATCGGCGCCGGGCAGGACGGCGCCGTGCCGATGCCGGTGTTCGACCAGTCCGGGCGCAAGGTCGGCTACCAGCGCGTGCTCTCCGATCTCGACGAGGCGACGCTCCAGCGCATCGCCGAACACAGCGGCGGCCGCTACTTCCGCGCTGCCGACGCCGGCACCGTCGACGCCGCCTTCGCCGCCATCGACCGCGAGCAGAAGATCGAGTTCGACGCGACCTCGACCCTGAAGGTGCACGAGCGCTTCGAGCTGGTCGCCTGGCCCGGCCTGCTGCTGCTGCTCGCCGGCTTCTGGCTCGCCCAACCGCGCCGCGAGGAGGTGTTCGCATGACCTGGGAGTTTCCCGTGGCGATGGCGGCAATTCCGCTCTTCCTCGGCGCCGTGTGCTGGCTGTTCCGCGCGCGCGGCGAGCGCGCTGCGGCGCTGGCGCAGATCCGCCGTCTGTGGGCGGATGCCGAGGGCCTGCACGACGCTCCGCGCCGGCAGCGGCGACGAGGCCGCGGCCTGCTGCTGGCCGCCGGCACGGCGCTCGCCGTCCTGGCGCTGGCGCGCCCGCAGTGGGGCACGGTCGAGGAGACCAGCTACGAGCAGTCGCGCGAGGTGCTGATCGCGCTCGACCTGTCGCGCAGCATGCTCGCCGACGACGTCTCGCCGACGCGCCTCGAGCGCGCCAAGCTGCTGGTCGATGCCCTCCTCGACCAGCTCCGCGGCGAGCGCGTCGGCCTCGCCGTCTTCGCCGGCACCTCGTTCCTGCAGAGCCCGCTGAGCGCCGAGTACGACGTGCTGCGCGACTTCCTGCGCGACCTCGACCCGTCCTACCTGCCCCAGGGCGGCACCGACTACGCCGCCATGCTGCAGACCGCGAGCCGCGCCTTCCGCGAGGACGTCCCCGCCGACCGCTTCCTCGTCGTCCTGAGCGACGGCGAGGCGCACGACGCCGACTGGCAGGCGCTGCTCCCGAGCCTGAAGCAGAAGGGCATCCGCGTCATCGGCCTGGGCGTCGGCACGGAGAGCGGCGCGCTCGTGCCCGACGGCGACGGCGGGGTCGAGAAGGACGAGCAGGGCGCCGCCGTGTTGAGCCGGCTCGAGCCGCGCACGTTGCAGGAGCTCGCGACACAGACGGGTGGCACCTATCGCGACGCCGCCACCTGGGTCGACGTCGCCGAGTTGGTCGACGCCACCGTCGACCAGGGCGCCGCCGGCCAGTTCGTCGAACGCAAGGAAGCGCGACTGCGCGATCGCTATCAATGGCTGCTCGCGCCGGCGCTGCTTCTGCTCCTCTTCGCCACCTGGCTCGAGTTCCCCATCCTGCCCGTTCCCCGCACCCTCGAGCGCCGCCAGGCGCGCTTCGCGCCGCTGCGCAACGTCGCCGCCGCGGCCCTGCTGCTGGCGCTCGCGGCGGGCCGCGCCCCGGCGGCGACGACCGCGCCCGAGCCCTCCGCGCTCGAACGCACCGTCGCCGCGCTGGCCGACAAGCCGAGCCTCGCCCCGCTCGACTATGCCGCCCTGGCGCAGGCCACGATCGCGCACGCCGCCCAACCCGAAACCACCGCTGGCGACACCCGCCTCGCCGTCATCGACGACGCCCTCGGCGCCGTCGATGCGGGCGAACGCGGCGACCGCACCGCCGCCGACTGGCCCGAGTTGCGCCGCCAGCTCCAGGCGCTCAGACAGGTCGAGGAGCAGAAGCAGAACCCCGAAGACAACCAGCAGAACGCCGACAACCAGGAGCAGGAACCCCAGAACGGCTCCGGCGGCGACGCCGGCGAGGACGGCCAGGCCTCCCAGGACGGCGGCGCGCGCGAGCAGGCGAGCCCGGCGGCAAATGAGAACGGCGCGACTGGCGAGGGCACCGAGCACGAGGCGAAGGCCGACGCGACCGCCGACTCGACCGCTACGCCGAGCGACGGCGCGTCACCCACCGAGGCCGAGGCGAACGCCGGCGCCGATGCCCAGCGGCGCGAGAGCGAATCGACCGAGCACGGGGCCGAGCGCGAACCGCACGCCGGAGCGCTGGCCGGCGCCGCCGACGAACGCGACCGGAAGGACGAGGTCGGCGAGCCTCGGCCCCTCGACGACGCTTCCGCCCGCATCGGCGATCTGCAGGCCGAGGAGGCCGGCGAGTCGGCCGAATCCGCGCCTCCGCCGCCCGCCGAGCCCAGCCGCATGATCGGCGGCGGCAACGTCGCCAGCCCCGGCGCGGTTGCCAAGGGCGGCGCGCTCGCCGACGCGCTGGCGCGCATGGAGCAGGTGCAACAGGGCGACTCGCCCGCGACCCTGTTCGCGCGCATGAACCGCGCCGAAGGCGCCCCGCCCCCGTCCAAGTCGAACAAGAACTGGTGACCCGATGAAGCCCCACCATCCCTCCGCCCCTTCTCTCCTACGCGACATGCGCCCATCCGCGTTCATCCGCGTCCATCCGCGGCCCTTCCGCCGCAACCTCCTCTCCGCTGGCGTCGCCGCCCTCGCCGCCCTCGTGCTCTGCGCCGCCCCCGCGGCGGCGCAGAGCGTGCGCTGGCAGCCGCCGGCCGCCCTCGCCAAGGGCGAACGCGGCGCGCTCGAACTGGTCTTCGAGGGCGCCGAGCCCGCCGGCGCCATCGCCCTGCCGCGCATCGACGGCCTGACGCTTCTCGGATCGCCGTCGCTGCAGACGACGATGACGTCGATCAACGGCAAGGTCAGCCAGAGCACCACCCTGAGCTACCCGATTCGCGCCGAGCGCGAGGGCGAGATCGCGATCCCGCCGTTCGGCGTCGAGACCAGCGCCGGCACGGCGATCGTCGCCGGCGTCGAGATCGAGATCGGACGGCGCGCGGCGGCGGCCGCCCCGGGCGGCGACCGCATGGTCAGCGCGCGCCTCGAAGCCGAGACCCGGCGGCCCTGGGCGGGCGAGGTCTTCGACGTCGACCTCACCATCGCCCTCGCCAAAGGCCGCCGCGGCGAGATCGTCGGCAAGCCGACGTGGCAGAACGAAGCGATCGTCGCCGAGACCTGGGGCGACGGCGTCCAGGTCGATGCCGGTGGCAGCCCGGCGGTGCGCATGCGGACGCGAGCGCTGGCGCCGGCGCCGGGCGAGAGCACCCTCGGCCCGGTGACGCAGGAGGTGCGCGTCGACACCGGTCGCCGCGCCGATCCTTTCGCCCGCCTCGGCGGCGACATGCTCGCCGACATGGACCGCTTCTTCGGCGACTCTCTGTTCGACTCGGTCTTCGCGCGCGCGACCCTGACCGACGCCACGGTCGAGAGCAACGGCGCCGCGCTCGACGTCCGCCCGCTGCCGCAACCCGCCCCCGCCGGCTTCACCGGCGCCGTCGGTCAGTTCACGCTCGAGTCGAAGCTGGTGCCGGCGCAGGCGCGCACCGGCGAGCCGGTCACCTGGACCCTCACCCTCTCCGGCACCGGCAACTGGCCCGCGGGCGTGGCGTTGCCCGCGCGCGCCGTGCCGGCCTCGCTGCGCACGCTGCAGCCCAAGCAGCAGCGCCACTTCGAGGAGGGCAGCCTCTTCAGCGGCGCCGTCAGCGAAGACGTCGTCCTGATCCCGACGCAACCCGGCGCGCTCCAGCTCGAGCCGGTGCGCTTCACCTACTTCGACCCACGAACGGAACGCTATGAGACGACCGTCGTCGAGCCGCCTCTCCTGAACGTCAGCGGCTCGACGATCGCGACCAGCACCGGCGCCGGCTCGGCGCCGGGGTCGTCGGACACGGCGGGCGAGGACAGCCAGGCGAATGGGTCGCCGGGCTCCTCCTCCACCTCGCTCGCCCGCGCCACCTCTCCGGATGTTCCTCCGCATCCGGCCGGCGCCCGCCTGCCGCGCGAGCCGCAGGCGGGCGTCGGGGTGGCCCTCCCCCCGCTGACCGCCGAGACCTTCCATCGCCTCCTCGCCGCGCCCTTCGCGCTGCTCGTCCTCTTCTGGCTCGCGCTCGCGCTGCGACGCGCCTTCCGCACCGACCCGCGGCGGCGCCGTCGCGAGGCGCTGCGACAGTTGCGCGCTGCCGTCGGGCAGATCGACGCCGCGAGCGACGCCGAGGCGCGCCGGCGCGGCCTGCTCGCCTGGCAGCAGGCCGCCGCCGTCATCCTCGAGATCGACTACGCCGCGCCCACGCCCGCCCACGTGCGCGAGAGGGGAGCCAGCGCGTTCTCCGACTGGGCGGAGCTGTGGAGCGAGAGCGACGCCGCCCTGTACGGGCGCGAGGCTGCGCTGGCGGAAGGCTGGTGCGACCGCGCCCGCGTTCTCTGCCGCAAGGTGCGGCCGCCGCGCCGCAACCCGCTGCGCGCGCTGCTGCCCGCCAACCTGCTGCCGCCGCTGGCGGCCGCGGCCCTGGCGATCGCGATCGCGCTGCCGGCGGCAAGCGCGGTCGCCGACGACTCGACGGCGGCCGCGCCGTCTGGAGTGCGGCGGTCCCCGCCGCTCTCGATCGCAGCGAGCGAGCAGGTCGACTCTGCCTCGCCGCCGCTGGCGGTCCCGAGCAACCCGAGCACCGCGACCGCAGCCGGCGACACCGCTGCGCCGGCGGACCGGCACGACGACGCGCTGGCGCTCTACGCCGCCGGCGACTTCGCCGCCGCGCGCGAGGCGTGGCAGGCGGCAATCGCCGCCGATCCGCGCAACTGGGTGGCGCGCTACAACCTCGGCCTGGCCGAGGCGCAGCTCGGCCAGCCGGGGCGCGCCCTCGGACAGACGGCGGCGGCCTTTCTGCAGCAGCCCGCGAATGCCGACGTGCGCTGGAACCTGGCCGCCTTCGCCGCGCTCGTGCCGGGCGTGGATCGCGCGCTGGCGCGCTTCGCCTCCGACGCCGAGGCGCCGCGGCCGGCCCGGCTGGCCTCGCCGGCGGCCTGGCAGATGCTCGCCCTCGCCGGGGCCTGCGTCCTCGCCGTCGGTCTGGCGATGATCCTGTGGAGCCTACATTCCGCGAGGGACTGGCGCGCGCTGGCCGCCGGCGTCGCGCTCACCGGAGCCGTGCTGGGCGCCGTAGCCTGGGCGTCCCTGCGTCAGTACGGCGCCCTCGCCGATCCCGGCGCCGCGCTGCTGGCGACGCCGGCCGCGCTGCGCTCGGTACCGACGGACGCCGAGAGCGCTGCGCCACCGCGCGCGCTCCCGGCCGGTGCGGTGGTGGTGGTCGACCGGCACTTCCTCGGCTGGGCGCGCGTCACCCTCGCCGACGGCGAGAGCGGTTGGTTGCGCAGCGACGCGCTGGTGCCGTTCTGGAATGCGTGAATCTGGAGTGCGCCGGTATCCGGCGCTCTGGATGGTTCGCAGACGATCCAGAGCGGCGGATACCGCCGCACTCCAGACGCGGCTCCGCCGCGCGGAAGCAGACGCGGGAAACAGGCGCGGTGTGCAACCGCGCGTGAGATCGTGGTACGTCGGCCACCGATGAGCGCCTCCGTCCTGCGGCCGCTGCGGCTCGCCGCCCTCGCCTTCCTCGCCTTGCTGGTCGTCGGCCTGGTGACGTCGGCGCTGCTGACCCTGCGCGAGAGCCGCGAGCTGGCGGAGGCGCAGGCGCTGTTCGCCAAGATGGGCGAGTTCCAGCGCATGCACGTCACCGTCACCCGCCGCCTGGTTCTGCTCGGCCCGCGCAGCGACGAGGCAACGCGGCGCGACGTGCACCGCCAGATCGACGAGCTCGGAAGCCTCTCGGTCGATCCGAAGACGCCCACCGACCTCGAGAACATCCACCAGTCGGTCGACCGCGCCGCCGCCGAGGGGCGCGAGGTACTGCTCGAGACGATCGTCCAGTTCCAGGAGATCGGCGTGCGCGAGGACGACCGGCAGGCGGAGTTGCTGAGCCAATTGCAGCGCGACGCGTTGGCGCAGCTGCAGCTCGAGATCGCGCTGCCGCTGGCGGTGCTGGTCTCGGCCCTGCTGCTCTACCCCTTCGCGCGGCGCCGCATCCTGGCGCCGCTCGAGACCTTCGGCCGCCAGCTCGAGCGCGTCGGCGCGGGCGACCTCGCGCCGGCTTCGACCGAGGGCATCGATCCGCTGCTGCTGCCGCTGCAGCAGCGCTTCAACGAGCTGGTCGCCCGCCTGCGCGCCTACGAAGCGCGGCAGGAGGCGCATACCCGCTCGCTCGAGGACGAAGTGCGCAGCGCAACGCGCGCGCTGCTCGAGCAGCAGCGCAGCCTGGCACGCGCCGAGCGGCTGGCGGCCACGGGCGAGCTGGCCGCCAGCGTCGCGCACGAGCTGCGCAACCCGCTGGCCGGCATCCGCATGACGCTGCACAACCTGCGCGCCGAGGTCGGCGACGCCGAGTTGGTGCAGCGCCTCGAGCGCGTCGTGCAGGAGGTCGACCGCCTCTCGCGCCTGCTCAACCAGTTGCTCGACGGCGCGCGCCACGCGCCCGAGGCACCGGCGGAGGTACGCCTCGCGGATCTGGTCGGCGACCTGCTCGCGCTGGTGCGGCACCAGGTACCGGCCGAGGTGAGCCTGGAGAATCGCGTCCCCGCCGACCTCGTCTGTCACCTGCCTCCCGATCGCCTGCGCCAGGTGATCCTCAACCTGGTGCTCAACGCCGCCGTGGCCCTGAGCGAGAGCGGCGGCAGCGTCACCGTCGCCGCCGCCATCGAAGGCGATCGCCTGCGCCTCGAGGTCTTCGACGACGGCCCCGGCTTCCCGCCGGAGGCACTCGCGGCCAGCGGTCGGCCGTTCTTCAGCACGCGCGAGCAGGGCACCGGGCTCGGCCTGGCGATCGTACGCCGGCTGGCGCGCGACCTCGGCGGCGAGGTCGAGCTCGCCAACCGCGCGCCGCATGGTGCACGCGTCACGCTGCTGCTACCCTCGCGCGCATGAGCGATCTGCTGCTGCTCATCGAGGACGAAGCCCTGCTGGGCGAGGAGCTCGCGCGCCACTACCGTCGCGAGGGCTGGGAGGTGGTGCATGCGCCCGACCTGGCGGCGGCGCGGCGAGCGCTGCTCGACGACGAGATCGCGCCGCTGGTGGTGCTGTCGGACATGCAACTGCCCGACGGCAACGCCCTCGACCTGCTGGAGCAGATGCGGCAGCGCCGCCGCGGCGGCGAGTGGATCTTCCTCACCGGCTACGGCAGCGTCGCCGACTCGGTACGCGCCCTGCGTCTCGGCGCCTTCGACTTCCTCGAGAAGCCGTGCGACCAGCAGCGCCTCGACCTGGTGGTCGCGGGCGCGGCCCGCAGCGCGGGCGCGCAGCGACGCCTGGAGGAGCAGGCCGACCAGCAGCACCAGAGCTACGGCATCGACGCCTTCGTCGGCGCCAGCGCCGAGGCGGCCCGCGTGCGCGAGGTGCTGAAGAAGCTGACCCAGGTTCCCTTCAGCGCGCTGGTGATCGGCGGCGAGACCGGCACCGGCAAGGGCCTCGCCACTCGCATCCTGCACTACAGCGGCCTGCGCGCGCGCGGGCCACTGGTGGAGATCAACTGCGCCGCCCTGCCGCGCGAGTTGCTCGAGTCGGAACTCTTCGGCCACGAAGCCGGCGCCTTCACCGGCGCCAAGCGGCGGCGCCGCGGCCTGGTCGAGCAGGCGAGCGGCGGCACGCTCTTCCTCGACGAGATCAGCGAGCTCGACCTCGACCTGCAGGCCAAGCTGCTGAAGGTTCTCGAGGACCAGCGCCTGCGCCCGCTCGGGTCGGAGCGCGAGGTGAAGGTCGACGTGCAACTCGTCGCCGCCAGCAACCGCGACCTCGCCGCGCGCGCGCGCGAAGGCAGCTTCCGCGCCGACCTCTACCACCGCCTGTCGGTGTTCGGGCTGACGCTACCGGCGCTGCGGACGCGACGCGGCGATCTCGAGCAGCTCGTGCCCGCGATCGTCGCCGAGTACAACGCCAAGGCCGGCAAATGCGTGCGCACCGTCCCGCAGGAGGTGTGGCAGGCGATGGCGGCCTACGACTGGCCCGGCAACGTGCGCGAGCTGCGCAACGTGATCGAGCGCTGCGTGCTGTTCTCGGACGGCGAGGTGTTTCCGGCGCAGTGGCTGCAGCTCGAACCGCCGGCGGCGGCGAGAGCGGCCGTCGAAGGGGACGTGCTGGTGCTGCCGCTCGACGGCAGCCTGTCGCTCGAGGACATGGACCGCCACATCGTCGCCACCGCTCTCGAGCGCGCCGGCCACAACGTCACCGCCGCCGCCCGCAGCCTCGGCACCACCCGCCAGACGCTCCGCTACCGCGCCAAGAAGTACGGCCTGGAAGCACCGGAGGAGTGATCTGGAGTGCGGCGTGAAGCGCCGCTCTGGATGGCTTGCGAAACGATCCAGAGCGGCGCTTCACGCCGCACTCCAGATCACTCCCAGGGCGGAACGGCGGTGGCGCGCCACGCCGGCAGCGCGTCGATACGCGCGTACCAGGCGGCGATGCGCGGGTAGCGCGCCGCCGGGAAGCTCGCCTGGCGCACGTACATCAGCATCGCGGCGACGGAGAAGTCGGCGAGCGTGAGCTCGTCGCCGGCGACGAAGGGATGCTGCGCGAGCGTGCTCTCGAGCAGACCGGCCTGCGCCCGGAAGGCGTCCGTCTCCCAGTCGACCGACGCGGGCGCCGGCACGAGGTCGGGAAGCAGCGCGTGGCCGACGTGGGCGCGCAGCACCTCGGTGAGCGCCGGCTGCCACAGCGACGCCTCCCAGTAGAGCCAGCGGGCGATGTCGGCGCGGCGCCCGGGTTCGCGCGACCAGAGGCGGAAGTCGCCGTGCCCCTCGCTCAGGTACTGCAGGATCGCGTTCGATTCCCACAGCACCAGATCGTTCTCGACCAGCGTCGGGATCTTGCCCAACGGGTTGATCGCCAGATACGCGGGCGTGCGGCCCTCGCCGCGATAGACGTTCACCGTCTCGATCCGCGGCCGGAGGCCGAGATGATGACTGACCGCCAGCACCTTTCGGCCGTTCGCCGACAGCGGAGTGGTGTAGAGCGTCAGCATGCGCCCGCGTCTGTCATCGGGGCGCGACGCGGTCAAGACGCGGCGACGTGCTCGCGCAGCCCGGTCAGCAACTCTCCCCACCAGAGTCCGATCCAGCGGCTGAAGGCGGCGCCTTCGAGTCCGTGGCGAACCGGATGCCCGGGGCGGAGGCCGGCGAAGCCGCTGTGGCGAACCGTCACCAGCGTCGAGTCGCCGGTGGCGCGGAAGGTCACGTCGACGCGCGTCGACTCGCCCTCCTTGAAGTTCACGCCGCGCCACTCGAAGGCGAGGCCATCCGGCGGGTCCCAGGCGAGGATGGTACCGACGACGAAGGCATGCGGGCCGCCGGCGAGCTCGACGGTCTCGAACAGCCGGCCGCCGACGCCGGGTTCGAACGAGATCTGGCCGGGCCGCCGGCCTGCGATGCGAAAGCGCGGCCCCTGCCGCCACCAGAGATCGATCTCGCGGGTGAAGACGTCGAACGCCTCCGCGGGCGGGACGCGCACCGAGACGGTCGCCGTGGCGCCATCGCCCGCCGCACCGCTCATCGCCGCTTTCCCAGCGCTCTGCGCTCCGCGTGCGCCTTGAACGCCGCGAGCTGGCCGCTCCAGAAGCGCTCGACCTCGTCGACCCAGCGGCGGAGCTCGTCGAAAGGTTCCTGGCGGAGCCGCAGCAGGCGTGCGCGGCCGTCGTCGTCGGGCCGCTCCTCCTCGACCAGACCGCACTCGCGCAGAACCCGCAGGTGGCGACTCATCGCCGGCGGGCTCATCGAGAGCGCTTCCGCGAGCTCGCCGGCGCGCCGCGGGGCGCGGCGGAGGAGGTCGACGACGGCGCGGCGCGTGGGATCGGAGAGAGCGGCGAAGGTGGCGTCGAGACTCACGCAGGCTTCCCGCCCGTCGCCAGCCGCTGGTAGAACCACCAGTGGTGACCACCCGGGTCGCGGCACTCGTAGCCGCGATCGGTCCAGTACTCGACGCCGTAGTCGTGCACTTCGGGCTCGCGCACGATGGTCGCGCCGGCCTCGCGGGCGCGCCGGCAGTGCGCTTCGACGTCGTCGACGTAGACCATCATGTTCTGCGTGTTCGCTCCGCCCGACTGCCCGGGCGAACGCATGTACGGAAACTTCTCGGGCTTGGCGGCGCCGACCATGATCAGCCCGTCGCCGTAGGTCAGCTCGGAATGCTCGACCGAGCCGCCGTCGCCCTCGACCAGCAGCCGAACCTCGAAACCGAACGCCTTGCAGAGCCAGTCGATCGCGGCGCGCGGATCGTCGTAGTAGAGCGCCGAGGAAATGCGCGGCCAGCCGGGGGGAGTGGGTTTCATGCGAGACCTCCTTCTTCCGCTCTGAGGTGGGTCGTGTGTTCGGCGCCGATACTTAACCCGCGCGTTAACTAAGTCAAGGGTGGCACGGGTCTGGAGTGCGGCGTGAAGCGCCGCTCTGGATTCTTCGGCGAACGATCCATAGGGGTAGGGAGAGCGCTCTCGCGCTCCCCCTCCCTCCGAACCGGACTTGCGGATCTCCCGCATCCGGCTCTCCAGTCAGCGTTGCCCTAGTCGTAGGGACTGACACGCGAGCAGGTGG
>Ga0268299_1002319_pt1 | contig 23707 bp, 16 predicted proteins | sample NOBtaG_FD_193484 | JGI IMG/M metagenome (GOLD analysis project Ga0268299, IMG submission 193484) | Activated sludge microbial communities from bioreactor in Nijmegen, Gelderland, Netherland - NOB reactor | ecosystem: Engineered > Bioreactor > Aerobic > Activated sludge | place: Netherlands... | reverse complement strand
ACAAAACATCTTCCCATTGTGCTAGAAGCAATCATAAGTGTATAGCGAAATTGATGTTCACGAGATATTTTTCTTGCTTGTCGGCAAGCTTCTAAAGCTTTGTCTATTTGATTAGAGCTAAAGTAACAAAGACTAATTTTAGCTAAAGCTTCTGCTAGACGGTAATGATAATTTAACGAAGCAAAAAACTCTATGGCTTGTTCATAATTTGTAATTGCTTCAGTAAATTTTCCAACATATTGATATATTTCTGCTAGTTCAGCATGAGCGCGACTAACATGTAATCTATTACTAGATTTTTTACTTAACTGTAAGACTTGATTGGCTGTTTCTTCTGCTAAAGAAAACTCTTTACGATATAAAAATATAGGAATCATTGTGCTACGGGCAATTAACTGAGCAAATAAATTAATATTAGTAGATTGTTCTAAACCTCGATGACAACAATCTTCTGCTAAGTCAAATTGTCTACATTGGGCGTAAGTTGTGCCAAGTAAACCAAGTGTTCTGGTGTATTGAGAAGTTTCACCAGCAATTTCTAAGTGTTCTAGAGCGCGTTGATAGTGTTTTATAGCTTGACCAAGAAGGCCAACCTGCATATCAGCTAATGCTAAAGCAGTGTAGGCAAAACCTTTAGCTTGTGATGAACTGCCAGCAACGGCCATTAGCCAACGAGCAGCACCTTCTAATTCTTTTGGATTAAAGGACTTAGATAAAGTAAAGCCTGATAAAGCTGCTAGTCTTTGAACTGTATCGCCACTACGCTCAAATATTGCTATTGCTTCTGTAAAATGTTTTTGTGCTTGAGGATAATCAGTTAAGAGGAGTTGTAGCATACCCATTTCTTTTAGCACACTTCCATGTAGTTGTGGCTCTGCTACTTTTTGACTAATCATTAAGGCTTCTTCTAAATGGCTTAAGGCTACATCTGCTCTACCACGTAACGAGGCTAGCGAGCCTAACCCAAGTCGATAAGTGCTAAGAAGACGTAAAAATTTTCTGTCATGAATATCTGTTGGCATATCAGCTAAAGCGTCTTTAGCCCATTCCAAATAATTGGATTGCTCACTTGCTGAGCCTGCTTGTCTTTCTTGTTCAGCAGCACGAACAGAATATTCAAAAGTTTTTTCTGCTACTCCAGCATTACGGTAATGATAAGCAATTTGTGGCGTTACTTTTTCTATCATCCCTGAAAAACATTTTTGTAGGGCTTCAGCTACTTTTTCATGTAACTGGCGTTTTCTTCGCTTACTTAGATTTTGATAAAGTATTTGTTGGATAGTATTATGATGGAAAATATAGCGATCTTCAGTTTGTCCACCTATTTCATCGATAAGGCTACGTCTAATGGCTGTTTCTAAAATATAAATAAGCTCTTCTTCATCTAATTGGGTAACGGTTTGTAGAAAAATAAACCCAAATTCATTGCCAATTACAGAGGCTTGGCTAAGTACATCTAAAATAGGTTTGTCTAATTGTTTTAATTTTAGTTCTATTAAATCTGAAATAGATTTTGGTAATTCTAATTTTTCCAAATCAGAAAATTTCCATTGCCCATTTTTTTGTTTAGATAAAGTGCCATTTTCTAGCCAAAGCATTACCATTTCCTTAACAAAATAAGGATTTCCATCTGTTTCTTGATAAAGTGCGTTTGCTAGTTCATCTGTATTTTCTATTCCTGGGCAGAGTCGAGAAACAAAATGTCCTACTTCTTGAAGGTTAAAAGGTATTAAATGACAAACTTGTACATTTTCTCTTTGATGTAGTTGTTGGGCCCAGGTTTTTAAGGTGCTACCTTCAATTAATTCTCCTGTGCGAATTGTAGCAACAAGTAAAATAGGTACATTAGCTAGGGTTTTAGCCAAATAAGCAAAAGCTAGCAAACTAGCATCATCAGCCCATTGTAAATTATCTAGAAAAAATACTATAGGTTTATGTGATGCTAAAGCTTTAAGGCAACGGCGTATAGCTTCAAAGCTTCGCATTGCTTGTTCAGCCCCGCCTTGCATTTGTAGCAACATATAAGAAGCACGAACGGTATCACGCTTTTTTAAGGCTTCTTCTATTTGTTCAGTTCGTTCAGCAAAGATATTACCTAATAAATTTGTAGGATTATCTAAAAGAGAACTAGTCCAAAAATCGCTAAGAGCATCTAAAAAAGTAACAAATGGCAGTCCACAAATATTTTCATAAAAACGGCCAGAAAGAAAAGCTGCATTATTTTTAATTTGAGTATGAAATTGACTAACTAAAACACTTTTTCCCATTCCAGACTCGCCAGTAACTAAAACTAACTGTGGTTTACCTTTTAAGGCAAGTTGAAAGCGGTTTTGAAATTGCTCTAGCTCTTTAGCGCGACCTACAAAGCCTTGATTAGCTGCAAAATCTTCCTCTATATTTTCTACTGCTGCTGCAACGGTTTGAGCATGTTGGCCTATAGGTTGGACTAGTGACCAAGTTGTATTAGCATTAGTACTTTTTCCTGGTTCAATTAAGCGTAATGCTCTAGCCAGGGCTAAAGCATTTTGAAAACGATCTTCTTTACGTTTAGCCAAAGCTTTAGCAATAAAAACATCAAATTCTGGTGTTAAAGCCTTGTTAATATGACTAGGTGGGATTACTTCATGTCTAAGAATTGCTAACATTTTATCTGCTAAGGTTTTAGCTTCAAAAGGCAGTTGCCCAGTTAGCATTTCATAAATAACAATGCCTAGTGAAAATAAATCGCTTCTTACATCAACATCTTCACCTCGAACTTGTTCAGGGGACATATAAGCAACTGTGCCTTGCATTATTCTTTGGGTGTTAAGTTGTCCTACACGTCCAAGTGTGCTTTTTCCCTTTGCTTCATCAATAAGGCTACCTGGACAAATTTTAGCTAGTCCAAAATCTAGCACCTTAACATAACCATCTGGGCGAATCATTAAATTTTCTGGCTTAACATCTCTATGGATAATACCTAAATTATGCGCTGCCCCTAAGCCCTCAGCCGTTTGAGAAGCAATATCTATCACTTCATAAGGATCTAATTTAGCTTCATTTAACTTTTCTCTTAGAGTTTGGCCAGGGATTAATTCCATTGCAATATAGTAATATTCATTATGCTGACCAACGTCATAAATAGTGAGAATATTGGGATGATTAAGACCTGATGCAGTAATAGCTTCTTGTAAGACTAAGCGGTCAATTTCGCTATTAGCATCTTTACTAGGTAGTAAGATTTTTATTGCTACTTCACGGCCAAGAAGCGTATCTACTGCACTGTAGACTATAGCCATACCACCCCGGCCAAGTTGGGATTTAATTGTATAGCGGCCCAAAGTTGTACCTATTTGTATTTCTTGCATATTCTCACCAAATTTTGATTATTCAGTTTCATTTGCCAAAAGTTTTAATTGAGCAGATTTTTTTCTAGTTGGGTCAATGGCTAAGAGTTGACGAAATCTTTCATCAACATAATCTGGTGCAAGGCGTTCAATCCATTTATAAGCTTCATCTCTAATGCGAACATAAACTTCTTTCTTTCTGCTAACAATTCCATTTAATAATGCTGAAGCTACTTCATCAGCACTTTCTAGGCTAATAAAATGTTTTACTGTATCAAAAAGCTTGCTATCTGCTAAATTAGTAACCGTTACATTAGGATGAATAATTGTTAGCTGTACTCCGCTATTAATAGGTAGTTCGCGTCTAAGGGCTGCTACAAAATTATTTAATCCTCCTTTAGTTCCAGTATAAACACTATGAGAAGGTGAATAAACATGCGCACTTAATGAACCAGTATAAGCAATAACTCCAGAACGATGAGCTAAGAAGTAATCTAAAAAAGTGCGGGTCATACGAATTTGGGCGACTAAATTAACATCTATTAGACGCTGAATTTGTGTTGAGGACATATCCCAAAAAGGCCCTAAAACAATAATGCCAGCATTGTTAAATAAAATATCTATATTGCCAAATAAATCACGGGCATAATCTAAAATTTGTTCTGGTGCGTCTTCTTCTGTTAAATCTATAGCTAAAATTTCTACTGTGGGAAGTTCTGTTTGTAAGATTTCTAAAGCTTCTTGGTTATAATCAACTGCTAGGACTTGGGCCCCTAGGCCAATTAGTTGAGAGACAATAGCTTTACCAATACCATTTGCTCCACCTGTAACAATCGCTGCTTTATTATGATAATAATCTGGTAAGCTAGGGGTATTGTATTTTTTTACTAAAGTGTAAGCTAACACACCGCCACTTGCTAAAAGTAAAGCTTTAACTAATTGATTCATAAAATTGTAGTTGCCTCCAGCTAGAAAAGTTTTAGAAGAGGAGTTTATTATAACTAGATAAACTATTATAACCAAGTTAGATAAAACTTTTCTTATTGGTAGGACATTTTTCTAACAACTACAAATTATTACTTTTAATTAGGTTCTTTAGGAGTTCTTACCAGGCGCAAACCTACATAAAAGTAATGATTTATTGGTAATCCAATTACTCGACTAGCACAACGACAGGAAGCAGCTAAACTATGCCAGCCACCACCTTTAATAACCTTTTCTGAGCCACTTTTAGGGCCTGTAGGATCTGTTACTGTTTCACCAGAATAACTATCATACCAATCCTGGCACCATTCCTGAACATTGCCATGCACGTCATAAAGACCCCATGCATTAGGCTGTTTTCTACCTACAGGATGGGTTTTTCCACCAGAATTAGCTTCATACCAAGCTAGCCTTTCAAGCTCTCCTGCATAATCCTCATTACTACCTGCTTTAGCAGCATATTCCCATTCTGCTTCTGTAGGTAGACGGTAAATGTAGGTTGGACTAAGCATATTGATTAACTCAATAAATTGCTGTGTTTCTTCCCAAGAAACATTTTCTACAGGTAACTTAGCACCCTTAAATGAGCTAGGGTTATTGTCCATAATCATTTGCCATTGTGCTTGTGTAACTTCTGTAGCACAAATTTCAAAAGCTTTAGAGATTATTACTTTATGGACAGGTTTTTCATCTAAATGACCGTTTTCAGTTCCCATAGAAAATTCACCTGGAGGAATTTTGATAAATTTCCCTAAAAAATCATCAACAATTTTTTTGCTAGTTGTAGATGCTTTACTTTGTTGCTTTTTATTGCTTTTAATGGTTTTGTTAGATTTTTTTTGTTTATTCATAAATTAAAAAGATTATTAAAAAAGTAGCTCAAAGTCTTGAGCTACTTTTTAAGTAATTAATCAGAAAGCTGAATAGACGAGATTATTTGTTGAAAAGCTCTTTGATAATTTCGTGATTCTGCTTGAGGTGAAACAGGGATTAAATAAAACATATCGCCGTTATTAAGTCGAGCAGTAATAATCGTTACACTTTCGGTCTTTCCAGTAACATCTGAAACATTAGTGAAGTTAGCAATAAAACCTCTGCGCCCATTTACTGTAGTGCGTTGTAGTTGTCCTTGTTGTCGTAAATTTGGATTATTTTGTTGTAATGCTTGGATAAACTCACTGCTAGCTTGCTTAAAATTTACTTCTCCATTAGTACGTGTTATACCTGCTAAAACTCCATGGGTAAAGATAAAGCGTTGGGATACTTCACCATAAGCACCTTCTGGAGCAAAAGTTACGCTGTTTTGGTCTTTTAGCTCTCGCCAATTTTCTGGAACCTTAAATTCAAAAGACCTATCACTATAACTTTTATAGCGTGTTGAAGGTAAAGCTACACGACTATTTATAGTGCCACCTGAAGTTGGACGGTTATTACCAGTATTATTACCAGTATTATTGCCAGCATTATCATTTTTATTATCTCTAGGCGTTGCATTTGGTAATTCTCTTAATCGTGCTTGAACACGGCTAAATTCCTGGTCACTACGGTTAGACTTGCGTACATTTAAGAGTTCAGCCTCACGATTAATAGCTTCATAACGATTACCTGGGTTTGGGTGGCTACTTAACCATTCTGGCCCACCTTTGCCGCCAGAAGCTTTTTCAATAGTGCGAAACATATTTCCTAAATCCCTAGGGTCATAACCAGCCTGTGCCATAATTTGCGCACCAAGTAAGTCAGATTGGGTTTCATATTCACGGCTAAATTTTAAGAAATAAGCACCAATACCTAATTGGCTACCACCAGCAATAACACTACCTAGCCCACCACCAACGATTGCTCCTAAGATTTGACCTGCTGTTGCTCCAATAGCATATTTTTGTGCTTTAGCTGCCTGTGCTGTTCCATGACGTAGTGCAACATGGCTAATTTCATGTGCCATTACTCCTGCTAGCTCGCCCTCTGTTTTAGCCACTTCAATTAAACCACGATTTACATAAGTAAATCCCCCAGGCAAAGCAAAAGCATTTATTTCCTTTGCATCCACTAGCTTAAAAGAGTAACGAAATTCATTTTGTTGGTATTGTGGGGGAATGGCTTCAACTAGTCGTTGACCAACATTAACTAGATAGCTTTCTAATTGCCGGTCACGGATTATTGGCAATTTACGTTCTGCTTCGCTAGCTGCTTCTTGACCTAATTTAACATCATCAGAAATTTTATAGGGGTTTTTAGGTGCAACAATCTTAGTTTGTGCTAAAAGCGATGAAGAAAGTAGCAAAGTTACTAGTATAATTACAGAAATAGCTTTTTGAAGTTTTCTCACAGCTAGCCTCCTAATATTAAATAAATAGAATGGTTTTAATTACATAGGTTATTAAAAACTAATTTTAGTTGCTTTTTTGGTTTTGAAAATTAGAAATAAAACCAATCTGTTTTTTGTTTTGTTTAATTGATCGCTATTTTAAGTAACAATATTTCAATAATATAAAAATTTAGACTTAACTATATGCTTAAGTAAAATTAATTGATAAAATTAAAAGGCATTTTTGATAAAAAGTTTAAGCTTAAATCTTGCTATAATTAGTGCTAATACATTATTATCACGTAAGCAAATATAGATATTTATTATTTATCATAGTATCAATCAATTAACGGTAAGAAAAGCTAGAATAGCAAGGAGTTTTGCTATTAATTATTTAGGGTTTTAGGTTATATTTAGAACCAAAAATTTTTGTTAAAGTAATTTAGTTTAATAATTTTTAGGAGCAAATTTTATGGGCCAAGCGGCTCAACAAAGTTATTTTGATAGTTTAATTGGTCGAGAAATCAATAATCGATACAAATTAGAAACAAAAATTGGTTCTGGGGCAATGGGTGCAGTCTTTCGTGCTACAGATTTACATAGTAGCGAAATAATAGCTATAAAAGTTATTTCTCCAGATCTAGCTAATGATGAGAAATTTATTAAACGCTTTGAGAGAGAAGGCGAGCTAGGGAAATTACTTAATCATCCCAATATAGTTAGGGTTGAAGAATTTGGAGCAACTGAAGGCTTATTTTTTATAGCAATGGAATTTGTTGCTGGAGATACATTAAAAAGTTACTTAAATACATCTGCTCCTTGTTCACCTAACAGAACTTTAGAACTTTTAACTCAACTTTGTGGGGCTTTGGATTTTGCTCATAAACATAATGTATTGCATCGAGACTTAAAACCAGAAAATATTTTAATGACAAGAAATTCCAAAGGGGAAGAAGTCTTAAAATTAGCAGACTTTGGAATTGCCAAACGCACTGATTTAAGCAAAACAAAAGACCAAATGCTAACGGTTGAAGGTGAAATTTTTGGCACACCCCATTATATGTCACCAGAACAAGTTTTAGCTCAGAAATTAAAACCTACAACAGATGTTTATAGTATTGGAGTAATGCTTTATCAAATGCTTAGCGGTAAATTACCTTTAGAGCATTCTAAAGCTCAACAACTTTTAATCCTTAAAATTAGCCAAGATGTTGCTCCTATTTCTAAAACTTTTCCCTTTGTTTCCCCTATTTTTGACCCTATTCTAAAAAAAGCTTTAAGCCGTACTGTTACAGATAGATATCAATCAGCAGGCGAACTATTAGAAGCTTTTGCTGATGCACTAAAAGAATTTGATCCTAATTTCCAATCAGTAACATCAGGAAAAATAACTAATGAATTACCTGATGTACCAAATAAACTAAGTAATAAAGAACAAGCTGTTATTGATAGCAAAGAAGTAGAATCATCTCCACAAAAATCTTCTACTTCACCTTCCATAAGTACTGTTAACAACAAAGCTACATCACAAAAAATAGTTTCTAAGGATAAAGCCGCATCACAAAAAATTTCTATTCCAATAAAAGAGTCTCCAGAAATACCTAATCAATCAGCTAGTGGGCCCAATTGGGTACTATTAGGAGTAATAGGAGTAGTTTTACTTGGTGTAATAGTAGTAATAATAATTTTGATGCAATAAATTTTAACTCTGGTAAAAATATGTAAAAAGAATACATATTTTTAAAAAGATAAAAACTTTTTTCATCAGCATTATTTAGTTTTATATATTGCTTATTACTTTAATTTTATTGAAAAAATATCCCTTAACTATGCTTTGGAATTTTTACTGACAAAATTTTTAATAAAATAAAATCTACTTAAATCCTACCAAGAAAGGAATATTTCTTAGAGCATTTTGGGTTTCAGCCTTGACAGAGCGCTTTGGCATACTTTATTGTTTTTTGAATGGGTTGGTAGATTGTAAGAAAATATTACTACCATAAACCATTAATTTTTAAGAAATAATTTTAAGAAGCAAGCAGTTAAACTGCTTATTATTAAATAACTAATAATCCAAATAAAAAATAACAAAAATTTGGGTGGTTAATTGAAAAGTTGATTGATAATCACGTCATAACCAACAAATGCTTAAGGAGAAAAAATATGTTTGCTAGGAAAGCTGCATTATTAATAGCGACACTGTTGGTTTCTATTTTACTGCTAACACCCCCACCATCTATTGATGCTGCTGATCATCTTGATGGCGGTAAGGATATAAGCACTCAAGCACAACCTTTTGCTGACATTTCTGATTTTTGGGTATTTCTAGATCCTAATGATAACGAACGATTAGAACTTATTATGGCGGTTAACCCCTTTATTATTCCATCAGAAAATGAAAGTAGAGGATTATTTGATCCTGCTGTTGTATATAGATTTAATATAGAAAATACTGGAGATGCAAAACCTGATAAATTTTTAGATATAACTTTTTCAAAACAAACTGGCCGAGATACTCCACAAACAGCTACAGTTAAACTTCCAAGCGGAAGAACATTTACCGCACCTACTACAATTGCTCTAGGAGAACCTGTTAATCCTCCTAATAGAGTTAATACAGTTAATCCAGGTTCTAACACTAAATTTTTTGCTGGTTTAGCTGATGATCCTTTCTTCTTTGATGTTCCTGCTGAAGTTCAATTTAGACGCGCACTGCTTGTAGGCTCTCGTGATACAAGCTTCTTTAGTCGTGCTAGAGATACTTTTGCTGGCTATAATGTTATGACCATAGTTCTTAGTATTCCATTAAGTGAGGTCAAAGGCCCTGCTGGAAATATCGTAGGAGTAAGCGCATCTACACTAATTCCTAAAAAAGCTATTAGAAATACTGATGGTACAATTTCTTATAAAGGTAGCTTAGTCCAAGTTGATTCTGCTGGAATTCCAGTTGTAAATGTAGTGCTTTTAGATTTTAACCTTAAGGATCGTTACAACATTATAGGCCCTGATGTTTCAGCACTTGGACAAAATGTAATTGGATCGCTTAGATCTATAGGAACAGATGAAACTAGTATAAATCTACTTAAGGGGCTTATAGTAGATAAAGGCGATTATATTCGTATTGATTTATCTAAACCCAATACAGGGCCAGAAGGTGGTAACAATGCAGAAGCAGCTTTTCCAAATGGCCGCCGTCTACTTGATGATGTAACAGATGTAGTTGTTAGCTTAATCAACAATAGAAATGAATTACCAGATGGTATTCAAGCTAATGATAAAAAGTTCCTAAATGTATTCCCCTGGGTAGCTCAACCGTTTATGCCTTTAAAAACAGGTGAGCAAGATACTACACAGAATTAACCTCTAGTTCTTAAAAGAGTTATAAAAATATCGTTCTGTGTCTTTACATCAGAACCTTTCATTAAACAAAAAAGTAACCGCGGAAAATTTTTAAATGTTCGCGGTTACTTTCCTCTACAGCAAATTTAAGTGTGTATTATGAAATTAGAACAGATTTCATCACATAAATTACCCGCTTTTCAAGTACTTCATTAGTATTATGGATTTAAAAATCGATAACTTAAAATCTTTGAAATAACAATAAAAGAGCAAAGTGATTACATCGATTTGCAATACAAATCGAGTAACGAAAGGACAAACGTTATGTTTAGACAAATTAAAAAAGCTTCTATTATAGTGCTTATTTTGACAGTAGCTCTTATTTCTCTTATGACTCCCCCGCCGTCAATCGATGCTGCCGATCATGGTGACGCACCTTTTGCATCTCTAAGAGCAACAGCCGATATTACAGATTTTTGGGTATTTCTTGATCCAAATGATAATTCAAGACTAGAGCTTATTTTGGGAACAAGAGGCTTTATTGTACCAGGCGAAAACTCAAACTTTGGTATTTTTGACGGGGACTTACGCTATAGATTTAATATTGAAAATACAGGTGATGGTGTTCCAGATTTGTTTTTAGATGCGGTATTTTCTAAGCAAATAGGCCGCACCACCCCACAAACAGCCACAATTACTTTATCCGATACCAGATCAACACTTAGAACATTTACTGCACCTGCAACACTTTCAAGTAGTACTGCAACAGTTGCACCTAACCGAAATATAACAGCAGATTCCAACACAGGAATTAGATTTTTTGCAGGTCTTGCTGATGATGCGTTTTTCTTTGATGTACCTTCAGAACTTCGTTATAGAGCCTCTCTTGAAGCTGGAACTCCTGGTGGAGACATATCATTTTTTACTCGTGGCCGAGATACTTTTGCTGGCTATAATATGAATGCTATTGTTTATAGTATTCCAATAAGCTTGTTAAAAGGTCGTGCTGGCGATGTACTTGGTATAAGTGCTGCTACACAAATTAGAAAGAAAATTACTATTAATTCTAATGCTACAACTACAGGAAAAGGTGATTTTGTTCAAATTGATAGTATGGGAATTCCTGCTGTAAATATTGTATTTGTTCCTTTTGATCGTAAAGATGATTTCAATACTAAAGGCCCAAACTCATCAACATTTGCTAATGACATTGTTGGTCAACTAAAACTTTTACAAACAAATGATGCTAATATAGGACTATTTGCAAAATTAGCTGTTGAAAAAGGCGATTATTTACGAATAGATACTTCAATACCTAATACTGGCCCTGAAGGTGGTAATAATGCAGGGGCTGGTTTTCCAAATGGTCGTCGGCTTTTGGATGATGTCACTGATCCAATTGTTAGTTTAGTCAGTAACAGTCAACCTAGACCAGACAATGTTGATAAAAATGACCTACTATTTCTTGATAATTTTCCTTGGGTAGCTCTTCCACATCAACCATTGCCTAGAGGAAGTGTAGATAACACTCAAAACTAATTATAAAAATTTCTAACTCCTTACTAAAAAGCCCTGATTACTTTGTTTGTCAGGGCTTTGGTTTATCTATGAATAAAAATTTTCTATTTATCTTATTATTTTGTCTTATTTTTAGTGCTGCTTGTGGAGGATTTCCAACTAAATCTGAAACCTCTACTCCAGTACTACCGCCTGCTACACCCTTGCCATCAGAGGATGAAGCTATAGAATCAGCAATAAGATTTCTTGAGGATAAAGTTAAAAAGAATCCCAATGATTTTTTTGCTTACAATATGCTAGCTTCCAGATACCTAACACGTATGCGACAAACCGCAAATATGAATTATCTAGAACTTGCTTCTCGTGCTGTAAAAGCTTCCCTAGCTATAGCACCAAAAGAATTTAATAAAGCTGCATTAAGTGCTTTAGCTGACATTGAATTTACAACACATGAATTTATTGCTGCCCGTGATAATGCAAAGTTGTTAATGAAAATGGATCCAACAATGCTTGGGGCTTATCAACTCTATGCAGATTCAACATTAGAATTAGGTGATTATGAAGAAGCTATAAAAATTTACCAACAAACAGGAAAACGTAACTACACAAATCCATTTAATGTACCTAGCATTGAAATTCGGTATGCCCGCATTTCTTCTTTATATGGAAAGCTTGAAGATGCTAAAAAACATATTTCAATAGCACTAGCTTTTTTGTTGGATGAAACAAATCCCGATACTGAAAATGTTGCTTGGCTACGCTGGTATTTGGGAGAAACAGCCTTTTCAATGGGCAAATATGAAGAAGCTGAAAAACACTATAGGGATGCTCTAGTAACATATCCTAATTACTTTCGTGCTGTTGGCTCTCTAGGCAAAGTTCTTGCAGCAAAAGGTGAGCTTAAAAACGCGATTGAACAATATGAGAAGGCCGTCAAATTAGTTCCTGATCCAATTTTTATAGCTGCACTAGGAGATCTTTATAAGCTAGAAGGACGTGAAAAGGAAGCTTCCTCACAATATGAATTAGTGGAACAAATAGCACGGTTAAATGCTTTGAATGGTTCAATTTACAATCGACAACTTGCTATTTTTTATGCAGACCATGATCTAAAAGCTGAAGAAGCTTATAGCTTAGCCTTAAAAGAATATGAGGTAAGAAAAGACATCTATGGTGCTGATGCAGTTGCCTGGACTGCATTAAAGGCTGGAAAATTAGCTGAGGCTCAAACTGCAATAAAAGAAGCTCTAAAACTTGGTACAAAGGATGCAAAACTTTTCTACCATGCAGCAATGATTGCTAAAGCTAATGGTGATAAAAAAGCTGCTCAAGATTATCTAAAACGTGTCCTAGAACTTAACCCTAGGTTTGATTTATTACAATCTGAAATAGTAAAGAAAACTCTTAATGAGCTAGCTTTGTAAAACATTGGTTTTACTGATTTTATAGATAAGAGCTTTAGCGAAATAGTCCTTCAACAAAACCTATTTCATAAGCCATAAATAGCCCACAACTAAAGCTAAATAAGCCAGCTAAAGCTCTTACTACTAGATTTATTTGAGTAAAACGATTAGTAGTAAAATGAATTGGTAAACTAATTAGTATACTCATCAGCAGCATTCCACCTATTGAACCAATACCAAAAATTACAATATAAGCTAAACCAACTAATGCTGATTTAGTTGTTCCAACAACTAAAACCATAAGTGCAGCACTACCAGCTAAACCATGTATCATACCTACTACTATTGGTCGTGAATTAAAGGTAGATTTTTTCTTTAGCGATGAAGTAGGGTCTGATAACTCCTCACTTGAAAAAGATTTTCTATCATTTAATAGTTTGTAAATAGAATTTACTCCTAAAACTACAAGCATTATCGCTACACCAAACTCTAGTCCAAGAGCAACTCTTTCTGGTATTTCAACTTTTAGTAAAATAACTAATAACCCAGCTAATAAAAGTGAAACCGTATGACCAGCACCCCATAAAACGCCAACAAGAGAGGACTTAAATAAGTTTTTATACTCACTAACAATTACTGATACAGCCGCAACATGGTCGGCTTCAATCGCATGTTTAAGACCTAAGATAAAACCTAGGCTGATTATTGGAACAAATGAAAGCCAAGCAGTCTTTATATCAGCAGGCGAGAGTGAGAAATTGGTTAAGCTATTTTGACTTAAAGATTGAAAGCAAATACCTACACCAAGACCAGTAATAATAAAAGCACTAATAACAGGTAAAACATTTACTAAGCGTTGGTTAGAAAATGTTGGGCGGTCAATAAAACGTTTTGCATAAATAAAAAGTAGTCCAATAAGACTTAAAACACTAGCTAAACCAATACTAAAAGAAACTACTAGTAATAAACCGTAGCCTATACGATTTAAGGATATAGCTGCAAGTAAGACGACTAAAGCAGATGGACAGGGTAGAAGACCCCCAGAAACCCCTAGAGCTAGCAAATTTTTCCAAGTTATTTCCGAACCATCTTTATTTATAGGTAAATGGGAATGTTTTACCCCATCATGCGAATGTGAAAGACTTTTATTATTTTCTTCTCCTTCATGTGAATGAACTGGAAGTTGTAGACCTAAAACAGCAGAAAGCCGGTTTATAAATAAGCTTAAACCAATAGCAATAACAATTATTCCTGAAGTAAAACTAAGTATAGGAAAGATTTTTTCTGGAACAATATATTTTGCTGCAAAAAGAGTAATTAAGCCTAAGATAAATACCCCTAATGTATGAGTAATTGTAACTATTAAACCAAGGAAAAGTGCATGGTTAATTGTTCCTCGTGAACCAATTAAATATGCTCCAACAATGGTTTTACCATGACCTGGAGAAAGAGCATGAAAACCGCCTAAAGCTAAAGCAATAAATAAGCCTAAAATTGCAGTGCCTAAAGTTAGTTTTGGAACGGCAATTAGCTCTGTTAAAGGGTCTGAAGTTTGCGCACTAGGGCGGCCTTCACGAGTAAGAAGAGGTGAAGAATTAGCAGGGCTGAGACCTTTAATAAAAGATAAAGTTGCACTGCGCTCATTAAGAGGAGCAAGTAACATATTTTCAGGGTAGGCTTTAAGCTCATCTGTTATAGAATTGCCAAAAATAGTACTATTAAAAATACTTACTCCTGACGCTGGTTTAACAAAAATTTCATGCCATCCTTGACGATCTTGATGATTAGTGTCTGTAAAATCTAGTTGATAGGGCTGATTAATTGCTAATGAATTTAGTGTAGCTTCAAAATCACACTCTACCCGTAATGTTGAAAGCCCGCCTGCACCAGTAGGAAGGGAGATATTTTTTTGAATTAATTTTAGCTCTAAAGGAGTTTGATTTATTCTTAAACTTAATTTTTCTTTATATTCTAAAGCAATTTTTTCTAAATAAATTTCTAATTCTTTTTGATCAGGTGTACGATCTCCATTTGTATCAAGTAGTTGTATTTCTTGAAGTGCTGGAATTTCAGCCATATCAACTACATAGCGTAAGGAGATAATTTCTGAGGTGACTTCAATTTTAGCAAAATGATTAACAGTAAAATTTCCTAATGGGTGTGCAAGAGTTATTATTGCAGAGCTAGAAATTATAATTATTATAAGTAATAATCCGAGTAATTTATTAATTGAACCTAGCAGCTTACACATTATATTAATACTCCAATAAAAAAATATATCTTTATAATAATCAGGTAAATAGCAATAATTTGCTTTACTATATGAAAGGTAAAGTTTGCTTGAATCAAAGAGTAAAATCAAGCAAGATACTAACATGTTAGACAAACTTCATGAAGAATGTGGTGTTTTTGGTATCTGGAATCATCCAGATGCTGCTCATTTGACCTACTTAGGGCTTTATGCTCTCCAACATCGTGGTCAAGAATCCGCTGGTATTGTTGCTTCAGATGGTAATTTACTACGTGCTGAAAAAGGCATGGGGTATGTCAATGAGGTATTTAAAGAGACTCAAATGAGTCATTTACCTGGTCAAGCTAGTATTGGACATGTTCGCTACTCAACAGCAGGTGAAGTTTCAATTCGTGAAGCACAACCCCTACTAATTAATTATCATCGTGGTCAATTAGCCGTTTGTCATAATGGTAACTTACCTTTTGCCAATAGTTTAAGAGAAGAATTAGAAGCACAAGGAGCAATATTTTCTTCAACTAGTGATACAGAAGTAGTTTTACATGGAATTGCTCGTTCACGTTCAAGCAACCTTTATGAAGCAATAGTTGATACTTTTTCAACTATTGAAGGTGCTTATTCAATGCTATTTCTTACTACAGATAGCTTAATAGCTATTCGTGATCCAAGAGGTTTTAGACCGTTATCATTAGGCAAATTAGCTAGTAGTTATGTGATTGCTTCAGAAACCTGTGCTTTTGACTTAATTGGAGCAGAACACATTAGAGATATAGCACCAGGGGAAATAGTTGTAATTAATGAAAATGGACTAAATAGTTTTTTTCCTTTTCCTCAAAAACCTTCGGCAATGTGTATTTTTGAGCATGTTTATTTTTCCCGTCCAGATAGCATAGTTTTTGGTCAAAGTGTTAATAAAAGCCGTCATAAAATGGGTCGTCAACTAGCTATAGAACATCCTGTAACAGCAGATATTGTTGTTCCAATCCCTGATTCAGGTACAGCAGCAGCAATTGGTTTTGCTGCTCAAGCAGGGATTTCTTTTAGATTTGGGCTAGTACGTAATCATTATATTGGACGTACTTTTATACAGCCTCAACAATCTATTAGAAATTTTGGAGTAAGAGTTAAACTTAATCCTGTGCGAGATTTAATAGAAGGACGACGAGTAGTTTTAATTGATGATTCTATTGTACGAGGAACAACTAGCCAAAAAATTGTTGCAATGCTACGTCAAGTTGGCGCAAAAGAAGTTCATATGCGTATTAGTTGCCCTCCAACCATTGCACCTTGTTACTATGGCGTTGATACTCCTAGCCGAGAAGAGTTAATTGCGGCACATCAAAGTGTTAAGGAAATTTGCCAGTTTATTGGAGCAGATAGCCTTGGATATTTAAGTATTGAAGGCTTGTTGGCTGCTTGTGGAGAAGAAACAGCAAAACCAGTATTTTGCACTGCTTGTTATACAAATAAATACCCAATAGAAGTTACAGCGTCTAGTAAACAAATTTGCTCAGTTGTTGACATTAATAAAAATGTATTAGCAGTTAGTAAGTAATTAAGATAGTTCTGGAGTAAATACAGTAAAATTTTTTAGCCCTGTTAAGGGCTACTGATAATAGTCCAACCCTAAAGGACTGGGCTAAAATATGGTGTAACTTTATGATAATAAAGAAAGATAGATTGTCCTCTCGTATCTTTGTAATACTGTTTTCATTAGTCCTACTATTAACTACACAATTCTTTACTGCTTGTAAGATAGAACCAATAGACAAGCCAACTAAAGATAAAACCGATAAACCAAAAAATGATGACACAGGTAAAAATACTTTAGGCGATAAACAGCTAAAAGTTCATATGCTAGATATTGGTCAAGGTGACAGCATATTAATTGTTACTCCAGAAAAAAAGGCTATACTTGTTGATGCAGGACTAGTCAAAGCAGGCGATAAAGTTATTGAAACACTAGAAAAATATGGTATTTCACAAATTGACTTAATGGTTGCAACTCATCCACATGCTGACCATATTGGAGGAATGCCTAAAGTGTTAAAAGCTGTTCCTGTAAAAGCTTTTCTTGATAGTGGACAAGAACATCCTACAGCGACTTATGAAAAATTACTTACTACAGTAAAAGAAGAAGTTGGTAAATTAACGGTTGCTCGTGCTGGACAAAATTTTGAGTTAGATTCAGGCATTAAAATAAAAATCCTAGGCCCATCCAAACCACTTTTAGAAAAAGTAAGCGGTAGTGTTGAAAATGCTAATTCTGTAATTATGTTGCTCACTTACGGGGATTTCCGTATGATTTTTACTGGTGATAGCGAAGATGAAACAGAAGAAAGATTGCTAGAAAAGAATTTTGACCTAAAAGCCCAAGTTCTAAAAGTCGCTCATCATGGTTCACAATATGCTTCAAGCGATGAATTTTTAGAAAAAGTCTCTCCAGAAGTCGCGCTTATTTCTTGTGGTGAAGATAATAATTATGGTCATCCCTCACCACCCACATTAGAAAAATTTAAAAAAGCTAAAGTTAAAGTTTATAGAACTGACCTTCAAGGTGAAATTACTGTGATTTCTGATGGTAAAAATTATCAAGTAAAAACAGATCATAAAGCTACTGGCGATCTTTGGGCCGGTCGTACTTCATCAAGATCTAAGTCTGAATAAATAGAAGGTTTTATGAAATTTATATTTTCTTTAATCCTTACACTAACTTTGTTTCTTCCAATTGTTGGACAAGAACCAATTGATAGCATTTACACTGATACTGCATCTGATAAATGTAAGACTATAAAATTTGATGAAGAGTCATCATATTCTGAGCAGATTTGTCCAGGTGTGGCAGGTTATAAACTTAGAGTTATTGAAGGAGATTTGAGGGTTACAATTAATGTTGTAGATCCAAAAGGCAAAGAGTATGAATTAAAAATGCAAGAAGTTATGGGTGCAGGTTTTAGCAATATTGGTCAAAAAGCAGAGTGGCGAGTAAAAAAACAAGGTAATCAAATAATTCCTGTAGCGTTAATAGTGCGCTTTGACCTGATCGAAAACCCAGAAGAGTATAATAAATCCACATCGTTTTTAACAGTAGCAAAAATTACTAGTAGCAGTATTTGTATCGTAGATAAAGTGCGACCAAATAAAGAACAAAATCTTCAAGCTAGAAAAATAGCAGATATTGCACAATCAAAAGGTTGTTTATAAAAACTAAATACATTATTTTCAATAAATTATGATAAATCAAACAGGCTCATTAGCAGAAATTCCTTATCCACGACCTCCTTGGCAACTAGGGGGAGAGTCCTGGGTAGGTGTGTTTAAGTCGCCTGGTGCAGCTAATGTTCCTATTCCTCTTAAACCATTGATTAATCCTCATTACCTAGTTGTAGCAATTATTCGTTATTTATATGGCACTCTTACTTATGATGAAATGATTATAGGCTCAGTAGCTCGTTATGGTTGGCGAATAGGTTTATATGTTCATCATATTTGGGTTGATGATATTTCTTCTATGTGGGGTGGGCGTAAAATTTGGGGACTTAATAAAGAGATGGCTAACTTTTCTTGGAATAGAAATATAGTTCAAGTTAGCGATGAATTAGGTGTAATTGCTAGTATAAGCGTTGATCAAGAAAAGAGTCGATTTCCAGCAATTTGGCTACCTGTACCTAGTTTTGGACATTTAGATGAGCGATGGCTTTTTACTTTAGGCAGTATTAAAACTAATTTAGGGCGTGCTGGTATGGAGATAAACGAATGGTCACAACGCTTTCCTTATCAAGCTTTGGGACGACCAAGTTTTAGTATTGCTGGTAAGCCTTTTGATATGACTTTTGTTGCTCCTAAAGAATTATAAATTTACTTATAAAAGCCAAAACCATTCTTTCCAGCTTCCTTAATTTCATACATTGCCTTATCTGCATTTTTAATTAATATTTCTGGGTCATGTCCATGAAAAGGAAAAATACTAATTCCAATACTTGCACCAATTAATAGCTTTTTTCCTTCAATTGCAAAAGCTGTTGATAAAGTGTTAACGACTTTTTGGGCCACTTTAGCTGCATCTTCTAAAGAAAAAATATCCTCTAAAATTATAATAAATTCATCTCCACCTATTCTGGCTACAGTATCTTCCTCACGTACACAACCTTTAAGACGTTCTGCTACAGCTTGAAGAAGTAAATCTCCTATTTTATGCCCATGTAAATCGTTTACAGGCTTAAAGCGATCTAAATCAATAAAAACTACTGCAACTAAAGATTCATTACGGTTTCCTTTTAGTAAAGCTTGTTTAAGCCGGTCTTTAAGTAAAATTCTATTAGGTAATCCAGTTAGTGCATCATGATGAGCCATATAAATTAAATGACGTTCTGCTAACTTAACAGTTGTGATATCTGAAAAAATAGCTACATAATTAGTAACACGTCCTTTTTCATCTTTAATTGTGCTAATGGTTAGCCATTCTGGGTAGATTTCACCATTTTTTCTACGGTTCCAGATTTCTCCTTGCCATTCTCCTTTAACATTAATTGATTGCCAAAGATTATTATAAAAAGAAGTATCATGACGGCCAGATTGTAGAAAACGAGGATTTTTTCCTACTACTTCTTCTTCTGTGTAGCCAGTAATAGTTGTAAATGCTGGATTTATTTTTTGAATAATATTATTAGAATCTGAAATTAAAATAGCTTCTTGTGTACATTGAAAAACTTTAGCAAATATCTCTAGTGTTTTCTCTGCCTGTTTTATGTCAGAAATATCCCGAACAATAGTAGAAAAAAATTCTATTTTTTCTTCCTTATCTTTATGAGCAATAATTACTTGTGAGACAGCTACTTCTATTTGAGTATGATAAGAAATGATAGTAGTTTCTCCACTCCAAACGCCTTCACTCATTGCCATAGGTATAGCTTCTAGTAAAATTAAATTCCGTTGTTGTTCTGGATAAATATTTATTAGAGGAAAAGGAGAATTTTCATTAATTGGATTAATTCCTAGTAATTTTTGTCCTGCGCGGTTAAGGTGAGTTATTTTCCCATTAAGGTCAAAAGTTGCTACTAGATCTGTAGTAGCATCAAAAATAGATGCTAGTCTAAGGTAGTGATTTGTATCTTCTTCTGGAGTAATAATTGTTGGTCTAGGGAAAAATGCAGATTTACGTAGGATTTCTTTCATATTGCTCTCTCCTTTAAGTTTTATATCTTTAAGGCAAGGCTTAGACCATTTTTGTTTATAAATGCAGGCAAGGGTTTATTTTTATAAATATAACCTAAATATAACAATATCATATTGATTTTTCAATAAATTACCAGACCTAAAATCTTTTTAATAATTAATAAACAGAAATTGCTTAATGAGAAAAATTTCTCTCTTCAATCTTTGCTTATTAAATTTTATGTGTAGAAATCCTCAAGAATTAGCATAAAAACTTTGCTTTAATTTCTAATCCAAAGTAAATAAAAGGCTTATAAAAAATATTATTTTAATAAATCTTTTTGGAACAGAATATGCAAAAAGAATAAGCAAAGCAGTTAGAAAATCAAACATTAAAAATTTAGGAGGCAGTTATGGTTACAATGGCAAAACCTATAAATAATTGTGAACACCGACAAAAACCCCGTTTTGCAGCCCAACAATTTATTCGCTTGCAAGTTATAGATGATGAAGAGAATGAAAGCATTTTAGCACTTACTAAAGATATTAGTGATGAAGGCGTGGCGATATTAACTTATTTTCCTTTACCTGTTGGAACTCAAGTAAAAATTGTTAGAGATAATGACACTATTGCTTGTGCTGAAGTAGCAGATTGGGAATGGGACTATGATTGTGATATGGCAAGAATAGGGTTGCAAGTCTTGGATAAGACAACAGTTTGGCCTATTAATTAAACTCTATAACCTTAAATCTTAATAATTGATAAAGTATTTTTGATTATAGCAGTTTATTTATAGGAGATTAGTTTGGTTATTTTTCTCTTAAAACATAATTGGATGTTCCACAATAAAGACAAGACTCAAAAATTCCAGGCGGATGAATTCTAATAACAGCTTGATTACAATGCCAGCATTGCCATTTTTTTAGGGGTAGAGGTGTAGTTTCTAAAGCCTTAAAAAGCTCTTCTTCTGTGTATTGGTTAGATAGTTCGTTTGTTGTTCGCCATTCAATAGAACGGTCAATAATTCGCCAAACGTGTTGTATTGTATGACAACGCAGGCAACAACGCTCCCAACGGGAGTTATACCATTTATGAAATCCTATTCGGCAAAGTAATAAGGATAAACTACTGCTATTTTCTTGAGTAAGGTTAATAGGAGTAAAATTAAGAGCTTTTTTTTCCATCTCGCTACAACGTTGGCAATAATTATGATTTGGATCAAAATAATCTGATTGATGACAAATTTCGCAACGTGTTGGAAGCGTTTGATTTTTAACAGCTATGCTCATAAAAACCTCCTAAAAGCTTTCAAGCAAGTATTAAGCCATATTAGTAAGCTATTGAAATAATTGGAGATAAAAATCTTTGACAAGTAAAAATTGTTATAGTTTTGAAACATCTTATTCCCAAAACCGAACATTAAAAATAGCCCAGTCATAAAGCCCAGTCATTTATGACTGGGCTATTAGCAAGTGCCACTGACGTGGCAAAGAAGTAAATAATTAAGAAAAAGTTGTTGTTCTTAATTATTTGTAAAGATCAATTACTCTTTCAATAGCAATTTTACAGACTGTGCAAAAAGCCTCACTACGGGTAAACATAATACAATCAACTTCTGGGCGATAGTAACCTTTAGCCTCATACATTGCGCCTTCAAAAGCTCCAACCTTACTAAAATACTTTTCTTTGGATAAAGTTTTCAAGTCATTTTCTTTATTTTCTTGAAATAATGCTTCCATTTCCTCTTCAGGACGGTTTTCTTGTCGTATACGACTACGTTTTTTTTGATACTCTATAGAGTATTTTTCATAAGCTTCTTTTTCCCAAGGTGTAGGCAGTGGAGTAGTTTTATCAATAAGGTGTTTCCATTTTAGATTATCAGGATCTAATAGTGCTGTTACGTTTGGTTCCCAGGGTTCAAGCTTAGCTGTAGGTGAACTGTAAGCAACAGAAGATGTATAATATTCATCGGCTAAACCTGCAAAATGATGTCCAAATTCATGAACAAAAATATAAGGGGCCCAAGTGCTATCGGCTGAAACCGTTCCATAAAGATTAAAAATTCCGCCGCCGCCATAAGTACGGTTGTTAACTAAAATCTCAACAAAATCATAAGGTGCAAATGAAGCAATAGTACGAAACGCACGGTTATCATAGGTTAAAATATAGCGTTCTGAGCCAAAAGCATCATAGCTACAACCAAGCGGAGAAGAACGGTAAAGACCTGTTGAAGGGCGAGAAATTCCTGTTTCTGATGACGCTGGGCAAAGTCCCCAAACATTAAAATCTTGTTTACGCTCCTTAAAAGGTGGGGTAGCAAAAAGAATTTCTGTCATACGACGGGCATCACGCTCAAACTTGGCTTGTTCGTTAGAGGTGTAGCCGTCGCCCAAAATAAGCAAATCTACTTTATTTTCAGGATTACCATTTTTCAGAATTTCTATAAGTGTTGCTGGAGGATTAACTTTAGCTCGATCAATAAAAATATCTTTAGGCTCAATAAGTAAAGACCAAATTTGTTGAAAAGCATTGTTACTGTCACGTTTTTTTAGTACTACTTGAACTGAATTTGAAGGAGCAGGAAAGCGCAAAGATTCATGAAAAGTGCGATTTATACTTTTAGCTTCGTCAGTTGTTTCCCATTCTCCATAAATTGAAGCAAAGCCACGTGAATAAATAACTTTATTAGTGTTACGGTCAATAACTTCAAAAAAATATTTTCCTAAATTAGTATCATCAATAGGTTTTTGTGGATTACCGGGCCAGGGCAAAGGCTCAATTACTACACGATCTAAACTAAATAATTCTTCTTTTATATTACCTGTATGATAGTAATCTACTCTCATAGTAGGAACAGCAAAAACAGAAAATAAAGAGGCTGATAATAATAAGAAAAAAATTGAACTTATTAACTTAAACATTTATTTAACTCCTAAAATTAAATAAAAAAGCGGGCTATTCAGCCCGCTTTTTTTAGTACCAAAAAGTTTGGTGATTAGTTTACACCACTTGGTTGATTAAATTGACCTGGAGTAGGTGCTGGGCCTGGAACGCCTACAGCACTAAATACACCAGCAGAAGTTCTACGTTGAATGCGGTTATTGGCTGTGTCACCAATAAAGAGGTTGCCTAAAGAGGAAAGAACTACACCACGAGGAGCATTAACTGTTCCAAGTGCAGTACCTGGGCCAGCTACTAATGTCCAACCAGTGGGAAGTCCGCCAACATTCATCATTACACGATTGTTAGCAGTATCAGCAACATATACACGATTTTGTGAATCAACAAAGATACCACGAGGTTGATTTACAGTGCCAAGAGCAGTACCAGCAGTTGCACCTGCAAATACTTGCCAACCAGTAAGTGAACCATCAACATTAAATTGAAGGCGATTATTAGCAGTATCAGCAACATATACACGGCCAA
>Ga0268299_1002318_pt1 | contig 23739 bp, 18 predicted proteins | sample NOBtaG_FD_193484 | JGI IMG/M metagenome (GOLD analysis project Ga0268299, IMG submission 193484) | Activated sludge microbial communities from bioreactor in Nijmegen, Gelderland, Netherland - NOB reactor | ecosystem: Engineered > Bioreactor > Aerobic > Activated sludge | place: Netherlands... | reverse complement strand
GCGTCGTCGTCGCGCACGGCGAGGTGCAGGAGAGCGGCGGCCGCGAGCTCCTCCGGCGCGGCTACTCCTGGCTGCTGGCGGATCGCGCGCGCTGACCGGCGACACCTGAGCCGCGCGCCTCAGTACCTGAACGCGTTCAAGCGCGACTCCGCCGTGCGCAGCGGGCCGGGTAGGCCGACGCTGCCGTCGACGACGGGATCGCCCGACGGGGCCACGCAACCAACGCCCGCGAGTTGCGGCACGAACGAGCCGCGCCGCCCACTGGCCTGCAGCAACTGGACGGTAGCGTCGCCATGGGCGCCCTTCACGGTCGAGAACTGGCAACACCCGGTCGCCGCGCTACAGACTCCGGCGGCCGTGCAGTCCTGGTCTCGCCTGCACACGATCGTCGGGTCGCCGTCGCAAGCGCCGCAGAAGGCGCCCACGGGGTTGCTGACGCCGGCGCCGACCGGCACGTCCAGGGTGACGGATTCGGTCGTGAGCTCGGTTCGCTGCACGATCATCGGGGCCACGGGCTGCACCTTCGGCGGGCAGGCAATGTCGGTACGGCCCGGCGAAGTGCACGGCTGACCCTCGTGCGGGCTGTCGTTCGTCGGGCTGGTGCAGACCTTCGTCACCCTGTCGCAGATCGGGCAGGGGATGCCGAGGTGAACCGTGGTCGCGATCGGAGCGACCGACGTCTGTTGCCCGGTCGACAGATCGATGCTGCCGTCCTCCGGCGTACCGTTGCCGGCGTCCAACGATCGGGTCGTCAGGCAGATCGGAATGGCGCCGGCGACCACCTGCCGCGGCGGCGCCACCATGTTCCCCACGATCCCATCGCCCTTGGTATTGCAGATGGGATTTCCGGCCGTGCACCCGTCGGGCACGGAGACGTTCAGCGTGCCCATGGGGGTCGCCGGCGCGTAGAAGGCCGCTTGCGCGCCGATCCGACCGAGACCGCCGAGCGTGACGCCGCAGATCTGCTTCGGCAGCGGGGCGTCGACGGCCGCATCGGGCGCGCCGGTGCCGAGCAGTGTGCCCACCGTGCCTGCCAGCCCCGCCAACGTCAGCTCGCCGAGCGATGTGCGAAGGATGCAATCGACCAGCTCGTTGGGATCGAGGCCGTCCGGCGGGGTGGAAGGATCGGGGCACCAGCCGTTGCCGCTCGCCACTCCGAACAGGGCGTGGAGATGATCGACCGTGCACGCCGAGGTGAGCGACTGCCGCAGGCTCTTCTCGGCTGCAGCGATCGCGGCCGTGATGCCGGCCGAGCGCGGGTGGCACTCGAAGGCAACCCCGCCCGCGCTGCCGCAACTCGCGTTGCCGGTGCACGCCTTGGTGTTCTTCGGCCCGCCGACGCAGACCCGCGGCCCGGCACAGGTCGACGTGTTGCCCCTCATGTTCGCCAGGATGGACCCCCGGACCTCGGCTTGCACCTTGTTGGCGAACGACATGGTCTGCTGCGCCACGACGCCGAAGCAGTTGCGAACGGCGGTGGGGTACGGGCCGGTCGCGCCCGCGGGCAGAGCCCCGACGGTCGCCAGCAACGCACATCCCAAGACGGCCGCTGAGGCCTTCCTCATGACTCCCTCCTCCCGATTCGTCGACGTTGGGGCCGATGCGCTGCGCGGCCGCTTCGCGCGCCTCGCTAGCACGGACGGGCAATGACGTCACCCGGTTGCTCGCCGACCGTTGGCGGACATCCGCCTCCGCCAACGCGCGCTTGACTCGGCGGCGCGCGGCGGCAGAGGATCGCGGCATGCCTCGCGCGCGCGCCTTCCTGGTCTGTCTCGGTCTCGTCGCACTCGCCGCCTGCTCGTCGGACGACTCGGGCTCGTCCGGCGGCTCCGCCGAGACCACGCCCCGCTATCTCTTCCTGCTCTACAGCGATGCCGGCGAGCTGCAGCCGCGCGCGGACGGCTCGTACCTGTTCCGCATGAAGTCGGTCTGGGAGACGGTCGTCGGCTTCGCCGACCGCCCCTTCCGCAGCGCCAGCTCGACGACGCTCGACCGCTGGCTCGACGGCTGGGAGAACAACGGCTTCGACACCAACCCGCCCAACGCGGCGATCACGATGCTGATCGAGGGCAGCGTCGAGATCACCGACTGGGCGATCATGACGCTGCGCAACCCGCGCCGCGGCGAGGGCGATTCGCTCGAGTTCGATGCGACCTTCCTGCAGTTGCCCGAAGGCCGGCCGGCCTTCTTCCCCACCGTCTTCGGCTCCGAGCCGAAGGCATCGTTCCTGACGACCCAAGTGTTCGTCGACAGCACCGCCGGCACGGCGCTCGGTGCGGCGGACGGCTTCAGTTGGAACGCGGACGGCGTCGGCCAGACGACCCTCACCCTCGGCCTCGGCGGCGTGTCCATCCCGGGCAACGACCCCGGGCGACTGGTGCTGCTCGATGCCGACGAGCGCTTCTGCACCAGCCTGCCGCCCGGTCTGTCGCTCGACTCCTCGCAGGCCTCCTGCAGCGCGAGTTGCACCATCGGCATCTTCCCCAACAACACCACCGGCGCGGTGCAGATCGCCAACGTTCCCGCCGTCACCGCCCCGGCCACCGTCGACCTGCTGGTGAGCACGTTCGAGAACTGCGACGGCGCCAAGCCGGTCACCCTGCGCATGCCGGGCGCGATCACCTTCCTGGGCGCCGGCGTTCCCACGCCCACCACCGGCGCGGCGACGCCGACGCTGCCGCTGCCGACCGCGACCTCGCCCGGCGCGCCCACCGCCACCCAGAGCGGCGGCCCGTCGGGGCCGACGCCGACGGTGACGCCGGGCGGCTCGACCCCGACCGCCAGCCCCACCGGCGGCAAGCGCCGCCTCTCGTTCGGCGGCACCGGGCTCGACTACGATCCCTCCGTGCGCTGCAGCCTGATCACCACCTGGCCGCAGCCGACCGCGTGCAACCCGCAGGGCAACTTCCAGTCCGACGCCACCGCCTGCCAGACCTGCTTCGACGACGACCTCGCGACCCTGAGCAGCCAACTCGGCGTCGAGGCGATGACCATCTACCAGCCGAACTACTACTTCCTGAAGGCGGCGCAGGCGCAGGGGATGAAGGTTCTGCTCGGGACCTTCGAAGATGTGGTCGCCTCGCTCGCGACGCCCGCCACCGGCGGCCTCGACTGCACCTTCTCGAGCTTCCCCAGCCCCTGCGGCGAGGCGCTCGCCGACGCCATCATCGACGGCGCCTGCGGCAGCCACTCGCCCTGGGCCTACGACGCCTTCTGCGAGAACCTCTGCTCGCAGACCAACTCCTGCACCAGAGCCGACTGCTCGTGCACCTCGTGCACCAAGGACGCCGACTGCGCCGGCGGCGAAACCTGCGTGGGCAACGTCTGCGGCGCCGCCTGCGGCTCCGGCCATGCGTGCAGCAGCGGCAAGTGCTCGCAGGCGAGCACCTGCACCAACGCCGACTGCTCCTGCGTGCCGTGCACCGAGGACTCGATCTGCGCGCCGCTCGGCCTGACCTGCCAGGGCGGCGTCTGCGGCGGTGTCTGCGGCGGCGAGAGCTGCCAGCTCAACACCTACCTGCCACCGCTCGCCGACTTCTTCCACGACGGCACGATCATGGGCGTGCAGCTCGGCAACGAGGTCTTCGCCAACAACCTCACCCTGAACCAGGTCACCGCCGCCGCCCAGACGATGCGCAACGCCCTCGACAAGCGCGGTCTGACGGCGATGCCGATCGTCGTCTCGGTCATCACCGGCAACGCCAGGCTCCACGGTCTGTGCGCCGACGGCAAGCCGGTCGCGCCGGTGGATCTGGTCGCGGCGCACCCCTACTGCGCCGGCCCGGGCGGCGCAGGGGTCGCCAGCAAGCCGCCGCAGTGGCCGTTCGAGCCGCCGCCGGCCACGCCGATCAGCGACGCGCAGGCGGCGCAGGCGGCGGAGGAATGCGCCCAGAACGTGATCGACACGCTGATGGCGAACGAAGGCAAGGACTGCGGCCTCGAGAACACCTTCATCGGCGAGACCGGCTACAACACCGGCTGCCCCGGAGCGCCGGGCGAGGCCAACCATCTGAAGGTCGCGGCACTCTTCCCCGAGAAGATGATCGCCAAGGCCTGCGCCGCCGGCGTGCCGCTCTTCCTCTTCGAGCAGGCCGACGTCTGCCCCGGTCCCCCCGGCAATCCCGCCGGCTGCCTCGCCGGCTGCCCCGGCGCGCCCGACACCGGCCAAGGTTACTTCGGCCTGTACCACACGCAGAACTACGACGTGCGAGGTGCGGCGGTGCCGAAGTTCACGCCGCTGCCCGACCTGGGTGCGGCCTGTCCGCAGTGAGCCGACGGCGAGAACGGGGAACGTCCGGCTCTGGCCAAGACGGGGCCGCGGATGAACGCGGATCAACGCGGATACAGTCGAGAAAGTCTCGCGAAGAGAATCGCGGAGTCTTGGTTCTCGATGAGACCGGGCTCTCGCCGCTCGTCGCCGGGAACCGAGCTCGATCCGCGTTGATCCGCGTTCATCCGCGGCTTCCTTCTGCCCCCTCGGGGCTCACGGCCTTCGGCGCGAAGCGCGCGGGCCGCGCGACAACGACTCACGCTGCGGTGGGGCGGAAGGCGTCGACCAGTTCCTTGCAGTAGCGCACCACCGCGCCGACCTTGTGCGGCGAGGTGACCCCGAGGCGGACGACGACGAGGTCGAGCTTGGGGCTGATCAGGATGCGCTGGCCCCAGGCGCCGCTGCAGTAGAAGAGACCGAGGCTGCCGGGAATCACCCAGAAGTGCGCGCCGTACAGCCCGCGCGACTGCGGCGACGCGGTGCGCGAGTAGTCGACCCATCCCGCCGGCAGAACGCGCTCGCCCTCCCAGATGCCGTCGCGCAGGTAGAGATAGCCGAAGCGGGCGAAGTCGCGCGCGCTGCAATAGCAGTTGCTCGAGCCGATGAAGTTGCCGGCGGCGTCGAAGCGCGGGTCGGCGGTGCTCATGCCGATGCGATCGAAGAGCTCGCGCCGCATGAAGGCGCGCATGCCGGCCTCGTCGGTCGCGAGCGTCTCGCGCACCAGCCGCGCCAGCAGGTTGCTGGCGCCGCTGTTGTAGTTCCAGCGCGCCTCCGGCTCCGTCACATAGGGGAGGGTGGCGGCGAAGCCGGCGACGTCGTCCTTGCCGGCGCCGAACAGCATCGGGATGACGTCCGACTCGTCCTCGGGATAGTAGCGCACCGAGCCATCGCCGAGGTCCTCCGCCTCGCGGAAGCGGAGCCCGTCGACCATGCGCAGCATCTGGTCGATGGTGATGCGCCGGCGCGGGTCGCCCTCGGCCCACTCGGCGACCGGGATCGGCCGGGCGATGTCGAGCTTCCCCTGGCGGACCAGGATGCCGATCAAGGCGCTGGTGATGCTCTTCGCCATCGACCACGAGATGAAGGCGCGCTCGGGGTCGACGTCCTGCCGGTAGCGCTCCGCGACGATCGCACCGCGCTGCACGATGACGACGGCGTTGGTGCGCTCGAGATCGTCCGGCTCGCTCTCGCCGAAGGCCCGATCGAGCAGGCGGGTGAGGGCGACGCGATCGACGCGCGGGTCGAGATCCGCGCGCGGCCAGGAGCGCGTCGGCCACGGCACGCCCTCGGGCTGCGGGGGAAGGGGGAGGAGAACGGGCTTCTCGCTGCTCAAGACGGTGGTTGCCATGGACGTCGAAGCGCTCCGCGTGCGGCCGCACTAGTCGAAGGCGCCGCCGCGGTCAAAGGAAAGCGGGCAGCGAGCGGCGAAATGCGCTAGAGCCTGCGCCAACGGAAGGAGACCCCCATGCCCCGACTGCGACAAGTCGCCCGCGCCGACGCCCACCCGCTCGCCCAGCAGATCTACACCATGCTGTTCGGCGAGCGCGATCCCGTGACCTCACCCGGCACCGCCACCGGCACCCCCGGCAACTGGTGGACGGTGTTCGCGCTCGTGCCCGACTGCTTCGACCACGCCGTGGCCGGCTTCCAGTTCTACCGCAGCCCCGCGCGCAAGCTCGACCCGAAGCTGCGCGAGCTCGGCCAGACCCGCGCCGGCTGGGCGCGCGCCAGCCAGTTCGTCTACTCGCAGCACTGCAAGGCCTCGCGCGACGTCGGCCTCAGCGAGGAGCAGGTCCGGGCCATCCCCTCCTGGAGCACCGCCACCTGCTTCTCGCCCGTCGAGCGCGCCGTGCTGGCCTACACCGACTGCCTCGTGCTCGACGGCGGCCGCACCCCCGACGCGCTCTTCGCCGAGCTCGAGCGCCACCTCTCGCACGAGGAGATCCTCGAGCTCACCTACATCACCTGCCTCTACGAGATGCACGCCACCATGTGCCGCGCCCTGCGCCTCGAGTACGACGACGTCGACGAGCGCATCGTCGAAGTCGCCGCGCCGTCCGGTCAGGCGATGGACGTCATGCGCATGGTGGACGCGTCGTAGCCGCGTGGCCTCCGGTCACGGGCAGGAGCCGCCGGTGTCGAAGTCGTCGAAGTTGTCACAGTCGATCTCGGTGCCGTTGGTGGCGTTGAAGGAGCGGCAGAAGCGACAACGGGCGGCGTAGCGAACGCACGACGCCAGCTCGCTGCCGTTGCTCGCACCGCCGCACTTGCCGGGAAGCAGGGCTGCAAGCGGGCGCTCGAGCCCTGTCTGCGAGCACGGCCCGGTCGCGAACTTGTCGACCACCTTGTTGATGCTGTTCAGCGGCTGATAGATCCCGAGCGCCGACGCCAAGCCGTTGCCGAGCTCGTCGCGACTCGCCATGACCGGGCCGCCACGACCGGTGAAGCCCGCCTTTGAGCGTTTCCGCGCGATCTTCCAGAGCGAGTCGAACACCTTCTGCGCCGTCAGGAGGGCGCTCTTCTGGCACGCCGCCCCGGCCTTCTCGGTCGCGGTGGTCGCGAGGACGGCGTCGAGATCGGGGCCGAACAAGTCGGCCACCAGCGCCAGGCTCTCGTCCGCGTGCGAGCTCGCGATCACGCTCGCCGGGCGATAGCCGTAGGCGGGAACCGTGCACTCGGTGGCCGGCGCGACCGGCGTGCAGGGGTTGGCCGTGCTCAGCGGCGCGCACTTCTTCGCGTCGTACCCTTGCAGCGCCGCAGCCGACTTGGCGATGCTCGTCTTCGAGCCATCGGCCGCGCAGGCCTGGGCGCTGCCCCCCAGCTTGCCCGCCGCGGCCAACAGCAGGCACTTGAGCTTCTCCTTGCCGTGGCGCTTGGCCAGCGCCGCGCCCTTGCTCTGCATGCCGACGGCGCAGATCGCCTCGTTCTTGTTCAGTTGTAGATGATCCGGCGGCGGCGGATCGCCGAGCAGGCCGAAGTACTGCACCTGCCAGCTCGGCACGAGCTCGCCGCTGTTCGCGAAGGGCTGGATGAAGGTCGCGCCGCCGTCGAGGCTGACGGTCGCCGAGATCGCGTCGGTGGCGTCGTTCACCGCGAGGCGGAAGAGGATGTCGCCGGTGACGTCGGCGGGGTTGACGGGCGCAGCCTGGACGCTGACGATCGCGCCGCCCGGCAGCGCAGCGCCGGGCAGCAGCCCGCTGCAATCGCCGGTGCAGTACGACTGCGCCTCGTAGAAGCCGAGCACGGGGCCCGCCGGCACGCCGAAGTGGCTCGCCACCATCGCGTCGAAGTTGCTGAAGAAGACGGCGAACATCCGCGCCGTCGTCTGGCAGCCGCCGTAGCACTTCCCGGCGACGGTGCTGCCGTCCTGCTCCTCGAGGTGACAGGTTTCGCTAGCGAAGCAGCGCGGACCCCCGGCGATGCCGCTGCTGTACTGAAACCAACAGCCGCCTAGGCCGTAGCTCTCGTCGCCGGGGGGAAACGCGGCCCCGAACGCAGGCAGCAGGCAGTCGCCGTTGGTGCTGCACGAAAGCCCCTCGTTCATTCCCATACAGCTGCCCGAAAGCGAGGGTGGGTCCGCCCGGACGAGAAGCCACATGCCGTAGAACTGGCTGGGCGGCTCGGGAACGATCGGCACCCACTTGGAGGTGGAGGCGAAGTCGCCCTGGCCGTCGACCAGATCCAGCGACGTCCCGGGCGTCGACAGGAAGACGTCGCTGCGGCTGAGGATGATGCCGTTCTTGATGCGGAAGGTGTTGTCGATCGCGCCGGGGCTGGAGAGGGTGACGAGGCCGCCGCCGTGCGTGACCGTGCCGTACGGGCCCCAGTCGCCGAGCCCGGTGTCGAAGTCCTCGACGTGGTTGCGCTGGCCGCTCAGCTCGAAGCGGTCGACCTGGAAGCTGAAGGACAGATCGGACCCGCCCTGGCCCTCGTTGGTCAACAGGTGGAACTCGTCGTCGGCGGCCACCACGATGTCCGGCCGGCCGTCGCCGGTGAAGTCGCCGGTGACGAACGAGGTGGGGTGGATCGTGTTCCAGCCGAGGTCGAAGTTGGCCGGCGCGCAGAAGGCCGACTTGCCCGCGCTCGGGAGCACCGAGATCGTCTGGAGATTGTTGCTGCTGGCGCTCTGTATCACTGCATCGGCGCGAGCGTCGCCATCGATGTCGACGATCTCGGCTTCGACGACCCCTTGGTGTCGGTCGGTGTAGGTGAAAAAGCCGGCGGCAAACGCTCCCGTGCCATCGCCGAGCCCGGGCGCCACCTCGGCCGCCCCAGTGGAGCTCAACAGCAGCAGGTCCAGGTCGCCGTCGCCGTCGAAGTCCGCGTTCGCGAGCGGATAGTGTGTCCCGCCGTTCGGCAAGGTCGGCAGGACCGTTTCGGGTGCCGCGAAGCCACCCGTGCCGTCGCCCCGATGGAGCGCGACGGAGTTGTCGGATTGCGCCGCGAGCAGGTCCAGGTCGGCGTCGCCGTCGAAGTCGGCGATCAGAGGCGCGGCCGCGTCTGATAGAGGGAACGTCCCCGCGGGCGCATCCGAGAACGTGCCGGCGGCGCTGCCCAGCATCACCTTCGCGACGTCGGGGGCGCAGTGGATCTCATGGCTGCAGCCGATCAGCAGATCGGACCTGCCATCACCGTTGAAGTCCGCCGCCCGGATGATCCGCCGGTACGGCAGCGGTGTGGTGATCTGCTGGCCAAAGCCACCGACGCCGTCGTTGGCGAGGACGACGATCTCGGTCGAGGCGAACTCGCCCGCGGTGGCGGCGAGATCGACGTCGCCGTCGCCGTCGAAATCGCCCGCCACCGGACGGACCCAGGTCGCCGGAACCGTGACCGCAACCGGCGGCCCGAACGTGCCTCCGCCGGTGCCGAAGATGAGGAACAGCGTCGCCGACCCCGACATCGCCCCATGCGCGGCCAGATCCAGCAAGCCGTCGCCGTTGAAATCCGCGCGAAACAGCTCGCCGACGTATGCGCCGGCGGGCATCGCCGGCCCGATGCTGAATGCCGGCGGCACACAGACGGCACCCGCGGGCGCGCCGGCAAAGGCGGCGGCCGCAAAGAGGTTGACGAGTAGGTATGCGAGCTGGCGTCGCGCCCCGTATCGGATCATATGGCCCCCCCAAGAACTTGATCGGAAGAATTTCGAGTCCGCCGCAGACGCCAACCTACCGGCAAGTCGCCGCAACGCTCCCCCCGGGAGAGTCCCATGCCGGTAGCCTCTCGCTCAAGTCAGGTAATACCCTTACGCCGACGTTCATCGGGCCGCCCTCGACCTGCGCTCCGGCGCGGGCAAGGGAGGGCCCGCTCTCGACGCCATCGAGGGGATCGGCAGCGACGCGGGCGCGAGCACGACGAGCACCTCCATCCACGCCAGAAGAAGCGGGCGGTGAGGCGCGATTGACCTCGGCCTGGCCACGCCCTATGGCGAGGAGCGCAACCCTGCCACGCGGTAATCGCGCGGCGCGCGCCAACCAAGCGAGGAGCCTGCACATGCGATTCGGAATCCAACTGGGCATCGGCCTCGGCGACGTCCGCCGCCTGCGCGACCTGGCGCAGCAGGTCGAGGGTCTCGGCTTCGACGTGATCTACTTCCCAGACCACCTCGTCCTCGAGGGACCGGAGAAGCAGCGCCTCGACGGGCCTGCCTTCGACTCGATGGCGATGGCCATGATCGCCGCCGAGGCGACCAAGCGCGTGCGCGTCGGCCACATGGTGCTCTGCAATCTGTTCCGCCATCCGGCGATCACGGCGCAGAGCCTGGCCACGCTCGACCAGCTCTCGGGCGGTCGGGCGATCGCCGGCCTGGGCTCGGGCTGGACCGAGACCGAGTTCCGCATGACCGGCATTCCCTTCCCGCCGATCGCCGAGCGCCTGCGCATGCTCGACGAGTCGCTGACCTGCATCCGCGGCCTGTGGGGTGACGAGCCCTTCAGCCACGCGGGCGAGTTCTACCGCTTCCAGGAGGCGCAGCTCTACCCGAAGACGGTGCAGAAACCGCAGCCACGCATCGTCCTCGGCGGCGGCGGCAAGGGCCTGCTGCGCGTCGCGGCGCGCCACGCCGACGTCCTCAACGTCATCGCCGACGTCGGCAAGCGCGGCTACATCTCGATGCAGGGGGCGTCGCAGCTCGACCACGACCGCTTCCGCGAGATCGTCGACTTCGTGCGCGCCGAGGCGGCGCGCGTCGGCCGCGACCCGAAGTCGATCGAGATCAGCAACTTCGCCTTCTCCTTCATGATCGCCGATTCGCCCGAGGCCTCGCGCGCGATCCGCGAGGGCATGGCCGGCATGTTCGGCACCACCGTCGAGGCCGCCGCCCAGTCGCCGATGGCCCTCGTCGGCACCCCCGACGAGATGATCGCCGAGCTGAAGCGACGGGCGCAGGCGTGGGACGTGCGCGAGGTGGTGATCCAGCTCCAGGACGAGGGCATGGCGACGCGCTTCGCGCGCGAGGTGATGCCGGCGCTGCGCGACTGACGTCTGGAGTGCGGCGATCTCCGCCGCACTCCAGATCCTTGTGTCGTCGCTTTGGCGGTCAGCACGGGCTCGGGGCGCGCCGGCGTTCCACGCGGCGGCTGGAGGCGAACTTGCAGAGGAGGGCGTCGGGTCGCATCCGATGCCGTCGCTCAAACACCTCCTGCCGCTGTCGCTGCTGCTGTCGCTGGTCCTCGTCGCGGCCGCGGACTCGGCGGCGAGCACGCCGACCGGCACGCGCACGCGCACGGCAACCCGCACCCACACCGAGACACGCACGCGAACGCCAACGCGCACCCGCACCCCGACGCGGTTGGCGACGGCGACCCGTACCCCCAGCCGCACCCGCACCGCCACCCAGGTCCGCTCCGCCAGCGCGACGCGCACGCCGTCGCCCAGCCGCACGGCGACGCGCACCCGCACCGTCGCCGCCAGCCGCACCGCGACGCTGACCCGCACCGCGACGCTGACCCGCACCGCCACCCAGGTCCGCTCCGCCAGCGCGACGCGCACGCCGTCGCCCAGCCGCACGGCGACACGCACCCGCACCGTCGCCGCCAGCCGCACTCCGACGCTCACCCGCACCGCGACCTACACGCGCACGCCGACGGCCTCGCGCACGGCCACGCGCACCGCCAGCGCGACCCGCACCGCGACCTTCACCGTCACCCCGACGCTCACCCGCACCGCCACCCTCACGCGCACCGAGACCGCGACGCGCACGGTCACGTCGACGCCCACCTCGACCGGCACGGCGACGCTGACCCGCACCGTCACCTCCACCGGTACGCCGACGCCCACCGGCACGCCGTTCCCCACCGGTCTGGCGAGCTCGGTGGACTTCACCGCCAAGGGCTACTTCACCTCCAGCCCACGCACCTTCCATCCCGGCATGCCGTCCGCGTCCTACGTGCCGCTGCCGCCGGGGATGACCCACGCCGAGCTGGCGCAGCTCCAGCAGGACTGCATCGACCGCATCAACATGTACCGCAGCGGCGCCCTCCGGTTCAGCGACGGCAGCGCCGATCCCGGCGTGCCCAAGCCGCCGCTGAATCACGTCATGGGAAACAACGCCTGCAGCGGCGCCTCCGCACTCGGCGACCTCTACGTCAACGGCGGCGCCGGCGGCTGCGGCGGCGCGCACACCAACGCCTTCAGTTGCCCCGGCAGCAACGTCGGCCAGAACAGTTGCTGTCTACGCTGGGGCGCGACCTACTCCGCCATCCGCAGCCAGCTCTTCTCCTGCCTGCAGCAGATGTGGGACGAGGGCATCGGCCTGCCCGACAACGCCTCGTTCACCTCCGCCAACGGCCACTGGTACAACATGCGCCGCAGCGCGACCCTCTACGCCCACTGCGGCTTCGCCTTCACCGCCAGCGGCCGGGTGTGGATGAACCAGGACTTCCAGTCGAGCCCGGGTCAGGTGCCGCTGATCTGTTCTTGCGCCGGCAAGTTCCCGGGCGAGGCCGACGGCTGCGGCGGCACCTGCGTCGCCAACTGATCTGCAGTGCGGCGTGCAGCGCCGCTCTCGATCGCCGACGAATCCTCAGAGACGCCGCGCGACGCTGTCGAGGTGCTCGATCTGGCCGTCATCGCGCGCGTGTAGGACGTCGTTGTAGCTGCCCTCGCCGCGGTGGTTGTGCGACGAGGGCGGTGCGAAGTCCAGCACCGTGCTGATGCGGTACCGGTCGCGCGTGGTCGACGTCGGCGGCGGCGCCGCGTGCACCGTGTCACTGAGATGCAGCGAGACGTCGCCGGGGTGGGCGTGGAAGTGCGCCACCGGCAGAGACGAGCCGCGCGGCGGCTCGTGCGCGTTGAAGGCGGTGCGGTGCGAGCCGGGCAGCATGCAGAGCTCGCCGCTCTCGGGCGAGGCCTCGGTGAGGTAGACGGACACGACCAGCACCGGGCACATGGTCGCATGCCCGCCCATGCCGCAGTCTCGGTGCCAGGGCAGGTCCCCCAGGCCCTCCGTCATCTCCGGGTTCTTGTAGATGACGGTCATGCCCTCGCCCTCGCCGCGGCGATGGACCATCGGCTCGCCCGCGAGCGTTGCCAGCTCCAGGATGCGGGGATTCCGGCGCAGGGCGGCGAGGCCGGGCTTGGCGCTGGCGCGCGTGACGCGACAGAGTACCTCCTCGCCGGCGGCGTTCCGCCCCCACCACGACAGCTTGTCGCCCTTGCGCGCCTCGCCTCGCAGCTCTTCGGCCTCCGCCAGCAGGGCCGAAACCTCCCGGGCGCTCAGCACCCCGCGCACGAAGAGATAACCCGCCGCCTCGAGGAACTCGCCCATCGCGGCGCGATCGTCGCCGGCGGTGAAGAACTGCTCCGGCGCGAGCCGCTCGCCGGCGCGCGAGCGCAGCTCGACGCGCGCGGGGTCGTAGGGCGGCCGCCCGTTGTAGAGCGCGCGCAGCGCCGACTCCCAGCTCATCAAGTCGACGGCCTTGCCGCGCAGGCAGCGGACACGGCCGCCGTACAGCAGGCCCGCCGGCGCCTCCAACTCGTGCACCAGCCCCTGCCACGCCTCGGCGTCGAGCTCGAGGACGGTGTCTGCCAATTCGTCGCCGGCGACGATCTCGATGCCGTCGCGCCGCGGCAGGTAGCTGTACGCACGCCCGTCGCTCAGGCGCAGCGCCAGCGCCGGCCGGCCGGCGGCAGCGCGCGCCGCGCTCTCGGCGCGCGCGCCGGTGAGCAGCGCCGGCAGCTCGCTGCGGTGGAAGCGATCGAAGTCGATCGGCGCGAAGCCCGGGGGCAGGCTCATGCTTCCGGCTAGCACGCCGCGCCCGCGCCCGACAAACCATCTGGAGTGCGGCGGTCACCGCCGCACTCCAGAGCGGTTGACATGCACCACGCTCGGTGAAACTCGGGGCGGCGGTGAACCCGCTCCTCTCGCGCCGCGCCATCCTCGCCGCCAGCGCCGGACTGGGCGCGGCCCTCGTCGCCTTCGACCCGCGGGCGCGCGCCTGGCTGCGGGGGCGCGATACCCCTCGCCTCGGCGCCGCACCGGCGCCCGCGCTCGAGGGCGTCCTGCTCGCCGACGACGCGAGCCGCGAACGCTTCGCCATCGACGCCGGCCGCAACGCGCGCCGGGTCCCTACCGCGGTGCTGGTGCCGGCGAGCGACGAAGACGTCGTTCGCATGGTCGGCTTCGCCAATCGCCACGACCTCCGGATCGGCATGCGCGGCGTCGGTCACTCGGTCTACGGACAGAGCCTGGTCGAAGCGGGGGTTGCGATCGACTCGCGCGGTCTCCGCGCCGTGCGCATGGCGGGTGCGGACGAGATCGACGCGATGGCCGGCGCGACCTGGGGCGAGGTGGCGAAGGTGGCGCTGGCCCACCGGCGCATGCCGCCGGTGATGCCCGACTGGGACGGTCTGACCGTCGGCGGCACTCTCAGCGTCGGCGGCTTCAGCCCGAGCATCCACCGCTTCGGGATGCAGGTCGACACCGTCACCGAGCTCGAGGTCGTCACCGGCGACGGCCGGCGGCTCATCTGCTCGACCGGGCGCGAGAGCGACTTGTTCCACGCGGTGCTCGCCGGCCTCGGTCAGTGCGGCCTGATCCTGCGCGCCCGCCTCGCGCTCGTACCGAGCCACAGTCACTGGCTGCGGCTCGACCTCCACTACGACGCGCTCGCTCCCTTCGTCGCCGACCAGCTCCGCTTCGCCGCCGACGGCCCGTTCGACCATCTGACCGGCAGGATCGCGGTTGAAGCGGACGGCCGCTGGGCGTATCGCCTGATCGCCGGCATCTTCTGCACCCCGCCCGAGATACCCGCAGCCGAAGACCTCACGCGCGGCCTGCATCATCGGGCGCACTCGCAGGCCGTCCTTTCGCCCTACGAGAGCGACTACCTGCAGCGCGGCGCGCGCGAGTTCCGCGAGAACGTCGCCGCCGGCCGCATCGCATCCACGGCTCACGGCGCGGACCAGTCGCTCTGGATGTGGCTGCCGGCCTCGAGCGCGGTGGCCTTCGTCGCTGCGATGCAGGCGGAGCCCGATCTCTTCCGCGGCGCGCCGGAGCTGCGCTGTGCGCCGCTGGTGCGCAGCCGGCTGACGTGCCCGCTCGCACCCGCACCCGAGGAGGAGCTTGCGCTCGGCGTCTGGTTCTTCCGCTCTGCGCCGCGCGGCGACACCGCCACCGCGGCGTCGATGCAGCGAGCCAACCGCACGCTGCTGGCGCGCATGCGCGAGGCCGGCGGCCGGGGGCACCCGTCGCACGTTCCCTATGCCTCGCGGACGGAGTGGCAGGCGCACTTCGGCGCGGCCTGGGCGCAGCTCGCGGCGGCCAAGGCGCGTTACGATCCCAACGCCGTACTCACCCCCGGCCCGGGCGTGTTCTGACCTGGAGCGCGGCGGGGCCGCCGCACTCCAGATCAGGTGCCGAGGATGAGGCCGCTGGTGGGGACGCCGGTGCCGGCGGTGACGAGGACGTGCTCGACGCCGTCGACCTGGTTGCAGGAGGTGCCGCGGATCTGGCGCACCGCCTCGGCGATGCCGTTCATGCCGTGGATGTAGGCCTCGCCCAGCAGGCCGCCGGCGGTGTTGATCGGCAGGCGGCCGCCGAGCGAGAGGTTCTCGACCGTGGCGAAGTCCTTCGCCTCGCCGCGGCCACAGAAGCCGAGCTCCTCGAGCTGCACCAGCACGAACGGGGTGAAGTGGTCGTAGAGGAAGGCGGTCTGGATGTCGGCCGGCGTCAGCCCCGACTCGCGCCACAGCTTCTTCGCCACCACGCCCATCTCGGGTAGGCCGGTGATGTCGTCGCGGTAGTAGCTGGTCATCAGCTCGCCGTCCTCGGCCGCGCCCTGCGCCGCGGCAACGATCGACGCCGGGCGCTGGCGCAGATCGCGGGCGCGCTCCGGCGTGGTCACCACCAGCGCGACGCCGCCGTCGCTCTCCTGGCAGCAGTCGAGCAGTCGCAGCACCGGCTCGACGATCCAGCGCGAGGCCTGGTGCTCGGCGAGCGTGATCGGCCGCTGGTAGAACCAGGCGTTGGGATTGTTGGCGGCGTGCTTGCGGTCGACCACCGAGACGCGGCCGAAGTCCTCGTTGGTGACGCCGTACTCGTGCATGTAGCGGCGCGCGTGCAGCGCCACCCAGGCGGCCGGCGACAGCAGGCCGTAGGGGCCGTACCAGTCGAGCCAGGGCGGCAGCATCGCGCTCGCCATCCCCGCGCCGCCGAAACGCATGCCGGAGCGCTCGTTGAAGGCGCGGTAGCAGACCACCACGTCGGCGACCCCGGTGGCCACCGCCATCGCCGCCTGCATCACCACCGCGCAGGCCGCGCCGCCGCCGTACGGCACGCGGGCGAACATCGACAGCCGCGGGATGCCGAGGTTGCGCGCCACCTCGGCCTCCTCGCTGGTGTCCATGGTGAAGGTCGCCAGGCCGTCGACCTCGGCGGGCGAGAGCCCGGCGTCGTCGAGCGCGGCCTTGATCGCCTCGCAGGCGAGCTGCAGCTCGCTGCGCCCCGATTCCTTCGAGAACTCCGTCTGGCCGATGCCGGCGATCGCGGCGCGGTTGCGCAGCGAGCGGCTCACCGGCGCGGCTCCGCCAGCGGCAGACCGAGGACGGCGGTACCCGAGAGATGGTCGCCCTGGTCGTTGGTCGCGCGCAGCTCGACCTCGACGATGCCCTCGCCATCGACCACCGACTTGCCGGTCACTGCGCCGGTGAACTCGAGCTTCGAGTTCGCGTGCGCCGGCACCCCCAGCCGGATCGCGATCCGCTTCAGCATCGCCTCGGGTCCGGCCCAGTCGGTGAGGAAGCGGCTGCAGTAGCCGTTGTCGGTCATGATGTTCATGAAGATGTCGGGCGCGCCCTGGGTGTTGGCGTAGTCGCGGTCGTGGTGCACCGGCATGAAGTCGCGCGTCGCGATCGCGCCGGCGACGACGACCGTCGCGGTGACGTCGACGTGCATCGGCGTGATCGCATCGCCGACGCGGATCTCGTTCCAGTCGAGGGTCTTCACCATGGGTCTACTCCTCTCGCCGCGGGCGGAACTGCGGCAGCGACACGCCGTTGTCGAAGTGCTCGACGTAGCCCTGCACCGGCATGCCGATGCTCACCGCCTCGGGCTCGACGTCGCGCAGGTTCGAGACGATGCGCGTGCCCTCCTCGAGGTCGATCAGGGCGACGATGTAGGTGCCCTCGAACCACGGCCACTGCGGGTGGCGCGGCATGACGAAGCTGTGGACGGTGCCGCGGCCGCACGACTCGATGGCGTCCCAGGCGAGCGAGTTGCAGCGCGGGCACATCGGCCGCGGCGGATGCCGCAGCACCTGGCAGGCCGTGCAGCGCTGGATCAGCAGCCGGCCCTCCTTCAGAGCGTCCCAGAAGAACTTCGTGTCGGGCGTGGTGGTCGGCGCGAGGCGGTCGCTCATGACAGCAGCGAGAGATCGGGGATGAACTTGAGGATGCGGAAGCGCTGGCGGCCGACGACCTCGCCCTTCTCGTCGGTCCAGGTCGTCACCCAGGTGACGAAGAAGCCGCGCCCGATGCGGGTCTGCTTCTCGTCGGACACCGACTCGATCGCCATCGTCGAGGTCACCGTCTCGCCCAGCCGCAGGTAGCGCACGATCTCGAACTCGGAGTTGGTCGCCAGCGTGGCGATGTAGCCAGCCTGGTCGAGGCCGGCGAGGAAGTTCGTGCCGCCCTCCACCGGTGAGCCGCCGCGCGCGGCGATGCCGGTGATCCTGGGCGTCGGCATGGTCCAGGTCTGCAACATCAGCGGCGGCGCGACGATGCCGCCGAAGCGCGACGCCGCGGCGCGCGCCGGGTCGGTGTACACCGGGTTGTGGTCCTCCATCGCCGCCGCCCAGTGGCGGATCATCGGCTGGTTGACCGGATCCGGCGCCACCGCCGCGCTGCCGATCGGCTGGCCGATGAGCGCGCGCAGCGCGCGCGCCGCCTCCTCTCCCGCGCTGTTCTCGTCCGACATCCGCCGCCTCCTAGCACCGGCGGGGCGAGGATGTCGATCAGGCCCGCAGCGGTGGCGGCGCGCCGCCGCGGATCTCCCCCGACGGCGCTCGGGGAAAACCCTGAAGGGAAAATCCCGGCTGTTCTCGCGTGCCGGGTGTTCGCTACCAAAGCGCCCACGCACTCGATCGCGGCGGGCGGCCCAAGGGGGAGTCGCGCCGCGCGATCCAGGACACGGAGGTGATCATGAAACGATTCGTCACGGCTCTGGCGGCCATCCTGCTGCTCGGCGCGGCGGGCGAAGCGCGCGCGAACGCGGCGTTCTTCGAACGCAACTCGTCCAGCGCAACCCTCTCGGGCTTCCCCATCGGCCCGACGCCCACCGCCCTGTGGAGCTTCTACAACCTGCCCAAGGGCAAGCGGAAGCGGGTGGTGGAGGTCGAGGTGGTGTTGACCGACGAGAGCAACAACGCCGACGCGCTGACGGTGCACACGGTTCTCAACGGCGTGCCGATGGAGCCCGGCGCCAGCAACCGCGTCGCGACCACCGCCTGCGACAACACCAAGCCCCACTGCAAGGTGAGCGGGATCTTCTGGGCCGACCTCGACGCGCTCGAGACGGCCTCGCCGGGCACCTTCATCGGCAAGCCGTTGTTCCTCGAGATCATCGGCAACACCGGCTCGACCAGCGGAACGGTGGAGCTGACCGTCCGCACGCGGGCGATGAAGAAGTAGAGCGACAGAGGTCAGAGGAGGACTCCATGAGACCGTTCATCGTCCACGTCAGCGCCGCGCTGCTGCTGCTGGTCGCGACCGAGGCGCGCAGCGACTCGTCCGTATCCGGCCCCAGCACGGCCTATCTCAGCTCGTCGAGCGTCGTGCTCACCGGCTCGACCACCGCGGTCGCGCAGGTGACCATCCCGAAGGGCAAGCCGAAGCGCGTGCTCCAGGTCGAAGTCCAGGCGACCGAGCTCACCAGCGTCATCCAGGCGCTGGGCATCTACGCCGTCGTCAACGGCGTGCCCCTCGAGCCGCAGGGCTTCGGCAACATCCAGGTGACCGGCTGCGACAGCACCACCCACCCCAACTGCACCTTCTTGGCGCACTTCTGGGCCGATCTCGACCAGTACGAGACGAGCCATCCCGGAACCTTCAAGAAGCAGCCGCTGGTCATCGACGTCATGAGCCTCACCGACGGTCCGACCGCGACCTTCGCGTTCACGGTCCGCGCCCGCATGATCAAGAAGTGAACCCCACGACATGGAGGACACGATGAGATCTCCCATCGCCATCGCCACGATCGCGCTGCTGCTCGCCACCTCGGGGGCGGCCCGGGCCGACGCGACGTCGTCCGGCAAGTTCACCGCCCACTCCACCAACTCGTCGGTGCCCATCGGCACGACCGATGCCGCGATCGGCTCGGTCACCATCCCGCTCGGCAAGCGCAAGCACCAGTTGCAGGTCGAGGTGGTGATCAGCGCCAACATCTTCGCCGACTCGCTCGCCACCCACGTCGACGTCAACGGTGTCGCGCTGCAGCCCTCCGGCAACGTCGGCCGGACCAAGTGCAACAACAGCTACATCAACTGCACCACCTCGGGCATCTTCTGGGCCGACCTCGACGAGCTCGAAGCCGCCGCCCCCGGGACGTTCATCAAGCAGCCGCTGGTGATCACCGCCTGGGGCAGCACGCTCACCGGCAGCGGCGACGCCAGGGTCACCATCCGCAGCCGAATCCTGCGTAAGTGACCCCGATCTGGAGTGCGGCGGTCACCGCCGCTCTGGCATCGCCGGCGTACGATCCAGAGCGGCGGTGACCGCCGCACTCCAGCTGAGCCCGCGCTGGTTCAGGGGAGCGGCTGTGTGGTAGAACGCAGACCAGCTCCGATGAATCCTTCGCTGCCACCGGACGACGAGCGAGCCCCCTGCGGAGCGGCGGTCTGATGGACCAGCGCACCCTGCTCGCGATCTTCGACCAGTCCCCGCTCGGGATCGCGGTCGTCCATTCGGAGAGCGGCGCCTATCGCCAGGTCAACCGCCGCCTGTGCGAGATCACCGGCTACTCGGAGGCGGAGCTGCTGGCCCTCAGCTTCCAGCGGATCACGCACCCCGACGACCTGCAGGCCGACCTGGAGAACATGGAGCGCCTGCGCCGCGGCGAGGTGCCGTCGTTCCACATGGAGAAGCGGTACTATCGCAAGGACGGCAGCATCGTCTGGGTCGGCCTCACCTGCGTGCGCCTGTGGGAGACCGGCTCGCCGGAGCTCGAGCACCTGGCGATGGTCGAGGACATCACCGAGCGCAAGCGCGCCGACGACCGTCTGGCGGAGAGCGAGCGCAAGTACCGCGAGCTGGTGGAGCAGGCGAGCAGCATCATCCTGCGCTGGGACGCCGCCGGCCGGATCACCTTCCTCAACGAGTACGGCCAACGCTTCTTCGGCTACTCGGCCGGGGAGATTCTCGGCCGCCACGTGGTCGGCACGATCGTCCCCGAGACCGAGAGAAGCGGCCGCGACCTGCGCGCCCTGATGGAGCGGATCTGCGTCGAGCCCGAGGCCTTCGAGCAGAACATCAACGAGAACCAGCGGCGCGACGGCGAGCGGGTCTTCGTCGCCTGGACCAACACCGTGGTGCGCGACGAGCGGGGCGAGATGGTCGAGATCGTCAGCATCGGCCGCGACGTGACCGCGCACCGCCAGGCCGAGGAGGCGCTGCGCGCCAGCGAGGCACGCTACCACTCGACCCTCGACGGCATCCTCGAGGGCTGCCAGTTGCTCGGCTTCGACTGGCGCTACCTCTACCTCAACGCCGCGGCGGCGGTACACAATCGGCGGCCGAACGAGGAGCTGCTCGGGCGGACCATGATGGAGGCGTGGCCGGGCATCGAGCACACTTCGGTGTTCGCGATCATGCGCCGCTGCATGGAGGAGCGCATCGGCCTGCAGGAGGAGGTCGACTTCCAGTTCCCCGACGGCACGCGAGGCTGGTTCGACCTTCGTTGCCAACCGGTGCCCGAGGGCATCTTCCTGCTCTCGATCGACATCGGCAAGCGCAAGCAGGCGCAGCGGGAGCTCGAGCAGCTCAACGAGACGCTCGAGCTCAAGGTCGCAGAGCGCACCGCCGAGTTGGCCGAGGCGCGCGACCGCGCCGAATCGGCCGATCGTCTCAAGTCGGCCTTCCTCGCCACCATGTCGCACGAGCTGCGCACGCCGCTGAACTCGATCATCGGGTTCACCGGCCTGCTGCTGCGCGGGCTCGCCGGCCCGCTCAATCCCGAGCAGCACAAGCAGCTCGAGATGGTGCGCGGCAGCGCCCGCCACCTGCTGGCGCTGATCAACGACGTGCTCGACATCTCCAAGATCGAGGCCGGCCAGCTCGAGGTCCACGCCGAGCCCTTCGATCTGCTCGAGTCCGTCAACCGCGTCGCCGCCTCGGTCAGGCCGCTGGCGGAGCAGAAAGGGCTCGACCTGCGGGTCGAGACGCCGGCGGTCCTCGGGCCGCTGCACAGCGACCAGCGCCGCGTCGAGCAGGTGATGCTCAACCTGCTGCAGAACGCGATCAAGTTCACCGAGCACGGCCACGTCTCGCTGGTCGTCGAGCGGACCGGCGAGCCCGGACAGGTGCGCATTCGCGTCGCCGACACCGGCATCGGCATCTCCTCCGAACACCTCCCCAGCCTCTTCCAGCCGTTCCGGCAGATCGACTCCGGCACCACCCGGCAGCACGACGGCACCGGCCTCGGCCTCGCCATCTGCCGCCGCCTGGCGCACCTGCTGGGCGGGCGGATCGAAGTCAACAGCGAACCCGACGTCGGCAGCGAGTTCACCCTCGCGCTGCCGAGCGCGACGCGAGGCGAGGCATGAACCGGACCATCCTGTTGATCGAGGACAACGACCAGAACCGCTACCTCGCGACCTTCCTGCTCGAGGCACACGACTTCCGGGTGATCTCCACGCCCTCGGGACGCGAGGGCATCGAGCTGGCGAAATCGGCGGCGCCGGTGCTGATCCTGCTGGATATTCAGCTCCCCGGGATGGACGGCTACGCGGTCGCGCGCGCGCTGCGCGCCGACCCCGCCACCGTCGCGATCCCGATCGTCGCGGTGACCTCGCACGCGATGGTCGGCGACCGCGAGACCGCGCTCGCCGCCGGCTGCGACGGCTACATCGAGAAGCCGATCGATCCCGACACCTTCGTCGACGAGATCCGGCGCTTCATGCCGGACGGGAGCTGAAGCCGCGATGCGCGCCCTGATCGTCGACGACAAGCCCGACAACCTCTACTACCTGGCAGCGCTGCTGCGCGGCGAGGGCTACGAGGTGGAGGAGACGGCGAACGGCGTCGAGGCGTTGGAGGCGGCGCGCCGGAGCGCCCCCGACCTGGTCATCACCGACCTGTTGATGCCGGTGATGGACGGCTACACGCTGCTACGCGAGTGGTCGGCCGACGAGAGCCTGCGCCGCATCCCGGTGGTGGTCTACACCGCGACCTACACCGAGCCGGCGGACGAGCGTCTGGCCCTCGACCTGGGCGCGGCCGCGTTCATCGTCAAGCCGGCCGAGCCCGAGGATCTCCTGCGGCGCCTCCAGGCGGTCGCCTCCGCCGCGCCGCCGGAGCGCATCCTGAGCACGGATCCGAACGAGGAGGAGGCCGCCTATCTCCGCCAGTACAGCGAACGCCTGGTGCGCAAGCTCGAGAAGAAGATGTTCGATCTCGAGGAGAGCAACCGCGCCCTGCAGCAGGACATCGCCGTGCGCCGGCTCATGGCGGAAACGCAGACCGCGATTCTCGACGCCCTGCCGGCGCACGTCGCCCTGCTCGACCCCTCCGGATCCATCCTCGCCGTCAACGAAGCCTGGCGCGGCTTCGCGCTCGCGCCCGCCTACGCCGGCGCCGGGTTCTCGGTGGGCGTCGACTACGCCGGCGCCTGCGAGCGCGACGGCGATCGCCCACTGCGCGAGCGGTCGCTGGTGGCCCAGGGCATCCGCAGCGTGCTCGAGCGCCGCCAGCCGCGATTCGTGCACGAGTACGGCTGCGGCTCGCCGGCGGACACGCGCTGGTACCGCCTCGAGGTCGCTCCCCTGCGCGACGACCGGCAGGGCGGCGCCGTGGTGATGCATCTCGACATCACCGAGCAGCGCCACGTCGAGGAGCGCCTACGCCAGACGCAGAAGCTCGAGGCCATCGGCCGGCTCGCCAGCGGCATCGCGCACGACTTCAACAACATCCTCGCCGCGCTGCTCGGCAATCTCGAGCTGGCGCGCGGCGACCTCGACCCCGAGCATCCCGCCTGCGGCAGCCTCGAGGAGGCCAAGCGAGCCGGGCTGCGCGCGCGCGAGCTGGTCGACCAGATCCTCGCGTTCGGCCGCCCACAGGCGCGGCCGCGGCGGATCCTCGAGCTCGCGCCGGTGGTCGAGGAGAGCGTGCGCTTTCTGCGCGCCACCCTTCCCGCCGGCGTCGAGATCGTCCTGCGGGTCGCCGACGACGTGCCGGCCGTGCTCGGCGACGCCACGCAGATCCACCAGATCCTGCTCAATCTCGGCGCCAACGCCTGGCACGCCGTCGGCGAGGTCGGCGGCCGCATCGAGATCGAAGTCGCGCCGGTGACGCTCGACGCCGAGGCCGTGGCGCTCATCCCCGGCCTCCGCCCCGGACCCTTCGTCGCGCTCTCGGTGAGCGACAACGGCCACGGCATGGACCGCCAGACCCAGCTCCGGATCTTCGAGCCGTTCTTCACCACCAAGGGGCCCAGCCGCGGCACCGGCCTCGGTCTCTCCGTCGTCCACGGCATCGTGCAGGCCCACGACGGCGCCATCACGGTGGTCAGCCAGCCGGGCGAGGGAGCGACCTTCCGCGTCTACCTCCCCGCGGTCGAGGCGGAGCAGACGACCGCCGCGAGCGACGAGGCCCCCGTGCAGCACGGCAACGGCCGGAGCATCCTCTACCTCGACGACGAGGCGCCGCTGGTGACGCTCGCCACGCGCGCTCTCGAGCGCCTCGGCTATCGGGTCGCCGGCTTCACCGACGCCGCCGCAGCGCTGTCCGCTTTCCGCGCCGAGCCGGGCCGGTTCGATCTCGTC
>Ga0268299_1002317_pt1 | contig 23744 bp, 20 predicted proteins | sample NOBtaG_FD_193484 | JGI IMG/M metagenome (GOLD analysis project Ga0268299, IMG submission 193484) | Activated sludge microbial communities from bioreactor in Nijmegen, Gelderland, Netherland - NOB reactor | ecosystem: Engineered > Bioreactor > Aerobic > Activated sludge | place: Netherlands... | reverse complement strand
TGGCGGCATCGAGTTGATAGTGTCGTACATCAATGCACCATCAAAATAATCGCCCTCGGAAATTTCGTCGTTGATCGTTTCCCACGAAACTTTCTCAGCCATCTGAAATTGATTCTGCCAGGACGTTTCCGCGCGGGTGAAGTTGGATGCTGCGGTAAGCCAGGAATCATCGCTCACGTCGAAAAAATGTGTGATCTGGTGATTATCATCTGACCATTCACCGCCGCGATTGACGTGAATGTGATAATAGGGATTCGATTTGCCGATATAGTCGATCAAGCGCTGCGAGGTGGGCACAGCACCGAATCGAATGATGGTCTCCGGCGATTGGGGAATCGGGTAGGTGTTATAACCACCCAGGATGCCATCCTCAAAGCGCAGACCGGAAAGCGGATCAGCCAGAATGGGATAACCGATTGTTTGCGCGAAACCGATTAGATTGCAGGCCGAAACAGGCGAATTTGGCCCGCAGATAATCACACCCTTTTCGTATTGGGTGGCGGCTTTTACTGTCTCAAGCTGTTCATCACTGGCGTGGCTGATGCCGCGCGAAAAAATCGTAAAGGGCTTACCATCAGTTCGTGCGAGGGCATCCAGTGGAATTTCGGTGTCATCAGTTGGAACAAGTGTCGGCTCAAGCGGTTTGCGGAAGGGGAAATTCAAATGAACAGGCCCTTTGCGCAGATCATTAGCTCTGGCATAAGCGCGGCAGGCCAACGTTCGCAAACTGCGAATTAGAACGGCTGGGGGATCATCCTCCGGCAGCGCCACATCGACTGACCATAAAACGTGGTCGCCATACATTTTGACCTGGTCAATTGTCTGGTTCGCGCCGCTCTCGCGCAGTTCATGCGAACGATCCGCCGTCAGGACAAGCAGGGGGACTTGCGATTGATTGGCTTCGATCACCGCCGGATAAAAATTGGCCGTGGCCGTGCCGGATGTACAGAGAATCGCGACGGGTTCTCCACTGGCAAGCGCGAGGCCAAGCGCAAAAAATGATGCGCTGCGTTCATCCAGATGCGAATAAATTTTGATCGACGGATGGGCAGCAAAGGCCATCACCAGCGGCGTTGAGCGCGAACCAGGGGCGATGCAGACCGCTTTCAGCCCACAGCGCGCTAATTCATCGACAACAATTTCCGACCACAGGATATTTCGATTGGCAGGAGTCATTTTCTTGGCCTCTAAAATTCCTGTATACCGTGCGCATTTAGCATCGGCTTGAATTTCAAAGCGGTTTCATCCCACTCTTTTTGCGGGATCGAGTCGCCGACAATGCCCGCGCCTGCATACAGCCACACGCGGCGATCTTCGCTGACGGCGGATCGAATCGCCACGCCAAACATGCCGTCTAAGCGCGAATCGATCCAGCCGACGGGCGCAGCATACCAGCCACGCGGGACGGGTTCAGCCTGTCGAATAAAGTCCATTGCGCGATCACGCGGTGCGCCGCCCAGCGCAGGGGTCGGATGCAGGGCTTCGACAATCGGCAAAATCCCATCATTGTGTTTTAGATGGCCTTTGATCGGTGTGTAAAGGTGCTGAATATTGCTCAGGCGATAGACCTGCGGCGCGTCAGGAATAGTCAGGTCATCCGTCAAATGGCTCAATTTTTCGCGAATGGCCTGGACGACGAGCGCATGTTCCAGCCGTTCTTTCGGGTCGTGCAGCAGGTGATCGGCTAAATTTTGATCGTCCTGCGGATTTGCGCCGCGTCGGATCGATCCCGCCAAACCCATCGTTTCGACGGTGTGACCATCGACTTTCGCCAGCAGTTCCGGCGTCGCGCCATAAAACGCATGATAGGGGCGCGGCTCGAACAGGAAACGGTAGCAATCAGCATATTTTTCGCTCAGATAATCGAGCGCGCTGTTCACGTTGACCCGTTCGGCAAATCGAAGTTCGCAAACCCTCGAAAGCACGACTTTATCCAGCTCACGCGCTTTCACGCGGGTGGTCGCGTCAATGATAATCCGTTCCCAGGTTTCGTAGGGCATCGGATATTTGACATCCACAGGCTTTCCATGTGCGGGAACGTTTGGCAAGTCTGCCCTGAGAAGCATGTTATAGCGGCTATCCAGCGCTTCGCGAAGCTGGGGCAACGCATCGTCGGGATTTTCGTCCCGCTGCAAAGTCGCATTGATCGTCAGCCAGGTTTCGCCGTTAAACTGCGTAATCTGGTAGTGGGGCAATACAAAATAGGTAGGGGTATAGATTGACCAAGTGTTGTCCGGCACAAAGTCATTGGTGAAGGAAAAGCCACCAAAAAGTCGCGGCCCGACCCCGGAATTGCCGTGATTGATGATCGTCGCACCCGCAAAAAGCTGCTTTGTGCTTTTGTGAATCGTCTGAAATCGGTCTTCACCCCACGCGGTCAATTCTGCCGTCACGCCAAACGCCGCTAACGCCAGATGATCGTGCTGGCACTCCCAATAGAAACGCTCGACACCCTGCGCATGTTTCAAAAAGCCGCTTACGCTCAGGCCAGGGCAGGGGCGGCTGTAACTGACAAGTTGGCATTGCGAATCGGGTTGATCGTCCACATCTAAAGGCTCAAATGTTGGCGCTGTCATTATTTAACCTCGTGGGGTTCTTCATAACCGACACTTTTGAGCAGCACAGGCAGCAGAGCCGATAAAATGCGTTTTGGCTCTGGTTCACCCGTATACACCCAACGGATGACCACACCATAAATAGCGCCCATCCAGGCGTGAGAGACAACCTCAGTATCGACAGGCTCAATATCGCCAACCGCAATGGCTTCTTCCAGATAGATGCGAATCATATCGGCAAAACGGTTGTTGACTTCCATCCGTTTCTGCTCAAACACATTGCCCAGCCCAACCGCCTGTACGAGAAGCAGCTTGGCGGGGCGGCGATAGCGTCCGAATGTATCGAGGCAGGCTTGCAGCGCCGCACGGACGCGCGCCATACCTTGTTCTTCGTGTTCAATCGCCTCTTTTACACGCCGTTCGAGCAAGTTAGCAAATTGATCGACCAGCGCCAGGAAAAGCCGTTCTTTGTTCGGAAAATGGAAATAGATCGAGCCTTTCGACGTGCCGGATTCCTCGACAATCTCATCCATCCGGGTATCGTGATAGCCTTTGCTGGAGAAAACATCGAGCGCGGCATCCAGAATTTTTTCGCGTGTTCCGTCGGGGTCGCGTATCGGTTGGTCTTTGGGCGATTTTGAGTTCATTGTCCCATCCTCATTAGACCGACTGGTCAGTCTATAGTATAGCATAAAAACCGCGCCAAGGTTCATAAGTGTTTGATAAAAATTTCACATAGACTTGCGTTTATCGTCGGCGTGAGTAGAATGCCCGGAATTCGAAAGCAAAGTGAGGTTTCATGAAAGATCAACTGCGGCAGTACATTGTCAACCACATGATTCACGACGCCAGCTATAAACTGAAGGACGACGAAGCGCTGATTACGGGCGGATTGGTCGATTCATTTTCGCTGGTTGAACTGGCGGTGTACATCGAGCAAGAATTTGGCGTACATTTTGATGACCCTGAATTGACCGCCGAGAATATGGATACGCTCAACAAAATCGTCTCAAATATCGAGGCTAAGCAGTAAATAATGCCCTCGGCAACGTTAATCGACGCCGTGCGCACCCTGCTGGAAACCCAACCGGATAAGGAATGTGTAACGCTCATCACGCACGGCGACGAATACACCCTCACCTATCGCGAATTTTTTGACCGCGCTGCCCGTTATGCCAACATGCTCAAAACGGCTGACCTCCAGGCGGGCGACCTGGTGGTATTGGTGCTGCAACACGGCGAAGCGGTCATGTGTGGTTTTTGGGGCGCGCTGCTCAGTGGGTATGTGCCTTCAATTTTTCCTTTCCTCTCCGACAAGCAAAATCCTGAATCCTATTTCAGCAGCATTCGCCAACTGGTGGCGCTCTCCGGCGTAAAGGCCATTATCACCAGCACGGAGTTTGAACAAGGGCTGAAACAAGCGCTGGACGGAATCGATGTACAAATATTGACCGTCGAAATGTTGGCGCAGAGTGGCGACCATCCATTTTCAAGCGACATCAGTATTGGGGTAGGGGATACCGCATTTTTGCAGCATTCCTCTGGCAGCACGGGTTTGCAAAAAGGGGTGATGCTGTCACACGGCGCGGTGATGAATCAGATTGCCAGCTACAGCACCGCCATCGGCCTCTCGTCCAACGATGTGGTCGTAAGCTGGCTGCCGCTGTATCACGATATGGGCTTGATTGCCGGATTTATCATACCGATTGTCAGCGGCATCAAATTGGTGCTGATGTCGCCGTTTCACTGGGTTCGCGACCCTCAAATTTTGCTGCGCGCCATCCATCGCCATCGCGGAACACTCTGCTGGCTGCCGAATTTCGCTTACAATTTTCTGGCAACACGCATCCCTGACAGTGCATTAGGCGACCTCGATTTGTCATCCATACGCGCCTTTATCAACTGCTCCGAGCCGATTCACGCCGAAAGCCATCAATTATTTGTCGAAAAATTTGCGCGCTGTGGCCTGTATGAAAATGCGCTGATGACGTGCTATGCGATGGCTGAAAACACGTTCGCTGTCACGCAATCGGCACTCGACAAACCGCTTCATGTCGATACCGTCGAGCGGCGCGCACTAATGGACGAACAGCGCGCTGTTCCGACGAGTGGAGATGGCGTAGTGCTGGTTTCCTGCGGTCAGCCCATCGCCAACTGCGACATCAAAATTGTGAATGAAAAACGGCAACCCGTTTCCGAACGACATATCGGCGAAATCGCGCTGCGCAGCGATTCGATGCTTACAGGTTACTATCATCGGCCTGAACTCTCGCAGCAAGTGATAGTTGATGGCTGGTACTTCACAGGTGATATGGGCTACCTCGCCGATGGAGAGCTTTACATCACCGGGCGCAAAAAAGACCTGATTATCGTCGGTGGTAAAAATATTTATCCGCAGGATATTGAAAATTTGCTCAATGATATTGATGGAATCCACGCGGGACGGGCAGCCGTTTTTGGCGTGTTTAACGAACAGCTTGGAACAGAAGATATTGCGATTGTCGCCGAGGCCGAGACTGACGACGATGACACACGCACGGCGATCAAACGGGAGATTCGCGCGCGTGTTGCCCAAAATACCGACGTGACGGCGCGCTATGTGCAGCTTGTCGAAGAAAAATGGGTCATCAAAACCAGCAGCGGCAAAATCGCCCGCGACGCCAACCGTCAGAAATTTATTCAGGAATTTTTGCAACCGGGCAAATAAAAAGGCCGATGCATTGAGTATCGGCCTTTGAAAATTTGCTTCAGAAACGCTTAGCGAGCGCCAGCTTTCGATTTTTCCATACGATAGTCGTAGGACAGTGACAGCTTGGTGTTGGCGTCGAACAGGTGGATGTTATCAATATTGAATGCAACGGGCATACGTCCGCCGACATGCGCCTGGGTACGCGGATCCATACGGGCAATGAAGCTTGAACCGCCTTCATTCAGGTACACCACAATTTCGTTACCCATTTGCTCAACAACATCAATACTGGCTTCGACCTTTGCCGGGGTGATCCCTGTTGGCTGATAGGTGAAGTCGTGAATGTCTTCGGGACGAACACCAAGGATCACATCACGGCCTGAATGTGAACGATAGGGGGCAGCGTGACGCGGATCAATCGTCAGTTTGAATGCTCCTGCATCCACAATGAGATTGTCACCATCTGGCTTCAGCGTCGCATCAAAGAAATTCATGGATGGGCTGCCGATAAAGCCAGCCACAAACACGTTATAGGGGTTATTGTAAAGGTTCTGCGGGGTATCGACCTGCTGAATATCGCCCTCATTCAACACGCAAATGCGCGTTCCCATCGTCATGGCCTCGACCTGATCGTGCGTTACGTAGATGAAGGTCGTTTCCAGGCGCTGGTGTAGTTTGGAGATTTCAGCACGGGACTGAACGCGAAGTTTAGCATCCAGGTTTGACAGCGGTTCGTCGAGGAGGAACACAGCAGGTTCGCGAACGATAGCACGGCCTACCGCCACACGCTGGCGCTGTCCACCCGAAAGCTGGCGGGGGCGGCGATCCAGCAGATTCACGCCTTTGGCCTCGTCGATCAGACCCAGGCTGCGCGCTGCTTCATTCACGCGGCGGTCAATTTCGTGCTTGGGGGTTTTGCGAAGGCGCAGACCGAAGGCCATGTTGTCGTAAACGGTCATGTGGGGGTAGAGCGCGTAGCTTTGGAACACCATCGCGACGTCACGATCTTTAGGCGCGACATTGTTGACCATCCGGTCACCAATGTAAATTTCACCCGATGTCACTTCTTCCAAACCCGCTAACATACGGAGGCTGGTCGATTTGCCACAGCCGGAAGGCCCTACGAAAACCAGAAATTCTTTGTCTGCAATATCAAGATTCATATTCTTGATAACAATTGTGTTCGCAAAAGATTTGTGAACATTTTTATAGGTTACACTAGCCACTGAATATCCTCCATATGAAACAGAAAGCGTTCGTAAAGGTGGTCAATATATAAATATTTGTCGAAATTGCACAAAGATGTTGCGTTCTGTGCGCTTTCGATTTCTGCATCGGAGATTATAATAGCCATTTTAGATTTTGCAAAAACTCGTCGCGCTGGCCTTTCGTAATTCAGGCGATTGGGTAAAATTCATTTACACCAAATTATGATCCAAATAGCAGGATAAAATGGCACAAAATTTGAACGCCGAAATTATTAGCATTGGAACTGAAATTTTGCTGGGGGAAATTACCGATACCAACTCGGTCTATATCGCGCGAGCGCTGCGAGATTTAGGGATTAACCTCTATTTCATGACCTCTGTAGGCGATAATGAAACACGTATCGCAAACTCCATCAGCATTGCACTGTCGCGCGCCGACATTGTGATTACCACAGGTGGGCTGGGGCCAACCGTTGACGATATGACGCGGCAGGCCGTCGCGGCAGCTACCGGACGCGGGCTAACCTTCCATCAACATCTGCTGGACAGCATCGCAGAACGTTTTGCTGGCTTCCGATCCACCATGACGGAAAATAATCGCCGTCAGGCGTTCCTGCCTGACAACGCTATCCTGATCGAAAACCCCGTCGGCACAGCGCCTTGCTTCGTCGTGGAATATGAAGGCAAAATCGTCATCAGCCTGCCCGGTGTGCCACGTGAGATGAAATTCTTAATGGTTGAAAGCATTATTCCATTTCTACAAAAGCGCTATCAACTCGGCATTATCAAAGCGAAAGTTTTACGCACCGCCGGGATTGGCGAAAGCGCATTGGATGACCTGATCGGCACCGAAATTCTGGAAGCCAGTAATCCCACCGTCGGATTGGCAGCACACAGCGGCGTGGTTGATGTGCGTATCACGGCAAAGGCTGAAAATCATGAACAGGCCGATCAAATGATTGCCGGTGTGGAAGCACAGCTTCGTGAGCGCGTGGGTGCCTATATTTTTGGTAATGATAAAGACACAATTGAAGGCGCACTGGTCGCTTTGCTGGCGCAGCAAGGCTCAAGCCTCGCTATCAGCGAAACCGGAATCGGTGAAGTTGTCAGCCAGCGCGTCAAACGTATCCCCCAGGGCGGCGATATTCTGCTTAAATCTGAACACTACGCAGCGCCTAACGAGTTAGTCAGCGCTTTATCCCTCCCGGCGATGACCGACTTGCGCGACCTCGCCACACGCACCGCCGAAACCATCAGCATTCAATCCGGCTCGACCATCGGCATCGCGGTCATCAGCGACCCTGACCGCGCCGAAGATCATGCCGACAAGGATGCAGGTACAGCAATCGCCGTCTACATGGATGGCAAATCGCGCTCACGTACCTATGGATTCGGTGGTCAGTCCGACGATGCGCAGGTCTGGACAGGGACGTGGACGCTGGCGATGGCGTGGCGCATGTTACAGGAGTAGGTGCGTGGCGGTCAGCTTAGCAGAAAAATTTACAGCGATTCAGAAGGAGCGGAACAGCGATCTGATTCTGCTCCTCTCACCACGTTTGTCGCGTTTGCCGCTGCCAATCCAGCGCTATGATGATCCATTTTTACCCTTCGGCAGGGCGATTATCCAGGCGACGCAAGACATTGTTTGCGGCTATATGTTCGATTTAGCCGCCTATCTCGCGCTTGGAGCAGCCGGAATTATCGCGCTGGAGCGAACGCTGCCTTATGTTGATTCAAACAGTATTCGGATTTTGCATGGGCCATTTTCCGGGCAGGATTATGTCGCAGCAGCCTTTGAAGGGAATTTCGATCTCGATGCTGTGACATTGGTTAGTGAAAATGACCTTCCAGCTTACACCTCTGAACCCTGGCGCGGCGCGTTCGTGGTGAAATACGGTAACACCATAACCTATTCAGATTATGCCGTTTACTGGCAAGATTCCAGCTTATTAACGCTGCCAGATGGCTCAAAAATGCGGCTGGCAGGGGAGTTTGTTCTATACGCCGGACGTAGCGATGATTTTGCCGACCAGGTGCGCGCCACATTGGAAAAAATGCGTCATGAATAACCTGATTAAGCTGTTTATCGAAAGTGGGATGCTGCAATTCGGCTGGTTCGAACCGGGTGGAATACCTTTTCGCCTGATGCTGGATACACTTCCTGCTTATCCAGACACATTAAAAGAAGTTATTTCAGCGGCAAAATCCTACACTGCGAACATGAATCGATTGGTCAGCACCCATGATGCGCTGCCATTGGGGGTGGGACTGAGCCTGGAAACAAATATTCCACTGGTCTACAGCCGGGGCAGCGCCGAAGCCCCATCGTATGATCTGGTCGGCGCTTACGACATCAATCATCCAACGCTTTTGCTGGTCAACACGCTGGACAACGCTCAAAATATTCAGAAATTGGTGACGAACGCGCGCAGTGTTGGGCTGCAAATTCATCAGGTGCTGGCGATTTTGAAAATCAATATCCCGCCCATGCCAGCCGACATGCGCGTAGAATATTTACTGGATTTGCGAGAGACGGTTACTTTTTTGGTTGATGCGGGCCGACTGCCTAAAGGTCATGGGCAAGCCGTTGGCGATTGGTTAGATTGCCAATCTGAAAATTAATCGTCATCATCCAGGCTCAGGAGCGCCATAAACGCTTCCTGCGGGACTTCGACTGCGCCGATCATCTTCATGCGCTTCTTGCCCTTTTTCTGCTTTTCCAGCAGCTTTTTCTTGCGCGAGATGTCGCCACCATAGCATTTCGCCAACACATCCTTGCGCATGGCGCTCACATTGGCGCGTGAAATAATCCGTTTGCCCGCCGCGGCCTGAATCGGGACGACGAACATCTGTCGAGGAATCAATTCCTTGAGCTTGCTGACCAGCTTTTGACCTTTGTGGTAGGCATCGTCGCGGTGAACGATCAGCGCCAGAGCGTCAACAGGTTCTTCGTTGACGAGAATGTCCAGTTTGACCAGATCGCCAGAACGATAATCATCAAATTGATAATCCAGGCTGGCATAACCCCGCGTGACACTTTTCAGGCGATCATAAAAATCGATAATGATTTCCGAAAGCGGGATGCGATAGTGCAAAACAACGCGGCTTTTGTCAAGATACTCCGTGGTCGTGTATTCACCGTGCTTTTTAATGACCAAATCCATGATCGCGCCGATGTATTCCTGCGGCGTGTAAATCTGAATTTTCATCCAGGGTTCGCGGATTTCCTGAATAATGCTCTCGTCGGGAAGCTGTGCAGGGCTATCTACGGTTAATTCATCGCCTGCGCGTGTGACGACCTGATATTCCACACTCGGCGCAGTTGCTAAAATGTCGAGATCATACTCACGTTCGAGGCGTTCCTGCACGATCTCCATGTGAAAGAGGCCGAGGAAACCAACGCGAAAGCCAAAATTGAGCGCCTGCGATGTTTCCGGCTCATAGACCAGCGAAGCATCGTTCAATTGCAATTTTTCCAGCGCATCACGAAGATCAGCATAGTCGTCGTTATCGGTGGGGTAAATTCCAGCATAGACCATCGGCTTGACCTGGGTATAGCCGGGAAGGGGAGCTTGCGCGCCACCAATGTCCAGCGTCACGGTATCACCGACGCGGCACTCGCGAACAGTTTTGAAGCCCGTCGCCACGTAACCGACTTCGCCCGCGCCAATCGAGTCAATAATTTTCATACTGGGGCTGAAAATGCCGACCTCAACAGGCTCAAAACGCGCGCCCGTCGCCATCAATTTCAGCGCATCGTGCTTGTCAAGCTTGCCATCAATGACACGGACGTAGGCGACGACGCCTTTGTAGCTGTCATAATGCGAGTCAAAAACCAACGCTCGCAGCGGCGCGTCGGGGTCGCCCTTTGGCGCTGGGACTCGTTCGATAACCGCCTCAAGCACGTCCTGTACACCGATGCCGCTCTTAGCCGAAATGCGCAGCATATCGCTGGACGAAATGCCAAGCAAATCTTCAACTTCTTTGGCGATGTCGTCCGGGCGGGCAGCAGGCAGGTCAATCTTGTTGATGACCGGGATAATTTCGAGGTCTTGTTCCAGCGCCAGATAGACGTTGGAAAGCGTCTGCGCCTCAATCCCCTGGCTGGCATCGACCACCAGCACCGCACCCTCGCAGGCTTGCAGCGCACGGCTGACTTCGTAAGTGAAGTCCACGTGACCGGGCGTGTCGATGAGATTGATAATGTAGTCCTCGCCATTTTTGGCGGTATAGGTCATGCGTACCGCTGAGGCTTTGATAGTGACGCCGCGTTCGCGTTCCAGTTCCATACCGTCGAGGAACTGTTCCTGCATATCACGGGCGCTGACGGTGTTCGTAACCTGTAGTAATCGATCTGCCAACGTGCTTTTGCCGTGATCGACGTGGGCAATAATCGAAAAATTGCGTATGTTTTCGCGATTCATGCACAAAAATTCCTGTTTGATCTCTCAGACACATTATAAGCGGCGGAACTGCGGAATTGTAGAGCAATTAACCCGGCATTATTTTTTCGATTAAAGAATCGGCTTCCAATGACGCGGAATCGCCCCCCCAGGACAGCCATAGCAGAAATTCGGTGTTTCCCGCTGGGCCTTTGAGCGGCGAAATGGTCAAACCACGAATGGCAAAACCTTGCTCACGGGCAAAGCCGAGAATATCCTGCAAAACGCGGCGGTGAATTTTGCTGTCGCGCACGACGCCGCCTTTGCCGACATCCTGCTTTCCAGCCTCGAACTGCGGCTTAATCAGCGCGACGAGATCGGCTTGCGGGGTCAGCCAGCCCTTGACTGCCGGCAGCAGCAGCCGGAGCGAGATAAATGAAGCGTCAATCACAACCAGATTGACTGACTCATCCAATTTTTCCAGATAGCGGGCGTTGGTGCGCTCGATGACGACCACGCGCACATCCTGACGCAGCGTATAATCGATTTGTCCGTAACCGACATCAATCGAGTAGACCCGCGCCGCGCCATGTTGCAGCAGGCAGTCGGTAAAACCGCCCGTACTCGCGCCCACGTCAGCACAAATTCGACCTGTGACGTCCATCTGAAAATCGACAAGCGCGCCCGCCAGCTTTTCCCCGCCCCGACTGACAAAACGGGGTTTGGATTTCACAGCAATGTCGGCTTCGGGGGCGATTTTTGTACCCGGTTTATCCACTGCTTGTCCATTGACCAGCACTTCGCCCGCCATAATCATCGCGCGCGCTTTTTCGCGGGTGGGGGCGAGGCCACGTTCGTGCATGAGAATATCGAGTCGTTGTTTTTCCGCCATGCTCAATCTCGCGTCAATGGGATAACCAATTCGAGCGGATTCGGCGTTTCAGCATCCATTTCAAACCCATCAGCCGTAATTGGCAAATAACCATCCACGCTGATGACTACGCTGTAGGGCGCTGCCAATTCAAGTGGGCGATCCAACTGAAAACGCCCCAGGCGATCTGTTACGGCGGTGGCGTAAATCTGATCTTCACGCCATAGGAAATCGCCGACTGAAAATGTTTCGCTAATCAAAATGAAGGTCACGCCAGAGATACCCTCACCTGTTTCTGCATCAATAATCTGCCCGCGAAGCTGCACACCACTGGCCTCGGCAAAACGATCAATTGGAAGCTGACCGATGCCCACCTGCGCACTGATACTCTGCAACGGCACATTATTAACCAGCAAATCCATTTGATACGTTCCATCGGGAATGGTTGCTGCCGCATCCAGCCGCACCAGAAAATTCTGCCCCGTGTCCGAGGTATTCCAGGGAGCCGTCTGGTTAAAAAAAATTTCGTTATCGACAGACATCCGCAGCGTCCAGGGCGTACCAACGGCGATCTGTGACCAATCAAAGAGGCCATAGAGTCGGCTGAGTGTGTTCGGGAAGCTGCTGATCGGACTGGCGGAAACCGCGCTTGCATCGCTGCTGGCGGAGACAAAGCGCGCATTCTGGAAAATCTGTGGGTAAACACCTTGCTGCGCCCCGGCAATAATAAAATCTGATGTCGCTGCCAAGCGTCCATCCACGTACATCGCTACCCGATAATTGCCCGGAAAAAGCGCGCCATCACCCTGCAAATTGATCGTTTTAGAGCCGTTTGGCGAGGCTTCTGACCAATTAGCCTCTGTGCGGGCGATCTCGACGTTGTTGTAATACCAGATTACCGTCCAGGGTATATCATTCTGCATATTGCGGTAAATGAAACGCGCGCTGGCAACGCTGCCGGTGGGCAGCACAAAGCCATTGCCCAGGGGTGTGCCGCGATTGTCCAGCAGGCCAAAGACAATATCACTCAGGCTGGCGGTTGATTGCGCACCGCCGCCGATCAGCAAACGTTTGTTGCCCGCTGCGATGCCGTTGGCGAACAGCGTAAAATCATAAACGCCGTTGGGCCAGGGCTGATTGCTGCTGCCGATATACCACAGGCCGCGCTCTCCGCCGCTCCAGCGAACAGGCGCAAGGCTGAACGTCGAATTGGGAATGCCGTCTGTGGTTACACGCAGCTCGTAAACGGTCTCCGGCGTCATGTTGGCATAATCAAAAAAGAGATAAAGGCTGTTATTCCCTGCTGGCAGGCTGTCGATCACGGACGATGGCATACCCGCTTCATTCACCGAAGGTGCGAAAAAGAGGCGGTCAAAGGTTGGCGTACCCAGGCGCGAGGTTTGCGAAGTTGATTGCGACGGCAGCACGACGCTTAAACCCAACGAAGCAGCGCGCAGCAGAGGCCGCGCAAAGTTCGATGGACGCAGCGAGTTGATGAATCCACCAACAGGAATACAGGTATCGCCATCGGTGACGAGGCCGTCATTATTCGTATCCTGAATAGGCAAGCAGGTCGTGTTATCGGACAAAAGCCCAAGCGGGGCAGTCGTCGGAATGCCGATCAATCTGCCGTCCTGGTCATAAGCACCGCCGCCGGACATCGTACCAGGAATTTCGGCGCGCGTTTTAATCCAGGATTTTTCGCCTCCGCTCGGCTCGGCAGCAAAACCGCTTACCGTTCCCGCCTGCACCTCAACCGGATCGTTGCCGATACCCGGATAGCCGACAACCCGTATCGTCTGGTCAAGACGCACGGTTGACGAATCTGCTAATTCCACAAAAGGAAGTGCCAACGCACCTGGCTCGACCAAACGACCATCAAACTGACGAGTGATGCTTATCAAGGCAAGGTCAATACCCGCATCGGCCTGGACAATTTCGGCGCGGTACTTTGGAATTGGCGCTTCGCCATCACGAATATTGAAGGCAATCACCAACGTATCGCCGGGGCAGGAGTCACTGGTCAAGGTATGATGTGCATTGGTCAAAATCAAGCCGCTGCGGTTAACAATCGTACCAGAACCAACGCAGGTTACGATCAAATCACTGCCGATGTTGCGGGTCTGCATGACAAAAACGGTTGCTCGTTGAATCCGTTCAATATCCAGTTCGGACTGCTCTTGGGCAGCGATAGGAAGCCCGAAAAGGAATATCACTCCTAAGATGACCCCTAAACGTCGTATCATTAAAATTCCAGCGAACTCATAAATCGATTGAGAATGTAGAGATTGTCCTCGAAGGTGGTTGCGTCGGACAAAAACGAAATAATGATTGCCTGCCCACGTTTGATGGTCAGAATATCCTGGCCTTCAACAACGATGGGAACACCCTGCAAAAATGGATTCGGATCAGCCACGACATAGGTGTATGACATTGCGATTCCGGTTGATTCATCAGGCAGAATATACGCTTCTTCCGATAGCACTGTGTAGCCCAGGGTTTGAGAGCGTTCCAGGGTTAGTGCATCCAGGATATTGCGTGTCGTTGTGCTGCTGCTGACCGGGCGCGCCGCAACCTGAATGGTCGTATTAAACCCAGGCTGCGACACATCACGAACGCGAAAAATATAATTTCCGGCTTCATCGATCAACCAGTTTTGCGGGTACTCTGCGGTAATACCCGCCTGCGAATTGACATACAAAGTAGTGGCATTCAGTGTGCCATCTCGCAAGTTGACTGCGATCACAAACCCGACGAGGGCGAAGATCAGTACCAGATAATGACTCCAGCGCTGGCGGAAACTCAGAAAATCGGACGATCCGACAATTTCAACAACGCTCATATCGAAATTACTCGCCCTGTACGGCGGCCTCGGCATCCTGCCGTTCCGCGTTGTCGAACAAGAATGCAAATACGAATGATACCACCGCCAGGAGCGCAGCCGAGAGCAAAAATCCACGAATCGGGCTGACTGAGCCAATACCTTGTTCCAACGCGGCATTGGTCAGACCGGAGCGGAGCGGGATCGCCAACCCTGCCACAAACGATGCCAGCGCAACTGTCGCAACCAGCAGCAGGGGAAAAGGGCGCTCATTAAATCGCACTTCGGACAGGCCATAACCAATAATAATATTGATCGCCAACTGAACCGCCAGCGCATCAAAAATGCGAAAGGCTGCTGTATCCGGCGATGGGCTGCTCGACAGGACAAAATGGAGATTCAAAATGGTCGCGTAGCCAACCGCGCTGGCCGCACCGTAGGCAATTGAATCCAGACGTGTGCGGAAATTTTCAGGCCAGACCAGATAGCGGATCACCAGATAGGTCAGGATGGCCTGCACAAGCCCTTGTGTGAAAGTGTAGCCGATAATTCGGTTGATCGCGTTTTCGAGCGGCAGCCATTTATCTACCTGCAAAAAATCTTCGACCAGTGGAATACCAATCGCATTGGCTACCAGCGCGCTGCTGATCGCAACCAGAATAAGCTTTGCGCGCGGCTGTGGCACAAAACGCTCCCGCCACCAGGATAGCGCCAACCATAGGCCGACAGGGGCGATTGAAATGGCAATCGCAATCGGCGGATAAAAACGGCGCGGCACCTCGACAAAACGGGTCACGAGAAAAATGACGACGGCTAACCCAACCATAATCCCGCTTTCGGCGACAATGCTCGACCATACCCGTCGATAGGGGTAAATCTCCTCTTCTTCTTTGGGCGGCGTAATAAAACGCGAGTCAAATGCAGCCAAATCGCTCTACCTGTTTCACACTTACCTGCGCTATACTGGCAAATCCTATCGCATCACATCCTTCTCGGAAAGGTCAAACATGCTACGCAGAGCAGCAGTATGGTCTTGGTGGACGTTGGCATTGTACTTACTGACCGCCTGTTTGCCTATTGCTCAATCCCAAGAAACAGCACTTTCGAATCGCATCGTCTATGGCCTCACGCTTGAGCCGAGCGGTTTTGACCCGCATATTAATCGTTCATCTGAACTTGGGATTCCGCTGCGGCAGGTTTATGACACGTTGGTCTATCGTGACCCCACGACAGATGCCATTGTGCCAGGGCTGGCAACGGAGTGGACAATTTCGGAAGATGGCCTGACGTATACCTTTAAGCTGCGTGAAGGTGTGACCTTTCACGATGGTACGCCGTTCAACGCCGAAGCGGTTGCTGCCAATCTGGATCGCATTACCAGCGCCGAAACTGCCTCACAGCGCTCAATTTTTATGCTTGGGCCATATTCCGGCTACGAAATCGTTGATCCTTACACAATCAGCATTATCCTCAGCGAATCCTATAGCCCGCTTCTTGATTCGCTGGCGCAGGTCTACCTGGGCATCGCGAGTCCGGCGGCGTTGAGCGAATATTCCGACAACCGCTACCAGTTCCATCAGGTCGGGACAGGGCCGTTTATTTTTGTCGAATACGTGCCGAAAGATCGAATTGTGCTGCGCCGCAACCCCAATTACACGTGGGGGCCATCTTTTTATCAGCCAACGGGTGAGCAGTCGATTAACGAAATCGAGTTTCGCTTTTTCACCGACCCGCCAACACGCTCACTCGCGATTGAAAGTGACGAGGCGCAGGTCATGGGCGAACTGCTGCCGACGGATGCCAGAGCGTTGACCGGAAACAGCGGAGTTCAACTGCTGCCGGTGAGCGTCCCCGGACAGCCGATGCAATTTTTAATGAATACCAAGCGTTTTCCAACAGACAACCGCGCGACGCGGCAGGCTTTGCTGTTCGGCACGAATCGCAACGAGATTATTGATGCCGTTTACCAGCGATTCTCGCCTGTCGCCTGGGGGCCGCTGTCAGCATCAACACTTTACTATAACCCGGAGATGAATGGTCTCTATAATTACGATCTCACTCAAGCAAACACCCTATTGCAATCGGCGGGGTACACCGACAGCAATGGCGATGGATTTCTCGACATCGGTGGCGCTGAGGTCGAGGTTCGTGTCATTGTGCCGCCCTGGGGGCTGATCCCACAGGTTGCCGAATTGATTCAGGATCAATGGCGAACGATTGGCATTCGGACAACGCTTGACCCTGTGCCGACATTCACGGCGCTTCTGGCAGAGGTCGAAAAGGGCGAATACAATCTCGTCGCATTTGATACCGCCGGGATTGACCCTTCGCTCTTAAACGAATTTTTCATGACGGACGGCGCGAATAATTACACCGGATTCGCCGATTCCAATCTAGATAATCTGTTTTTGGAAGCCGAACACCAGACGGATGAGAATGTCCGCGCCGCGCTTTACGCCGAAGTCCAGCGTGTGATTATGAACGAAGCGCTGATTTTGCCGATTCGCGATTACGTCAACCTCAACGCCAGCAGCGCGCGTGTACAGGGCTTGATGTTTGATCCTTACGGCTGGTTTCCGCTGTTGAACAATGCGATCTTGCTTGGCGGATCATGATCGCCCTGATTCAGCGCGTCGGGTTGATGCTCGTCGTCATCTGGTTGGCGGTGACGTTGGCGTTTTTCGCGCTGCGGGTGCTGCCGGGTGACGCGATTCAATCACAGTTGGCGCAAAGCGGCGTTGATGCAGAAACGATTGAAGTACGGCGCGCTGAACAGGGGCTAACCGACCCCGTTGGAGTCCAATATTTTCGCTTTCTCACGGACATATTGCGCGGCGACCTGGGCTATTCGCTGCTGAGTCGAGAGCCGATTTCCGATATGATTGCGCGAAGCCTGCTGCCCACCGCGGCACTCGCATTTGGCGCGCTGATTCTCGCCAGTATTTTCGGCATCTCGCTGGGCGTGATCGGAGCGCTGCGCGTTGGCGGGGGAGTCTCATTTTTTGCGCGGCTTCTCACCAGCTTGTCCTTGAGTACGCCGATTTATTACACCGGAACACTCGGGATTTATATTTTTAGCGTTCTTCTGGGCTGGCTGCCATCGGCGGGGGCAAGCAGTTTCAATCATCTGATTTTGCCCGTGTTGGTACTGGGATTTCACACCGCCGGATCAATCGCGCGTGTCACGCAGGCCAATGTGCGCGATGTGCTGGATGCGGAATTTATTCAGGTTGCCCGCGCAAAAGGCTTATCCGAAAAAGCTGTGATTTTGCGCCATGCTCTGCAAGCTGCATTACTTCCGGTTGTGCAGGTGATCGCGCTTCAGGCCGGATTTTTGCTGAGTGGAGCGGTCATCACGGAGAGTTTGTTTGTTCGCCCTGGCGTCGGACGCCTGCTGCTGGACGCGACCTTGCAGCAGGATTATCCGCTGGTGCAGGGAATCGTCGTGCTGTCAGCAGTCACTTATGCGGCGCTGAATATGCTGGCGGATACAGTACGCCGCCTCCTTGACCCGCGTGTTCGTCTCTAACGATGCGTGTTCCCCTGATTCTCCTCGTTTTGATTCTTGCTGCGGTCATTTTTGCGCCATTTTTAGCCACTTTTGACCCGCTGAAAACCAATCCATCGCTGCAATATCAACCTCCAGGCAGCGGTTATATCCTGGGGACGGATTCGTTGGGGCGTGATGTGTGGAGCAGGGTGCTTTTTGGTGGTCAAAGCACATTGCTGATGGCTGCGCTGGCGACAGTGATTGCTTTTATTCCGGGTCTTATGCTGGGGCTATTGGCGGGAGCAGGTCAGCGCTGGCTCGACCTGATAATGGTCACGTTAACGAATGCAATGTTGGCTGTGCCGGGGTTAATCGTCGCGCTGGTGGTTTTAACGCTGCTGGGGCGCGGCATTGTGGCGCTGTCAATCGCCATTGGGCTGTCGCAAATCGCACCCTGTATCGCTGTTACACGGGCGGCAGTGCAGGGCGTGCGGTCATCCACTTATATTGAAGCGGGATATGGCCTGGGCGCGACGCGCATCCACATCCTGTTAAGCCACATTTTGCCGAATATTCAGCCAACACTACTGGCATATGCCGCCATTATTTTCGGCTATTCAGCACTGAATGGTGCTGCACTCAGTTTTCTGGGGTTGGGGGGAGAGCCTGCAACGCCGGATTGGGGTGTGATGCTGGCGGAAGGGCGCGCCGCATTTCGCATTGCACCCTGGATTGGCATTGCGCCAGGGCTGGCGATCACCGCAACAGTGTGGGCGGTGAATGCGCTAGCCGACCAAATTGGAAAACGATAATCCTACGCGATGACGCGGACAGGTGTACCGACTTCAGCCCACTCGAAAAACCATTGTGCTTCGGAGATCGGCAAATTTACGCAACCGTGACTCATCGGCCTGCCAAAACTGTTGTGCCAGTACGTCCCGTGAATGCCATAACCCTGATAAAAATACATCGTATACGGCACTTGCGGCAGGAAATAATCCGGGCCGCTCATATCGTCTGCCAGATATTTGACGTAAATTTTGTAATCGCCCAGCACGGTGGGCGTCGCGGGCAGCCCGGTAGACACCAGATGCGAACGGATCAGTTGACCGTTTTCATAAGCGTAGATACGCTGCTTATCGTTGGAAACGACAATCGATTTACCACTTGCAGTTGGCGCGGGAGGCGCTTCGGCAGCGGTAGGTGTATAGACACCACCCGCCGGGATAATCAATTCCTGACCGATGTAAAGCAAATCGGGATCGCTGATATTGTTCAGGCTGATGATTTCATCAATATCGACGCCATATTCGCGGGCAATTAAGCCCAACTCCTGACCTTTTTCAACGATGTGAGTCGTCGTGCCTTCCAGTGCGTTCACCGTATCGGTTTCCGGCGGCTCGACATCGATCATGGCGAGTTCGATGATGTTATCAGCCAGTTCGCTCGTCACATTCACACGCAGTCGATCCAGCACGACGGGAATATCGATGGCGCGTCCCATTTGTCCGGGCTTTGGCTCAATATTGACCAATTCGCTCAAATTAATCAGACCGTTTTGCGCCTGACCGAGATCGACAATATAGCGCGGCTGCAAAATGGAATCTGCCGGCGAATCTTCAGCAGTTTGCAGCGTCGAATCCACATCAATCGAAATGCCTAATTCCGCCAGCGTCACCAGCCAGCGGCGATCCCCATCAACAGCGGTGATCGAAGGGTTGGCTAAATTTTGCGCCAGATATTCAGCGGCATCCTCGGCTGATTTGCCGCCAATCGACAAGCCCGCGACGCTCACGCCGGAAGCGATGCGCGGCTGCGAGAAATAGAGGATGGCGACCAGAGCGATCACGCCAAAGACCATGCTAAAACCGATAAACAGCGTTCCGCCACCGATGATCCAGGGCAGCCAGTTGCGTTGATTTTTGGGCGCGGGCTTTGGACGCTTCGGGGGGGTAGGGCGATAAACCTGAGTTTCCTGATTGAGATTTGTTCGCATGTTGATTTAGGTAAATTCCAATACGCCTGAATTTACATTATAGTGCTGCTTTCAAAATTGCTGCACCACGCTTACCCTACGCCGACATCGCTTACCCTACGCCGACATCACGCTCTGGTATATGCCTTCTAACCGCTTGACGATGGCCTGTTCGCCAAATTGTGCGACACACTCGGCACGGATTGTCTCGGCATCATAATGCGCGTAATTTTGCATCATTTGCTGCATGGCTTTTGCCAGCGCGGGCGGGTCGTTGACAGGGGTGAGGATGCCGCTGTTTTTGCTGACAAAATATTCTGGGCCGCCGGAGCGCGTGGCGACAACGGGTTTTCCGCAAGCCATTGCCTCAATCACCGTGACGCCAAACGTTTCGATATGGCTGGACGACACCAGCGCGTGACTCTGCTGCATCAGTGTTCGCAGATCGTCCTGCGAAATCATGCCCAGCAGTTCGACCTGATTCGTGATGCCTAATTCGGCGATCAGATTTTTCAGCGCATCCAATTTTTTACCTTTATAGCCCGTCCCGGCGATACGCAACATCACATCTTGCCCCTTAAATGCTTGGCTGAACGCTTTGAGCAGCACGTCATGGGCTTTGCGCGGCGTCAAACTGGCGACCATGCAAAATACGAACGGTTTTTGCTGCACGCTTAATGGATTCGTCGTGAAGGAATCGGTATCGACAATGCAGCCGATCAACTCAATCGGCAGTTCTGGCGCGTAAGGTCGCAGCGCATTAACCAGGGAAGGGGCAATCGCGAGGCGTTCGTCGCTGTGGCGCAGGGTGTATTCAACAATGCGTTTTTGCCCTGCGAACACGTTGCCGCTCAGATAAATCGAAGCGTATTCGGTCAGCACCACCGGAATGTCACGTTTTTCGCCGATATAAGCCGCTAAATAGCCGCCGTAGAGGATGGCTTGCCCGTGAATGACATCGGGACGACCATTCTCGGCGCAGTATCGGTCAAAAATTTTGAGCGCCAGTTCGCCGCGCAGCGACGGCGAAATTGATGGTGTCCAGCCCCACCAGGGAACGCGGTAGGTGAGCAGCCCCTCGTCATTGGTGAAGCTGACCTCATCGCTGGGTTTGCGCCAGTTTTCGGCGAGTTCACGCAAGCCGTGCCAGGTGCGGAATTTGCTTGGCGGCACGATCATGCCAACTTTATGCCCCGCCTTGTGCAGCGCTAACCCCTCATTGCGGAAAAAATTGCCGCGAATCGGGTTTTTCGGTGTAGCGTACCAGGACGGAATCAGGAGGATGTGCATATGAGACTCTAAAATTTCGTGGAAGTGTTCAGGATATTTTCCGGCGCGAAGGTTTTGCCCATGCGGTTCAAGACGCCGTCACGGATGCCGAGCGTCATAAAATAGGCACTTTTGAGCGCCAGTTTCCCTTTTGACAGGCTCGACACTAACCAGCCGATCACGAAAAAACACTGCTTCAACAGCGTGGTCATGTAGGTGAAACCGCCAAAATGCCGATGGGCCAGCACCAGCCGCGCGCGTGTCTGATAGTAAATAATGACAGGCTTCAACTCTGGTTTATCGCGCCGTGAGCCGCCATTCACATGGAAAATGACGGATTTCGGGACGATGTAGCTATTAATCCCTGCCGCCCGCAGCCGCAAGCAATAATCGATTTCTTCCGAGTAGAGAAAAAATGAGGTGTCGATAAAGCCATGTTTGCGGGCAACTGACACCGGGATCATGAGTGTGCTGCCGCTGAGTCCGGCGACGATGCGCGGCTCAGTTGTCGGGAAATACTGGCTGAAAGGGTAATTTGAAAGACCACGCTGCTGATATTGCCCGTCTTTTCGAATCTCCCAGATATTCATCTGGATGCGCCATTCGCCATTTTCGCTGTTTTCATCCAGCGGGATGCCGCCGTAGAGCGCTTCACCATGCTGCTGATAGCCCTCGACCAGTGTCGTGAGCGTATCGGGCCGGACAATGGTGTCGTTATTCAGAATCCAGAATAATTCGGCTTCGGGATCAGTCAAAGCTTCTTTCAACGCGATTTCGTTGCCGCCTGCGTAGCCGCGATTGGTATCTGCACAAAGCAGCTTCATTTCGGGAAATGCTGCGCGAATCCGATCAACGGAGTCGTCATGCGAATCGTTATCAACCACGATCACCTGATAATTGGCGTAATCCAGATGTTTAAGCGAGTGAAGGCAGCGGATTGTTTGCTCATATCCGTTCCAGTTGAGGACGGAGATATAAACTTTTGGCAGGGACATCGAACAGACCAATTTAGCTCCAGTTAATCTGGCGAGTATATCATCGCTTGCGAGGATAAAACAGGTTTTGCGGGCGCAAGCAAAATCAAGGATAATTCGCACCGTGTGCTGAGTTTCAAATATTGAGTATAAAGGGAATTATCGTAATGATGCGTCGTTTTTCACTATTTGTTGTAATCGCGCTGTTTCTGGGGATGCTAGGCTCTGCCGAAGCCCAGGAAGCGGAACAAACGCCTGAAGCGGAACAAACGCCTGAAGCCGAACAAACGCCCGTAGTTGAGGCAACCGCCGAGCCAATATTTGATATTGGCAATGAACTCACCATCGCAGCACTTCGCGAACTCGATATTGAAGGCAGCGACATTTTATTGGAGCAAACGCTGCCAGATGGCTACAACTATTCGCAGTACATCGCCAGCTATCGGTCTGATGGCAATAAAATTTTCGGACTGCTCACCGTTCCGTTTGGTGACCCGCCGGAGGGTGGATTTAAAGCGATTGTATTTAATCACGGCTATATCCCGCCGAACACGTATGTCAGCACCGAGCGCTATGTCGCCTATGTCAATGCGCTTGCCAGCAATGGATTCGTCGTTTTTAAGATCGACATGCGCGGTCACGGCGAGTCGGAAGGTGAGTCCCAGGGTTCCTATTTTTCACCGGGCTACACCATTGACGCCATTTCCGCGCTCAAAAGCCTCCAGCGCTGGAGCATCATTGACCCCGAAGGCATCGGCATGTGGGGGCACAGCATGGCGGGCAATCTGACGCTGCGCGCGATGTTGATGGAGCCGGATATTAAAGCGGGCGTGATCTGGGGTGGGGCGGTTTACAGCTACGATGACCTGACGCAATACGCAATTTCAGACCCCTCGTTCAGCCCCTCAGCCTCGCAAATTCCCAGTGGGCGGCGCATGGGGCAAATTTTGCGCGAACGCTATGGTCAGCCCAACACGACAGAACCCTATTGGCAAGCGGTGTCCCTGACGAAAAATATTCAATATCTTGAAGCACCGTTGCAGCTTCACCACGCCATTGATGATGATGTCGTCAACATTGGTTATTCGCGCGATTTGAGTGCTGTTCTCCTGGCAAATGGCAAATTTCATGAGTTTTACGAATACCAGGGCGGGGGGCACAACATTAATTCGCCCTATTTCGAGGAAGCCATGATGCGAACTATCCTGTTTTTCCAGACATATCTCTGAATTATTCAGTCTTTAGCCGATAGTCGTTAGCTTTTAGCTTGATCTTTTAAGACCCAAAATACTTGAATCCCTGGCTAAAGACTAAAGACTATCGCTTCAGCGATTTGACACATGACGACCCCTCCGTTAGACTCGCCAGCGTCTTGTGATGATTGGCACAAAAGGTCTGTTCATGCGAGTGTTTATCGCAGGTATCGACGGCTATCTGGGGTGGTCGTTAGCCCAATATTTGACGGCGCGCGGTCACGAAGTCGCGGGTCTGGATTTGCTATTACGCCGCC
>Ga0268299_1002316_pt1 | contig 23746 bp, 18 predicted proteins | sample NOBtaG_FD_193484 | JGI IMG/M metagenome (GOLD analysis project Ga0268299, IMG submission 193484) | Activated sludge microbial communities from bioreactor in Nijmegen, Gelderland, Netherland - NOB reactor | ecosystem: Engineered > Bioreactor > Aerobic > Activated sludge | place: Netherlands... | reverse complement strand
GGCTGGCCCTCCTCCCGAACCGACGCTCCCTGCGATAAGACGCGAACTGGTCCGCCTGCTCTTTGGCAGAAGAACCTGCTGCCCCGAGTGCGGATGCGTGTTTTTGAAAGTGCCAGAGTAGTACTAGCGAAGGTTTCTTGGCGGAATCTTCTGCAGCCCGGTCAAGGTGCTGTAGGAAGACCCTGCCCGGTGCCCGTTGGTCCCTTACTAACTTAGCCGCGCCCGCCGCAGCCTCAGCGCGTTGCCGATGACCGATACCGAGGAGAATGTCATGGCTGCCGCGGCGATCATGGGGCTGAGGAGCAGACCGAAGAAGGGGTATAGAACTCCCGCCGCGATGGGAACTCCCAGGATATTGTAGGCGAAGGCGAAGAAAAGGTTCTGGCGGATGTTCTTCATCGTGGCGCGGGAGAGGGCGATGGCGGCGACGATGCCGCGAAGGTCTCCCCGCACGAGCGTGATCCCGGCGCTTTCCATCGCAACGTCGGTTCCGGTCCCCATGGCGATGCCCACATGAGCCTGCGCCAGGGCTGGGGCGTCGTTGATGCCGTCGCCCGCCATGGCCACAGTTTCGCCGCGTTCCTGAAGTTCCTTGATAGCTGCATTCTTGTCTTCCGGCAGCACATCGGCTTTCACTTCATCGATTCCCAGCTTCCTCGCGACGGCGCGTGCGGTAGCTTCGCTGTCGCCGGTGAGCATGACCACCTTCAGCCCCAGCTCGTGGAGAGACTTGATCGCCTCCGGCGTCGATTCCTTGATGGGATCGGCGATGGCGACGATGCCGCTCGCCTTGCCTTCAACAGCCACGAACAGGACCGTCTCTCCTTCGGCACGACGTTCTTCGGCTTGATTGGTGAGACTTCCGAGTTCGATATGGTGCTGTTCCATCAGGCGACGATTCCCTGCCAGGACGCGCTGGCCTTCGACCATACCGACGATGCCTTTGCCGGTGATGGAATCGAAGTCATCGGCCTCGGAAAGCGAAAGCTCTCTCCCCTCCGCCGCCGCGACGATGGCAGCTCCGAGGGGATGCTCGCTGGCTCGTTCGATGCTGGCGACAAGGCGAAGAAGTTCGTCCTCTTCAATACCATCGACCTCAATTGCGGTGACTTTTGGCTTTCCATGTGTGAGCGTGCCAGTCTTGTCGACGACGACAGTTGTGACTTTCTCCATGGTCTCCAGCGCCTCGGCGTTCTTGACGAGGACGCCTGCTTGGGCTCCGCGACCGGTCCCGACCATGATCGACATCGGAGTGGCCAAACCAAGAGCGCACGGGCAGGCGATGATCAGGACTGCCACGGCGTTGATGAGGGCGAACGCGAGCGCGGGAGCCGGGCCGAAGATGGCCCAGATGATGAAGGTGATGACCGAGATCGCCAGAACTGCGGGGACGAAGTACGATGCCACCTGGTCCGCCACGCGTTGGATGGGAGCGCGGGTGCGCTGGGCTTCGCTGACCATGCGTACGATCTGAGCGAGGAGCGTGTCGCTGCCCACACGTTCGGCTTCCATCAGAAAGCTGCCCTTCTGGTTCACGGTGCCGCCGGTGACCTTGTCGCCGTTGCTCTTCTCTACCGGCATCGGCTCACCGGTCACCATGCTTTCGTCGATGGTGGAGCGGCCTTCGGTGATTGCGCCATCCAGCGGGATTTTCTCTCCGGGTCGGACGCGCAGGATCATCCCGGCCTCTACGTGGGCGACCTCGATGTCTTCCTCGTTGCCGTCCTCACGAACCCGCCGGGCTGTCTTTGGCGCGAGTTGCAGCAAGCCTTTGAGGGCGCTGCTCGTCTGGCTGCGGGCGCGGAGTTCCATCACCTGGCCGAGGAGCACGAGCGTCATGATGACCGCCGCTGCCTCGAAGTAGACGCCAACCCGTCCATGTTCATCCTGAAATGACGCCGGGAACAGACCGGGAGCCAGCGTGGCCACCACGCTGTAGAGGTAGGCGACGCTCGTTCCGATCATAATCAGGGTGAACATGTTCGGGTTCATAGTGCGAAAGCTTGCCAAACCGAGCTTCAGGATGGGCCATCCGCACCAGAGCACCACCGGCGTGGTGAGGAGCAGTTCCGCCCAGAACCGCCAGGGTGCGTGAAACACTTCGTGGAATGTAACGCCGGGTATGTGTTCCGCCATGACGACGAGGAAGACCGGCAACGTGAGCGCCGTCGCAATCCAGAAGCGACGCGTCATGTCATCCAACTCGGTGGTGTCTTCCTCTTCCAGGCTGACCTCCTTCGGCTCCAGCGCCATGCCGCACTTCGGGCAGCTACCGGGCCCGACCTGCTCGATTTCGGGGTGCATCGGACAGGTATAGATGGCGCCTTTCGGCCCCTTAGCGCTGCGCTCCTCGGATTGCCCGTGGTCGTCGAGGTAGGTCAGGGGATCGTCCTCGAACTTCTTCAGACAACCCTTCGAGCAGAAGTAGTACTCGTGGCCTTGATGCGAGTGCTTACCTGCCTCTTTGCCTTCTTCCACCATCATCCCGCACACGGGATCGCGATGGGTCTGGGCGCCGGTTGTTTTCGCTTTTCCACCACCGGAGCAGGAATGGGTCTCCTCGTGGACAGGGTGTTTGTGATCGTCATGCATGCTTCTGTCTCCGTTTCGTTGCAAATGGAGGCGGCTCTGAGTGATCGTCGTCCAGGAACTCCAGGATGGGGCAGGGCGAAGACCGGTCTCCGTGTTCGCGCTCGTCGATGAGATGCAGCAGCGAGCGCCGTATCTTCTGGAGGTCACGCAGCTTCTCTTCCACACCCTCCAGATGAAGGCGGACCTGCTCCCTCATCTCTTGCCGGGAAGCCACCTGATCCACGCGCAGGCCGAGCAGATCGCCGATTTCCTTCAAGGTGAAGCCAAGGGACTTCGCCCGGAGGATGAATCGGAGCCGCCGGACCGTACCCGTTTCATACAGGCGGTAGCCTGCATGGTGGATGGCTCGCTGCCGCATCGGCGGCGGGAGGAGACCTTCGCGCTCGTAGTAGCGGATGGTCTCGATCCCGACGCCTGCCAGCCTGGCAACCTCACCGATCTTCAGGAGTTTATTCTGTTCTTCGTCGCTCATGGGAGCCTCCTTGCGCATGACGGTGCGGTCTGGAGTATACTACAGAGTCAAGCCCCTCGGCTCAGTTTGTTGCATTTTCTGCGGGGGCCTGCCGGGCGTCCTGGATCTTCGCGAGCGTCCCGGCGGGGTCCGCTTCGACCTTGCTTTTGCATCCGGCGCAGCAGAGCTGCACGAGTTGGTTCGCGACAACCATGCTGACGGCCCCACCCATCGAATCGAGCGGCTGGCCGCTGATGACACAGGTAGTCAGCGGGTAGTTTGCGGCCTGCTGCGCGACGACTGCCTTGTCGAGGATTTCGATGTATTTCGCCGGTTCGGCGCGGACCTTCTCATCACCGGGAGGGCAGCAGTAGATGAACAGCCTGTTTCCAACGACGGAGAACGAGTCCTCCTCGGGGTTGCCGGAGACCGACTCCGCGGTGTCGATGATGCAGTAGTCGAGCGGGTAGAAGGGTTTCTGCATCTCGATGATCTTTTCATCGGCCTTTGCCAGATACTTGGCGGGATCGGCCCTGAAGGTTCCCACGCAACTCTGGCAGCAGAAACGAACTTCGCGGCCTTCGTGAATCAGGATGATGGGATCGCCCATGGAGCCGAGCTTCTCCCCGGATACGATACAGGTGTCCAGGGGCCAGGGATCGCCGATGCGCTGCTGTTCTTCGGAAGCGGCTTGCTGCGTGTCCGTGGCTTCAGCGTGGGAAGCGTGATCATGTGCCTGCTGCGCATGGGCTGCGCTCGTAGCGAGCGCGAGGGTGATGAGGGTGGTGCTGAGGAATTTCATGGTCGTTCTCCTTTGAACGGTTAGGGTGTGATGGTCGAGGGTTCCGCCTGTGTATCAACCAAATCGGTTGAGCCATGACGCAGTTCTGCGAGGGCAAACCTCCACTCCTCCATCGCGCTATACAGGGTTGGCACCACGAAGGTGCTGATGAGCACTACCAGCATTCCGCCGAAGACGGGGATGGCCAAGGGTGCCATGATTTCACTGCCCTTGCCAGTGGATGTGAAGATGGGCAGGAGGGCGAGGATCGTTGTTGCGCTGGTCATCAAGCAGGGCCTGATGCGGCGGCGGCCTGCTTCGACGATGGCGTCTCGGAGCTGGGCGATCGTGTTTGTTGGGTTCGCAGCGAGGCTCTCCCGGATGTAGGTTGCTATGATGACGCCGTCGTCGGTGGCAATTCCGAAGAGAGCCAGAAAGCCTACCCACACGGCGACGTTCAGGTTCACCGGTCCCATGTGGAAGATGTCGCGCAGGTTGGCTCCGAAGACGGCCACATCCAGGAACCAGGGCCGGCCCCAGAGCCACAGCAGCAGAAAGCCGCCGGACCAGGCTGTGAAGACGTTGCAGAACACGAGCAGCGTCACGGCTGTGGATCGGAACTGAAGGTACAGCACCAGGAAAATCAGCAAGAGGGCCATAGGCAGCACGAGCGAGAGTGTCTTCGCGGCGCGGACCTGATTCTGGTAGTTGCCCGCAAACTCGTAAGAGACGCCTGCTGGAAGCTCCGGATCAAGTTGCTCGCGGAGCACAGCACGGGCGTTTTCGACCACATCGGCTTCTGCAAATCCCTGCTTCTTGTCGAAGAGGACATAGCCCACGAGGAACGTGTCCTCGCTCTTGATGGCTTGCGGCCCGCGCACGTAATCGATGCGGGCGAGTTGCTTGAGGGGTATCTGCACCGGCTGCCCGCCCATAAACTGCGGCGGTGCGGAAACAAGGATGTCGCCGATGGCATCAATGGAGTCGCGCAGCTCGCGCTGAGAGCGCACCCGCACGGGATAGCGCTCACGTCCCTCGACGGTTCGTGTAAGCGGGCGTCCGCCGATGGCGACTTCGATCACCTGCATCACGTCCTCGATGTTGATGCCGTAGCGAGCGATGGCATCACGGTCCGGGATGATCTCCAGATAGGGTTTGCCGACGATGCGCTCGGCAATGACGGCGGCAGGGCGCACTCCTTCCACATCGCCGGACTTCAGGATCTCTTCGATGCGAAGCCCAACCCGTTCGATCGTTTCCAGATCCGGACCGCGCACCTTCACGCCCATGGGCGCACGCATGCCGGTTTGAAGCATGAGGAGGCGCGTAGCGATTGGCGCGAGCTTTGGGGCGGCGGTGAGGCCGGGGAAGTCGTCCACGGCCTCGGCGATGGCATCCCAAATGTCGTCGGTCGACTGAATCTCTGGCCGCCAGTTGCGGTAGGGGCGGCCTTCCGGATCGGGGACCAGATTACCTGCATCGTCGCGGACGTAATCCTCAGCCTTAGCATCGTAGGCGAAGTTGATCCGCCGCCCGTCCGCGTCCTGGATGAACTCGGGCCTGTACTGAATGACCGTCTCGAACATTGAGATCGGCGCAGGATCGAGCGGGCTTTCCACGCGGCCCAGCTTCCCGACAACCGTCTCGACCTCCGGAATAGCCTGGATCGCCATGTCAGTCAGGCGAAGGTATTCCTGCGCTTCGCCGATGCTGCCATGGGGCATGATCACCGGCATGTAGAGGAAGCTCCCCTCGTCGAGGGTCGGCATAAACTCGCGGCCAAGACCGGGGAAGGCGGCATCGAGGTCCTGTACGACTGCCGTTTCCTGCCACGAGGACGGGAGCCAGCCGAGGACTTTCGGAAAGCCGAGCCAAACGCAGAAACCGAGGATCGTCAGGAGAAATGGCAGCGTCAGGAAGACGATTTTCCAACGGAGGCAGAGAGCGAGTATCCGGGGGTACATCCACTGGAACAGCCAGAAGAAGCTCAGCAGCCCGACCACCACAGCGGCGACGAAGATCAGGTTTTCGGTACTTGAACGCAGTGCTCCGAGAGGCTCCCAGGTCCGGGACAGCATCAGGATGACGGATGCCGCCGCCCCGATCACCAGAGAGTAGTGGGTGACCTTCCAGCACTTGCTCAGCCACGATGGCAGTTTCGGAGCCCGACACCGGAAGAGCAGATGCGCAATCGGCGGCAGAAGCGCGAGTGCGATGATGATGCTGGCGAAGAGCGCGAACGTCTTCGTGTAGGCGAGTGGCTTGAAGAGTTTTCCTTCCGCGCCGACCATCGCGAAGACCGGCAGGAAGCTGATGATCGTCGTTGTGACTGCCGTAAGCACCGCGCTGCCGACCTCGTTGGATGCTCGATAGAGCACGGTAAATCGCGATTCCTTCGGATCGGCCTTCTCCAGATGTTGTAGGATGTTCTCCGTCAGCACGATCCCCATGTCGACCACCGTGCCGATGGCGATGGCGATGCCTCCGAGGGCGACCACGTTGGCCTGCACGCCGAGAAGCTTCATCAGGATGAAGCTTCCCAAGACCGCCAGCGGCAGCATGGCGCTGATCAGCAGGCTGCTCCGCAGGTGAAAGACCATGAGCAACACAACTACGATGGTAATGATAATCTGATCGCGAAGGGCATCGCTGAGCGTCCCGAGCGTTTCGTCGATCAGGCCCGTGCGATCATAGAAAGGCACGACCGTGACTTGGCTGACGATGCCGTCCTCCAGTGTCTTGCGCGGCAGGCCGGAGGCGATCTGCTCGATCTGCCCCTTCACGTTCTCGATGACCTGCATCGGGTTCGCGCCGTAGCGGGCCGTGACCACGCCGCCTACTGCCTCTGCGCCTCCCTTATCCAGAACGCCGCGCCGCAGGGCAGGTCCCATCCCGATGGTGGCAACCTGGTCGAGGGTGATCGGGATGCCATCGCGGCTGGTGATCACCGCCGAACGCAGGTCGTCCAGCTCTTCGATAAAGCCGCGCCCACGGATCACGTATTCAACGCCGTTGTTCTCGATGGTGCGAGCACCGACGTCGCGGTTGCTGCGCTGCACGGCACTGATGACCTGGGGCAACGTCACATCGTAGCTGCGCAGCGCCTGCGGGTTGATATCGATCTGGTACTCGCGCACGGAGCCGCCGATGCTGGCGACTTCCGCGACGCCTTCCGAGCCTTGCAGTGCATAGCGAACGTACCAGTCCTGAACGCTGCGCAATTCCTGCGGGTCCCAGCCACCGGCGGGTTCTCCCTCCGGCGTTCGCCCTTCCAGCGTGTACCAGAAGATCTGGCCCATACCGGTCGCGTCCGGCCCAAGAACCGGCGTGGCGTCTGGCGGCAGAGTTCCGCTGGGCAGGCTATTGAGCTTCTCCAGAATGCGCGAGCGCGACCAGTAGAAGTCCACGTCCTCGTTGAAGATCACAAAGATCGAGGAGAAGCCGAACATCGAATTCGAGCGCACATCCTTCACGCCTGGCAGTCCCAACAGAGCCGTTGTGAGCGGGTAGGTGACTTGATCTTCAACGTCCTGCGGCGAGCGTCCCGGCCATTCTGTGAAGACGATCTGCTGGTTCTCGCCTAGGTCCGGAATCGCATCGACCGGGATCGGGTCGCGAGGCAGCGCATCGGGCACGATGGCGAAGGGCGAGACGATCAGACCCCACATCATCAACGAGACTGCGACGAGGAAGACGACGAGCTTCTGCTCCATGCAGAACTTGATGAGACGATCAGTCATGAGCGGGCCACTCCTGCTTTACGGTGCCGCAGGTCAGCATCTCCGCCCCGAAGTAGGGATTCCGCACCGCTTCCGTCGTTTGCAGCCAACCGGCACCGGTGAAATCGAAAGCCATGGGACAATGCACAAGGCGAACGGGAAGATCGGTCGGATTGCCGTGCTCGCGCACGATGGGTATGATAACGGACGAAAGCCGCTCGAAGGATTGCCGCTGGGCTTCCAGGCTTTTGGCAGATGCGCCATCCTTTGCGGGTGAGACGACTTCCACCATCTCCGCTGCTTCGGCCTGCACAGCGAGATTTTCAAAAGCCTCCCGAGCGACATCCAGGGCGTCGGCAGCAAGCGCTTCCTGGACGCCAATATAAGCATGTATGATGTCGGCAAGGTGCTCGCCGTGCTCACGATCCATGGGACGCACGGGCTGCTCCGGGCGATCCTCCGGACCATCAGGCATCGCCATGCCCTGATCGTGGTCGCGGCCGGTCATGGCCACATCGCCAGCGGGGTTCATCATGCTGGGCTTCGCGATGATCTGAAGCGCGGAGTCGATCTGGAATGCTCCGTTCGTCACGACGCGCTGACCTTCTGCGAGGCCCTCCTCAACGACGTAGCCATCTCCGACCCGTGGACCGAGGACGACCTCGACTCCCTGAAAAGTCGGGCGATCTGCATCGGAGACCTGGAGGTAGACGACCGCTCTCTCACCCGTGATCAGCGGGGCGCTGGCGGGGATGACGAGCCGTGGCTCCTCTCCGAGCGTGCTCTCTACCCGCGCTGTCAGATACATGCCTGGGCGAAGCTTCCCGCTCTCGTTGTCTACGTTCAGCCGGATGCGGGTCGTGCGGGTCCGCATGTTCGTGATAGGATCGATCCAGGCAACTTCTCCGGTGAACCGCTCACCCGAAAATGCTTCGCTGATAAAGGTCACCGGCTGTCCCACGCGCAGCCACGGCAGGTCGCTCTCATACGCCGCCATCTCCGCCCAGAGCGTTTCGAGACTTGCGATTGTAAGGATGCGCTCGCCCTTCGCGACGTACTGCCCTTCCTGAGCATGGCGCTCGACCACCGTTCCGCCGATGGGGGCATGAATCCGTACCTGCTCGCGAGCCTCGCCTGATTCGGCGATGGCATCGATCTGATCCGTTGATAGCCCGGCAAGGCGCAGACGCTCACGGGCGGCGTCAACGGCGCTCGCGCTGGCACCCCGCAATGTTTCGAGCGAGTTGGCCGGAAGGCGTTCCAGCGCAGCCTTGGCCTGGAGAAACTCCTGCTGAACGGCGAGCAGTTCCGGGCTATAGAGCAGCACCAGTTCCTCGCCCCGCTCGACGATATCGCCTTCATACTCGGCGGCGAGTTCATCAATTCGCCCGCCGACATCCGCGCTGATATGCGCGAGCGTGTCTTCGCTCACAGCAAGTTCGCCAACGAGGCGGATGATCTTCTGGGGAACGCTGCTCACTACCGGCGAAGTTTGAATCAAGGCCAGAGCCTTCGCTTCCGCAGACATGGCAAGACGCCGCGTCGGGTCTCCTTCGACCGGACCCGTGCCACGGTCTTCAACGACAGGCTGCATCTCCATGCCGCAGATCGGGCAATCCCCCGGTTCTTCCAGCGGCGGGACGCAGTTTATTGCGCAGGCATATCCCAGCACCTCCGGCTCTGTCATCGAGGCGTGGCCGGTGTGGTCTACCACCGCATCCGCCTCCGGCTGCTCCACGTCTACAGGCACCAGTTCCATCCCGCAAATCGGGCAGTTACCCGGCTCGTCTTGCTTGATCTGAGGATGCATCGAGCAGGTGAAGATCGTGCCGTCGCCGTTCGCGTCGATGGGATGTGTTGAGGCTGCACTTGATGGCCGTGATTCCCCCAACGTGGATGGGGCTTCAGCGGCCTCTCCATGAGATCCGGCTCCGAGGTTGTAGGACAAGATCGCCGTGATGAGGAACCCGGCCAGAACGACGAATTGGACAACACCAGGTATCAGCTTCTTCATGAGAGAAATGATGCGTTTCATGGAAGTTCCTCCATGGTCAGGGAACCGCCGACAGCTCGTTCGAGTTCGGCAGCGGCAAGCAGGTAGTCACGGCGAGCGATCAGGAGATCGCGCCGCACGCCGATCAGCGTTCGTTGAGCATCCAGCATATCCAAGAACGTCGCCTGGCCGGACGTGTAACCGGCTTGATTGGTGGCGTAGGCTTCTTCTGCAAGAGGCAGCAGATTGCTCCGCAGGACGCCGAGTTGCCGATCGAGGGATGCCAGGCGCGGAAGAAGGCTTCGCACCTGCTCTTCCACCTCCGTCTCCGTCGCGATACGCCACCATTCGGCTTCCTCGCGCTGACGAAGCGCCTGCTCCTTCGCGGCACGACGGCGGGCGTTCAGAATCGGGATGGTGAAGCCCACGGAGACCCCCCAGGCATCGTCCCCCTCATCATCCGGAGCCATCGCCCCCATCGGGTTGTCGGGGCGGTCGCCAACCCCGACGTAATTCAGGCCGAGGGTGAGGTCCGGATAGTAATCTTTCCGAGCCAGTTCGTGGCGGAGCTCCGCCTCGTCTTCTCGAAGGCGAAAGCGTTCGATTTCAGGCCGGAGTGAGACAGCCTCTGCGATGAGAACCTCTGCGCCCGGTAGCGAAAACTCACCGCCGACCGCATCATCAAGCGCAGGAACATCACCGAGGTCTTTGACGAGTAGAAGCCGGGCCAGTTGCTCCCGCAGCGCCGCGATCCGAGCCGGATAGCCGGTCAGCTCGTTTTCGATCCGTGCCAATTCAGTCTGGGACTGGAGCAACGAGCCGCGCCCGCGCTGGCCAGCTCCGTAAAGCGCAGCAGCGGCCTCCAGCGTTTGCTCGATCGTCCGCTTGTCCTCCTCCGCCAGGGCCAGTGCCGCCTGTTCATACGCGAGGCGATACCATGCCTGCTGTACCTGCTGGCGAACGTCCAGCATCCGCGCCCGGTAGCTTTGCAGAACCTGCATCGCTTCGGCCCGAGCAACACTTCCCTGAAGGCGCAACTTCCCGAACCAGGGGAACATCTGGCTCACCCCCGCCACGAACTGCTGCTCGCCCACGCGCGTCTGCACGCCCTCGACGAACTGGGTGTACGAGACCCGTGGGTCCATCAGCGAGGACGCCTGTGGGACTTCCAGTGCGGCGGCCTCGAAAGCGGCGAAGTCGGCGCGAAGGCTTGGGTTGTTCAGCAGTGCCGTTTCGATCGCTGCACTCAGGGTGAGAGTCCCTGACGTCATCCGTGCCCGTTCTGAACGGTGGGCTTCAGTGGTCGCGGCGTTTGTGGAAACGACAGGCGGACGGAGTGCATCGCGGTCCGGGACCGCAGGCGGGAGCGCCGCGCAAGCGGAGAGCCCGACAGAAAGCCCAAGGAGGGCAAAGATGTAGAGGTGCCTCATAGAAGAATCCTGATCACAAGAGCGATAACCGCCATCGCACACGGCGATATACGGTCGGTGGCGGACCACCATCGCTGGATGAGGCGCAGCAGCCTCAGCCCGTGATCAGGATCAGATAAGATAGACGGAGTTTAGGATGTGAAGAGGAGGTCGATGGACGGGACTGCCACGAGTCGGTCTCCATCGCGGTGCTTCTTCGAGCCCGATGAGGAGAGAATTATCAGGACTGCTGGCAGGCAGATCGGCGGCCTGCGTGTGCATTTCCACAGAAGAAACGACAAACGGAAGTGGTGCCGCAGGAAGGTCGGAGGCGCTGCTGATCTCTACCGGGCAGGGACAACCCTGCTCATCCTCGCAGGGTTTATCCCGTAGGGGCTTGGGGACCGGGGCGTCATTCTGTCGCTCCGAAGGGCAGCATCCGTGATCCTCAGCAGGCGCTTCGCTTGCCGCGATCGTGAAACCTTCACTGCCATGCAAACAGGCGATACCGCACTGGCAGAACGGCAGTTGAGCCGCAACCATCGTGAAAACGAACACCAGCCCGACCAGGGAGGTCAGGAGGCGCTTCGCGGGGGATGGGAGTCGACGGCGGTTCTTCATAGCGTCACATTGGGAGCAACGGTCGGGCCGGTCAAGCTGGAAGACAAGCAGGTCGTCCAAGAGGGTGCGTCTCCCGGATTCGTGAGACGGTTACGTGGATTTTGCATTCTGCGCGAAGTCCGCGTCCCATTCGCGGTTTGCGCGGCATAGCCGCAGTGCCATGATGTTCGGGATGTTCTCGCGGCGCCAGCGGGCTCCTGTGACGCAGAGGCGTTCCTTCACGAAGAAGTCCCATCCTGAACCACTTTCGATTACTCAGAACTCCTCCCTCATGCCTGTTCCAGGAAAGCCCGTGAGTACGGCACTTCCATCCGGGCCGATGATGATCTCTGCCCTCGGGATCCCGCGAAGGGATTCGGGCGAATAGCGGTTCGACAGGTAGTGAATACGCTGGTTCGAGGAGCCGATCAGCGGGCTGACTCGCTCCGCCAGTGACCGGATGAACGGACCGGCGACAAGCAGGTCGGTGGCGGCAAGGAGGCGGCGCTGGTCCTCGCCCGTAAGGTCTGGAAGGTCATACCCACTGAAAACCACAACAGAAAGACCGGACTCTCGGGCTTTTGCCGCGAGCCATGCGAATCCAGCGGCCTGTTCGAACGGCTCGCCTCCGGTTAGGGTGATCCCTTCGATGCCATCGTCAGCGCGCACGACTTGCCAAAGGTTCTCTGGCGCAATTAGCGTCCGATCCCTCCGGGACCAAGTATCAGGGTTCCAACAACCCGGACATCGGATCGAGCAACCCTGTGCCCAAACGACGAACCGAACGCCGGGTCCGTTTGCCTCGCTGCGAGGGAGCCACCGGGCGACATTGAGCTGCATCAGTACGTGCGTTTCACGAGGACGAGTCGCAGGACTTCTCCCTCTCGCGTTTCCTTGATCTGGTACCCCATCTTCTTCGCCTTCTCGTGGACCACGAGTCGTTGCGACTCGACAAGGCGTCGGCGCTCTTCTTCCATCCGAATCCGCTCGGCCTCCGCCTTTCGGCGTGCCTCGACCTCAGCGGCGATACGCGCCTCCTCGGCCAATCTGATGGACTTCGCAGAGTAGGCGCGATGGTACGCGCTTACGATGCTTCCAAGGAGGGTTCGCTCGTCGTCGCGAAGGGCAGCGCGGTAACCGGTAGCGGTCCTAATGAATTCGACCGTGTACCCGGGACGAAGCAGGACGCGATCAACTTCGCCCGCGATCTGGAAGGAGAACCCGCAATCACGGACGGCCTGGAGTAGGCATTCCTCGTCAATCATCGGGGTCATCAACCTGATGTAGGCGCTCATGCCTTCCTCCCGAGGTTCTGCGTGCGTTGGACGCTGGTCTCAGCACTGCGAGGGTCGCCGTGCCGCTGAACAGAGTCGATGCCCGCTGCGAGGGATTCGAGTAGCTTCTCCATCTCCTTGATGCAGGTGTCGCCGGAGAATCCTTCCGCCTCGGCGGTGAGCTTTCCCTCGGGTGTAATCTCGACGACGATGCGCTGTTCCTTCATTGTCTCAGCTCCTTTGCGACGAGAGTTGCCTTCAGACGGGCTGCCTCCGCTTCGCCGGTGACGAGTTCCTCCCACGTTTCGATAGCGAGGTAGCGGGTCTTGCCGTGAAGATGAAGCGAGCCCACGCGGGGAAGGGACTCGCTTGGGAATCTCAGGGCGGTCCCAGCAGGCTCTGGAGCTTTGGGGACGAAAGCCGCCCCCCCTTTTCCTCCCTTCCCGCCCTGCGATGGTGCTGGTTTGGGGGCTGGAGGCACGAATGGCTCGGCGAGCTGATGGTCGAGCGACTTCAACTCAGCCGTGGTGGACTCGATCGACTTGGCAAGTCGCTTTCGCTCATCGGAAAGGCGGAGGTTTTTGGAATTCCAATCATTGTCTCGACTTCCCTCGGCGATCTCCGCCAGTTCCTTCAACGCGGCCTCGACCGCCCCCGCTTCCGCCTCCCGAGCGGTCAGTTCCGCCTTCTTGGCGACAAGCTTCTCCTTCGACTCTGCGCGGCGCATTTCCCACTCCTCCCGCTGCCCGGCCTCGTCCCCCTCTCGTTCCGACTTTGCCACGCCTCCAGCGAGATCAGTCACCTCAAGCGAGACTTTATCAAGCCGTCCGACCAGTTCAGCCACCGCACCGGACTCCGCCTTCGACGGCACCACCACCTTCAAATCCGCCAGTGTGGCGGATAGGCGGTCGCGCTCGCTGCCCAACCCGAGGAGGCTGCCACCAAGGAACTTGGCGAGCCTGTTCCCAATCCCTTCAATGCGGGATCTAGCTCCATCCAACTCGCGCTCGACGCGGGATATTGCGGATTCCCACTGACGGTCCGCGTTTCTCCAAGCTTCGGCGAGCGGGTCAACCTGCCCACCAGCAGGAAGGGACGGTGGGATGTTCCTCCAAGTGTGTCTCGCCGACAGGGAGAGCGGGTCCGGCTCTGTCCAGGAGCGTGGCGATGCGGCAAGCGCCTCCCGGAGGCCAAGGCAGGGAACATCGTGTTCTGGCAAGTGCTGTTGAGGTGCTGGAACGGAGTGCGTCGACCGGCCCGCCAACCACACATCGCACCCCGGTAGAGCTGAGAGCTTCACCTCGCGCTGGAAGTTCCATTCAAAGTCGGTCGGTATCTTCGCACGGAGTGCGCTCGCCTGCGTCTGGTTGAGTCTCACTCTCAATCGCCACGCTGCCTCCCCGAGGAGAACGAACGCGCCGTCATCCGTCCATGCCGATGGGGGCAGCCCTACATCAATCCAACCGATCTGAACCTGCCTCAGGCATGCCTCGCGCAGGGATTCGTGGTTCTCGCCCGAGGGGGGAATCACGAGCAGTTCCCTCACATGATCGGGAATGAGTCCGCTGGGCTCGACGACGACGCGCGGGTACTTGAGCGAGCTGATCGTAGCGTCGGGATGACTTGGCTCCAACAGCCTGACCTCGGCGCTGGGTGGCAGTGAAGGGATGTCGAACGGTCGCTCCCTCGGCGCGCGGAACGTGAAGCTCCCCTTCCCTTCGTTCCAGCCCTCATCCAGTGCATGGTGCCAGAAGAGCCTCAGAAAGGCGAGCCGCAGGCATTCGGCCTGCGACTGATCCGGCTCCATCCCCCATCGGCCATCCGCATACCAAACTGCTCGCTCAACATCGGCGCACAGCAGCGCGCTTGCGGGGGGTCCATCCGCCCGTCGGACGTACACGAGCGCCTGACGCATCGACGCCAATTCCTTCGCTAATTCGTCGGCTCCCCACTCGCCATGAGCGAGGATGTAGATGCGGCGCCCCGCACGTGCATGCTCGACGATCCTTCCCGCAAGCTCATCCGGACATTTGGACGCAAGCATGACCAGGATGGGAGCATAGCCCCCCAGAGGGGGTGATGAGCGAAGCAGAGGACCGGATCGCGGTGTCACTCCTCTGGTTCGCGACCGAATCCAGCCGGTCGGAATCACTGTGGAGCCGCGATCCACGATGCGCTCAAGTGCGACCGGCCCGATCCTTCCGGTCGGTAGATGGGAAGTGGTCATCGGACGCTCCCAAACCACCGCGCGAGGTCCGCCATCAACGATCCCTCATCCTGCGAAACTGCGAGAAGGTCCTTCCACCGCAGTTGAATGTTTGAGTTGATTGTATCTCCATGCACGGGATCCCAGGATGGATGTAGAAGGGAATTCGACATGTGCCACGACCGGCGCGACCTGTTCTCGTCGACAATGAGGAAATAGCGATCATGGGGGCGCGCCTTTCCGAAGGCCTCATGGAAGGACTTTGGAGCGGTTCCGGTGCACTTTGCGATAGCCTCGGCATCGGATGGCGACTCGGGCTCGGTCCAAACATCGATCCTGCAGTTCGGCGACCTGGCTCGAACTGCCTCGACGAGTACACGAAGGAGCTTGATCGCGCGCTCCCCCCTGACGTGGCGATCGCACACGAGTACGGCGAGGGGACGAGTTCCCGCGAGGAGCATTGCGATCACTTCCGCCATCGAAGCCCTCGTGCCGAACGGAACCTGAACTCTGTCCGACGTGGAGTCCTGCCTCGGGCTTCGCAGGCTTGCCTGTGCGTCTCCGCCCACCCAGAATTCGCGCAGCACCTCTGCCGAGCATGGGAACGGGGACAAGTCGACAGGGGCCGCCAGCCGCCAGAGGAAGGATGCCTGCCCCTTCCTTTCTTCCAAGACTTTCGCGTGAGGGGGAAGTGTCGCGCCATACTCTTCAAGCGGCGTACCCTCGACGATGCCCGCGAACATGGCGCGGACTTCCTCCCGGGTGAGAAATCGATTCTCGCTCCCTGACTTGGCATCGAACTCGGACATCGCCCACTGCTGCGACTCGTCCGGTCCGGAGGGAGTGATCGCGACGTCGGCTAGGGTCACCTTCTCGAAGGAGGCGACGCCGGGAACTTCCAGGCTGAATGGGCCGAACGACTTCCTGAAGCTCCGCTTCTCATCCGCGCTGGCGTCGCTCGCCTTGATGCGCAGGCATCGCCGCCCAACGTCCCATCTCCCGTGGCGCTCCAATACTCGCTCCCCCCAGTGACGTTCGATCCACGGGAGGTCGAGTTTCCGGTCCGTGGCATTCGGAACAGCGGGGCGTTTGGATTCTTTTCCCCCCCTATCCAATGCGCCCCGTAACTCCCAGGTGCTCACCCCCTGACTGGTGTCAATGCGCCAGCGCAGCTCAAGCTGACTCGAATCGCTGCGGCGGAGCCCGACAGGGCCGCTGCGTTGGCCCAGAGAGTTCGACGGGAACGAGCGGAACACGAATTGATCGCTGGGGTCCGTCACTGAGGCGAAAACCGTCTGCGCATCCGGCTCCACATCCATCGCCTCTGGATCGGGATCTCCACGCTTTTTCTCATCTCTTGCCCGCTGGCGCTCGACCCAGAGCAAACGGGTCCCAATCACGGGATGGTGGCCGATCCACAGGTTGTACACTCCCTGCTCTGGGACCGGGACCATCGAATCCATCGCAGCGCTTCGTCCAATGGCGGTCAGCATCCCGTGCGAATCCACAATTCCCAGGACCTCCAAGTGGCGACGGATGTTCTCAACTCCGGCAGACGGCAGGGAAGGAATGAGTTGAGCGATTACCTGAGCATCGACTCGCCCTCCGATCTCGGAGGCCCGTTTGCACATGATGCCGATCTCTGCACGTCTCTCCACCCACGCTAATTCGGCGAAGGCCGTCCATCGGGATACCGCGATGCGGGCAGACAATTCAGTCTTCATGTGGTCCGCCGTCTCCGCGCGCTCGCCGCCTCGACATGCTCCGTCCTCTTCGCCAACTCCTCCAGTTCCTCGGTCTTACATTTTCGGAAGTAGGAGGCGTTGCCCACGATCACCAACTGTTGCCGGGCGCGCGTGATCGCCACGTTGAGTCGATTCGGGCTGTCCATGAAGCCGACCCTCCGAGTGTTTCGCAACGACAGGAAAACCAAGTCCGCTTCCCGCCCCTGGAACCGATCAACGGTGCCGCAAACGATTTCGACAGGTGAATCAGAAACCGGAAAGCGTGCTTTCCGGCTCTTCTCACCGGTGAGATCCTGCAGCATCGCGGACAGTGCTCTTTCTTGCTTTACGTAGAACGTAAGACAGGCGACTTCCCAGATCCCGTTGATGCGACCTCGCGGAGGTCTGGGCGCGCTTCTCGCCCAATCCAGAAACTGGCGCAATTGCTCCTCAATGTATCGAATCTCGTCCTGGTTCACGCCAGCGGATTCTTGCCCTTCGACGTTCGCCCAAACACGTCGTGCGGGGTAAGGGGTCCACCGCCAACCGAGACGGGCGTCCCGGCTCTGGATGGTGTTCGCATCCCGCAGGGAGGACTCGTCGTAGAACAACTCGCGGGGAAGGTCTGAAATCCCGGGGTTCATCCGGTGTTGGTAGGAAAGACTGACGAATCTGTCCTCAAAGTCACGCGGCCTCGTTACCCTCATCCCCATGGTCAACGAGCTGCGGCGTTGAGCGCGCTCCTCCCCGATCCCCTGCTGCACCGTCTCCAGGATGCTCGGCAGGCCGATGTCTTGGAGTTCGGAGATCCTCGCCGTGACGTCAGTCGTGCTCGGCAGGATTCTCGCCAGCTCCATGGAAACTCTCTCTCGCACCCGCTGGTTCCTGGAACCCCTCAACTCATGAAACCGGGTTAGTCGCCAGGCCACCTCGCCAGCCCAATCGTGCTCAGAGAGCCACTCACACTCGTGATCCTGCGCGTCCACATGCGTTTGAAACTCATCCTTCCGCTCGCGATACCCCTGGGCCAGCCTGCCCATGTGCGCCGTAGCGAACTGATTGCGGAACCGCGCAGAAGCGTCAGGCGGAAGAGTGTACTCTCCCCGATCTGGAGCGCCAAGCCAGAGGAAGGCAGGTGGGATCAGGTGCGCCACCCGGGGCCACGCATCTGTGGGGATGAGCAGCCAATCCGCCACCCAGCAACGAAGCGAGTCTGTTTGTCCGGACAGGAACGCCTCAATCGCCACCCCCGAACCACCCCCTCGTGCGTCACGGAGTCGAAGGACATTCGGAGTAGGGCCGTCTGCTCGCCCTGCCGCAAGCTTTCCGGCCTCGGCTTCGATGTGATCCAACACGACACCGGGAGCGACGATCGCCCACTTGGCGCCACATTGCGCGACTTCCTCCCGGGAGAGGCGATTGACGATCAGGCACACCCTTTGGTGCTCCTCCGTGAAGAGCGGCTTCTCGTCATCGTCGAGGAGATTGCGCAGGTTCGCAACGAGGTCCGCACGGTCCGCAAAGGGCGGGAGCTGTCGTACGTCCCCTACTACGATCCACTTCTTCGCCATCAGTGCCGGGACCATGAATTCCTGCACGAGCGTCTTGCTCGCTTCGTCGATGATGAGGACGTCCCACTGTGGCCAGTCCGTGATCGGACGCTCCGACTGCTTCATGTCCGTGTTCTGCCCCCGGAAGCATGGATGGCTGACGATTCCCATCGTGGTCCCGCACGTCAGGTTCGCCGACATCAGGACGAGGCGCTCGGCGACCTCGTCGAGATCGGGACCCGCCAGCCCACGAAAATCGGTGCTGGACGCCAGGGCCTCGCGGACAGACTCGATCCGCCGATCCAGTTGGCAGCTCTGGACGGCTTCGTCCACGCGATCCACTTTCCCTACACGGACGGGAACCACTGGTGAGTGGCGGTCTTCAAGCAGCCGCTCGATAACATTGTCCACGGCGACGTGCGTCGATGCGCAGAGCAGTATCCTCTGCCCTCGCTCTACGAGTTGGCGGATCACCTCGCAAATCGCGGTGGTCTTTCCCGAGCCCGGCGGCCCCTCCAGGAACGCGAAATCCCTCGTGGCGAGCGCCTTCCACACGAATTCGCGCTGTTCAATAGTCCCGTCGCGAGTGTCGTCCGTCAGGAAGTGCCACTGGCTCACTGGATCGGAGACGGGGGACGGCCAGCGGACCCGCTCTGGATCCTCCGTAAGCCGAAGAAGCCCACGATGGTGTGGGAGAGGTTCTTCCGCGAGTTGCCGCATCGCACGCCGCTGTAACTGGAGATTCCGGACGTCGAGCGGAAGATACAACTCCTTGCCTTGATCAGGCAGCCGGTCCACGGCGAGTCGATACCGTTCGCGATCCACTCGCTTCACCTTCAGGACCTCGCCCTTGTGCTTTCGTTCCGCAGTCCAGACCTCCTCGACTTGATCCTCGCAGAATGCCGCGCGTGGATCCAGGAGTTCATCTGCCTCCAAAGTGTCCGGGAGACGTAGCTCGATCCAGATCTGCTTGTCGCGACGACCGCCCTCCGCGGTCCAGGCGTATCGCACCCCATTGTCACCGAGGAGTGTGTCGCAGGGAGGAAGCTCCTCCACGCCAATTGGCCAAGTGCCCGCTGCTTCGAGGACGTAGTCGCCGGATTCGGATCGAAGGTTGCGCACTTCCTCGGATATCGGGGAGCATTCAAGCTCCACGCCATCGCCGAGAATGCGCTCCGGTGTGCAGGCGCCCTCGACGACCACCCGCCAGTGGCGCTCTCCCAGTAGCTCAATTCTCGACCGCAGGACGTAGGGCTTCCCCTCGGGAGCATGAAGTGAACTCGGAGGGATGGGGGCGTCTTCCCGCGTAAGCCGGACACGCTCGCGCGCCCACGAGTACTCATGATCGGGTGCCACTTCACCCGCGATATGGATGATCAGCCTCGATCCTGCCCTGCTGACGCTGACGACGTTCAGCCGGTCGTCCGTATCGAGGTCGAGCAGCGGGCGCGAGAGGTCAGGTGCCCTATCCTCAGGCCACCCCGTCACGATCCATCCGCGCTGCGGTTTGCTGATCCGGAGAATCGTGTCCAGCGGCCTGGGTTGGATCTTATGCCTTTCCAGGACTCGCGACCAGGGCAGGTGGTAGCGCGTCTGCCGTTGCTCAGCAGTCTTGATGGCTTGCTTGAGGAAGCGCTGGAACGGCCACAGCGCATTTTCTGCCTGACCCGCGAGCGCGTCCACGATCTTCGGGCTTTCGGCGACGGCGTGAAAGTGAAGCCAACTCATTCGCGGGTGCCTGTCCTCGGAATGAAGGGGTTTCGCGCGGACTCCTGCCGAAGGGTTGGCGTGTCTTCATCGCCGCCCGCCGGAATCGCTTCGGCCTCCTCTGGTGACGCCATCCTCGCGCGTGCCTTCGCCCACTTCCGCAAACCCTCGATCTGTTCACGCATGGTTCGTGAAAGCGGATACGTTCTAGCCTGGGCGCGACGGATGTGCTCCGTCGTCAACTCCCTCCCCTCCGCGAACGCATCGAACAGCCCGTCCTTCACCGCCTCTTCAAGCTCTGCGCCAGAGTAGCCCTGCGCCGCCTTCGCCAGCGCGGAGAGGTCAAACTTCGCGGGATCTCGGTGCTTCTTCCTCAAGTGGATGGAGAGAATCTCTTCGCGCACCAGGCAGGTGGGAAGATCGACGAAGAAGACTTCGTCAAAGCGCCCCTTCCGAAGAAGTTCTGGAGGGAGCATGTCGATCCGATTTGCTGTCGCGACAACGAACACGGGATCGCGCTTCTCCTGCATCCAAGTGAGGAGGGTCCCGACGACCCGGGCAGTGGTTCCTCCGTCGGTCTGGTCTGAACTCCCCATGCCGGAGAGGCCCTTCTCGATCTCGTCGATCCACAGCACGCACGGCGCGAGCGCCTGCGCCACTTGAAGCGCCAATCGGATGTTTCCCTCCGACTGGCCCACGATGCCTCCGAAGACTTTTCCCAAGTCAAAGCGCAGGAGCGGAAACTCCCAAGTCGCTGCAACCGCCTTTGCCAATAGGCTCTTTCCGCATCCCTGAATTCCAAGCAGAAGCACGCCCTTCGGCGCATCCAACCCGAACTCGCGAGCCCCCGCCCCATAGGCCCGGCCACGCTTCACCAGCCAATCCTTCAACAGCCCGAGGCCTCCGATGTCCTCCATGCGCGCTTCTGCGGGAAAGTACTCAAGGACCTCGCTCTGCCGGATGATGCGTTCCTTCTCGCGGCTGACGAGCGGCACGACTGACCGATCAAGTCGACCACGCTCCGACGCCGCTTGCCCGAAAGCGAGGCGCGCCTCCATGACCGTGAGCCCTCTCGCTGAGTCGAGGAGCGCCTCATCGCCTGCTTCGACATGGATCGCCTGATCGCGGCCAACGCCCTCCAGGACCGCTCGTAACTCCTCCCGACCTGGAAGCGGAAGCTCAAGTGCGGGGACTTCCTTGCTGAGCCCGAGGGGTTGGCCTCCGAATGGCGTGCTCAAGAGGACGACCTTCTTCGGGCTTGCGGGCAGTCTGCAGACCTCGCGCAGCCACCGATGAACCTGATGGTGCTCATCCCGAAGGAATGGGTGAAAGTCCTCAAGCAGCCACACACCGGATGTCGCCTCGCCGCAGATTCTCTCCAAGATGGCGATCGGATCCCTTGCATCGCCGTCCTCCACAGCCCATCGGTGACTCTCCTCCAGCTTTTCGAGCCCCCGTGACTGCGACCAGACCCGAGCGGCAAGCTGCTGGTCGTCGCTCAGGCCGATAGCGAAGCCACGGATGCGTTCCCACTCATGGCTGACAAGCTGAACGCACGAGGCTCCGGCTCGAACGAGATGTCGGAGCCGTCGGTAGGTTTCGTCGCTCAAGTCGTACATACCCCCTGGTTGAAAGGCCGCTGGCCGGTGGTCATCCACGGCACGGTCCCAAGGTCACAGGGCGGGATGCAATGCCAGGCTGACGACAACGGCGGGGAATCGTGGTGACAACCCGGGGAGGCGAGGTGCTAAAGACCGTAAGGCGCCCCGCGCTGCGTTTCGGCTGAGCCCGACGGGACAGCCAGAACGCATCAGACCAACGCCCCCTCCATGACGCTGCCTTCCTCTCCTACCTGTCCGCCTCAATACAACCGCCACTGCGGGGTGGCCCAGCTTCCGAAAGCACCGAGGGCGAGTCCCCTGACGGTCGCGTCACGCCGGGGTGGACGATCCCGCTCGAACGGCAGCAGGCGGCGGGAGATGCGTGTGTCGTCGCGTCACCCGATGAGTTTCTCGAATTCCTCTCGACCAGGCCCCCTGAAATCGAGATCATGCCTGACAGGGTTCGAAGTGGTCCAGTTCGTGCTCCCCTTCACCAAAGAGTTCGACGAAGACATCGGCGGCTCATGCAGCGCATAGTGTGGTCCCCCGCCAGACCCATTGGGAGCGACACGTGAAGAGCGCTCGCAACTCGTCCCTTTCCGTGCGCTTGACGCGGTTTCGCCACTCGAAGACGGCGGCGTACTGGCCGAGGTACTCCTTCGACACGCCGCGGAACGTCCGCAGGAAGTTGCGAAGCCCTGTCCAAAGGCCTTCGATGCGGTTGGTGTGCACCTCGCGGACTCCGTGGTCTCTGTGCTGTCCGGGCCCATTCGCGCCCGGAGTGGTTCACGGCCTTTCGCTCGCGCCCGCACTTCGGCAAGGCGTTGTACGCGCCCCATTCGTCGGTGTTCACGACCGAACCCTCGGACGTCGAGTCGAGGACGGGGGGCACGAGGTCGTTGCCGCTCGAGGTCTCGACGATGGTAACGTGGACCTCGCCGGTCGTGCGCGACACGACGCCGTGCACGGCGGGACGGTCACCCGCGAAGTCGCCGTGTCCGCGCTTCTTGTTCGCGCGTCTTCGAGGAGGATCCGCCGGATCGGCGTGCCTTCTTCCTTTTTTCCCCCGCGTTCTGGTACATCTCGTCGGACTCGTGCACAGGCCCATCCAGCTTCGGGCGCTGGTAGTTCCGCCAGAAGGCGGGGTCCTGGAGCTTGCGCCGGAAGGCGAGCAGCCATCTCGGGTCGCACTCGAGTTCCTTGGCGAGCTGGCTTGTCGAGACCCCCTGGAGAAAGCCGCGCACAATGAGCACGAGCTCGCGCAGCGAGCGCTTGCTCCCGTGGAACAGCGTGCCGGTGAAGATGTTGAAAACCTTGCGGCACGGCTTGCAGTAGAGGAGCGGGAAGTCGGGGCGCCGCAGGGAATGAACCGTGACGCCCTCGCGCAAGCCGCACTTGGGGCAGGCTGGACCATCGGGGCACAGAATGGACTCGAACCAGCGGTAGCACTCGCGCTCGGAAAGAAGGTCGGTGATGGGGAAGACGAAGGACAGGGGCGGGAAACCAGCGGGGATTGGCGAGCAAGCGCTCGCCGCACACCACCGCGAATTGACGCCAACAACGTCAACCACATCCTACGCACGAAGAGCCCCGGATGCTTGGTCTGGTCACGCATTTCGTCATCGACACGGCAGAACAAACCAACCACGATTTCTTCGGTGTTCACGAGGGCTGCTCCAGGAAACTGGGAATTGAGAGGCGGCCCTCGTGGCACTCAAACCCTTACAACGTCAAGAAAATCAGTTGCCCCCGAGAAAAATCGGGGAAGGGGGGACCCCGCACCAGTGGTTAACAGACGCAGCCATCGCTTACCAGGAAGGCGGAATCAATGCGGCTGGTAATGCGTTAACAGGCCTAGACATGATCCCTGTCGTGGCGGAGCCCGCAGCCAATGCCGTTATGACCACGGTCGAGGGAAGTGAAATTGCCGTCCAACTTCGGGATCGGTACAACTCTGAGTAAAGAGAGACAATTCCATGAAAATCCGAGTTGTTTCAGACTCGCTCGACGACTACAAACCACTGGTGCGCCCCCCTTTCAGATGACGAATTCGGCGATCGAGATGGGGACGAAGCCGTCCTCGCGGGGGTTCATGCCGTGCCATTGGACGAGCAGGTTGAAGAGCGCTGTCATCAGTCC
>Ga0268299_1002315_pt1 | contig 23751 bp, 22 predicted proteins | sample NOBtaG_FD_193484 | JGI IMG/M metagenome (GOLD analysis project Ga0268299, IMG submission 193484) | Activated sludge microbial communities from bioreactor in Nijmegen, Gelderland, Netherland - NOB reactor | ecosystem: Engineered > Bioreactor > Aerobic > Activated sludge | place: Netherlands... | reverse complement strand
CAGCCCCCAGCCCCTAGCCCCTAGCCCTTCACTGCCCCCAACGAGAATCCCCGCACCAGATAGCGCTGCATGAACCCGACGATGACGAAGATCGGCAGGGTGCCGAGCACCGACATCGCGGAGATCTTGCCCCAGAAGTTCGACTGGCCGCCGAAGTAGTGGGTGACCTGCACGGTATAGGTGGTGACTTCGGTGCGCGTGAGCACCAGCGCGAACAGGAACTCGTTCCAGGCGAACACGAAGGTGAAGATGGCGGTGGCGAACAGTCCCGCTCGGCACATCGGGAACACCACCTTCCACAGCACCTGCCAGCGCGTGTAGCCGTCTACCAACGCGGCCTCCTCCAGCGCGCGCGGGATGTCGAGGATGTAACCGCGCATCATCCAGATCACGTACGGGAGATTGAACGCGGTATAGAGCAGGATCAGGCCGAGGTAGGTGTCCACCAGCCCGAAGAACACATACAGCAGGAAGATCGGGAACACCACCGCGATCGGCGGCACCATGCGCTGCGAGATGATCCAGTTGGCGAGGTTGTCGCCCCCAGTCCGGTAGCGCGCCAGCGCATACGCGCAGAGCGTGCCCAGCAGCATGGCCAGCAGCGTGCTCGCACCGGCGATGATGAAGCTGTTGAGCACGGTGGTGGCGTCACCGTCCTTGAACAGCACCGCGTAGCTGGAGAACTGAAGCTGCGCCGGCCACCACGTCGGCGGATAAGAGAAGATCTCTTCTGCGGTCTTGAAGGAGATCATGAACAGCCAGTAGATCGGGAACAGGAAGAACAGCGTGACGAGCGCCGCCGCGGCGAGGCGCAGGGCGAGCGTGAGGCGGTTGCGCATCGAGGTTCTCATGCAGCGCTCAGCGTGCGAGTTGCACGCGCTTGAGCGCGAACACCACGACCACGGTCAGCAGCACGATGATCAGCAGCGCCACCGCCGCGGTGTAGCTGGTCTCGAACTGCTGGAAGCCCTTCACGTAGGCGAAGATCGAAATGGTCTCGGTCATCGTGCCGGGACCACCCTTGGTGAGCGCCCAGACGATGTCAAACAGCCGGAACAGATCGAGCCCGCGGATCAGGATCGCCACCGCCATGACCGGCCAGATCGCCGGCAGCACGATCTTGAAGAACGTGCGCCAGTAGCCGGCGCCGTCGATGGCGGCAGCCTCGAGCTGCGACTTGTCCACGCCCGAGAGCGCGGCCAGGAGCAACAGGAACATGAACGGTGTCCACTGCCAGACTTCCGCCGCCAGGATGGCGGGATAGACGAGCATGGGATTGATCGTCCACAGGATGTTGACCTCCTCGCCGACGAACCAGCCGATGATCTGGTTGATCGGCCCGAAGCGCGTGTTGAACATCAGCGACCAGGTCGCGCCCGCCACGATCGGCGAGACCACCACCGGCAGCACGAGCAGTGCAATGAAAATCTGCCGTCCCGGAAGGCGATCGATGAACAGCTGTGCCATGGCAAGCCCCAGGACCAACTCGAGCGGCAGGGCGATTGCGGTGAAGACCACCGTGTGCAGCAGCGCCTCCCACATGCGCGTGTCCTGCACCATCAGGCGGTAGTTGAGCAGACCCTGGAACGTCTTGTCCATGTCGGTCATGGTGATGTTCTGAAAACTCACCATGAGCAGATAGACGAGCGGGAAGATGCCGATGAGCAGCAGCACGAAGATCGAGGGCGCCACCAGCGCGTACTGGAAGCCGCGATCGCGGCCTGCGGCGGCGGAGCGGGCGCCGGCGGGAAGTGCGAGGTCAGCGGTGGATGTGCTCATGGGAAAAAAACCGGCGGGCCGATCGCCCGCCGTGCGGTTGTGCTTGGAGTCAGTGTGCCGAGAGCGGCTCGTCCGTGCGCGGCCGAACCGCTCCCGTGATGTCGTCTACTTCGGGTACGCGCCGGACTTGGCGGCCCAGGCGTTGTACACCGCCTTCTGCTTCTCCAGGCCGACGCGCTGCGTGGTGTCGTCCCACTGCTTGGCCACGTCGTCGAGGATCTTCTTGGGATCCTCGCCGGCCCACAGGCGGCTGATACCCTGGCGCAGCGCTTCCTCGTACTTGTCCGTCTGGATCAGCGACAGGTCGAGCAGGCCAGTCTTCGAACCTGCCTGGAGCGCGGCCAGGTACTCCTTCGCATCGGGCCACAGCTTCAAGTAGCCCGGATCCGTGAAGTGCGAGTCGCGGAACGGATCGCGCAGCGCGTAGGGCAGCTTCACCCGTTCGCGCGACACTTCCTCGCTGTTCAGCCACTGGATGAACAGGTAGGCCTGCTCCTTCTGCTTGCTGCTCGAGGCCACCGACAGCGCGAAGCCGGCGGCGAGCTGCGGATGGCCGCCGGGCGGCATGGCGTAGCCGACCTTGCCCGCGACGGTGGACTTGGGCACCCAGCTCAGCGCCTTCTCGTTGGCCAGGTAGCCCGCGGCGAAGCGGCCGTACGGCGGCCATGAGATGGTCATCGCGCTCTGTCCCTGGACGAAGGTCGCGAGGTTCTCGACGAAACCGAACTTCTCGACCCCGGGGGGCATCCACTTGTTCTCGGCGACCCATTCGCGCAACACCTTCACACCGGCGGGGCTGTTGATCGTCGCCTTCATGTTGGCGTCGAAGAACTTGCCGCCTTCATTGCGGAAGCGCTCCTGGAACATGAAGTTGCCGTAGCCCGGCTCGCGGAAGAACGACGCGCCGTAAGTACCCTCCTTCTTCAGCGCTTCGGTCAGGAAGGCGCCGATCTCGTCGAACTGCTTCCAGGTCTTGGGCACGGTCATGTCGTAGCCGTGCTTGGCCTTGAACGCCTTCTTCAGATCGTCGCGCGCGAAGATGTCCTTGCGGTAGTACATGACGAAGACATCGCCATCGTCCGGGAAGCCGTAGATCTTCCCGTTGACCGTCATCTGGTTGTCGCGATAAGTCGGGGCGATCGTCTTCAGCTCGTTGCGATAGCCGTACTTGTCCACGTACGGGTCGAGCACTTCGAGCGCGCCCGCCTGGGCCAGGTCGGGCATCCACGCCGGGATCACGTTGAGCGCGTCGTACGCCCCGGTGCCCGCGCGGAACTCCTGCATGATCTTGGTAAACATCTCGGCGGTCGGTACTTCGACCACTTTCACCTTGCAGCCAGTCAGCTGCTCCCATTTGGGACCGGAGTAGTTCAGGGGATCGAGCGACTGCAGGCCCGCTTCCCAGACGATGGTGATGGTCTTGCCGCTGCAGATCTTCTTCGCCGCGTCGACAGCACGCTGCGCGGCGCTCTGCGCGCTGGCCACGCCGGACCAGGCGAGTGCGGTCGCGGCCAGGGCGGGCAGCAGGGCACGTCGAAGCGCGGCGAACGGGCGCTGCTCTCGTTGGGTGGACATCGTTCTCCTCCAGATTTTTGTGATGCCGCCCGTGCCGGGCTCGGGGGCGCTCGGATGATGTTAGAGCGACTTGGCAATGTCAAGGCAGCGCAACTGTGCTGCACTGCAGAGCGCGTGCGCTTGTAGAATTCCCTCATTCTCATCCACGCATTCGGAGGAGCCTTGGATCAAAGCGCCATTGCTGCGACCGCGCAGATCATTCGCGATCACCGTCTGAACCTTCGGCGGCTGCCGGCGCTGGATGCCGAGGTGCGTCCGCGCGACGAAGTCCAGGCCTATGCGGTGCAGGACGCCTTGCACGCGGCACTCGAGCCCGCGCTCGGAGCAGTCAGCGGCCACAAGATCGGCTGCACCACGGCGGTCATGCAAGCCTTCCTGAAGATTCCCAATCCATGCGCGGGCGGTGTATTCGCCAGCACCGTGCACGCCTCTCCCGCACGCATGCCGCACGCGCGGTACGTGCGCGTGGGTGTCGAGTGCGAGATGGCGGTGCGGCTGGGACGCGATCTGCCCGCATCCGCCACGGCCTACACCCGCGACTCGGTGGCCGGAGCGGTGGACGAGATCATGGCCGGAATGGAACTCGTGGACGACCGTTACGTCGACTACACCACGCTCGATACACCCACGCTCATCGCCGACGACTTCTTCGACGCGGGCTGCGTGCTCGGGACCCCCGTACGCGACTGGCATGGATTGGATCTCACGGCGCTGACCGGCATCACCTGGATCAACGGTGTCGAGGTTGGGCGTGGTCGTGGTGCCGATGTCATGGGACATCCGTTCGAGGCCCTGGCCTGGCTGGCCAACAACCTGTCACGGCGCGGCCGCGGACTGCGCGCGGGCGAATTCGTGTTCACCGGCAGCGTGGTCGAGACCAAGTGGGTGAACCGCGGGGACGCGGTGGTGATGGAGATCGACAGATTAGGGCGGGTGGAGGCAGTGTTTGAATGACAGCCCTTAGCCCCTAAGCAAAAACGGCAGCCCCGAAGGGCTGCCGTTTTTGTTGAAGCGAAGTGCTTAGTACAGCACGACCGGGTTGCCGGGCGAACCGGTGGCACCGATGATCCGCAGCGGCGCCCAGATGAACGCAGCTTCGTAGACCTTGTTGTCCACGAGGGACTTGGTGTCAACGTTCTCCAGGTTCCAGATGCCGCGCTTGGGCATCATCTCGGTGTGGCAGGGCACCGCATAGCCCATTTCCTCACCGCCGGGCTGCGCGTCGTTGGCCGACGTGTCACCCATGGTCAAGGCAATGTTGCGCTCGGCCATGTACGTGCACGCGCTGATGCCGAAGCCGGGCTCGCCCTGTGCGAAGAGTGCGCGGGCGGCAGCGCGCTGCTCGCTGGTCATCTTCTTGTAGCGGTCGTTGCTCCAGGAATTGCCCTGGCCGGTGTGGATCGCGACGCAGTCGCCCGCACCGATCTCGGCAAGGCCTTGCGCCTTGACGATGGCCTTCACGTCGTCACCGGTGACGATGCCGACGTCGCCCGGCTTGGTCGGGATCGGCAGCATCTCGGCGCTCGCCGGGATCTTGCCCTGCGACTTGCGATAGGCCACTGCATCCAGCACCACCAAGCGGCAGACGAAGCCCAGTTCGCCGATGTGCTCGACGCCCAGCGGGCCCATGCCCATGACCTGACCGCCGGCGCCGCGCTCGTACGCGTCATGAGCGAAAACGCCGTTGTAGAACACCATGCCCTTGGTGGTGTTCACACCGATGTGGCCGGGACCGTCGAACTGGGTCTGGATCTGACCGATCTGGGTGGTCACCAGTTCATCGTGATACACCAGCGCGTTCTTGCCGAACGGGCCGCCGGTGGGCGTGCCGGGGATCCACATGTGCCAGCCGCGCGGACCGAAGGCCGGCGCTTCACGGTGGTAATACTTGCCGATGGTGATCGCCTTGTTCTGCTTGATCGTGGCGAGTGCGCGCTTGATCTGGGCGGGGTTCTTGGTATGGTTGGCGCTACCGGCACGATCGTCCTTGCCCCACTGCGAGCTATAGGACAGGGCGCGGTCGTCGGTCGGGCCAGCCATGATTTGTGCGTCGGCGGCCACGGCCGAGCCGGCGAAAGTGGCCAGCACTGCCCCTGCAACGATGGTAAGTCTCATTGAGTTGTCTCCTTCCCTACTTTGTGATGAAGGCTTGCTCTTTTTTCGTCACTCCAGGGACGCCATGGTCGCTGCGACATCGACGCGTCCGCGGTAGACGACGCGTAAGATGGCATAAGCGCCTAGTGCATGCAAGCAAGAAGGCTTTGCGCCAGCGCAGCGCTGCGGGTTCGAACGGCGCGGCACGCGTATCATGGGCAAATGTGCGGGAGCGCTTGATATGGCGCAAATCGCTCAGGCGCGCGAGCGCTAGCCTGCCAGTGCCTGCTTAACCGGCGTCCAACCCTGGGAGACGGTCGTGATCACGAACAAGCAAGTCGATTTCTACAAAGAGAACGGTTACATCGTGGTGGAGAACGTGGTGGATGCTGCCACCCGCGGCACCATGAAGGCGGTGCTGGCCGACCTGATCGGCAAGGCGCGCGGGCTGACCACGCATACGGATATCTACGACCTCGAGCCCAGCCACACGCCCGAGAATCCGCGTGTGCGGCGCATCAAAAAGCCCACGCTCGTGCACCCGATCTTCGATGACGTGGTCAAGAGTTCGGCGATGACACAAGTGCTTACCGCGCTCCTGGGGCCGGATGTGCGGTTGCACGGATCCAAGCTCAACATGAAAGATCCGGAGTACGGATCGCCGGTGGAGTGGCACCAGGATTGGGCCTTCTACCCACATACCAACGACGATCTGCTGGCCATCGGCGTCATGCTCGAGGACATCGACGAAGAAAACGGGGCGCTGCTGGTGATGCCCGGTACCCATCGTGGCCCGATCTACGATCACCATGTGGACGGGCGGTTCTGCGGTGCCATGGACCCGGTTCAGTCCGGCCTGGATTTCTCCAAGGCCGTTTCGTGTCCGGGCAAGGCGGGGTCGTGTTCCTTCCACCACGTGCGGCTCGTGCACGGCTCGGCGGAGAACCGCTCGCAGCGTCCGCGCCCCCTGATGCTGTACGAGTGCGGCGCCGCCGATGCCTGGCCGCTGGTGAACTGGACCAATCTGGACGAGTTCAACAGCCGCATGATCTGCGGCAATCCCACCCTCGAGCCGCGGCTGGAAAAGGTCCCGGTGCGCATGCCTTACCCGCCGGCGCTCAAGCAGGGCTCGATCTACGAGAACCAGACCATGATCCGCAATCGCTACTTCGGCACGCCGGAGGGGTTGAAGGCAGCGAGTTGAGTGGCGAGGGCTCCGACCTGGCGTCGGTCGCTGCGGGATCTTCGCCGGCGGATTTCGAGGAACTCGATTACCGTCCCACGCCGCTGGGCGTCCTGAGCCTGCGTCGTCGAATCCAGCTGCCTCTGCGGGTGGAGGTGTTCGAGGTCAAGCTCGATGACGCCTATCTCATGTCCAGTCTCTTCACGCAGGGAGAGATCGCGCTCGCCAAGCTCGGTCTCGCGGAACTGGGCGAGGGCCCGCTGGACGTGGTGGTGGGGGGTCTGGGCCTCGGGTACACCGCGCAGGCGGTGCTGGAGCATGCCTCGGTGCGCTCCATGGTCGTCATCGAGGCGCTCGACGTGGTCACTCAGTGGCACCGCCGGGGACTGGTTCCATTGGGACCGGTGCTCACGGCCGACCCCCGCTGCAGCTTTCTCAATGCAGACTTCTTCGCTCGGGTCGCCGATCCGGACGGCATCGACCCGGCGCAGCCAGGCAAGCGATTCGATGCCATCCTCGTCGACATCGACCATTCGCCGCGTGCGCTGCTGAACGAAGGTCACGCGTCGTTCTATGGCCGCGAGGGATTGCTTCGCCTGGCCGCGCACCTGCAACCGCACGGCCTTTTCGCGCTGTGGTCCAACGATCCGCCCGACGAGGCATTCCTGGCGCAGTTGCGTACGGTGTTCTCCACCGTGGACGCCCAAGTCGTCCGGTTTAACAATCCGCTGCAGAACCGCGAAGCATCCAACACGGTTTATTTGGCGCGCACCCCGGTTCTGCACGACGCACGCATCCTGCGCTGAAGCGCGGCCTGCGTATACTTCGCAGATCAGCGGTTCGAAACGTCCCGGTGTTGCAGGATGCCCGGCACGGCGGCGCGTGCGGTGTCGGCTTCCCGGCACCGTTGGCGCTACGGATGCAGTCCCGGACCAGAGCCTCAAATCAGGAGAACACATGGACACCAAAGCAGCGGTCGCATTCGCGGCGGGCCAACCGCTATCCATCGAGACGGTTCAGCTCGAAGGCCCCCGGGCCGGTGAGGTGCTCATCGAGATCAAGGCCACCGGCATCTGCCACACCGACGAGTTCACGCGCTCGGGCGCCGATCCCGAAGGGCTGTTTCCGGCGATCTTCGGGCACGAAGGCGCGGGTATCGTGGTGGATGTCGGTCCAGGCGTGACCTCGGTGAAGAAGGGCGATCACGTCATCCCGCTCTACACGCCCGAATGCCGCCAATGCAAGTCGTGCCTGTCGCACAAGACGAACCTGTGCACGGCGATCCGCGCCACCCAGGGCAAGGGCGTGATGCCCGATGGCACCAGCCGCTTTTCGCTGAACGGGCAGATGATCCATCACTACATGGGCTGCTCGACCTTCTCCAACTACACGGTGTTGCCCGAGATCGCAGTGGCGAAGATCCGCGAGGACGCGCCTTTCGACAAGGTCTGCTACATCGGCTGCGGCGTGACCACCGGCATCGGCGCGGTGATCAACACCGCGAAAGTCGAAGCGGGCGCGAACGTGGTCGTGTTCGGCCTGGGCGGCATCGGCCTGAATGTGATTCAGGGCGCGCGCCTGGTGGGTGCGAACAAGATCATCGGCGTGGACATCAACCCGGCGCGCAAGCCGCTTGCCGAGAAGTTCGGCATGACGCACTTCGTCAACCCGAAGGAGGTGCAGGGCGACCTGGTGCCCCATCTCGTCGCCCTGACCGACGGCGGGGCCGACTACAGCTTCGAGTGCGTGGGCAATGTCGATCTGATGCGCCAGGCATTGGAGTGCTGTCATCGCGGGTGGGGCGTGTCCGTGATCATCGGCGTGGCCGGCTCCGGCCAGGAGATCAAGACGCGCCCGTTCCAACTGGTCACCGGGCGCGTGTGGAAGGGCACTGCATTCGGTGGCGCGCGCGGACGCACGGATGTACCGAAGATCGTTGACTGGTACATGGACGGCAAGATCAACATCGACGATCTGATCACCCACGTCCTCCCGCTCAAGGACATCAACCAGGGCTTCGATCTCATGCACGAAGGCAAGTCGATTCGAGCGGTCGTCACGTACTGAGCGAAATGTCCTCTTCGCAACGCACCAAGCTATCGCTCCCGAAGAACAAGCCGGCCTCTACCGGACCATCTTCCTCCGGCGCCTCCTCGCGTACGCGGCGGGCGCAGGCGGGATTGCGCCAGAAGCCGCCTGCGCGCGAGCCCGATCAACGCCCCGCGCCGTCGAAGCGCGCGGCCGGCAAGCCTGCGCAGGGCGATCGGCCGTCGTCGCCACGGCCGTCCTCGCCAAGTCCAGCGCGCAGCGGAACCGCCGCGCCCCGGCGTGCGTCGACGGATCGTCCGTCATCGCCGCGTGCGTCTTCGGATCGCACGTCATCACCGCGTCCCGCGCGCGCTGGCCCCACCTCGCCCCGGCGTGAATCGGCCGATCGCGCGTCGTCGCCGCGCTCGCCTGCGGAGCGTGGTTCATCCCCGCGTCCCGCCCGGGCCGACACCGCTGCACCGCGACGCGCACAGGCCGATCGTCCGTCCTCGCCACGCGCGCCTGCGGACCGTGCTTCGTCGCCGCGTCCGGCGCGCGTCGGGACGGACGCCGCACCTCGGCGCGCGCCGACCGACCGCCCCGCCCCGCGGCGCCCAGTTGCCGACCGAGCGCCATCGCCGCGTCCGAGGGACGACCCCGCAACGCCGCCATTGCCTGCGACCGAAGCTGGCGAACCCGAACGCGGCGTGCGACAGCGTCGCGTCGGCCATGCGCCCGGCGCTGCCGCCCCTGCGCGTCCAGCGCCCACGCCCGATTCCGGCGGGCTGGTGCGGCTGTCGAAAGTGATGGCCGAGCGTGGACTGTGTTCGCGCCGCGAGGCCGACGAACTGATCGAGCAGGGGCTGGTGCAGGTGGATGGACGCGTGATCGATCAGCTCGGCACCCGCATCCGGCCCGATGCCACGATCGAGATGAAGTCGCGCGCGCATACCCAGCTCGATGCGCGTGTCACCATCCTGCTCAACAAGCCGGTGGGCTACGTCTCGGGGCAGCCTGAAGACGACCACGAACCGGCCATGGCGCTGCTCCGGCGCGAGACGCAGGACCGGGCGCCGGGCGATCCGTCGTTTTCGCCGCTGCATCTTAAAGGCCTCGCGCCGGCCGGGCGGCTCGACATCGACTCGCAGGGTCTGCTGGTGTTCACGCAGAACGGCACCATCGCGAAGCAGCTCGTGGGCGAAGACTCCGAGGTCGAGAAGGAGTACATCGTGCGCGTCGAGGGCACGCTGAGCACGGCCGATCTCAAGCGGCTGAACTTCGGCATGGAACTCGACGGCAAGCCGCTCAAGCCCGCGCGGGTGGAATGGCTCAACGAGGATCAGCTGCGCTTCGTCCTGAAGGAAGGCCGAAAGCGCCAGATCCGCCGCATGTGCGAGGCGGTGGGGTTGCGCGTGGCCGGCTTGAAGCGCGTGCGCGTCGGCAAGGTGCGGCTGGGCAAGCTGCGCGAGGGCTACTGGCGCTTTCTTCGGCGCGACGAGTTCTTCTGATCGTTCTCCGCAAGCCACGTCGGACACGCAATAAAATCTGGAGGCAGGCGTGAAGGTCATCAGCGAACACAATTGCTTCGGCGGCGTGCAGGGCTACTACGCGCACGATTCGCGCACGTGCAACACACCGATGCGTTTCTCCGTGTTTCAGCCGCCCCAGGCGCAGCAACGCAAGCTGCCCGTACTCGTCTACCTCGCCGGTCTGACGTGCACCGAAGAGACGTTCGCGATCAAGGGGGGCGCGCAGCGCGTTGCCAGCGAACTCGGCCTGATCCTGGTCGCGCCCGATACCAGCCCGCGTGGACTGGACCTGCCCGGCGACTCGGCGAGCTGGGACTTCGGAGTCGGTGCGGGGTTCTACGTCGATGCCACCCAGGCACCTTGGTCGGCGAACTACCGCATGTACAGCTACGTGACGCAGGAGTTGCCCGAGCTGATTGCGGCACACTTTCCGGCGGATACCACCAGGCAGGGCATCTTTGGTCACTCCATGGGTGGGCACGGCGCCCTGGTGTGCGCGCTGCGCAATCCGCAGCAATACGGCAGTGTTTCCGCCTTCGCGCCGATCAGTGCGCCGATGCAATGTCCGTGGGGACACAAGGCCTTCAGCGGCTATCTGGGCGATGACCGTGCGCAGTGGGCGCAGTACGACGCATCCGAGCTCGTGCGCCAGCACCCGTTCGGCCGCGAGATCCTGGTCGATCAGGGCACGGCGGACAAGTTTCTCGCCGAGCAGCTCAAGCCTGAGCGTTTCCAGTCCGCCTGCGCCGCAAGCGGACAAAAGCTCACGCTGCGCATGCAGGAAGGATACGATCACGGCTACTTCTTCATCGCAACGTTCATGGAAGACCATCTGCGCTTCCACGCGGCAGCGCTGCAGGGCAAGTGATCTTTAGCAAGGAGGCGCAATGCAGAAACTGCTGATCTACCAATCGCTCTGGGCCATGGAGCGCCGCCGGCCCGACGGGCACGAGTGGTCGCTGCAGGAGAAGCTCGAGATGATCCACGGGGCCGGCTACGACGGCTGCGGAGTTCGCTTCTTCGACCGCGCCTATGCCAAGGAAGTGACCGGCTTCCTGCGCGCGCACGGCATGAGCTGGCAGGCGCAGTGCTATCCCCAGACGGTGGACGACTTGAAGCCCATCATCGAACACGTCAAGGAACTGGGCGCTGACCACATCAATCTGCAGCCGGACGTGCGGCCTTACCGCATCCAGGACTGCATTCCCTACGTCGAGGGCTGGCGGCGCATCGCGCACGACGCGAAGATTCCGGTGCACATCGAGACGCACCGTGATCGCATGACCACGGATTTGTTCTTCACGCTGCAGTTGCTCGACTGCTTCCCCGACCTTCGTCTGACGGCTGACCTGTCGCACTACGTCGTGGGGCGGGAGTTCGCCTGGCCGATCTCCCCCGAGAACCACGAGCTGATGCACCGCATCCTCGACAATACGTGGGGCTTCCACGGTCGTGTCGCGAGCCGCGAACAGATCCAGATCCAGATCAGCTTTCCGCACATGCAGCACTGGGTGGATCTGTTCATGGGCTGGTGGGAGTACGGCTTGCGCAGCTGGCGCAAGCGCGCGCCCAAGGATGCGACGCTCACGTTCCTGTGCGAATTGGGACCGAAGGAATACGCCATCACCGGACGCGACGGCTATGAGTTGTCGGACCGATGGGAGGAAGCGCTGTTGATGAAGGACATGATCCGCGCGCTGTGGGAAAAGATCGAGAACGAGGAGCGGCAGGCGCGCGCGGCGTAGGCGCTTGAGTGCCGGCTTGGGTGGAACGCGTGGGTCCCGGCGTGCGCCGGGACGACGGATGACGAGTCATGACGAACACTAGGAAACCATGAAAGCACATCGCATCCGCATCGATCGACGCAGAGTGTTGCAGGCCGCCGCGGGCGTCGCGGTGCTGGGCTTTCCCGCGATCGTGCGCGGCCAGGCCGATGTCATCCGGCTGGCGCACCTGACGCCGCGCACGGGCTTTCTGGGACAGGTCGGCGAGTACGGCTTCAAGGGCGCGACATTGGCGATCGACGAAGCCAATGCGGCGGGCGGTGTGCTCGGCCGCAAGCTCGAACTGATCGCCGAGGACAGCGTCAATCCCGCCACAGCGGCGAACAAGGCGGCGAAGCTGATCGAGCGCGACAAGGTCGCGGCCATCTTCGGCGAGATCAACTCCGCATCCGGCCTGGCCATCAGCAAGGAAGCCGAGCGCGGCAAGCGTCCGTTCTTCAATACCGGCGGGAACTCCGACGGATTGCGCGGCAAGGACTGCAATCGCTACATGTTCCACGTCGAGGCCAACAGCACGATGTATACGCGTACCGTGGTGGACTGGCTCAACGAGAAGGGGCTGGTCAAGGGCAAGCGCTGGTATGCGCTCACGGCGGATTACGCTTTCGGTCATGACCTGTTCCGCGTCTCCAGCAAGTACCTCGGCGCGGATGGGGCGATCAACGTGGGCAACGACCTCGTGCCCACCAATACACAGGACTGGTCGAGCTACATCCTGAAGATCCGGGCGGCGAAGCCGGACTTCGTCTATTCCTGCCTGGCCGGGATCGATCTGACTAACTTCCTCAAGCAGTACAACGAATTCAACCTGCCATTCCCGGTGACCGGAGGCGCGAACGACACCGCGCTGTTCTGGCTCGCGGGGATCGATTCGTGTTCCGGCTTCTGGCAGACCACCTGGTGCCACGCCATCGATACGCCTGCTTCGCAGGCCTTCACCAAGCGCTTCCAGGCCCGCTTCGGCCATCCGCCCGAGAACCAGGCCTGGCAGGACTACACGGCGGCGCGCATCATCGTGCAGTCGATGGTGGAGTCGAAGAGCGCGGACAGCGAAAGGCTTATCGCATATCTGGAGAAGGGTGCGCAGTTCGACATCCTCAAGCCGCGCAAGGCGGTGTTCAATGCGCGCGACCACCAACTCATGCAGGAGATGTTCGTGGTGAAGGTGAAGACCAAGGCACAGATGAAGGACAAGTGGGATTTCTTCGAGGTGATGCGTCCCTCGCCAGGACCGACCGAGCCGCTGAGTGCGCTGCAGCCCTCCCCCGAAGAGAATGCCTGCAAGATGGGCTGAACGCGTGTGGTCAGGTGTGGGTGGATCCGGAAGCTGCGGTAAACTGCCCGCCGTCATGACCCGACTCCTGCTGTTGTTCGCCTTGCTGCTCGTCGCCGCGCCAGCCTTGCCGGTGGCGGCAACCCCCGCCGATGCGACCGCCGTGCAGGTCGAAGCGCCGGCAACCTCCGAATCACAACCGGCCGTACCGCCGTCGGCATCCACGCCGGCGGGCGAAGGCGCCGCCCTCGTACTGTGGAATCGCGAGGTCGTCGTCTTCCGGGCGACGCTGTTCGGTGCAGGGCCCGAGGAGCGCGCCCGGCGCGCGCGCCAGCGCTTCGAGGAGCTTGCTCTTTCGGCCGGTGCCGCGTCAGTGCATGTCCGGCCTGTGTCGCTAGGCAACGTTTCCGGGACGGTCGTGGCATCCGGAGACCGGCTCCTGTTCGCGGTCCTGCCCGAGGATGCCGATCGGCTTCACGGAGAAACGCACACGCAGCTGGCCGAGCGCGCAGCGCAGCGTGTGCGCGAAATCCTCGATGCGCGTGCGGCGCATAGCAAGCCCACCCAGATGCTGTACCGCGCAGCACTTTCCATCGTGGCCACGCTTGTGCTGCTGGCCGCGTTTTGGGGCATGGCGGCGTTGCGCCGCATGCTGCTTGCGACCATGGAAAAGCTGCACGAGCGCCACCTCCAGCCGATCTGGGGAGCGGACGTCGGACGGCACGTGCTGGACCTCGAGATAAGTCTGGTCAAGCTGTTGTCCTGGGTGGTGGGTCTGATGTTCACCTACGCCTGGCTGGGTTTCGTCCTCACCCGCTTTCCCTATACCGCGCCCTGGGGACAGCAGCTCGGCGGCTACCTGACCTCGCTGCTCTCGCAACTCGCGCTGAGCGTGCTGCACGCACTGCCGGGGCTGTTCACCGTGCTGCTCATTCTGCTGGCTGCCCGCTATCTTGCACGCATCCTGAGCGCCTTCACCTCTTCGGTGGAACGCGGCCGCATTCACGTCACTTGGCTGCAGCCCGAGACGGTCGAGGCGACCCGGCGCGTATGCATCGTGCTGATCTGGCTGTTCGCCATCACCGTCGCCTATCCCTACATTCCCGGTTCGCACAGCGCCGCGTTCAAGGGCGTGAGCGTGTTCGCCGGTCTGATGATCACCATCGGCTCGGCCGGGTTCATCGGCCATCTCATGGCCGGGCTGCTGGTGGTGTATGCGCGCGCACTGCGCAAAGGCGAGATGGTCAAGGTGGGCGACACCTTCGGCGTGGTCACCGAAGTGGGCGCATTGTCCACCAAGGTCACCACACCCAGCCTCGAGCAGGTGACCATCCCGAACGCGCTGCTCATGTCCACGACGGTAGTGAACTACTCGCGCCTGGCGGGCAACGGCGGTGCGATCTTGTCGACCAAGGTCACCATCGGCTACGACACGCCGTGGCGGCAGGTGCAGGGCCTGCTGCTGCTCGCGGCCGACCGGACGCCTTCGGTGCGCAAGGATCCCAAGCCCTTCGTGTTGCAGACTGCGCTGTCGGATTTCTACGTGGAGTACGAACTGCGCGTGTATCTGAACGGGCCGGAGAACCGCTTCACCATCCTGTCCGACCTGAACGCCCAGATCCTCGATGCGTTCAACGAGTTCGGCGTGCAGATCATGTCGCCGCATTTCATGGCGCAGCCCGACGGCACGGTGGCTGTCGATCGTGGCGACTGGTTCGCGGCGCCGGCGCACAAGGACGCGCAGTCGCACGCCGCCTCGCTGCCCGGTGCAGCCAGGAGCTGAGCGGGTTCGACCGCTCAGCCGGCTGCCGCGACGATCAGAAGCGCCAATAGGCGTTGAGGGTGAACATGTCGATGTTGTCCGTGCCTTCGGCTTCGATGCGTTCCCATTCTGCACGCACGTTCACCTTGAAGATCCTGAATCCCGCGCCCAGTCCATAGATCGCCGCTGTGCCGTCGTCGTCGCTGCGCACGCCATTCACGCGGCTCTCCACGCTGTAGTTGCCGATGCCCAGGCGCGCGAACAGGTCGATCGGTCCCAGCGTGATGATGCCCAGCGCTGACGCGTCGTAGCCGCTGGCCTCGTATTCGAAGTTGCGGCCGTCGGGATTGCCCATGTCCCGGTAGGTGATCTCCCCGGCGAGGTCGATCAGCGGGATGTATCCGCCGAAGCGATAGCCGGCGAAGACCTTCCAGGCGGCATCGCTCTCGTCGATGTCGCTGAAACTGGGAGGATCGTCCTCGAGCGTGGCAGTACCGATGCCACCGCCCACGTAGAAACCGCTGTCCGCGGCCATGGCGGGAACGGAGAACGTAAGGGCGAGCAGCCCGAGCATTGCGGCAGTCCTGTTCTGCATGTGCGGCTCCTTTGGTCGATGTGTAATTCGTGCAATGCGCAGACGCATCGCGACGGGAGCATCATGACAGGCCGGCTTTAGAATCATCAAGCACTGCGCGCCGGGGTTCGGCGGCCAGTGCCTACACCGTCTTCTCGTAGGTCACCGAGTCGCTTGCGCGATCCGCGGGCACGTTGAAGTAGCGCCGAAGCACGGCCTGGGAATCCGCCGACAACAGGTAGCCGGCCTTCTCCAGACTCGCGCGTGCCTTGAAGTTGGCGGCATAGGTGCCGACGATGATGCGCGCGACCGCGCCGGCCTCGCGCTCCAGATGTGCGAGCAGTGCGCTGCCCAGGCCGCTGCGCTGAAGCGCTGGCAGCACGTATCCGTGCCGCACCAGTGCCACGTCTTCGACCCGCTCCAGGCCCATCACCGCGACCAGCGCCTGATCCAGGAATGCGCCATACCAGGTCATGCGCCGCGCCTCCGCCTCGAACGCTTGCGCGCTCATCTCCTCGCCATGGTGCTTGTCGGCGGGCAGGAATTCCCGATACCACTGCGCGGCCGAGTTGATCACACCTAGCGCGTGCGCAGCGTCGGCCGGGCCGAGCATGCGAATGCGCGTACTTGTCATTCGATCCATCCCAGAGATAGCGAGATCTCGCGCGCCGCCTCGCGCAATGCCTGGCGCGCCTGCGGCACGCTGACACGAGCATCGCGCTGCTTGAGATAAACCAGGTTCAGCGCGGCGACCACACCGAAGCGGTCGAACAAGGGAAAGCAGATGTCCACGACACCGGCCACGGTATCGCTGGGTCCTTCGTCGTAACCGCGGCGGCGGATCGCCGCCATGCGCGCGTCGAGGCTGCGCTTGCGCGCCGGTGTCAGGGAGCGCGGCCCGCCCAGTTCACGCAGCAGCAGATCCTGGCGGGCCTGGCCCTGGAACGCAGTGATCACGCGCGCTGAGACGCGATCGTCGAGGAAGGCAAAGTGCGCACCCGTGCGCACCGAGTAGCTCATCGGTTCGGGCGGCTCGGCTCTGGCCAGCACGACCAGCCGTGCATCGTGGTGCACCGAGAGATGGTTGGCCTGTCCTGTCCCGCGCGCCAGCGCCTGCATATGCGGCACTGCGACATCGAGCAGCCGGTCGACCGGTGGATGGCGGTGAGCGAGTTCGAACAGGCGCAGCGTGAGCGAGTAGCCCGCATCCGGCAGTCGGGCGAGGTAGCCTCGCCGCACCAGCACGTCGAGCATGCGGAACAACTCGCTCGGGGATCGCTCCAGGCGGCGCGCGATCTCCTGCAGCGGCAGCGCATGCGGCTCTGCGGCAAGCATCTCCAGAACGTCCAGTCCCTTCTCCAGGGCTGGCGCGGAATAGCGTGCGGGGGTGCGCGCTTTGGTTGACAATGGTGGCGCCAGGTTTTTATAGTTGAAACGGCATTTTACGTACGAAATCACAAGAGGCCGCCTGACCACGGGCCCCCCGGAACCGCCGCGGCGAATTTTGCGCCACGGGACGTGCCTGCCGATCGCGGGATCGGCTCTCCACGTTTGTTGCAGCATCGCGGACACATGTGTCCGCACCGGTGTCACCATTCCAGGAGGAGATCATGCAATTCAGCATCACCCGCTGTGCCGCGGCCTTGTGCGCCGCGTTCGGTCTGGCGTCGATTGCGTATGCCCAGACCGACGCTGGTTTTCCGGCGCCGCAAGGCGACTCCGCAATCATCTCTGCCGGAGCAAAGGTGGAGAAGCTGTTCGAGGCCGACTGCTTCAGCGAAGGCGTATCGGTCGCCCCGGACAACATGGTGTACTTCAGCGACATCACCTTCACCAAGTTCTGCAAGGATCCCAGCGGCAAGATGCCGATGGGCGGGCACATCTGGCGCTACGATCCGAAGAGCGGAAAGGCCACGATCTTCCGCAGTCCGTCTGGCATGTCCAACGGCACCAAGTTCGATCGCGATGGCAACATGCTGGTCGCGATGGGTGCCGACTACGGCCTGCGCTCGCTGATGAAGATCGACATGAAGACCGGACGCAGCATGATCGTTGCCGGACTGTACGAAGGCAAGCCGTTCAACGCGCTGAACGACATCACCATCGACAACCAGGGCCGCATCTATTTCACCGATCCACGCTATCTCGGCCACGAGCCGGTGATGGCCGACGGATTCGCGGCCTACCGTGTCGATCCCGACGGCAAGGTGACGCGGGTGGCCACCGACTGCGGCAAGTGCAATGGCATCCTGATCTCGCCTGATCAGAAGACGATGTACATCGTCAGCAACGATAACGGCTTCCTGGCCTTCGAGAACATGAAGGAGGGCGAGAAGACGCTGCAGGGCGCGCACTTGCTGCAGGCTTACGATGTGAGTGCTGATGGCACCCTGAGCAACCGGCGCGTCGTGCGCGACTATGCCAAGGACCGTCAGCCGGCGTGCAGCGGTCCGGACGGCCTGATCTCGGATGCCGAGGGCAACGTCTATGCGGCCGAACGCTGCGAACACCGGCCAGGAATCGCGGTGTACAGTCCGGATGGAAAGGAATTGGCATTCATCTCCACGGGCAAGGAGATGCCGACCAACGTGGCATTCGGGCGCGGCGACATGAGCAATACGCTCTACATCACCTCGGGCAAGAGCCTGTACCGCGTGAAAGTGAACAAGCGCGGCTTCGAGCTGAAGTGACGATGCACTAGAACGACCCACGCGGGGCGCCCCAGGGCGCACCCGCTCGGGTGAACGGACTGAGGAGGACGGCAGGACATGGAAACGATCTCGGCTTCGACTGCGGCAAGTGCAAAGGTGCTCACGCGCGCGCAGGTCGAGGCGTATGGGCGCGAGGGCTACCACTTCCCCGTGCGCGCGATGAGCGCGGAAGAAGCGGGACGCTACCGGGCCAAGCTCGAAGGGCTGGAGCAGCAGCTCGGTCAGTCGGTCATGAAGACCGGCTTGCGCAACAAGCCGCATCTGGCACTGGCGTGGGCAGACGAGTTGGTGCGCCACCCGAGGATCCTCGACGCGGTCGAAGACATCCTCGGGCCGAATCTCCTGTGCTGGAGCAGCAGCCTGTTCGTCAAGGACGCGCGCGACCCCGGTTACATCTCCTGGCACCAGGACTCGACTTACTGGGGTCTGAGCCACCCCGATGTGATCACCGCCTGGATCGCCCTGTCGCCCAGCACGCGCGCCAACGGTTGCATGCGTGTGGACCCGGGCACGCATCTGAAGGAACAACTGCCGCACAAGGACACGTTCGCACCCGACAACCTGCTCACCCGCGGACAGGAAGTGCAGGTCGAGGTGGACGAGTCGCGTGTCGTGGACATCGTGCTGCAGCCTGGGGAGTTCTCGCTGCACCACGTGCGCATCGTGCACGGCTCGGAGCCGAACAACTCCGAGGTGCGCCGCATCGGCTTCGCGGTGCGCTACGTGCCCACCTACCTCAAGCAGCTCGCCGGCCCGCGCGACAGCGCCATGCTGGTGCGCGGCACGGACACCTATCATCACTTCGACATGGAGCCGCGGCCCAAGGCCGACATGGATCCCGAAGCGCTCGAAGTCCACAAGCAGGTCACCGACGCCGCCGCGCGCATTCTCTACCGCGGGACCGACAAGGGACCGCAGTAGCGCCGGCCGCCGCAACGTCCATTACAAGAACGAGGGGGGAGAGCATGAGACGAGTCGCGAGCGCGGCCGCGTTCCTGTGCGCGACGCTGCTGCTGGGCGCCTGCCAGAAGGCTGCTGAGCAGGGCGGGCAGACCGCTGCCGCCAGCCAACCCACCATTGCGTGGAAGATGCAGTCCCTTTGGCAGAGCGGCACCCTGCCTCAGCAACTGTTCGAGCAGTTCGCCCAACACGTGAAGGAAACGTCCGGCGGCCGCCTGGTGATCGACGCGCTGGCGGTGAATTCCGTGGTGGCCTCGCCGGAGAGCCTGGATGCGGTGGCCGCCGGCGTACTCGATGGGCAGCAGAGCGGTTCGGCCTACTTCACCGGCAAGGACGCCGCGTTCGCCCTGATCGGCGATCCGCAGGGCGCCTTCGACAATCCCTATCAGATGCAGATGTGGATGGAGTATGGCGGCGGCAAGGAGCTGGCGCGCGAGCTCTATGCCAACCATGGATTGCACCACGTGGGCGGGGTCTGGTACGGCGTGGAATCGATGGTGTCGAAGAAACCAGTGCGCACGCTCGCCGACCTCAAGGGCCTGAAGATCCGCGCCCCGCAGGGCATGAGCGGCGAGATCTTCGCGCGCCTGGGTGCCGCGCCGGTGCAACTGCCCGGCAGCGAGGTCTACACCGCACTCGAGCGCGGCGTGGTGGACGCGAGCGACTGGGGCACGCTGTCGATGAACGACGAGCTGGGTTATCACAAGCTCGCGAGGTATCCGAGCTACCCCGGGTTCCACTCGATGCCCATGGGCGACGTGGCCATCAACAAGGCGAAGTGGGATGCGCTGCCCGCCGATCTCAAGGCCATCGTGGAAACGGCGACGCGCGATTTTTCGCTGGCGATGATCCAGCGCAATTACCTGGCGGATGTGACGATCGCAGTCGAAGCCGGCAAGCGCGGCTTCGAACCGATCGATCTGGCGCCGGAGGAGCGGCAGCGCTTTCGCGAAGTCGCGCGCGAGGTATGGAAAGAGTATGCTGCCCGCAGCCCGATGGCGCAGAAGGTGTACGACTCGCAGATCGCCTTCCTCAAGCGCTTGGGCCTGTTGAAGGATTAGATCCGGCATCAGCCGGACAGCGTGTGCATCCTGGACCCCGGCGTTCGCCGGGGTGACGAAGTCCATCGTCATTCCGGCGCAAGCCGGAATCCATGGCGTGCCGTTGAGCGTGCGCTGCCTGGACCTCGGCGTGCGCCGGGGTGATGGTCGATAAAAGGGGCCTGGCCCCTTTTTTCTTGTGCGCGCCACAGGGAGAGGAGATGGAGCAGTCGCACGGCCGCTGGGACCGGCTCGTCGAGAGGTTCGGCGAGTTAGCCAGCTACCTGTTCATCGTGGTCGTGGCGATCACCGCCTACGAGGTGATCATGCGCTACGCGTTCGCCGCGCCCACGCTGTGGGTGCACGAACTGGCCGTCGCACTGGCCGCGACCTGTTTCGTCATCGGCGGGCCGGTCGTCCACCAGCGCCGGCAGCACATCACCATCAGCATCATCTACGACCGGATGCCTCCGCGCGCCCAGCGCATGGCCCGCGCGCTCGCCTCGCTGCTCACGCTCGTGTTCTGCGTGCTGCTCACCTACGCCGCGGTCAGCATGGCCGGGCCCGCCCTGCGCAGCGGCGAGACCACCGGCACCGCGATCAACTGGCCGATCCCGGTCTACCTCAAGACCTTGTTCCTGATTGCGGCGGCAGTGATGGCGCTGCAGTCGCTGGCGCACCTGGTCGCCGACATCCGCCGCCTGCGCGCGCGCCACTGATCGAGTCGAACGATGAGCATCGAGTGGATCACCGTGCTGATGTTCGGCTCCATGCTGCTGCTCCTGGCGCTGGGCCTTCCGCTCGCTTTCGTCACCGGCCTGATCGGAGTCACCTTCTGCCTCGGCCTGTACGGCCCGATGGGGCTGACGCTGATCGCCAGCCGCATCTACAGTTTCATGAGCGAGTACGCGCTGGTGTCGGTGCCCATGTTCATCATGATGGCCTCGCTCATGGAGAAGTCCGGCGTGGCGCGGGACCTGTTCGACGCGATGCGGGTGTGGGCGGGCAAGCTCCCGGGCGGGCTGGCGATGCAGACCATGGTGGCGGCGACGATCATGGGTGCGATGACCGGCATCATCGGCGGGGAGATCGTCCTGCTCGGGCTGATCGCATTGCCGCAGATGCTGCGCATGGGCTACGACCGCAAGCTTGCGATCGGCACCATCTGCGCGGGGGGGTCGCTCGGCACGATGATCCCGCCGTCGATCGTGCTGATCATCTACGGGTTGACGGTGAACGTGCCGATCGGCGATCTGTTCACCGCCAACATCGTTCCCGGCCTGATCCTGTCTGCGGTGTACATGCTCTACATCTTCGCGCGCTGTCAGCTCAATCCGAAGCTGGGGCCGCCCGCGCCGGAATCCGAGCGCGCGATTCCGCTGTCGCGCAAACTGGCGCAGCTCAAGGGCCTGGCGCTGCCGATGCTGGTGATCACGGCAGTGCTCGGCACCATCTATCTTGGCATCGCTTCGGTAACCGAGGCCGCGGCGATGGGTGTGGTGGGGACCCTGCTCGCCTCAACGTTGCGCGGAGAGTTGAAGTGGGTGCACATGCGCGAATCGGTGGTGCAGACCATGCACACCTGCGGCATGCTGCTGTGGCTGTCCTTCGGCGCCACCGCCATGATCGGCGTGTACAACCTCGCGGGCGGCCCTGCCTTCATCAAGGGGCTGATGACCGGGATGGACGTCGCGCCGGTGGTCATCATCCTCATCATGATGGGCGTGCTGCTGTTGCTCGGGACGATGATGGACTGGGTCGGCATCTGCCTGCTGACCATGCCGATATTCGTGCCGATCGTGCGTGAACTGGGCTACAGCCCAGTCTGGTTCGGCGTGCTGTTCTGCCTGAACATGCAGGTCTCGTATCTGTCGCCGCCGTTCGGTCCCGCGGCGTTCTATTTAAAGGGCGTGGCACCCAAGGACGTGACGCTGAACGAGATCTTCTCGGCGCTGTGGCCCTTCATCATCCTGCAGGTGGCCGTACTGCTGCTGGTGCTGTTCAATCCGCAGATCACGCTGTGGTTGCCAGGCTTGGGTGGCTGAGAGGTTTTCATCGTGAGATTCAAGGCTGCAGTACTGAACGAAGTTCGCAAGCCCCTGACGATCGAGGAGATCGACATGGGCGAACTCGGTCCCACCGACGTGCTGGTGCGCATCGGCGCCAGCGGGCTGTGCCATACCGATCTCGAAGTGATCGAAGGATCGCTGGCCTATCCGCTGCCGATCGTGCTCGGCCACGAAGGCGCCGGCGTGGTCGAAGCCGTGGGCAAGGACGTCACCCAGGTGAAGGTGGGCGAGCACGTGGTGTGCTCGTGGAATCCGCACTGCGGCCACTGCTTCTACTGCGAGCGCGACCTGCCGATTCTGTGCGAGCCGTTCTCGCGCCACCAGCCCAAGGGCCTGCTGCTGGATGGGCGCTCGCGCCTGTCGCGCAACGGCGGACCGATGCACCACTTCTCGGTGGTTTCCTCGCACGCGCAGTATTGCGTCGTGCCGGAATCGGGCGCGATCGGCGTGCCGAAGGACATTCCGTTCGACCGCGCCTGCCTGATCGGCTGCGGCGTGATGACCGGTGTGGGTGCTGCCACACGCAAGGTCCGTGTCGAGCCCGGCGCCAGCGCGCTGGTGATCGGCTGCGGGGCGGTGGGGCTGAACGCGATTCAGGGGGCGAAGCTCGCCGGCGCCGGATTGATCATCGCGGCGGACCTGAGCGCTTCCAAGCGCGAGACGGCCATCGGCTTCGGCGCGCACGTCGCGGTGGACGGCGGCGCGGGCGATGCGATCGAGCAACTGAAGAAGTTGACCGGTGGCCGCGGCCCCGATTACGTGTTCGAGTCCGCCGGACACGAGAAGGCCTTCCGGCTCGCAGTCGAGGCCGTACGTCCGGGCGGCAATGTGGTCTTCCTCGGCAAGGTCAACGTGAACCAGGACGTCGCCTTCCGCTGGGGCTCGCTGATGGGCGAGAAGCAGATCGTGCGCTCGAGCTACGGCAACGCGCGGCCGCGTCGGGATTTTCCCTGGCTCGCGCAACTGTATCTCGACGGCAAGCTGATGCTGGACGAGTTGATCACGCGGCGCCTCGCACTGGAGCAGATCAACAGCGGCTTCGACGCGATCCGGCGCGGCGACACGATCCGGGAAGTGGTGGTGAATCCGTAGGGGATCGGCTGCCGGATGAACCAATGAAACGCCGGCGGTCTTACTGGTAGGCGAAACGCCCGGGAGGGGGTTCATGCGCTATTTGAAGTACGCGCTCTACGCAATCGCTGCGCTGGTCGTGGTGTCGCTCATCGGCGTGGCGATCCTGTTCGCCACCTTCGATCCCGACGACTATCGACCGCGCATCGTCGAACTGGTCAAGGAGCGCACCGGCCGCGACATCTCCATCGGCAGCATCGGTCTCGAAGTCTTGCCCAAGATCGGTGTGCGGCTGGAGCGAATATCGCTCGCCGAGCGC